>OGPY01000542.1_pt1 | contig 34221 bp, 35 predicted proteins | sample 1553121 | NCBI WGS metagenome assembly OGPY01 (sample SAMEA2580004, study PRJEB22360) | human gut metagenome
CGGCCTTTCATACGCCCCGAATCACTTCGCGGCCGGATGTTCTTCGGCGAAGGCCGATTTCACCTCGGCCTCCTTCTCCCGGCGTGTCTTCTCCGCGGGGGCTTCGCCCGCCTTCACCATCCGGTCGATATTGCGTTCGAAATTCCGCTCGCAGGGATCGCAGGTCGTGTTCTCTTTTTCTTTCATGGCTTTCGAATTTATGGTTACACCCCTGTCGCTGCAAAATGCACGCCGAACCCGCAAAAGCAGGCATCGAACCGCACGAACCTCCTCCGAAAACCGCACGGCACGGCACGCCCCTCCCGTTCTTTCTTTACACAAAAAAACGGACAATTCCGCCGAATTGTCCGCCTTGGTAGCGGGAGGAGGATTTGTCGCTACTCTTTCCGGATAATTTACGCCGCAAAAATCACCTGAAAATCAACATTATACATTTTGGTCGGGGCTTACACGAAACCCCGAATTGTCCCGATTCTGTCCCGGGACACCGTGCGTATATATTATTAACAATCAAATAGTTAAACATCGTTTAACATAGTGCGCCCCGCATTCCAAATGGAGAAAGACGCATTGCTTTTCCGGACCTTATCACCCAACAGCCGAATCTCCTTTATTTCCCTCTGAATCTGCCCCATCCATAGAATCTGCCCGGAGATGGGGGGGGGTAATCGCCTTATCTACAACACATTGCATTTTAGCCAACAAATCCTGTAGGCCGGCTATCGTCCCCTGCTGAGAGCAGACCGTATCAATCAACTGCGACATCCTATTAAAAACTTCACGAGACATCTTCACTTCAGTATCTGGACTCTCAACAACAACCATAGAAGAATCGACATCCGGATCTTCTAATATCTTTATAATATATTTTTCTGGAGTCGGATTCTTTCCGGTCTCCATTTGAGAGACAAAACCTTGTCCTGTCCCTAAATAGGAAGCGAGCTGCTTCTGCGTAAAATTATTTTTACGACGAAACTCCTTAAAATCAATCTTATACATACATATGATAAATTTAAGCAAGAATATTTATTCGAAAATATTTTATAATATCAGAATATTTATAGATATTCGCATTTGTAATTACAAACGATGCGCATTTGTAATTACAAATATAACGCATTTTTAATTAAATACTCAACACTCAACCCTATGTACACCAGTATTGAAAAGGCCCAAAACTACACGCCGGCATTTCCCGACGCGACAAAGGCCAAAAGGAAGATGGCCGAAAAGGCACACAAGCTACTGACCGCCGTCCTGGGACGCGAATTCATGGAGCTGTCGCTCCGGCACAAGGTCTACGGACTTTATGCCTGCCTCTCATTCATGGCGCTTTGCGCATGGGACGACCAGCGCATCTGGCCGAACCTGCTCAACTTGCTGAACTTCGCCAACGCCGTCCGGCTGGCGAATCAAGCAGCGAAAAAATCGAGTGCCCGAGATTAAATTTCTGCCACAACACAAGATACGGAGCGGTCGCAGCAGCAGGCAAAGAATATGGGATGATATGGACGCACAAATGAAGTTGTTCGATATTGACGAACGCGTTTCGAAACCTTCTGAATATAGGACCAAACAACAAATATTCGATGACTATGACGGTTTTGTCGAGAAGTTCAAGCCGAAGAAGACGACGGACGACTGCTACACCCCGCCTGCGGTGTATGACACAATACTCGGATGGCTGCGCGAGAATGCTGATATTGACGGCCGCGAAATTGTCCGCCCATTCTATCCGGGAGGCGATTTTGAACGGTTCGACTATCCCGACGGGTGCGTCGTGGTCGACAACCCGCCGTTCTCGATCATCTCGAAAATCTGTCGGTGGTATACCTCTCGGGGTATCGACTTCTTCTTGTTCGCACCCCACTTAACGCTTTTAAGTACTCAAAATATCCAGTGGACGTGCATCGTTACGTTCGCTCCGATCATCTACAATAACGGGGCGAACGTCAATACGGATTTCGTCAGCTCCCTGTTCGGAGACATACGCGTCATGACAGCTCCGGAACTGCGCAGCAGGATAGTGACCGCATGCAAAGAGGAGAAGCCACAACGTCCTAAATACCGATACCCGGATAACGTTACCTCTTCGGCCTTGCTGGGTAAAATCGCACCCTATGTCGATTTCAAAGTCCGAGCTTCGGAGTGTCGACAGATCTTTCGTCTGGATTCGCAGCGTGGAGTTGCAACTATATTCGGAGGTGGTCTCCTGCTCTCGGAGGCTAAAGCGGCAGAGAAAGCAGCGGCAGAGAAAGCAGCAGCACAAGAAGTGAAGATGTGGGAACTATCTGACCGTGAGCGGCTCATCATAACGGAATTATCAAAAAACGAAGAATGATTTTGCACGAACTAAACACGATCAACCATGAAAAAAACGCCTACGACAAACGAGATCATAGAAATAATGAAACAAGCCTGTGACGCTTTGAAAAAATTCAACGAAGCTCACCAAGACATCGACTCATGCGAGAAAGCGGAGCGCGAACTGGAACTTTGGAGCAGCAACCTCTGCTGTCACGCCGCAACACTCAATGCTCGAATAATAAACAAATAATCATATTTACCCATGAAAGAACAGACATTGAAGGAACTCTACACGACGCTCGACCCGAACGGGCAGGCGAACATGATCCGCTTCTTCGGAGCAAGGTTATTCGTCAATCCGACGACGGCCCTCTATTATCTGCGCGGCTACCGAAAGGTTCCCAAACTCAAACAGCCCGTACTGGCCGAGTACGCCGAGAAAACCTACTCCGTCAAACTGAGATTCTCGTGACCATGTATTGCGACAAGGACAGCGCCGGGCGGATCTCGATAAACGAACTCACGGCCGAGCAGTTAGAAACGATCCGGCGGGCATTGATCGCCTTCCGATCGGGATTGATCCAGCAACTGCCGTTCAAAGCCGGCACCGAACCGCTCACACAGTACGACCGGGCCGGCATCCTGCTGCGCCGGATCGAACGACTCAACAAACAATAAATCCGGGGGTGTGTCCGAGGGGGCCCTTTCTAAACACAGAACAATGATACCTCAAGAAATAATATATCAGCTCAACAATCTCGACATCCTGCGGGTACTTCAAGACGAAGGGATCGAACTGAAAAAAGCAGGCATACACTACGAGTGCTGCTGCCCTTTTCACGGAGAGAAAACTCCTTCGTTCAAAGTATCGACGACCAAAGGCATCGCGCATTGTTTCGGATGCGGCAAGACCTGGGGGCCGATCTCATTCATCATGGACCGCTACGCGATGAATTTCGTGGAAGCCTGCAAGCGTCTCGGCGACCGATACGACATCAAATGGGAGGAAAAGGAGCCGACACCCGAAGAGCTGGCAAAACGATTCGAACGGGAACAGCTATTCCGTGCCAACGGGCTTGCCTTCGAATTTTTCCGGACCATGTACAAACAATCCGAACCGGCGCAAAAATACGCGACTTCACGCTGGGACGAGGAGACCATCGAAGAATGGGGTATCGGCTATGCTCCCGGACGGAACACCCTGCTGCATCATATCCAGGACCGGCACGAAAACATCGACAATTTCATCAATGCCGGGCTCATCAAGGTAAGCGACGAAGACGGGCACTACTACGATGCATTTTTCGGCCGTCTCATGTTCCCGATCCGGAACCAGACGGGCAACATCATCGGATTCACCGGCCGCATCATCAATCCGAAAAAGAACGCAGACGGCAAGGAGCCGCCCAAATACATCAACACCCGGGAAACCGCGATTTTCAAAAAGCGGGAGGTGCTGTTCGGCTACTTCGAAGCACAACGTATCGCCGCACTCCGAGACGTGCTGAATATCGTAGAAGGAAATCCCGACGTGATCCGGATGGCGAAAATCGGCCAGCAAAACACGGTCGCACCGATGGGTACAGCCCTTACGGACGTACAGATCGGAATGATCAAACGCATCGTCTCGAAGGTCGTCATCATAGGAGACAACGACATATCCGGCCAACAGGCCGTCGTTTCGCACGGCATAGCCCTCACGAAAGCCGGGCTGAACGTCCGTGTAATGTCCATCCCCAGCGACAAGGCCAAGGATGCCGACGAATACTTCAAATACGAAGGAACCTCCTACGAGGCATGTCTGGCCGAACATTCGACCGACTTCGTAGACTTCATGTATCGATCTAAGATCGAAGGAATCCTATCCCCAAACGATCGGCTCGACGTGATAAACTACATCTGCGGATTGCTCATCTACTACGACGAGACGCTGGCCCGCATGTATCTCGACCGATTCGGGAAAGAGGACAAACAAAGCAAAATCTGGAACGAAACCTTCTACCGGCTGAAGAATAAACGCCAAGTCGAGGCTATCCGCGAGGAGAAGCAGGAACAGGCTGATCTGGTAGAAAAATACGGTTTCTACATCCAAAACAACTGCTACTACGGACAAATCTCGAAAGTCGGAAATGCCTTGCCATGGACAAATTTCGTGATCCGCCCGATCGTGCTGATCTGGGACGGCCCGACCTCCTACCGCATGTTCGAGATCGAGAACACGCACCATGAGAAATGCCTCATCACCTTGCCTCAAGATCAAGTAACGACTCTCGACAACTTCCAGAAAAACATCGAAGGGAAAGGCAACTACATCATCGAAGCCATCGTCGCCAAACAACAATATACCCAACTGAAAAAATATATCTACGAACAGACCCCGACAGCCCGGGAGATCCAGCAGTTAGGATGGCAAAAACAGGGCGAATTTTTCGCATGGGGAAACGGAGCTTTCGACGGCGAAGAGTTCATCCCGGCCAACGACTACGGACTGATCAAAGTCGGTGACAAACTTTACTACCTCCCGGCCGCATCCAAAGAAGCCCGCGAGGACACCACCACCTACAACCTTCACCGAAAATTCGTGTACGTCCAGCAAAGCGACGTAACACTCTACGAATACGCCCGGCAATGCATCGACGTATTCGGAGAAAATGCCAAAATCGCTCTCTGTTTCTACTTCACGACACTTTTCTCCGACATCGTGCGGGCGACGATCGAAAATATGCCGATTCTCGACATGTTCGGACCGCCGGCGACCGGAAAAACACAGATGGCCCGCGCCATCGTCGCGCCCTTCCAGGTCAACGCAGAGTCGATCAACCTCCGGAATGCGACGCAGGCTTCGCTCGGCGAGGCCATCGCCGAGGTATCGAACGCCGTGGTTCATATCGACGAATTCAAGGAGGATATCGACCCGAAAAAGGTCGAATTTCTCAAAGGTATATGGGACAACAGCGGCCGAAGCAAGATGAGCATGGACGGGAAAAAGAAACGGACCATGACGGCAATCAGTTGCGGCCTCGTACTCACAGGCCAGGAAATGACGACCTCCGACAATGCCCTCATGTCCCGAATCGTCATGTTGACCTTCTATCAGTCCAAGCACAGTGAAGAGGAAAAACATCGCTACGACCAATTCAAGACCATGTGCAACCGCGGACTTTCGCACCTCACACACGAACTTCTCCGTGAACGCCGCAAAATAAAGATCGGATATCGGGAAGCCTACGATCTCACGAACGCCGACCTCCGCTCCCGGACGCGCGGCGTGATCGACCGTATTCTCCAAAACTGGAGCGCATTGTTAGCGACGCTCCGGATTCTTGAAACACACCTTCGACTTCCATTCACCTATTTCGAGACACTCGACATAGCCGCCCGGCTTTGCCAAATACAGAACGAAAAGGCCGAGCAAACGAACGAACTCGCCGGTTTCTGGGCGTCTATCGACACCTTGGCCAGTCTCGGAAAAATCCAGATGAAAGCAGAATATAAGATCGTCGCCGGACCGGATTGGTGTTTCATCAGAAAGAAAGAACGGAGGGAACTTCCCGGCGGCCGCGAATACCTCCTGCTTTATTTCGGCCCGGCCGCTGACCTCTACATAATGCACAGCAAGACCCTCGGGGCAAAATTCCTACCGAAATCCTCACTCCAAGAATACCTGCAGAAATCCGATGAGTTCATGGGGACAAAGTCCGGGGTGCGTTTTCTACCCCATCTGGGTGTCGGCGGGACTGTCAGCGATACCGAAACAGCGCAAAGTAAAGTCACGTCAGCCCTGGTATTCGACTACACTGCACTCCGGGAGAAATATGACATCAGTCTATCCATGACCGCTTATGGTTCCGGGGATGATTCGGACCCGACAATAGACTCGGATACGGATGAGAAGCCTTTTTAATGCCTAACATTCAACAATAAAAAAGAGATGAAAAGCAAAAGAGCAAAGCAGTATTTGTTGAAAGTCATAACACCGATAGCGATGATGTATCCCGATTGTCCGGAAGAATGCGATCTGAAACTGAGAGAAGCTAAACGGGCTGTCGAGTTAGCCGAGCAGGAGGCCGAGGAACGGATGCGGGATGAAGCCATTAAGGTGTATTGCTTAGGTTGTGCATGCTATGAAAATGGGGAGTGCATAGCAGAACCTGATAAATGCGATGCAAGGAATGAATTTATTAAAGCAATTAACAAAATATGAAGAAGATAATGTTCAACGATCGCTACGGCTTGACGCAGGCGGTGATCGAGGGTCGAAAGACCATGACGAGGCGGGTGATCTCGGGATACCCGTTACTGCCGGATGACCGTATCGAAGACGCCCGCATCTGTCCTGACGGCTTTGTCAGTATTATCGCCAATAGAGGGGAGAGCCTTATGGAGGTAAAATACCACTACAAGGCCGGTGAAGTCGTGGCCGTGGCGCAGAATTACAGTTCATTTTACAATATTTTAGACAATACGAGGCCAATTCCAGAAGGTGCTGGATGGGAAAATAAAATGTTCGTCCGAGCGGATTTGATGCCCCACCAAATTCGCATCACCAGAATCAAGTACGAGCGGTTACAGGATATTTCGGATGCTGATTGCTTAAAGGAGGGGATTCGGTATTTTCCCAAAATTAACAAGTTCTATTTCGAGGATATACGCCGAGAAGAAGGATTTTATTTCGATAATCACCGTGAAGCCTTCGCCGCGCTTATCGATAAGGTCTCCGGGCGTGGAACATGGGAACGTAATCCATGGGTCGTGGCTTACGAATTCGATCTGTTGAAATAGCGAGATTCTCGCAAAATCTCGATATAATGACACATGCGATGAAGGCAAAAATAATCCGGGTATTTCCGACCAGAACCAACGCGACGCCCAATGACGAACTGGTACGTATCCACGAAACGCCATCGCTATTCGATGAAGCCGACGAAGTACATATTTCGGTCACCTTCACATGGGACATTCCGTGGGCAGAGTGGGCTGCCTACCAATGGGAACGCATCGCACCGGTGAAGATCGGCGGCCCTGCCTATAACGAGCCCGGCGGGGAATTCGTTCCTGGAATGTACATGAAACAAGGCTATGTCATCACATCGCGCGGGTGTCCGAACCGATGCTGGTTTTGCGCCGTACCAAAACGCGAAGGCGGGCGGCTCCGAGAACTACCCGTGCGCGACGGATGGATCATTACGGACGACAACCTACTCGCCTGCTCACCCGCACATATCGACGAGGTATTCGCCATGCTGGCGCGGCAGCCGCACCGACCGCAGTTTGTCGGCGGATTGGAAGCAGCACTGATGACCCCAACAATGGCTAAACGGTTACATGAACTGCAGCCCGATTCACTATTTTTCGCATACGACACGCCCAACGATCTCGAACCACTCATCGACGCAGGAAAGATGCTGCTCAACGCAGGTTTCACCAAAGCAAGGAACCGGCTACGCAGCTATGTGCTGATAGGCTATAAGGGAGACACCTTTGAGAAAGCCCAAGCACGGATGGGCGAAGCATGGCGGGCCGGATTCATGCCCTTTGCCATGTTATATCGCGATCAAAAAGGGAAATTCGACAAAGCGTGGCGCCGATTCCAAAGACAATGGGCCAACCCTACAATTACTTATTGCAACTGCAAAAAATATTTCGGGGAATAATGGCAATCAAGTTACTCTATATAGAACTTTTCTGCGGAGCCGGAGGAACCTCGACGGGTGTCGGGACAAGTCGGCAACAGACACAAAAGAAATGATATGCGCGTGAATATACATTTTTCGGCAAAACCGACCTACAACGACCTACAACACTAAATAACAGCAAATTACGATGAATATGCAAACCTACATACAACCTACAACGACCTACACCAAACCTACATTTATACACCTACGACCTACAAACCTACAAAACACCGATTCACAACGCACTGACTTATAGGCTTGTAGGTCATGCAGGTCGTGTAGGTCGAAAAAACATATCACTTCTGATGAAAATTGAAAATATATCCCCGGAAGAGTTCAAAATCTATACGACCCGACTCATTCCCCGATTATCCCGGATTCCTCCCTATCACTGGACCCGAATCGACACTATCGCCAAAGACGTGGATCGGTTCATCGGCATATGCCAATGCCTCGCCGACTTCGGATATTTCTCCGATACAGACGGCAGGCTCGTTCTCGAAATCTACAAAGACAAACTCGTACGCCTCAATCCTATGTACCTCCGAAATTCCAACACAAAAACGTTTAGAATATGGAAATAAAATTCAGAGCACACAACCAACTTTCGATCGACTATCTCCGTTACCTGTTCGACGCAGAACCGGACGGACCGATCCGTATCTCCCTCACTAACGACTTCGGACGAATGGTCGTCGGACTGTATAAGGTCAGCGACATCCCAGAAGACCACGAGGACGATCCGCTGACCGTTACCCTCTTACTGCCGCGCCATCAAACGACGAGCGCCGCAATGACCCGATACGTTCATTTCACGAAAGCCGATACCAAACGGCTCAATATGATTCTGGATGCTTTGTTCAACATTGACCTTGATACATATTACCTGCAAGGCATTCAGGCCGGAATGCCTAAGCGCGACATTATAGAAGGCTTCGTCATATCCCGGCGCCTCGTATCTACCGATTATGCAGATACGCTAAACAAGCGGACCTATCGGACTTCGCTTGCTGCGATCCGCCGCAAAGCTGATTTACTCTACCAAAAAGCTCGTTATCATTTCAGCCGTATCGAACCTCCATGCATACCCAAAAAGTAGCTCTATTTATAACATATTAAAATTATTTAATTTACATAGTGATTTTTATATTTTCATTGTTAAAATTATGCAACAGAAATTCATCGCACGAATTGGTGTCAAAGCATGGGACGATCCGTCCGATTTTTTCCAAGAGCTCCCGCTATCCAAGGGGAATCCCCGAAGTCTCGAAATATCCTCAAAAGAGGACGACAAAGGCCTATTGTGGACCACCAAGTTAACGGCGACTCTCCTTCACGACGTGCTGCTCCTGCATCAGCCTTGCATTATCAAAGTTCGGCTGCGCGATCGTTATTACATCCTCGGGACGACGGATTTACCCGCCCGCCCGACGATCAAAGAGGGTGATCTATGTGAAATCACCCTCGAATACAAGACCCGGAAACACCCGGAAGCGATTAAAAAGGTCCTTTCTATAGCCCCGGATTGCGAGTAAGTTTGCGAAAAAGATCGCAAATGTTCCGCATCCCGAAAACAGAACACACCCTTCAACTTCTTTCTGACGTCCGCCGCGGACAATGGTTCGTACACGACTACGAATCATTGCTCCCGGTGGCCGTGTCGTTCTTACGCGGCGAGAAAATTGCCGACAACAACAACCTTTTCGAAATTTCTGCCGCAGAAGCCCAATTTGCCAAAGCCGCATTCTCCGAAACCTCGGACAAGGCGGCCAAGGTCGCCATCGTTCCGATCATCGGAACCATCACCAAGTACGACTCCTGTTTTACAACCGGAGCCGTTACCTGTGCCCGGGCGATCGTCGAAGCCGCCGAACACCCAGATATCTGCGCCATCGTTCTTGACATCGACTCGGGAGGCGGAGCGGTAAGCGCCATCGCATCCCTCAAGGAGGCTATCGGACACGTTCGATCTCTCGGAAAACCGATCATCGCCCATGCCGACCTTTGCGCATCCCTGGCATATTGGACCGCCTCGCAATGCGATGCGATTTTCTGTGACAACCCTCTTTCTCATGTCGGGAGTATCGGCGGGTTATGCCAGTTCGTGGATGATACGGGCAAGTTGGAAAAAGATGGTTATACCGTAGTCCAGGTTTACGCAGACGAAAGTCCCGACAAAAACCTCGATTACCGCAATGCTTTGAAAGGCGATTATACGCTCATCAAGAAAAGCCTGTCATACACTATCGAGCAGTTCCACCAAGACGTGAAATCCGGCCGCCCGGGAATCAAGGAGGATGCTCCGGGCGTCTTCACCGGAGCCGTATTCCACCCGGAGGAGGCGCAAACACTCGGCCTCATCGACGGAGTACTGAATCTTCGGGGTTGTATTGAGAATGCCGTCATCCGAGCCACATATAACCCATTAATCACTTTTAATATGGATTTCAAAAAAATTCTCTCCAATACCCAGATGGGTAAGGTCGTCGTCAATTTCCTCAAGAAGGAACCGACGACCGACGAACAGGGGAAGGTCGTACTTTCCGCCGAGGATGAAGAGAAATTGGCCCGACATTTCGGAGCCAGGTTCGTCGAGATCCTCAAGAGCGAGACTTTCACATCGCCCGATGCATCTGCCACCGAATTGTTCGACGCTGCGGTAGCTCACGCCCGGGAAGAGGTCCGCACGACGTTCACCGAACAGATTCAACAGCTCCAGAACGATCTGGCCACGCTGGCCGCCCGGCCCGAAGACCTGCCTGCCGCAGAAAAGGCCGGAGCGCTGATCCGCAATGCCAAAAGCGGCGGCGGGACGTTCAAGGCCAACATGACGCTGGCCCACAACAAGGCGGCCGCAGAGTTTCTCCAAACCGGCGTAATGGCTGCTGACCCCACGATCGAAGTCGGCGACCTCAAGTCCGAACTCGGACCGTACCTCTCACAGGGTAACAACATCGACGTCCTCCAGGAACTCTACAACGCATTCACGACCTCCCGGTATCTCTCTTGGAAGCCTGCTGTCACCGAGTATAAGGGCGTACTCTCCATCGCGACGGAACACGTCGTCCAGCAGTTCAAGAAGGAGTGGTCACCGAAGGGCAAGGCCGACTTCAAGCCGCTGTCGATTAAAAACTACCGGCACAAGGTAGACTATGCGATCGACCCGGCCGATGTAGGCGAAAGCTGGCTTTTCCATCTCTACGACGAAAAGCTGACCCCCGACCAGATGCCGATCACCCGCTACATCATCGACAAAGTCCTCATCCCGAAAATCGCCGAGGATGTCGAGCTGGTGATGACGGGCAAGGCCAAGTTCGTCGACGGTTCCAATAAAACCGAAGAAACGATGAACGGCATCGAAACGCAGCTCGTCGAGGCCAAGAAGTCGCTCGATAAGAACATCAGCTTCTTCAAGACCGCGAAAAATCTGCTCGACGAGGCGACGACCGATGCCGATGTCGTGGGGATCATCGACGATTTCGTAGCCTCCATCGCGCCGCTCTACAAGTCCCAGAAGATGCCCGTATTCTTGAGCAACGATGTATACCTCAAGTACAAACGCGGATACAAGAACAAATGGGGTGCAGGCTCCGGCACGGAGAAAGTCGATTTCGGCGAGGACCGGGTAGACTTCTCGAACTGCTATCTCCAGACTCTCGACTGTCTGTACGGTTCGCCGATCGTGTTCTCCACGCCCAAGCAGAACTTCATCGGACTGAAGCACAAGAATCCGCCGCAGTTCATCACGGACATCCAGAAACACGATCGAGAGGTCCGCATCTACATCGAGTTCTGGTACGGGATCGGATTTTTGCTCGGCGATGCGGTGTTCGCCATCGTCCCGGACGGTTACGATCCCAGCACGGCGATCGGTTCGACCCGGCAAGGCACTCCCGGCAAGTGGATCGTAACCTCTGCGGACAAAGAGTCGGAGGAGGAAGAACTGGAAGACACCCTTTAAATCTCATACACTATGCCTTACGTAGCTAAATCCATTGCCCGGCCGACCGGCGGAGCGGGCAATCCCACCCCTAAAAGCCCGACCATTCTCATCTTCGAAATGGATGACGTCAAGACTTTCCCCACCCGAACGGTCGGCGTCACCACGGCATCCGAAGGATTCGAACTCGCTGAAGGTAAAAAGCTGATCGGCATTTACGCCACCCCCAGCAGTATCGAAGTACTGCAGGAGGCCGAAGGCGATCCCGATGCCCGCGGATACAAAAAGGGAATCAAGTTCGAGCATCCGGGCAACAGCACGGACATCGAGGATTTCATCGAGTACTACTCGAACAAGAACCTCGGGGCCATCGTAAAAAGTTGCAACGGAACGGTAGCCCGAATCATCGGCGACCCCTGCAATCCGCTTTCCCTCCAGGTCGAGACGACCGATACCAAGGACGGAACGAAGAAGGCGCTCACCCTCCAGCAGGATGTCCGCGACGAGTTCCGCATCCTCACCTACACCGGCGCTTTGCCGGCAGTAGAAGGGGCTGCAGCATCGGAAGATGAAGACGAACTCTAAATAGACGAACCCTATGACGAAAAACACGAAACAGAACTCCCCGGCAGCAGGCAAAGCTCCTGCTGCCGAAAGTTCTGAAACCGCAACTCGGCAGAAGGCGACTCCGCAGGAATCCGAAGCCCAGAAAGAACCATCTCCGGCCGACAACGGAATCGACGCTTCGGAAGGTACGAATCTGCAATCCGAGACGGAGGCAGTCCCCGTCTTCGGGATATGCGAAACCCTGCCGATCGTAGTATGCGGCTCCTCCGAGGCCCTGCCGCTGCTCGTCAAAGCATGGAGGCAAAACGCATCGCCGGCCAAGATTCTACCCCGGGATACGGGTTCGGGATCGTTCTCGGACCTCGTCGTATCGCTGATGGGAGACGACGACCTGCCGGATTCATTCATTCTCGTCCCGGCGAACTGCTTCCCCACTCACCGGGTGGACCTCGCAGACCTGACAACCTATCGTGTCCGGGTATTCCGGGACGGCCGACGACGATACGATACCCGGCTGCCGGTTCTGCTCGAAGCGATCGCGATCCTTGCGACACTCGAACTTCTCAAAGATGCCGATACTTTCACCGAAGAGGAGTTCTTCGAAAAGTACGGCAAGATCGCGCACGCCGGAGAGCTGCCCCAGGAGGTCGGGCTGCACATCGGAAATACCGTGGCCTACGTTACCCGGATGCCCCGTTGCATGGCCGCGTTTACCGATGCCCTCCGGCAGAAGCAATTCATCTGCACGACGGCGGAAGGATTCGATCCGATCAAAGAACGGCTCACGCTGCTTTATGACCGAGAATAACCCTGCTGCCACCGTTCAAGCATGGTTAAGAGCAGGAGCCGAGGTTCAATCGGGCCTCCTGCTCTTTTCTCGATTCAGCAAGAACCGACGATTTCCCGCCCTCGTAAGGCTGAATCCGGCGAAATATCGGCCTCTGCTGATCGAGAAACTGTGCTCCATGGCCGGGATCGAAAATAGAAATCCGCCGACGGCCCCGATTCCCCGCCGGCGGTTCCGGGACGACTTCCCCTTCCTGCGCGATCCCGATTGTCCTTCGGAGCTGAAAATCCTCGCTGCAGACAAAATAACCGCCCACGACAAATACCTCCGGGCTCACGAAAGGCTCTTCGATTGTACGACCCTCGAGGAATGTTTCTCGACTGCTCGGGAGGCAATCGATAATTTCATGGAGAACCGGGCGATCTTCACGGAACTCGATTACTACCGCGAACATCGCTCTATCCTCGGTAAACACCGGATTTTCGAGTATCTCCGAAGATTCCGGAAACTCAAGAATTCGAATATCGTCGAACTGATGACCGAGCAGCGGCGACTGCGGTCTGCCATCTGGCGAATCAACGACGAGATCAAGAAAGGGACGAAACCCCATCTGCTCACGGAGCGGGAATATCGTCGCCAACAGAAAGAGACCCTTTTGGCTGAAGTGACACGACTGATAGACGCGTACAACAAACCATGCCCCCGATGACGCCATACCAGCACAATAAAATCGGAGACACATTGACCCGGGAACAGATCGAGGAACTCCAACGGCTCGGAGCCCTGGAATGGGGGCCTCGGGATATCGCCGTATACCTCGGGGTGGAGATCGCCCCGTTCACCGCCGAATACAATGACCCGGACAGCATTGTCGCCCTGGCGGTCCGCAGAGGACAGTTGCAGGCCCTCGCAGCGATCGGGAAATCCCTCCTCGGCAATGCGGAATCCGGGGATATACCGGCAATCAATCACCTCGAAAAAATCCGCCGCGAAAAATCGTTCAAGACCTCGAAACTCGATATTTTCGGCACCTTCAACAACGAAGAAGCGTTCCGTCGAGTCTACGAATATATCGCAGAAGGCCGTACCAACGACCTCTCCAACAACGAAAAGTTGTTCCTCGATCTTCTGACCATTATCAACTCTTTGGATCGCCAATTCGGCAAACGCCCCACCGTTAAGTTTCTGGTCCAGCAATTAGGGTATAGCTATGACAGGGCTGTAGATTATTACAACCAGGCCGACAGCCTATTCTATTCCAACCGGAACACGACGAAAGAGGCCCTGCGGAACAAATACGCCGAATTACTGGAGGACCTCTTCCATGCAGCCAAAAACACGGCACAATCCCCGAAAGATTTCGAAGCTGCCAGCGAGATCATCGCGAAAGCCGCAAAAATACGGAAACTCGACGAACCGGAGATTCAGAAACTTCCGCCTGCGGCATATCTCCGGCAAATTCGCATGTTCTCATTGACACCGGAAATATTAGGGCTCCCGCCCATCAACCGCCAGGAGGTAAACGAGCAGATTCTGCATCTCAACCTCCCCGAAACTGAAAAGGCACGCCTTCGGAGAGAAGCCCTTATCGAAGACGTGGACATCGCAGAAATTCTCGAATATGGCAAATCGTGCGAAGTTTAAGGCTCCCGACAAAAAGCCCTACGTCGACCTGCAGTTCATGAATTGGTTTTCCCAATTCTGCGCGATGATCATGCCCCGGAAGCTGCGGATCGTCGCCGGGCGAGGTTCGGCCAAAACGACCGAAATCCAAGTCGAGCGACTTCTCGAAATGGTCTACGACATGCCGGGAGCTCCCGTAGCATGGGTGGCCGATACTTTCGCGAATCTCACGGCGAACGTTCTTCCCATGGTATTCGAGGCCCTCGAAAGAAAAGGATTCCGCGACGGCGTGCATTATCTCGTCGAGAAAACGCCCCCGGCATTCACCGAAAAAGAGTGCGCAGACCTTCCCGACTGGCTCAAACCCCACTTCTGGAGACCCTACAACAAGATCGTCAGCTACAAACGAACCATCATATTCTTTACGGGATTCAATATCACATTCGGCTCTTTGGACCGGCCGGCATCCCTGGCCGGACGATCTTACGTGCACGTATTCGGCGACGAGGTAAAATACTTCCCGGAGAGCAAGATCGGAAATCTGCTCAAAGCCCGGCGCGGATATCGGATTCAATTCGGCCACTCTCCCTTCTATCTGGGGGAGACGTTCACGACGGATATGCCCAACACCGGGAATACGGGCGAATACGACTGGATTTTCAAAGGGGCGAAAAATATGGACCCGGCGGCCCTGCTGCTCGTTTGGAAAACTGCGGCGATCGCCAACGAAGCTCTGCAGGAGTATTTCGCGGCCAAAGAGAAATATCTTCGCACCCGATCGGAGGAAGATCATACGGAATACCGGAACAAACTCAAAACAGTCAATCGATGGAGGGAACGATGGTACAACCTGCGCCGATACGAAAAGGCGCAGAATATGTTCGTCTTGGTGTCGAGTTATGTCAATGTGGACATCCTATCCCCCGAATGGTTTGCGGACGCTCTTTCCTCGCAGCTCGCAGACGTGAACGCCGCCATTCTATCGATGCCCCCGCGCATAGAAAAAGGGCAGCAATTCTATCCCAGCCTCGGAGAACGCCACTTCTACTATGACGGGAATAACACGGCGGTCGAAAACACGCTCGGATTCCATGATTCCGAAGACTGCCTCCTGCTCCGTCATCTGGACCCCGATCGTTCGCTCGATCTATCCATGGACTTCGGCAATATGCTTTCGATGCTCATCGCACAAAACGAGGGGAACGAACTCCGTATCATCAAAGAGTTTTACAGCCTACCGCCGGAATGGGTACGTGATTTGGCCGACAAATTCATCGGCTACTTCCGCCCCCACAAACACAAACTACTGCATTTCTACTACGATCGGAGCGGTAACAACTACGGACGCAGCAACCAATCGCTGGCCCTCCAGGTCAAGGAAGCGATCGAACGGGACGCATCGGGAGCTTCGACCGGCTGGCGGGTAGAACTCATGTCGCTCGGGCAAGGCAATATCCCCATGAACGACGAATACATATTCATGCGGGAACTGATGAGCGGCCACAATCCGCGGCTCCCCGAGGTACAGATCGACGCGATCCACTGCCGGAACCTCAAGGCATCCCTCGAGCTGGCGAAAACGGTTGTCGACTCCAAAGGCAGGATCGGCAAAGACAAAAGCGCCGAAAAGTCATCCGATCACAAACGGCTTCTCTCTTCGACGAATTTTTCCGACGCATTCAAGTACATGATGATGCGCAAGGAATTGGTCGCCATAGTCAAGCGTGAACTCGGACGCAGCCTCCCGGTCGGTTCGGTCGGCGACGTATCCGTGCGATAGGCACTCGATTCTCGTAGCAGAAAGCCAGGATCAGCCGTTCGGTTTGTTTAATTATCACACGTTATCGAACAACGGCAGCGCCCCGATTTTTTCGGGGCGTTTTTTGTTGATTTTTGTTTGAAAACACTTGCATAATACACAAAAGTGTATTATATTTGTAGTACAGAAAAACAAACCGAGATGAAGGTAGAACTTACAGAGAAAGAGTGGGATTTGATCGAATCGATTCGCAATTATCACAAAGCTTATCCCAACGGGAACGTAGAGCAAGAATGGTACATCACGACGCTCCTGCAAGAATTATTAGACCGAAATTAACAACCAGCCCTCGGTCAATGGCCGAGGGCACAAAGACGAATAATATGGAAATCATTGTAAAACAAAATCGTGAGACGGTAAAGCAGAAAATGGCGGACATCCTGCTGGATGTGTCCTGGGCCAAGATATCGGAAAAATATTTCGGGAAATCGCGGTCATGGCTCTATCACAAGCTGGACGGCATGAACAACGGCAAACCGGATGACTTCAATGATGCGGAAAAAGAGATACTACGCAACGCTCTGCTCGATTTGTCTTCGCGGATCAGCAAATGCGCGAACAGTATTTAGAGCCGAACACAGCACCCGTCCTCGTCCGGATACTCGAGAGCAGCGCCCCGAAAAAATCGGGGCGTTTTTTTGCATCTTCAGAAAAGTTACCTACATTTGCAATGTCTAACATTTTCTCACAAAGGCGGATGATGTCCGTCTGATATGCGGGCATTTTTTATGCTTGTAGTTATAGTGGTTTCGTACCCCCGTGCCGGACGGTTAATGCCCCGGCAAGCCTTTGTGAGGTGTTAGACAGCGGGAAAGGCGAGACCACTTTTTGTTTAACGGTTTAATGTCTAAACCTCACTATGAAAACCACCACAACCTCCGCGGCCACGACGCCGCAGCTCTTCATCGACCCGACGCTGGGCGACATGCTGATCCAGCTTCAGGACATCAAGAAGCGTTTCAACGCCTACTTCGACGCACACCACGATCCCCAGGTGGAGAAAATCTGCGTGGATTCCTTCGACATCGACGCGTGCCTGTGCGACGCCATGGTCGGCATCACGCAGCTGATCGCAGCGCACATGGCCGATCGCCTGCTCGATGAACAGACCCGACAGGACGGCACTCCGGCCTGCTGATCCCGCATACAGTCTCAATCCTATGTACACGCCCCACCCCTCGGTGGGGCTTTTTCTTTCATCGGGGAACGTGTCATATATCACCCTTTCGAACCCGTGCAATCGCAAACGGCGAAGAGGGCGGGGCGGGCTTCAATTCCACACGAAGACGTGTTTTTTTCCGTTTTTTTCAATAAATGGCTGGGCAACAGCCCGTTTTTAGAAATATTGCCCGGAAAAAGGATAAAATCCGGCCTTTTCGAGGCAGGAAACAAGTATCGCGACCGCACAAAACGCACGAAAAAAGGAGGGATAACGCCATCCCTCCTCGAAAACGGACCAAATCCACCGGATGCGGCCGGCCAACTCAATCCTATGTACGATGCAAATGTACATTATTTTTTATGAATCCAATAATCAAGATTCGAAATATTATCGCATATGCCGTACAGGAGCGGCGTATCTTAGAAATTTTCCCGGTCATCAATTTCTAAACCAAATTGGTAACTTGCTGTTGATAGCCGAAAATTTGCTACAGTTATTTTTCAACCCAAAATACTTGCAAAATTCGTGGGGGGGGGTATATTTGTCGAATAAAACCTAAATCGTTCACCAATTATGAAGAAAATTTTATTTACTTGTGTTTGTCTTCTAATTTGTTCTGCGTGTAATCAATCCCGCATCAGCGAATTGGAGCAACGAATCAAACAATTACAAACAGAAAACGAAAATCTGCAAAATGAGCTTGACAAATATAAGTATTCCCCCGATAAGCTATTGGCAGAAATCAAAAGATGCTATGATACCTCAAATCAGCCACAACTATCTTCACTCATTGCTCAAATGCGGGAATACCATCCTAATGCTCAAGAGTTAAAACAGGCTGAAGAATATGAAAAAAAATTGACTGACCAGATTCTCTTGGAAAAACAGAAAGAAATAGAAGCCCAACAACGTGCAGAACGAGAGCGGTTGAAAGCTGTCGACAAACTTAAAAAAAGGTTTGACGATGTTTCTGGAATTACATGGTATCGCAATCCATATTTCACGCATTATAACAACAGCAACTTATGTTCCTTATACATCGGACGTAAAGAAAATAGCGTGTGGCTACGCCTCAAGATGTCATATTACGGAGAAAGTTGGATTTTTTTCGATAGTGCATATCTATCGTATGAAGGAAATACCTACGACATTCCATTTAATGAATACGAAGACAAAAAGTCGGATTCGGATACAGAAACTTGGGAGTGGATAGATGTTTCAGTAAAAAGTGATTTACTCCAATTTATGCAAAATGCAGTCAAATCCGGTAATATAAAAATGAGGTTATCCGGAAAGTACACCCAAACACGAAATCTATCAAAAAATGAAATTAAAGGGCTGAAAGACGTTCTCCTTGCTTATGACGTCCTAAAAAATGAAACAAAATAACTCCACAGAGCGACAAAAAGTCGCTCTTTTTTGCATCTTCAGAAAAGTTGCCTATATTTGCATTGTCTAACATTGAAGTCGGCGGCTGTGTCCGCCAAATGCGGGCATTTTTTATGCTTGTAGTTATAGTGGTTTCGTACCCCCGTGCCGACGGTTAATGCCCCGGTAAGCCGACTTGGTGTTAGACAGCGGGAAAGGCGAACCACTTTTTGTTTAACGGTTTAATGTCTAAACCAAGTCATGAAAAACACCACCATCACCGCGGCTACGACGCCGCAGCTCTTCATCGACCCGACGCTGGGCGACATGCTGATCCAGCTCCAGGACATCAAGAGGCGTTTCAACGCCTACTTCGACGCACACCACGATCCCCGGGTGGAGAAAATCTGTGTGGATTCCTTCGACATCGACGCATGCCTGTGCAACGCCATGGTCGGCATCACGCAGCTGATCGCTGCGCACATGGCCGACCGCCTGCTCGACGAACAGACCCGGCAGGACGGCACTCCGGCCTGCTGATCCCGCACACGATTCAATCCTATGTACGCGCCCCGCATTTCTGCGGGGCTTTTTGTCCTTTGCCACAGAACGACAGACGGGTATTTTTGTGTCATGGAACTCTTCGAGGCCATAAAACAGATGCGGGAACTCTCCCGGAGAAATGTCCCGTTCAGCTTTTCCTTCATGTCGTATAACGAAACGGCCCGGAAAAGCGACGGAATCATCACGGTTCGCCATGCCCGATTACGGGCCCGGGCACAAGAAAAACATCACAAATACGCCGAGATCATCGAAGAATATCTGAACCTCGACACCGGAGAACCCCGGCATTTTTACCAACCGCTGCTTATGAGTTTCAACGGCCAAAAAGTCGAAGCATGAAAACGAAAGTTCACAAAATATCCCCTACGGCCTTCGCTCTCCAGATCGGAGAGACGGCCTACTCCATCTCCACCGGCTACCACACGGGAGGAGACACTACGATTTTCAGCATCGCCAGGAATCCGAACTGGGAATATTCCTACCAGAATGTCATGGGGAAACGGATCGTCCCTTACGGCATAGGAAACGATATGCCCGTAATGATCCGCGATCTGGTTCAGGACAACAATCTCGCTCCCGGTATCCTCCAGCGCCAAAAGGGACTGCTTTACGGCCAAGGCGCTTTCCTTTATCGCCACGTGATCGCCAACGGCAAGATCATCCGGGAATATACCGACGACCCGGTCATCTCCGACTGGCTCCGGTCGTGGGATTTCAAGCGGTTCATCGAAGAAGCCCTCGTAGACTACCTCCACATGCAAGGTTTTTTCGCCCTGCATATCCTCGAACGGGGACGGCGTCTCGGCGAACGCCTCGGCCGCAAACCGAGAATCGCAGCTCTCCGATTCGTCCGAGCGACGAATGCCCGGCTCGAATGGGCCGATTCCAGACAAATCGAGGACGTGAAGCATATTTTCGTCGGAGACTTCGAGAATGCCTGTCTGACCTCCGGAGTCCGGACCTTTCCGGTCTACGATCCGCTCGACCCAGGACGACATCCCGTATCGGCATCCTACAACTATTCGTATTCCTTCGGACGGAATTTCTACTCGACACCCGCCTTCATGGGTGCGATCCGCTGGATTCTGCGCGGATCAGACATTCCTACGATCTTCCGATACGTAACCGACAACGGCCTGAATCTCGCCTACCACATCCACTCGCCGGCGGGATATTGGGAACACAAGCGCGAAATGTTGCAAAGACGGCATCCCGACGCACAGGATGTAGAAATAGACGCATTGCTCGATCGCGTAAAGGGGCAACTGATGGACACCATCACCGAAGTGCTTTCCGGAAAGAAAAACGCAGGCAAATTTTTCGAGTCCATCGACTTTTACGATCCGGACGGGAACCTCTGTTCGTGGAAGATAGAAGCCGTAGACCAGAAAATGAAAGACTTCGTGGAGGCACAGTTGAAAATCGGAGAAGCAGCGAATTCCGCGATTACCTCCGGAATGCAGCTCCACCCTTCACTGACGAATATCATGGTCAACGGGAAGCTCGCATCCGGCTCCGAGATGCTGTACGCGCACCAAATATACAAGCTGTCCGACGTCGCCATCCCCGAGATGGTGATTCTCGATCCGATCAATCAGGCGATCCGATACAACTTCGACTCCGACCTGCAGCTCGGATTCTACCACCAAAGCCTCATGACCCAGGAAGAGACCGCACCCGCCGACCGTATCCGAAATAATTAGAGCGCTATGATCTTCAACAAGAACAACGACGGACCTACCGAATTGCAAAGACTGGTCGGAACATATTTCCGAAGCAACGACTTCTCGGTAATAGAATCCGAAATCCGGGCCGCCAGCCGCACCGTTCGCCAGCTCATCGGTCCGGCACTATTCGACCGGGCCGACGAACACTACAACTCGCCGGACTTCGATCCCGGAAACGACGATACGGATTCGCAGCTCGTGAAGGCCGTGCAGGCTCCCGTCGCACAGTTGGCCATGATCCGGTTCTACCAGCAGAACATCGTGTCGCACGAAGACGGCGGCCGCAAGGTCAAAATCCATGACGGCAGCGAAAAGATGCCGTGGCAATGGCAATACGACCGGGACGATCAAGCCATGCAGGATAAGTACTACCGGACTCTCGACGACCTATATACGTTCCTGGAAGAGGCCCGAATCGCGGAATGGGAGAACTCGCCGCTCCGGCAGAAACTCGCATCCTGTTTCATCAAGGATCTCGAGACCTTCCAGAACGTATTCCCGCTCGAAGATTCGCAGCGCATGTTCTTCCTGCTCGTCCCCTTCATGCTGGAGGTACAGGACCGCATCATCCGCCCGATCGTCGGCGCCGAGGCTTTCGAAAAGATGAAAAGCGGGAAGATCGACGAGGAGCTGGCCGAACAATTCGCCGCCGCGAGACTTTGCATCCCGCTCTATGCCATCATCACGGCGGTGAAGCGCATGTCGATCAAAGTGCTTCCGACGATGATCGTGCGCCGGTTCTCCGCATCGTTTCAGGGCGGACAGGGCGGAGACATGGACGATGCGGCGACAAAGAAACTCCTCCGGACGCTGGAACTGGAAGCCGCCGAAGCGAAAAACGAACTCCAGAAAGCCGTCACGCACCGACGGAACCCCGAACGCGACCTCCCGCTCATCCCGGCCAACGACCCGAAGAAAAAATACTGCTCGACATGAACCGGATCGAAATCCCCGAAGCCGGAATCCGGGTAGACATTCCGGCGTCCTACACCGAAATGTCCCGGGCGCAGGTATTCCACGTCATGAGACAGCTTCATTTCCTTCAACAAGGGAAAATGTCGCTTCCGGAATTCCGCGTCCGGATATTCTACGAATTCGCCCAAGTAAAGCGCACGATTCGCAGCATCGTATGGGAACGGCTGCATCCCCGGGCAGCATATCGTCGCGCCGAAAGAATCTCGCTCCTGTCCGAGCAGCTCCTCGCATTCCTTTTCTCCCGCAATGGAAACGAGCTGCAACCCGCATTCGACTCCGTGACGAACTATCTGCCGAAACTCCGGATCGGCCCGTTCCGCTTCGTCGGACCGGCCGACGGACTGGTGGATATCTCGTTCGACGAACTGATCGCTGCGGACGCCGAATTGGCCCTGTACTCCTCGACCCGCAACGACTGTCATATAGACAACATGATAGCGACCCTGTACCACGCTCCCGGACCGATGCAACCATGCGGACGCAAGGTCGAACCGTTCAATCCGGAACGTGTAGCGCACGACGCCCGGATCATCCGCCGGCTCCAGCCGTGGAAAAAACAACTCATCCTCCTCTGGTATGCCGCCTGCATCGACAACCTCCAGCACGGGATATTCATCGTCAACGGCCGCGAGGTATGTTTCGAAGCGCTGTTCGCCGGCAACGAAAGCGGCGAGGGGAAATCCCTCGGGTGGCTGGGAGTGCTTTTCGACCTGGCGGAGAAACGGACGTTCGGAAATATGGCCGAAACCGGACAGGCCAATATCATCGACGTTCTGTCTCTGCTCATGAACTACAAATACACCTCCGACAATGTTAGAAAACACCGAACGACTGATTGATTATCTCCGCAACATAACCGTCGGCCTCTCCCTGCCCCTGCCCCATATCGTCGCGGACGAGGACCAGGGAACCGTCGTACTCAACTCCCCGCGGTACGACGGCGTTCAGATCGTCGTCGCCCTTCCGAGGGCGAACCTCGCCGGAAATTGCGACGATGTCGGCGGCACGCACACCTTCATCTTATTCTGCATCGAAAAGGGGAAACAACAGTCCGAAACGCAGGAAACCCTGCTGTCGCAATACTCGAAAACCCTCGGGCACCTGAATTCCATCCTCGACAAAATCGCCCGCGACACCTGCGGGGACGGGTCGGGTGACGGCTGTTCCTCACTGGCAGGAAAGGATTTCAGAGAGATCGCCCTGGTTCCGGAAGCCGGAATATTCGGCGGATGGAACGGGTGGTCGGCGACAATCACCCTCGACTGAAAGAAGGCCCCGACGTTTCTTCAGTCGGGGTCTGTTTCTTGGCGAAATGCTTGCAGGTAATAAAATTATTACCTATATTTGTGACGAGAAAACAAAACAAGCGATGCCTACGATTTTCATTCTTTTCGGATTCCGTTTTTTGTTTTATGCAAACGATCATGAACCGATTCACGTCCATGTCGTCAAAGGAGATATCAGTGCGAAATTCCTGCTTTCTCCGGTCGAATTAGTCGAGAATCATGGATTAAAACCCGCCGAAATCAAAATGGCGGAATCCGTTATCGAAGAAAACCGCGAGATCATCGCAGAACATTGGAATAAATTCTTCAACAACAATAAATAACTATGGTACAGATCGAAAAAATATGGCTTACCGATACGGCGATCCGGATCCGGACGGCCGACGGAAGGGAGGCTCACGAGAATTTCGATGAGTACCCTCGATTAAAGCATGCGACACAGAGACAACGGGAACACTACGAGACCGATGCCTTCGGCATTCATTGGCCGGAACTCGATGAAGATCTGAGTTTCGACGGGTTCTTTCGCAAGCGCAACGAAACCCCGCTGTACAAGTTGTTCATCGCCCATCCCGAACTGAACGCATCGGCTGTCGCCCGCCGGCTCGGACTGGCTCAGAGCCTCCTGGCCCAATACATCAGCGGGACGAAGAAACCCTCTCCGAAACGGGAAAGACTGATTTTGGAAGAAATCCGAAAAATCGGCGAAGAGCTTGCCGCAATCCGAACGCTATGACAATGACTTTGATCGGAATCGGACTGTTCGTGTTTCTCATGGCCTGCTACATCGCAACCGTCCGTGAGAAACACGGACAGCCGGTCATCTTCACCATAGCGGCCTGTTTTATCAACCTGGTTGTCCGCCCGATCGTCGTACTGGCAGGGTTATTCTCCGGCTTGTGGCAGCTGCGGAAACGTAGAAAATGAGACAGCACGACTTTATGAAGCGGCAAATCGCCGCTTTTTTTGTTTTTTACAAAAAAGTGTCTATATTTGCATTGTTCAACAATTCATGAGACGGATGATGTCCGTCCGATATACGGGCATTTTTTATGCTTGCAGTTATAGTGGTTTCGTACCCCCGTGCCGACGGTTAATGCCCCGGCGACGTCTCATGAGAATGTTGAACAGCGGGAAAGGCGAACCACTTTTTGTTTAAGTTTTAATGTTCAAAACTCATGAAAAACACCACCATCACCGCGGCCACGACGCCGCAGCTCTTCATCGACCCGACACTGGGCGACATGCTGATCCAGCTCCAGGACATCAAGAGGCGTTTCAACGCCTACTTCGACGCACACCACGATCCCCGGGTGGAGAAAATCTGTGTGGATTCCTTCGACATCGACGCATGCCTGTGCAACGCCATGGTCGGCATCACGCAGCTGATCGCTGCGCACATGGCCGACCGCCTGCTCGACGAACAGACCCGGCAGGACGGCACTCCGGCCTGCTGATCCTGCATACAGTCTCAATCCTATGTACACGCCCCGCATTTCTGCGGGGCTTTTTGTCCTTTGCCGCCGGGCGACAGACGGCTATTTTTGTTGCAAAACGAATGAAAATGGCCTCACTCGTCGAGCAACGATTCGTCGAAGAAATACTCACATCCGAAGGCGCGCGCCTCCTCAAAAACCAGGAGGCCGCATTCGCCGCACGGCTTCACTTCCGCTCTCACAACATCGTCTCCCGCCGAAAGACCGGCGTCACCGCAGGCGCCGAATACTCCGGGAAGCTGGCAATCACCCATACCGCCTACGAACGGTTCCTCGATCTCAAGGCGATGAAATACGGATCGAAGATCGTCCGCCGGAACCGGAAAATACACAACCGGTTTGTATGGGGACATTTCAACTCGATCGCCTACCGCCTTGCCAACGATTTCACTGCAAGCGTCTCGACCCGTATCCGGGCAGAACTCGAAAACAAGTAACCATCATGGGAAAGACTCTCAAAGAAGAAGACCTGCGTCTGAACATCATCGTAAACGGCGATCCGGCCCGCAAGGAAATCGGACGGCTCACCCGCGACACGAAGGACCTCCGGATCGAGAACGAGCGGCTGCGGGCCGAGCAAAAGAAACTCCGGGCCGAAGGCGGCGACAACAAGGCCCGCATCGCCGAAATAACCGCCACGATCAAGAAGAACAGTACGACGATCCAGGAGAACGAGGCTCGCATCAAACAGCTCCGATCCGAGATGAAGGTCACTTCGATGACGACGGCCGAATTGAGCCAGCGCCATGCGGAACTCCGGAACGCCATGCGGAACGTCGTTCCGGGAACCTCCCAATACAAACGGCTCCAGGCGGAGTTGCAGACCGTGAATGCCCGCATGGCACAACTCCGGGCCGAGACCGTCGAAACGGGAGGCGCCATGGGCCGCATGGCTTCCTCCATCAACAGATACATCGGGTCGGCCACGGCAGCCGTCGCCTCGTTCACGGTGGCCACCTCCGGGCTCTACAAAACCGTGCAAACCTATTCGGAGCTGGACGAAGCCATGTCGAACGCCCGCAAGACGACGGATACGACCCGGGACGAGATCGAGGCATTGAACGAACGCCTCGCCCGGTTCGACACCCGAACGGCCCAGAACGAGCTGCTGGCACTCGCACGGATCGGCGGGAAACTCGGCATCGCCAAAGAGGAGATCGAAGGATTCACCCGAGCCGCCGACATCATCAACGTATCGCTCGGCGAAGATCTCGGCGACAATGTCGAAGATACGATCGGCCAGATCGGAAAACTCGTGAACGTATTCCAGCTCAACAAGGAGTTCGGCATAGAGCAGGCCATGATGAAAACCGCGTCCGCCGTAAACGACCTCGGCAAGGCATCGACAGCCAACGAAGCCAATATCGTCGAGTTCATGCGCCGGGTCGGCGGGGTCGGATATTCGGCCAAAATATCCCTCGCCGACATCGCCGGCCTCGGGGCCACGCTCGACGATCTCGGCCAGACCATGGAAGTCGCAGGGACATCCATGTCGCAGGTCATCACCGGCATGTTCCGCCGCACGGACGCTTTCGCGGCTGCCGCAAAAATGAGCGTCGAGGACTTCAGGAAACTGATGGACGAAGACATGAACGAAGCACTGATCCGGATGGCCGAAGGAATGGGATCGGACGGCGGGGCCATGTCCAAAATCGTCGAGGCCCTCGATTCCCTGAAACTCGACGGAACACGGGCGACCGGCGTATTGACGGCCTTAGCACAGAACACGGACAAACTTCGCGAGCAGCAGCAGGTCGCCAACGAGGCATTCGAAGAGGGGACGTCCTGCATGGCGGAGTTCAACGTGATGAACAACACGGCCGAGGCCGTTTCCGAAAAGCTGAAAAAGCAAATCACCGAGGAGGCCGCCGCCCTCGGGAAAGCACTTATCCCCGCCTACCACGAATCCCTTTCGGTCCAGGCATCCCTGATGAAGACCGCGCGAATCCTTATCGAATGGATCATCAAAAACAAGGGGGCGATCATCGGGCTCGTATCGGCGTATCTCACCTACAAAGGCGCCATTCTCGCGGCCAATGCGGCCAAAAAGGCCTATGCCGCAACCGTCGCGGCCCTGCGAGGGATGAAGCTCTCCTACCTGCTCGCAGTCCGGGCCGTTACGGGTGCGACGATTGCCGAAACCGGCGCGACGAAAGCCGCGACCGTCGCTACGCGGCTCTTCAGCATCGCCCTCAAAGCCTCGCCTCTCGGCTGGGCCGCGGCTGCTGTCGGCGCCGTGGTCGGAGCCTTCACCTATTTCAAAATGCGGGCCGGCGAGGCGACCGACGCACAGCGCACCTTCAACGAGATTACAAAAGCCGCAGCCGACATCGAGGACGAGCACGGAGTGAATCTCGTAGGAAAAGCCGAAAAAATATCGCAGCTCATGCGGATCGTCGAGGACGAAACCGGCTCCGAAGAACGCCGGACCGCAGCGATCCGGGAACTTCAGGAATTAATGCCCGGCGGCATCGACCTGATCAACGAGGAAACGATCGCCTCCGGCAAGGCGGCCGAAGCCGTCAAGGCATACACGGATCAGCTCATACTCCAGGCCACCATCAAAGCCGCACACCAGAAAAAGGAGGGACTCATCGAACAGGCGGGTAAAGACCGTCTGACAGGAGACGACAAAAAAGTCGGATGGTTCAAACGCGCAATGCTGATCAACGCCGCGGCAAACAGCTACGGCACCCTCGATTACGATACGGCAATCGCCGAGGCCGAGGAGCAGAACAAAAAGGAGTACCAGGAGAACCTCGACCGGCAACTCGCCGACCTCGACAAAATCATCGCGGACGCCCAGGCCGAACTGGAGGCGAAAAGACTCATCGTCCCGGCCCCCAAGACAAAAAAACCCGATGGTGACGATAACCCGTCATCGGGGAAACCCAAGACGTGTCCCGAGGAAACGGGAGAGCCGAAGAGCTGGACGCTTGCCGGCGACGAATCTTTTCTTGCCGCCAAGCAGAAACTCCGCCGACAATATGCCGACGGAGAGATCGCATCCGAACAAACATACCAGGACCGGCTGCTGGCCCTCGAAATATCCTCGCTGGAAGCGCGCCTCGCGGCAAACAAGGAATCCGGAGCCGCCCGGGCGAAAATCGAAATCCAGCTCGCGGACAAACTCATCGAGCAGAAAAAACGGGAACAGGAGCAAGCAGACAAGGCCGAGGATCTCCGTATCCAGAATATTACGGATGCGACAGAGAGGGAAAACGCCGAGTACGAGCGCCGAAAGAAACAATACGCCGGAAATTCCGCGGCCCTGGAACAATTAGAGATCGCTCACAACCGGAATCTCACGAAGATCGAACTCCAACGGGCGATCTCCGCACTCAAACAGGAAGAGGACGAATACAAACAGAGCCGCCAGGTGATGCAGGACCGCCATAAGGCCGAATTACAGACGGCCTCGCTCACCAGGTCCGAACGAGCCCTCATCAAACAGCGGCAAATCAACGAACTCAAGGCGCTCGACGAAGAATATCTCCGTTCGGTCCTCGCAAAACTCCGGTCGTTGAACAGCGACGGGACGATGACCTTCCGAAATCTCAAGGGAGTACTCCGGACAATCGACCTCGACACGTCCCTGCTCTCCGAGGAGGAGAAAAATGACCTCATTCGTCGCATCAACGAGACTGAGGGGGCAATCGATGCGGCAGCGAACAGAGTGGAGGAGATGGGTTACTCCTTCTCCCAAAACCGAGGCGGCAACCTCTTCGGATTCTCCCAGGACGACTGGAATCTGTTTTTCGAGAACATCCGAACCGGAAAGTTCGGCGCTGAAGAGCTGCAGATCGCCCTATCCGCGGCCGGACAAGCCGCGAACACGGCAATGGACCTCTATTCCGGTTACGACAAAATGATGACGGCCAAGGAAAACGCGGCCCTCAAGAAATTCAAGAAAAGCCAGGACGAGCGAAAGAGGTCTCTGGCCAACAGGCTCGATGCGGGGTTGATGACCCAGGAACAACACGACGCCGAAGTCGAACGCATGGATGCAGAATACGACAAACGGCAGGAAGAACTCGAGATTCAGCAGGCGAAACGGCAAAAGGCCATGAGTATTACGCAGGCTACCATCGCCACATCTCTCGCTGTGGCCAAAGCTCTTCCAAATCTCGTGCTGGCAGGTATCGCCGCTGCTATGGGCGCCGCACAAGTGGCCATGATCGCCTCGACACCCATCGCCGGAGCCGAAGCGGGAGGTCTCCTCATAGAACGCGCGCAGGACGGCCGGAAATTTAAGGCGCAGATAACCCCCGACGCCCGGGGCTACGTCAACAGGCCGACAGTCCTCGTCGGTGAAAACGGAATGGAATACGTCATACCCAACGAAGCGATGCAGAATCCGACGGCCAGACCGATCATCGATACATTCGAAGCAGTCCGCAAACGGGGACGGTTGCACGATTTCAATTTCGCAGAGATACTTCCGGCACTCTACGCCATTCCCGGACAAGCCGCCGGCGGAAGGCTTTCTCCGATGGCAGCTTCCGACGCCGCATCCGCGGCGGGCGTAAGTAATTTCACAGCGGCCGGGAATTCCGACCCGGAACTCGTTCGCGCGCTCTACGCCGCAGTCGTCAAGCTGACGGCACGCCTCGACGACCCGATCCGTGCCGACGTCTCTCTGATGGGAAAGTCGGGACTGCTGGAGAAACAACGCGAATACGAACGGATGATGAACCGCGGAAAACTCAAATAATCATGATACTGATAAAAAGCCTCGCTTCAGGGCGTACTCTCGACATCACGCCCGGACAGGAAATAACCTTTACACTCGAGAATCCGCTGTTCGCCGACGACAGAATGCCGGTAGCCGTATCCACAGGCATCGAATTTCCGTTGTCTTCGACCAACAGGGAAGAATTCCGATTCGTGGACGTCATGATGATACCGCCCGCCGTACAAAAGATCGCCGCAGTCATTCTTTTCGAAGGATTCGAACTTTTCTCCGGAGAACTCCAGTTCGACGAATACTCGGACGGAACGCTCAAATACTCGTTCGTGGGAGCCAACGCCTCGGAGTCCTTCGCCGGGAAAATCCATGAAATAAAATGCGAAGACTATACGAATCTGAAACTGTCCGAATTCGTGAAAAATGCCCGAAAAGGCTCATATCCAGACATCGGGCTTCCGATGATCGTCCGCAAAGCCAACAGCGCGAAAATCGAATATGCGACCGCTGCCGGAAAAGCCGAATGTTCTATCATCGACAAATATGCCAACTACCTCTATACCGATCTTCCCTACATCATCCCGGCCATAAAGGTATCCTACATACTGAAAAAAATCCATCCCCGCCTGCTCTTTCCTACAGATGTCGAGGAGTATCTCGACCGTATGGCCATCCTCGGTACTTATAAACCGGAAGCATGGCAAAACGACCGTTACGGAGTTCCCTATACGGGTCCCGACACGAACGGGGACTTGTTACACATAGGGGAGGGATTCAATGCGGCGGAAGCGCTGCCGGAGATAACCAATGCCGATTTCGTAGCCAACCTCCTCAAAATGTTCTGCGCTACGATATTCGCCGACGGCGACGGCTATAACATCCGTACCAACCGCTCGATCATCGCCAACAAGACATTCATCGACTGGACGCAAAAGGTCGCAGACATCTATGCCATCGTCGCAGGAGAAGCCGGAAGCTATTCACTGGAATATGCCAACGGCGAACAGGAATACACCCCGTCCAAAGAGGAAGACTTCGGACAGGACATCCCCGAAAGCATCTCTTCCGCATCTTCCTATGAGGAGTTGATCCGCAAACTCCGTACCTCGGATGATTTCGTCGACATCCGTATAACACCCACCGGCAACATCTACTCGGGAAAGGCGGTAAAGGCACGTCTCTATTGGGGGTATAGCTGGAATATGGAAGGAACGACGATCGTGGGCGATATCGTCGTCAACAAAAAGGAGACAACGATTCCTGCGATGGACATCGTATTCCAGGCCAACGTCAACAAAGTAGAGATCGCCTCGGATTCCGACAACAGCCAGAACTACGATAACAGCATCAATTTCATCTGTACCCCATGTATTCCGGCAAACGTCGCAGCGTATATCAACGTAGATTCGACTCAATCGCAGGTTACGCTCCGCACCATGGCTCCCGTCATCGACATCCCAGCCGTAGGAGGAAACCGCTCTTCGGACATCTACATCGGATTAATGATCGACAACAACTTCTTCGACCAAGGGAACTACTTTACGCGGCCCGAACCCTACGTCGACGGCGGTTCCGAAATAACCAATACCCGCTATTCCATCGCAATCGGCGGGGAGAACGGACTTTTCGCCAAATTCCACGAAACATTCGCACGATGGATGGTAAAAAAGAAGGATACCGTCAAGGCCGACGTATTTCTATCGGCGGCCGACGTCGCGCAACTGAGGCTATGGCGAAAAATCATGCTCTACAACCGACTGTTTTTCATAAGGACCATGGAACTTACGATATCCGACAAAGCGACAGTAGCTTTCGCCAGCGCAGAATTCGTAGAGATATAATTTGTCCTTTCACACTCCGGACCCGCTCCATAATTTCGCAGCAAAAGAAACACGACATGGCCACCATAACCCAACTTCCGACATGCTGCTTTCTGGAAAATCTCCCTCAAATCACGATCGGGGAGGTTGCATCCGGAACCGCGGCTACCGTATCAGTGATGTTCAACGGAACGACATTGCTTTCGGAAATCGCCATGTCGCCGGACAAAAACGGCCGGATCGATATCTATGCCCGGCAAATGATTCGCAACATGTCAGTACTCGCCGGACCGGAATCGGCAGACACAGACCTGCCTCGTCTGACTGTCCGCAGCATTGGAGGCGCAACGACGGAAACGGAAAGTTACATCATACCCGGAGGTGTCGGCGCGGATAAAGAAGTCACCCCCGAATGGTTCTCGAGAAACTTCCTCTCCTGGCAGCCGCAGATTCTCGAAATACCTCCATCGCAGCCGCAATGGCTCGCGTTCATTCCCGTACCCCTTTGTCTCAGATATTCGCTCATGTCCGTACTCCATTCCCAGGACGGGCGTACATTCTCAAAAATAATTCGCGCCGTCGCCCCGGGATACCGCTACGTACAGGTCGATACCTCCTTCGACACCCTATGGCGGGAATTCTGCACCGAAAAAGACATCTCCCCGTTGTCATACGACGTATTCGGCGCAAAGACCGTACAGGAGACGGCCGCGGATGAAAGTACGGGAGACAAGCTCGCAACCTACGGAAACTACCCGTTCGCACAGCGGTACCGCCTCCGGCAGCCCCGATACGACGACCGTTGTTTCGGGTTCGTAAACTCGCTCGGCGGATTCGACACGCTCATGATGCAGGGTCCCGAGACTCTTAAACCGGAAGGCGAGACCAAGACCTTCGTCAACGGGGAGGTCGAGCAGGAGATCTCCAACGGTTACACCTCTTATTGGGAAACTTCATCGGGCTATATCGACACCGAACGCCAGGCCGCGCAAATCCGGGACTTCCTGAAGAGCGCCTCCAGATGGATATATCGGGACGGCGAATGGCTTCGAATCATTGTCGACGAACATAAGGTGGAGCACTCACCCGGGAAACTGAACGCCTTTTCGTTCAAATACCACCTGGCGCGACGAAACGAAGGACGCTATTACGAACGCACGACTCTCCCGGAACCGGAAATGCCGACAGATTTCTGGCATCCGAAACCGATTTTTTAATGTCGATTCTGTCCTTTCACTACCCCCGGAGAGCCGATACCTTTGCACAAAACGACAGCTATGACAACCGACAAACGGTGGAACATACAAACCGATCTCGTCTACACCGAGACCTTCTATGAACGCCAGACAGACGGAACACTGCTCAAAGTTCCGGTTCCGGGCGCCGAAATCGACATCCACGTAGAGTATTTTACGGATGGAGGATGCAAATACGAGGTGTCGCGTATTGACGGGATATACCAGGGATGCCGTCAGATCGACGAATACTCCCTCGAAATATTCATTCCTCTGTCTCGGCTATCTATGAGACCGGGAGTATTCGGCCGCAATCTTCGCCTGACAATTCCGGACGAAAACTTCATGGACCAGGTCAAGAATCTCTGTTTCCCGGCAAAAACAGGGCTTTTCCTTTGGTTCGGGCCGACCGATGATATCGAACAATCTCCCTACGGTGAAGCGATCGTCACCACGATCATAAATGCTTCCTACGACGTGATCGACCTCACCGGTGAAGCATATCCCGATACGTGTCGGAGAATCTTCGCCAAACTCGATATCGGCATTCCTGCCAATATCTACGTCAAGGAAAGTGACGAACTTCCCCAGCGGGCAATCGCCCAGATTCGCAAAACAGAGACGGGATACCGTCTCTTCTCCGGAATATTCGAAACCGAAGAATTCGAGGGAGGAATCAAAACGTTCCGGGTGTATTACGACATGATCCGTGAAGATTGCTCCATAGTCAAAGGAAAAGAGGAATTATTCCCGGAATTGGCCCCGGCCGGAGAATATATCAAAAGAAGCGATTTCTTAATCATCAACGGAGGCTGTCCCAACGATATATTACAGTAGATATGGCAAGTTCGAATAAAAAGGCACTGCTTAAAGCAGTAGAAGAAGTGCTCCTGAAAGCCCGAATAAAATTCACCAGCGGCACGGAAGAGGAATGGAATAAGGCGAATCCCGTTTTGCTGAAAGGTGAAATCGGACTCGTCGCCGGAACATATCCGGCCAAATACAAGATCGGAGACGGCTCGAAGAACTGGACGTCACTTTCCTGGGGTCATGTAACGGCTCTGTCCCAACTGACCGAAGACACCACCCACCGCCTCACAACAGACACCGAAAAGAAATACTGGAACGAAAAGGCAGACGTTTTCCACTTCGACTACGAGCTCTACAAGGCATCGGCTAA
>OGPY01000554.1_pt1 | contig 33917 bp, 28 predicted proteins | sample 1553121 | NCBI WGS metagenome assembly OGPY01 (sample SAMEA2580004, study PRJEB22360) | human gut metagenome
TTTGCCACTTCTTCACCGATAAAACGGCCTCCGCTTCCAAACTCTCTGCTGATTGTAATGATCCTTTTTGTCATAGCTGCTTCCTCCTTAACCTAAGCTTTCTACTTTGTTCCTTTCGATTTTCTTTAAAAATACATATCCTGCCAGACATGCTATAAACTCCGTAATGAGAAATGACCACCAGATCAGAGAAACTCCCGTCTGTCCGTTTCTTACAAAAATGGAGAATATCCCGGCAAGCGGTGATATAATGACAAGCTGTCTGAGCAGTGAAATCACAAGGGATTCCAAGCCTCCGTCCAATGCCTGGAAAATTCCCTGATATGCCACATTGATCCCTGCAAAAATAAAGCTGATGGAAATAATTCTCATTGCTCCGATAAAATATTCTCTTGATGCTCCTGCATTGAACAAAGCAGCAAATTCTCCCGGGAAAATTTCTGTAATCGCTACTCCTATGACCATAAGCACAATCGTATAAAGCAATCCATACCTGATGCCATCCTTAATTCTCTTTTTGCTGTGCATTCCATATGAAAAAGCTATAATTGGTGTAATTGCATCCCTTAGTCCGAATGCAAGGAACAATACAAACTGCTGCACCTTATAAAACAAACCATATGCAGTCTGTGCCGAAGGACTAAATTTCAAAATAAGATTCATCACGTAAACCATAATTGACATCAAAGCCTGTGCAATAATAGCCGGAAGTCCAATTGCATAAATTTCCTTGATTATTCCTCCATCAGGCTTCATATACTTTGTATCATGCTCAAATTCCCTGTTCAGCTTCATATGAAACACAAACAGCAGTATTGCAGACACAACCTGACCGATAACAGTTGCATATGCGGCGCCCTTAACTCCCATTTCCGGAACCGGTCCAATACCATAAATCATAATAGGATCAAGAATAATATTTACCACTGCTCCAACTACCTGACCAATTGTAGAATAAAGAGAACGTCCGGTTGCCTGCAGCAGCTTTTCAAATAGTGAAAAGAAAATAATTCCAAATGAAATCACACAGCATATTCTTAAGTAGCTTGTTCCCATTGCAATGACTTCCGAATCTACGGTCTGTGATGAGATGTATGCTTTTACTCCAAACATTCCAAACAGCAGACATACTGCATAAATAATCACTCCAAGAAATAAACTGTTTCCCGCAACTTTCGCAGCTTTTTTACTTTTTCCCTCTCCCAGTGTTCTCGCGAGAAGCGCATTGGTTCCCACACCGGTTCCGATTCCCACTGCTACCATAAGCATCTGAACCGGAAACACCAGTGTAAGCGCATTAAGTGCAGCCTCACTTCCTGATTTCATGTTTCCTACAAAGGCACTGTCTACAATGTTATAAACCGCCTGCAATGCCATCGATAAAATCATCGGTATTCCCATCTGCACCATGAGTTTATTCACCGGCATCTCTTTCATCTTGTTAGGCATTTCCTTCATCTTATTACTTTCTGCCATCTTAACTTAATCCTCCTTTTTCCATCTGCAGAAGCTGCCACTGGCAGTTTCTTACGGATATTTGGCAATATAAAAAGTGCGCACCTATCTTATAAGTTGGACTTACGCTGATAAGCTACACACTTTTTCATTGCATTATAAAATTACAAAAACGAGCAGCAAAACTGGATTTACGCAATTTTGCTACTCGTTCAGAAGTCATTATATTTTTCTTTTTGGAAAAAGTCAAATTATTTTTCTCTCGTTTTATACTCATCCCATGTTCCACCATATATACAATTTTCAACGTAAGCCATCATACGATTGTGTAAAATGGTCATATTATACATATTACTGAGTTCTTCCAACATTTCAACCGGTGGCATATAATTGCCTGCTCGTGTCAACCCTAGACCAAAAAAAACTGATTTTTTTTACCCTCAAATATCACTTTCCGTTATACCTGCTATTGCAGTATATTGAAAGCAATATTTATGCTTGCAGAAGAAAGTAGTGCCACATTTCCTCGGCACTCCTTTCACTTGGATCTGTTGCATGGAGTGGAATATTATTGTATTTCTCAATTACTACTTTCCCATGCACCGCCGAACCAATGTATGCCTGATTTGTCAGTATTGACTTAACTGTTGTTTTGGTCCATACACCATTGGTTTTTACATTCTGCTGGTAACCAAGAGATTTTAAATACATCAAGTCCTACTGGTCCATCCCAATATTTTCTAGTAATAAGTTCATCATAAATAACCTGAAACTCATTTTTACCAACTTTTATAAAAGTCATAGGAACAGATACCATTATTACTGAAGAATCTTTTGACTCACATATTTCAATTTGAAAATTATCCGGAATATCCTCAACTCTTATTTGTTTTAATACAGCTTTGGGGATAATTGCCCTTTCTTCATCTTCAACATATTCTTCTCCATCTATCACCAAAGAACACATATCATCTTCTTCATTAGAATACACAACCGTTGCCATTTCTCTGCCTCCTAACTTTATATCCATATTTCTATATCGGAATATATTATCTCCTTCCATACTAAAACTCCAAACTATCCTCATTGAGCAGAAAATATTTCATGCCCATGATCACAAAGCCTTCCTCATTTCTCCAAGGCTTTTTTGTTCCATTTACTATAACAATCTTCTTAAATGAATCCGGAATATTTCGGAGTGAATTAAGTTCCTGTGTTTGCTTTTCCTCAGAAGTCATATCATAAGCCACCTGAATGTAATATCTCTGACTGCCCTGGTTTACTACAAAATCAACCTCTAGCTGCTTATGAACTCTCTTTCCGTCACTATTCTTTGCAAATACATCCACAATACCAACATCTACATTGTAGCCACGCACAAGCAACTCATTATAAACAATGTTTTCCATAATATGAGTCGGCTCCTGCTGTCTGAAGTTTAGTCTGGCATTTCTAAGTCCTATATCCGAAAAATAGTATTTCAGATTGGCTCCTACATATTTTCTCCCCTTAATATCATACCGGTCCGCTTTAGAAATCAAAAATGCCTCTGCCAAATAATCAATATGATTGGATATAGTTTTATTGCTGTAATTGATACCTCTCTCACTTTTGAAAGTATTTGATATTTTTGTTGGATTGGTAGGTGCTCCTATGGCAGAAGCAAGAATGTCCACCAAAGTTCCAATCTCATCAACATTTTGAATTTTGTTTCGCTCTACCACATCCTTGATATAAACATTGGTAAAAATATTTTTAAGATACTCAGCCTTCTGGCGTTCTACAGAAAATTGTGCCACTTGTGGTAAACCACCGTATATCATATATTCTTCCCAAGCATCATCATAATCTCCATCATAAGCCGCATAGAACTCTGCAAAAGACAACGGATAAATTCTTATCTCATCTCCTCTGCCTCTAAATTCAGTTACAATGTCACTAGATAAAAATTTAGAATTACTGCCGGTTACATACACATCAATGTTACTGATACGAAGCAAACTGTTCAGCACTTCCTCAAATCGTGGCATAAACTGTACTTCGTCCAAGAGCAGATAATACTTCCGGTCATCTTCCACCCGCTCTTTAATATGCTGATAACACTTCTTTGGATCTCTCAGTTCCTCATTTTCAATGCCATCTAAAGCAATCTCAATGATGTGATCATTATCTATGCCACTCTCCAGTAAATACTTCTTAAACAACACAAATAACAGGAATGATTTGCCGCATCTCCTGATTCCTGTGATAATCTTAATCATTCCGTTATCTTTTCTTATCTTTAACTGTTCAAGGTATGAATCTCTCTTAATCTCCATAGTGTCACTCCTTATTTTTGTGCATTGCACGAATTTTGGTAATGTTATTTTACCACTAAATTATTTTCACTTCAATAGCCATTACTATTTTTTGTGCATTTGCACTTTTTTATGTAATGATTATAGATAATATGCAAAAAGGATACCTACACCATGTCCTGTAACACGATATAAGTATCCCTTTGCTTGATAACTACAACACATATAAATAGACTCTCAGAAATTAATCAATTTTTTCACAAAATCTATAATTTGACGGGTATTCCAAACACCACAAATCTTCTCCGTATGGAATATCCAAAGTATGGTTTTCGCTTTTGGTATAATATTGTGTTGCTTCCCGATTCCCCATTCTAACAGTAAAGAAGCCATTTTCTATGCCTGCATGTTTCATAAATTCATCAATATCATCATTAGAATAAGTCAATCCTACATATACAGGATCATCGTTCATCATATACCGCCAAAAAAGAGCATATCTCTGAGCAACTGCATCATGCTCTGCTCCCCGCATATGTTCCGAGTAGGGAACCCCAACACCCTTGTCATTTGTAAATAATGCATGCTCTTTTCCGTCTGAAGAAACATATTTGAAGTAATGATTCTGTCCGAAATCAATTATATTGTTACAAGCTTTTATTTCTAATAACTTATTTGTATCTATTTTAGGAATCTGGTCTGCTGTAAATCGAACACCTGCAACTTCATATGTTTCTCCATGTTTTCGTACCTTAGAGCTGTCATTATTGATAACCAGCAACAACAAATCAGAAATATAACTATTTTTTCTGATGCAAACGATGAATATATCTCTGAATAAGCTACAGAATTATTACCTCTCACATATAAATCAATCATCCCATTTTGCATAGTTTGTTACCATCTTATTGGTAACCTTAAGTTCTTTGCTGACTTCAATAGGCGTGAACTCTCTTTTGTAGTTCTTCATGAGCAGCAAGCGCAATTCTTTTTCTCTACTTTTTAGATACGAAAGGCTTCCCTCCAATTTTTCGCCGTTTGAGCTCTCCGACAATTCACAAACCTTATTTGAATACAACAGTACCATGCGAAGGAAATATTACACTATTTTTTCACTATTTTACATTATTCTTTTCACTATCTTCTTCCTGCTCCTGCCCTTCCAGAAACGCCTTTATCTTCTCACCATCCTCTGCCCGGATTTCTCCGTGGAAATTTCCATCAAAGGTGATATATTCGTAGGTTTTTCCTGCCTGCTCTAATGCTTCTGTTAATTTATCTGCCTGTGCAACGGATACTTTTTCATCTCCGGTGGCATGAATGATAAGCAGCGGTGTATTAATTTCATCCGCCCAATAGGTTGCAGAACGTTTCTCATATTCCTCCGGCATCTCTTCCGGGGAACCGCCTACCAAAGAATCGAATATGGTCTGCATATCACTTCTTTCCTCATATGACATAAAGCAATCGGAAAGGCCAGATACGACAACTGCCTTATGCACCCGTTCATCCTTACTTAACACTTCATAAGTCATCATTCCGCCTCTGGAAATACCCATCATATTTATGGCATCCTTATCAATATAGGAAAATTGCTCACACAAATCCAAAATCCGGACCACATCATCCACATCTGCTCCGCCAAACTGGTCTTCTCCTTCACTGCTTCCACATCCCCTGTAGTTTGATGCAATGCAAATGGTATGAAGCTGATAGGCATAAAAGCAGGTTTCTATATTTTCCAATGCTCCGTAATCCTGATTTCCACCATGATTATAAATAAGACAGGAAGTCTTTTGTCCATCCAGTAAATCTTTTGGTGCACTGAAATATCCTTCAATTTTCAGTCCATCGCTATCATAATAAAACCGATAAGATACATATTCTGATAAATCGATTCCTGCCTGGCTCTCATAATCTTCCAGATTTATTTTTTCATATTCTGTAATTCCAGCCTGGCGAAAGTTCTCTTCTACCAGCTCGTCTGCGTCCAAAGACTCTTTATCCGCAGGTGCAGTTTCTGTTTCCGATTCTGATTCCATCTGCGTCTCTGTTTCTGTTTTATTTTCTGTCTCAGTCTTCGTTTTATTTTTTCTCTGATTTCCTGCCACTACAACTACAATCACTGCAAGAATAATAATTCCAAGCAGTACCCCAATTCCAATAACCTTTTCCTTTTTCATAATTTTTGCTAAACCTCCGCCTTGCCGCTTCGATTTTCATCTTCCCTAACTCCTTTATCCTCTATTCTATAATCTCATACTGCATCAGTTCGTATTTTAACTTGCTTCCCTCCATAATTTCTGCCGGAAGAAGTGCTCTTGCCACAAGTTTTAAATCATCTGAAGCAATGTCTGTCCTCTTTAAATTTGCATAGTCTCCATCGATGGATACGACTTCGTAATACCATGTTTCCATATTCTATAGCTCCCTTCTTGTTAAAATATTTGTAAAGGAGTGGGAAATGTGATGCCGGTTTTCTTCCGGCATTCGTGCGATGTAATATCTGGCTTATTCTCCGAACCCGGATGCTCCATAAGAACTGCAAGAGGCACTAAGAATTTCGATTTCATTTTTATTTTCTTCTGGCAACCGGTGCAAATTCACATCCATGTTCATATACACCTCGCTGGCACTTCCATGTGCCAGCGTTGCCGGACTCCATCCGAAATTTTAAGTGCCTCTAACAGTCCTTATCAGGCATCCTCACTTCGGAGAACAATCCAGATACTGCCACACTACCGTTAGAAAAATTACTCCCAATATTTCCCACTCGCCTTTCAAATCATTTTATCAAGAATTATAGCAGATTTTCGTAAAGAATGCCACTTCTACTGATACACCCACAAATCCCGGATCTGGCTCATAAGGTCTTCTATCTTCCATGCCTTATTACTGTTCTTTTTACTATTGGAATCATTCACTGTTATTTTTCCATCGGAATCTACTCCTGTTAAAACAACAAAATGTCCGGATGTGGTAAAATCTCCCGGTCCCATGATACAGATAATCGGATGCCCCTGGGATAATTCCTGCCGGATACTGTCTTCGCTGAGACTCAGCTCCTGTGCGGATAAGCCAAGCTTTGTGGCAAGTTCCGTCATCATACTCCAGGAAGATCCGCTTCCATTGACATAGAAGCCATCCTCCTGTGCCATCTGAGCAACGGTATAAGGATTCATGGAAGTATCTCCGGTCAGTCCCACATAGACCATGGACAATGCCGTCGGACCACATCCTGTAATTGCAAGGAAATTATCTCCATAGGTTCTATAGCCCCAACGCTCGTCCCACTGAAGAAAAAGCGGTATTTTACCATCTGTTACATCCGATGAAATATCAATCGGCTGCTCGTTGTTTCCATTCTTCTTATAATCAAGCACAAACTGTCTTGCTTCTTCATTTTTCTCGTAAAGTTGTACCAGGCTTTCCGGATACCCCTCTGACGTAAGTGTTGCCTCTGATTTTACATTCCAGTGATTTAAGAAGCCTTGCACAAATGATGTTCTGCCCGCGGCAAAAACTACCAGCAGAATTATTGCTGCCACAAATATTCTTTTGATTCTTCGCATTCTTCTTGCTTTTTTCCGGCGCATGCTCCGCTTTTTTATGTTCGTTGCTTGTTGTGTATTCCGCTGTCCGGCTGCTCCTGATTGTTGTAAATTTCGTTGTCCTGCATGTTCTGACTGCATCATAAAAAACACCCCTTTTTCATTCTTTACATTTAGTAAAGCACACGAAAAAGGAGTGTTCTTAAAGATATTCTATTTCATTTCTTAGATTATTCTTAACAGAAAAATAAATTTCTAAATGATATATTAATATTTACCAGTCGCTATCCCAGTCAGATGAATTAGAATCCCAGCTATCATTGGAATCCCAGTCATATCCACTGTCTGAACTGCTGTCCGAGCTGTCTGAGCCATAATGCTCTTCATAATATCTGCTGTCTTCAAAATTGGTAATGCTGTTATCCCAGTCATAGCCATTCTGATAAGTCATTTCATAATCAGAACGGTTATTTAAAATATCATCCGGTACCTCATCACTGTCTATCTTATCATAGTCATAACCATCATACTCGAACCAGTTATTGTGGCTGTGTACATAGACCGTATTTTGGTACTGGTAATAACTTGCCTTCTTGTAATTATGTATCGGAATCAGAATGATTAAAAAGCACATCAGGAAACAAACGGCACAGGTTAAGAATTTCTTTCCGGCAAATCCCTGATATATCTTTTCAAATACCGTGCTTTTTCCCCTTAACCCACAAACAATAAGGTCTAATATCACTGCCACAGGTGCTGCGGCAATCAGTGCAATAAAAAGTGCTGTTCCAATTCCCCGGTATAATGTATCTAACACAAAGAGTACAAAGGAACCAAAAAAGAAAAGAAAGAATGCTCCAATCCCGGCAAAGGTTCTTCCTATTACCTTTCCTGTTGACATTGGCTTTCTGTTATTTCCATAACTGCTTCTTACATTTCCGGCCCGATTATGTTCCTTCTGGTTTAAGATTTCCTCTTTTAACTTAAGATACAGTTCATTTACCGCATAGGCTTCATCCGTTCCCTGATAGCGGATTGCCCGCTCGCCGTTTGCCTTGTTCTTATAGACAATAACATTCTGTCCTTCCCGGTAAATACCAAAGGCTTTGGGCTGTGTGTAATTGATTCCGATAAAGAATCTCGTCACTTCATACGGTGGCAGATTCCGTGCCTGATACCACTGCTGCAATTCTTCAATAGTCTTTGGCGTATGGTCTGCAGTACGCTTTACTGCCTGATTGGTGGCTCCACAGTAAGGACATTTCTCATCTGTTTCCTTAATGATGGAGCCACAGTATTCACATTTAATCTCCATAGCTATATAAACCCTTTCTCCATAAAACTCCTGTTACTTTTTATACTATTCTATTCTTCCACCCGATGCAAGCCCATTTAGAATCCGCATAATTACAGCAAAAATTTTATCTCTGCTAAAAATTCCCGCAGCATATTATTTGGAAGATAAACCGGTGTGGACTTTGCTGCTATTCCACAGACATTGTCCAGTCCGTATTTTCGTGCAATCTGCTTTGCCCGGAACAGATGAAAATCATTGGTGATAATTCCAACGGATGCCCCATCTTTTATCAGTGCCTTGCTGTACTCCATATTCTGCTCTGTATTTAAAGACTTATCCTCTAAGAGAATCCGGGACGCATCAATCCCCTGTTCTTTTAAATACTGTGCCATTCCTTCGGCTTCGGAATATGGTTCATTTGCACCCTGTCCGCCGGATACGATACAGATTGTCTTTGGATTATCCTCTAAATATTCCACTGCCTCATCCAGCCGGTATTTTAACGCAGCACTTGGTCCGCTTTCCCTCACCTGTGCCCCCAGCACAATAATATAGTCAAGTCCCGCTTCGCCTTTTTCATGCATCTGACTTATGATACAGCCTTCTACGATGAAAAATGCTGTAAATCCCACTGCAACGACAGCAATACAGATTCCCTTAACCAGTCGGGGAACTTTCTTCCAGAAAGATTTCCAGATAGAATACCCAAACAGGAAGAAAAGTACCGCCAGCCCAATCCACACAAGAAAAAATGATGTTCCGGAACCCGTTGCCAGTACCATCCCCGAATAAACAACACAAAGTAGCGCCAGTACCGTAAATATCAGAAATGTTATTTTTTTCTTCATGCCCTCTCTCCTCGTTTTCTCACAACAACCGGTATCCAGGTAATGCAAAGGAATAAGAACAATGCTCCACCGGAAAGCAATGCTCCCAGTTTCAGATTCGGTGTTGTATATTTTAATATAATATCATGGCTGCCTTCTTTTAATGGAATGCTGATAAACGCATCGCAGAAATGCTCATAATCCACTTCTTCCCCATCCACAAAGACATGCCAGCCTTCATCATCCGGCACGGACAGCAAAAGAGTTCCGGCTTTTTTTACGTTGATGCTGCCTTCGATTCTGCTGTCACTGTAGGATTTTAACTCCATGATCTGCTGGGATAATGTATGATATGCTGCCTGAAATGCTGCATCATTTAACCGGTAGCCCTGCATCAGTATCTGGTCCGTATCGGCAGAAGTCAGCGTAATATCTTCCCCAGCCTCACAATAGCCCAAATCCAGTAAATAGACATGGTCACATTTAGAAAATGTCCGCGTGCGGTTTCCAGTGGTTGCGGTAATGGTTTTGGCATCCTTCATCGTATAATAACCATAATAATAGCCGGTTTCCGTTACCTGAATCACGGTTTTGCCATCATGTAATTCTGCATCCACCGGCTCTAAAAGATTCTCCGTTGCACCAAGGGCATAGGCGAGTTCATTCTGTGCCATTATCGGTGTTCCAAGGGTAAAATCCCACTTTTCCGTCAAATCACTATCTACCATAAAACCAAGTGGCAGTGTATAAGTATTTTCATATAAGTATATGCCATTCTGTTCTGATATCAGACTTCGATACGGACTTTCCTCTTCTGCACTGTCCGTCAGGATATATTTTACCGAAAGCAGCGAGGAAGTAAGCATCGTTGCACCATTATAGCAGTAATAATTCTTACCGCCTTCCATTCCCATCTCCCGGTAGAAATCTGCCACATCTTTATTTATAAGAGAAGAAAAAATAGATGCGGATGCATAGTTTGAAAGTGCCGACTCATTCTTCGTCATCCGGTTAAACTTATCCATACGGAAGAAACCGTCATCCTCTGCACCTGCTGTCTCCGCCAGTGTTTTATAATCCTCTAAATGCTGGGTATACAGCGTCCGGCTGGTAGTAGAAATACTGGTCGTGTCGAGATTTACGCCTGCCTCGGCACATACCAAAATCACCGCAAATATCGATACGATAGTCCGCATCGTCTTATCCTTCCGCCGATAGAATAACAGCAGAAGTGCATAACCTAAAATCAAAAGTCCTGTTAAAAGCATCTGCTCCGGTGTCACCTGCTCTAAATCTGTAAACCGGAAACATAAAACCAATACCAGCTCCGCTAACAGGAATGCAAATAGGATTTTAAAAATGCTATTGCCTCTTTCTTCCCGCACTGCTTCATAACCTAAGGTCAGCAGTAAAAATGCAAATAAAAAGGTCTGTCTTGCCGGAAGTCCATCCGGAAAATGAAAGCCATGCCAGATAAAATCCAGTTTATTATTTGCAAAGCTCACAAAGAAAAATGCCACCAGTAAGAGTCTTTGAATCTTTGCACCAATTCGGATCCTGCGATTCAAAAGATAAAGGAATAATAATAATAAAATTGCCGCTCCGCAGTAAAGATTTGGCATATGTCCTACCGTAGAAGACGGCTCGACACCAATGCAGAACCTTGCTGCTTCATCCAGCAGACCAAAATACCACTCCATTTTCTCCGGAAAGGAGATTCCACCGGAACCACTTCCGCTTAATGCCACAATCTCCGGCAGAATCAGTATTGCTCCCATACCGCCTGCCAGGATGGAGCCGACCGCAAATTTAAGAATTGCTTTTCCTCTTCCGCTTTTCTGCTCTGATATCAGAATCACAAAATAAAGCACCAGATAGATGCAGACCATAATGGAAATATAGTAGTTTGAAAGAATCGAAACCGCCAGTGTTACCACATAAAGCGTCATCTTCTTTCCTTCTACCAGTCTTTCTAAGCCCAGCAAAATAAGCGGCAATAACACCACCGTATCCAGCCACATAATATCCCAGTTATAAGCACACATAAACCCGGATAACGCATAGAATACCGCAAATAAAGCAATGCGATATCCATTATCTTTATAATGCCGGTTTAAGTAAAATGCAAAAGTAAGTCCGCTAAGTCCAATCTTAATTAGAATCAATACCGTCATAAATTCGATTACCAGATTAGACGGACATAATAATAACAGCCAGTTAAAAGGACTGGAAAGATAATATGCCATCAGGGATACAAAATCTGTACCAAGCCCCAGATTCCATGTATATAATAACCCGCTTCCGCTCTTTAACTTATTCATGAATTCCGTAAAAAACGGTGCATACTGGTGATACATATCAATATGCAGAAAACACTGATTGCCAAAAGGATAAATCTCATGGCCGATACAGACTCCAAGTGCAAGAAAAAACGGAATGCAAAAAGCCAGTATTAACGGCATCTTCTTATTGTTTTTGATTCGAAGTAATCTTTCCTTCATTTCTATTTTTCTCCATCCCAGTCAAATAAAAGATAATACTGCAGCGTCTGATAATTAAGCCACGCATCACTGCCTTCTGCTTCCGTATGCTGCGTGGAAATCAATGGCATCTCCTTCTTTTGTTCCAGTAAATAATTCTGATAATCCGACAACGGAATTCCTGCTGCTTCCATCATCTGTGCCCCCAGATAGTTGGCACTGCTCTCCTGATTTACCACCTCATCAATATTATAATTTGCCCAGATAACATAAGGCACCTTATAACGAAGCTGATTTTCTTCTTCTGTTAAATCAGAGGATGATTTGCCTTCTAAATTCCAGATTGGCTCCACCACCGCATCTGTCGGCTGGTGGTCACCAAAGAATACGATAACCGTAGGTTCGTCCTGTGTCTCAAAATAATCAATCAGCTTTTCCAATGCAGCATCCGATAATTTTACCAGTGTCAGATATTCCGATAATTGGGCAGATACCGTTCCATCTACTGTAACATTTCCCTGAAGATTCTGATAGCCGTCGGTATATGGGCTGTGATTCTGCATGGTTACATTAAAGATAAATGCCGGCGTTCCTGCATCCTTCTTCTCATATGTCTCAATAATCTTATCCACACAGGATGAATCATCAATATAGCCCCGCTCATAGGTGGAACCATAGAAATCCGTGGAAGAATAAAAGCTGTCAAATCCCAGCAGCGGATATATCTTATCCCGGTTCCAGCCGGACGCATAATACGGATGCATGGCATATGTCTCATAGCCCAAGCTCTTTAGATAGGATGCCATGCTTGGTGTATCCTTCGTAATATACTGCTGATACGGAATACTACCAGCCGGAAGAAATGCCATGGTATCTCCCGTTAAAAATTCAAATTCCGTATTTGCTGTATTTCCACCCTTCACCGATACATTCAAATATCCGGTCTGGGTATTTTCTGCCCCCTGTTGCAGGCTGTGAATAAACGGCATATAGTCTTCATTTACCGGAAGTGCCTCATCGGACAGGACCCCCAAATCGGAAAAGGCTTCATCCATAATGACGATAACATTCGGAAGCTGGTCTGTTGTTTCTTTCTGATTTGCGAATTCCTCTCCAAAATTATTTCTCTGGTCGGATGCCGTCCATTCAAGACCATCCTCTTTTTCTAATAATTTCTTTGCCTTTTCAATGGAATATCCTTCCGGCTTTTCCACCTTAAGATACTGTATATCCATAAGAAACGTCACAGCAAAGCCATTTCGTTCATACATGACTGTAGGCGTAAAAAGGAACGGATAAAGCTGTAATTCACTTACCATTGCATCATCCTGTACCATCCAGCCAATTCCTGCCATACAGGCAATAGAAATCACAGCACTACCTGCACGGAGCAATATCTTTTTCCGTGAAATATGAATCTTTGCATAACACTCCGTAAATGCCAGAAAGAACATCAGAAGAATCAATGCAATCTGACGGGGCGGCAAAGTATAATCATAGCCTCCGGCAACACTGGCTGCCGTTCCAAGAGACATTAAATCCCACGGAACCACCGGAGAACCACGGAAGGAAATGACATAATAATTCGCAATGCTCAGTGCAATTCCAAGAATTGTCTCCGTGCGAAGTGCAATCACTGCACTTCCGGTAATCGCCAGCAGCAGCCACACAAAAGCCTCAAATAAAAGGAGATTTAGAATTTGTGCTCTCCACCTGGTTCTTACAAAAGGATTATATGTCATAAATGCAGTAATATAAAAAAGCAGAACCGGATATCCGAATAATATCGCATATTTCAACCACTTTGGTGCTTCTGCATGATAAATCCTTTTTATGAAATTTTTCTCTTTTCTGCTTTCTTCCTGCATAGCCTGTTTCCTCAACTTTCCATTCTCATTGCCATAACCTGCTAGTACTGCCACTGACAGTTCTTTCCTAATACCCGGCAACAGAAAAAGGAGTTTCAAAACAACTGTTTTGAAACTCCCACATATTTCGCATGAAATTATACTCTGGATAAATACTCACCAGTTCTTGTATCGATTTTAATGACATCATCCTGCTCTACGAATAATGGAACCATTACAGTTGCACCAGTCTCAACAGTTGCAGGTTTTGTTGCACCTGTTGCAGTATCACCCTTGAATCCAGGTTCTGTCTCTGTAATCTGAAGTTCAACAAACAATGGTGGTTCAACAGCAAATACGTTGCCATTGTGAGAACAGATTTTACACATTTCGTTCTCTTTTACAAATTTTAAGGTATCACCGATGGTTGTCTTATCTAAAGCAATCTGCTCATAGTTTTCAACATCCATGAAGTAATACAGATCTCCGTCAGAATATAAATACTGCATATCTTTACGGTCGATACGTGCCTGTGGGCATTTCTCTGTTGGACGGAAAGTTTTCTCAACTACACCGCCACTCTTGATATTCTTTAATTTGGTTCTGACAAATGCAGCACCCTTTCCAGGTTTAACGTGCTGGAATTCAATAATCTGATAAATATTTCCTTCTAATTCGATTGTAATTCCGTTTCTGAAATCTCCTGCTGAAATCATCGATATTCCTCCTAATTTTCGTTGCTAAGCACCATAAGACGCTGCCATCGGCAGGTTCTTACGGGTATTGGAAAAAATTCTCATTCCAAACTTATCACTCACTCGTTCTATTCTATAATAAAACAAGCCATTTTTCAACCTTTTTTTATGACTTTACCCTATCTTGATTCAATTTCGTGAATCATGGCAATACGTTTTTCATGTCTGCCACCCTGAAATTCTGCATTCAGGTATGCTTTTACAATATCTTTTGCCTTCTCGATTCCAACAATTCTTGCTCCAAATGCGATGATATTGGCATTGTTATGTTCTTTTACCAGATGCGCAGTTGTTACATCAGAACATACTGCTGCACGGACACCTTTTACCTTATTCGCAGCTAAAGAGATTCCAACCCCGGTACCACAGATTAATACGCCACAGTCTACTTCCCCGGCTGCAACTGCACGTCCTACTTTTTCACCATACTCCGGATAGTCACAGCTCTCGGTAGAATCTGTTCCGTAATTTACAACTTCATGTCCCATTTCCTCTAAATACTTTTTAATTGCGAATTTCATTTCGACTGCACTGTGGTCATTTCCAATTCCGATTTTCATGATTTTTCTTCCTTCTTTCTCTTCCTTGTATAAAAAAATAACACAATTTTCTCCAGGTATCTCTTTAAAACAATCTGTATTTCTTCTTTCGGATGTATCGGTTTTACCAGAATTGTACGGATTCCCGCACGGTTTGCCCCATACACATCAGTAAATATCTGGTCTCCCACAAATAACGTATTCTCCATGGTGGTTCCCATCTCTTCCATTGCCTTAAGATAATTTTTCGTTGACGGTTTCCCTGCCTTGTAAATATAAGAAACATTTACTGCATCATTGAACATCTTTACCCGTGGTTCCTTGTTATTCGATAACAGCATACAATGATAACCCAGCTCTTTTAGATGAGAAAACAGCTTTTTTGCCCGCTCATCCGCCGGTGCTCCGTGTGGAACAAGAGTATTATCAATATCAAAAATAATGCCCCGGTATCCCTCTTCATAAAGTTTATCAAAGTCAATGACATAGGTAGAATCCAGATATTCATCGGGATAAAATCTTTGCAGCATATCCTGTCTCCTTTATTTAATCAGTGCAGAAATCTGTTTAAATACCGGTCCGCCTGCCTTACGTGTCAATTCAAATAAAATAGCTTCCTTAGATGTAATCAGAATGCCTTCCTGTTCTGCTCTCTTTAAACCAAGTTCCTTATCCAGTTCTTTTCTTGAAGATACACAGTCTGCTACGATAACCGGCTGATACCCTGCTGCCTTTAAATCAATGGCTGTCTGAAGTACACAGATATGTGCTTCAATTCCACAAATCAGGACATTTTTACGCTCTTTATCCATTGCTTCATATACCGCTTCTGTTTCATATGCAGAAAATGTGGTCTTGTCATATGCCACATCACTTCCAATTGCTTCACAAATCTCCGGAATATTATTTCCTAATCCCTTGGCATACTGTGTGGTCAATACCATCGGTATTTCCAATAAATTAAGTCCCTTTAATAATGCAGCAGAATTTGCCACAAGTTCCTCTCTTCCTGACATTGCCGGCAAAATCTTCTCCTGATAGTCAATTACAATACATGATGTATTTTCAGCTAAAATTCTCATTTCTAATCTCCATTTCTGTTTTTTTCATCCTACAGTATAGCAGAAGTTTTCATTCTTGCAAATAAAAAAGAACATCTAAAATATGGTTTTCTAATATGGTCTGAAACAACAACAGTTACATAAAAGATTCAATAACAGCATACTCATGCACCAGCCGCTGCTGCCGGAATATGGCCGTTCATATTCGCCGCCTCTGCTCTGATACCATGTTCCACCAAACTCTAACTGCTGCTGCAGCTGACGATATTCCATATTACTCGGTTCCATATTGACAGCCTGACTGGCATGCTCCTTTGCCGTTACATTATTACCGCTTCCGGCATTGGCAATTGCACTGTAATAATACCAGCGTGCCGTTCTGTCCGAAATACCATCTAACACATGCAATGCTTCTTTAAAACAACGATTCCGGATGTAATTTGCAGCCGCCTGCATCTCTACCGATTCACCGGAAGCACTGCTGCCATAACCGCTGTTTCCATATGCACCATTGGTTCTGCCATAGCCAAAACCACCATAACCGTAGGCGCCACCGCCGCCGTAACCGCTTCCATAGCTGTAACCCTGCTGTTTCTGTTTCATAATCTGGTCATACGCCATCTGTACTTCTTTAAATTTTTCTTCTGCCTGTGCACGGTCAGGATTATTTACATTGGCATCCGGATGATATTTGCGGCTCAGATTCCGGTATGCCCGTTTGATTTCTTCATCTGTTGCTCCCGGAGCTATGCCCAGCACCTTGTATGGGTCCATACTACTTACTCCTTCTTAATTCTTAACTTCACTTTGTTGCACTTTTCCTGTCTGCCTTCTGTTTTTCGGCTTTCTGTTTTTCAAGAAGCTTCTGCTGCTTCCGCTCACGTTTCAGTCTGCTATACTCATATTTCGTCCAGACTCCGGAATATAATACATTCCGCAGAATGTCTGCATGCATAAGAATTGGCAGACGTTCAAAGGACTTGGCACACTCTGACATCATACTGGTCAGCAACAGCTTCACAAAGGTATCCAGATTCTGCATATCCTCTTTCCGCTGTACCCGGAAAACATTGTATGCATTTTTACGCTTATCTGTTTCAAAATCCTCATAGGCATCCATCAGATAAACAAACTTTCCTAAATAAAATCCAAAATATCTGAGTTCTTCTGCCCATATATCTTCCCGCCATGCAAAAATTTCGCCCAGCATGGTTCCTGTCAGTCCTGATATTTTATCAATATTGGATTCCTGTGCATCCTCTGCCTTACCCAGTTCTTCGATATAGGTTTCTACTGCCTTTACCTGTCTTGGGTATTTTGCCATGATGCGATTATAATCTTTTCCCAGCATTCTGGCAAATGCTTTTTTCGAATAAGAACGATTGTCTCTCCAGTCATCTTCAAAATTCTGGTAGGAAAGAATAATATTCATATCAGCAGCATATTCTGTTGCTTCATTGATTCTGGCTGTCCGTTTTTTCGTCGGATGCAGTGCACACACAAAATCTGTGTTTTTATCCTCCAGCTCATAAAGTCCGGTCAGAAACACTACCAGAAATGTCATGTCATAGTTTAAAAGCATCTGGCCTTTACGGCCGGAAACCTCCTTTAGTTTCTGACAAAGTCCGCAGTAATAACCCTGGTAAATCTTTTTATTTTCATCTGATAATTCATTACGATTGATATTTACATATCCAAACATACTGCTTCCTCCAAATAGCTACAGCTCAACTTTTCTTTATGAATTCCATTCTGCATTTTGGACAGGTAATGCAGATTTTACCTTTTCCCTTTGGGACACGAACCTTCTGTTTACATCCCGGACAACGATAAAACCGGTAAATCTTACGCTGCTGCCACTGTTTCTTCCATGCATCCTTTTTTACCACCGCACGGTATTTTGCATTCAAATACTTCTGATTCTGTGCATACATCTTGGAAATGTTCTTCGAAAACATACGATAATAAGTATACACCAGAAGAACTATTCCAGCTATATAAAATATACCAAGGTGACTAAAAATTGAAACTACCAGTAATATCAGTGCAATTCCAAGATATAATCTTGATAACTGATCTACTCCATATCTTCCTGACATAAATCTCGCTAACTTCTCTTTCAAATATAAGACCTCTCTTCTTTTTATATCTACGCACCTGCCACCGGCAGTTCCTTACGGATGCTTACGCAAAAATATGGTGATATGTATGTTCACATATCACCATACCCTGATATTCATCTTAAGTCCCCTGCTTTTCTGTGTCAACAGAGTTATTGTCTTTTAAGAAACATTTTAGAATTACATTAGATTTGATAGTAAGAAACCAAGCAGGGCTGTAAGCCGGGTTATGTTGAAAATGGTCATCTATCTAGGACGGCTGTTGCCAACCGCCTCAAGCAACCTACCTTAAGCTGGCGGGCCACGTCAATGCTTAAATCTGGTCTTGCTTCGAATGGGGTTTACAGAGCCATCTCTGTTACCAGAGATGCGGTAGTCTCTTACACTGCCTTTCCACCCTTACCAGTTACCTGGCGGTACATTTCTGTTGCACTTTCCTTGGAGTTACCTCCACCGGACGTTATCCGGCATCCTGCCCTGCGAAGCCCGGACTTTCCTCGTCTGTATGTCTTTCGACAATGCAGCCGCGACCATTCACCCTACTTGGTTCTTCATGGTTTTATTATATGGTAACGTTACCGGTTTTTCAACCCTTTTTTGATTTTACAGATTGCTTTTCCGGTCTTATACGATTTCGTTCCCAGTTTTTCAATAAATATTTTTTCTTTTCTTCTAATCCAAATCAAACAGCGTTGTTCCTAATATTTTCATAGATGTACTGCTCTGCGGTATGCTCTGGGCATTTTCACCCAGACCATAGCTGTCTCCATAATAGTCAAAGGTACTGACTGCATGGACTGCAATCCGCATATTACCATTGGTAATTGCCTCCTGTACTTTTGTATCCGTCAGGTTATGAACTGTGGCTTTATACACTTCCCCGCTCTTTAAGCCTCTCAGTCTTCCGGCAGAATCTGTCGTAACCGTATCTCCGTTTACTGCTTCTGTTGTGATATACACCTGATTTTCTGCTGCCTGTACCGGAATTGCAATACTGCTGCCATTCTTATCTACCATGGAATAATCCACACTGATTTCCTTATCCGATGTGACGAGATTCGAATCTGTTACGGTATAATAAAAACTTACTTCATTTTCCAGTGCCTTATTTCCGATGGCATTATCAGTATGTACATAAACAGCTTCCTTTTCTGCTGAAGTACGGCTTCCATTCTCTAAAAGCTTTACTACCGGATCTTTGATTCTTGTCTTGTACGCTGCAACAATGGTGTTAAAGAATAACTGCTTCTCATTCACGTTACTTATTGTACTGTGTCCCACACCGGAATAGGTAATATTTCCAATGTTGTAAATATAATAATTGTTCCGCACATCATTCGGGGAACTGGTATAAATTGCCGAACCATCACCGGATGCACCCAGACAGTACCACACTACAATATCACTGTTTTCATCTCCATCCATATCCTCATCCATATTCAGCTGATAATACTGGTAATGGGTATTAGCTATCGTAATCTGACTGCCAATCTCATATGGATAATGGGTAATCTGTCCATCATTTACCTGGGTTGCATACATGCTGGCATTGTTTTTCAGGTTTCCAAGAGAAACATCATTTCTTTGTGTTGGTAACGGAAGTGTACGCCACATCATGTACTGGTTATAAGCATACTTTGCTTCCGTTGTACACTGCTGCGGAGCATTATAATAATAATGGAAATTGATTGCTCCATAAGTATAACCCTGTGTCTGTCCATAGGACTGCTTCTGATTCGTTCCCGGTACATACGCAATATCCTTATCACTTCCTAATACTGCAGAAGTCAGTGCCCCGCTGCCATCCGGATTCTCCCTTGTGGTTACGCCACCATGTGCCGTATCAATGGTTCCGGTTGTTATCTCATTGCCGGAGGCATCTGTAGTAGTACTGATGTCTAAAAGCTGACCTTCCTTTAATAGCAGGGAACGAAGCTGTGCCGCCTGCGGGTCTTTGGAAGTCCTCTTATTATAAGTAATTCCATAACGATCCATTCCAAGAACACCACGGAATTTCTGGTTTACCATATAGCCCCAGTGACGTTCTACCTGGTTAAAATCTCCTGCATTACCCTGGTTGCTAAGCCAGCCCGGGTTCCATCCATTATCGCCATCCGGATTATCCTGACAGTACATCTGCTCGGTTGCCACATTGACAAAGGAAGAGGTATCATGGGTAAACAATACACTCCGTCCGCTGACTATATAATCATCTACTGCTGCCAGCGTGTCAGCATTGGTCATATCCGAATAACTGTCCTGGAAACCAAAGATTAACATCTGATAATCCTTCAGCTGTTCAAAGGATGTATATTTGCCATCGAAATTGCGCATTGGAATGGCTGTAATTTCAAACCGGACTCCTTCCGTATTTTCAAAATTGCTGATAAAATCCTGCATGTCTCTATCTTGAGAAAGATTAAAGTAACCGCCCCATTCATTATTATTTCCCATAATCTGAAGTACCTTAACAACCTGTACACTGTCATCACCAGCTGGTCTTGATACAATCGTATAACCTGTCTTAGCCGTACGGATATAGGCATTGGTGGTCTGGGTCAGTTCCAGTTTCCAGGTCAGCATACCACGATAGTCACCTGGAATGTCTTTCTCAAGATAGTACTCCTGTCCGCTGCTTAACTGATATTCTCCTGCTGCATCCCGGTTGACTTCATTGCCGGAAGCATCAAAAATGATGCAGTCCTTCTGCCGTTCGGAATAGGTATCATTTTCGATAAATTTACCATCGGCATTCATATCAAAATAAAGTCCTGCATGATATACCGTAGCCACACTGGCATCTACGGAACTGTCAATCCGGAAGCGGTAACGCAGCGTATAGACTCCGGAATCCTTCTTATCGGTACGGATTTCTACTATTTTATTGCCATAATTGTTATCCGTAGTACGTGCTGTTCCTGTACTTAATGCCGTATCACTCTCTTCTACTCCGGTAGACGGATTGAGCATGGCAAGTTTAACCTTTGGCATATTAATATAGTACCGGAAGCTGCTCTCATCATTTGGCTTGCCTTCGGTATCCAGGTAAAAGACATTATCCTGTGCCAGATTTTCCTTTGCGAACTGATATAAAACAGAAGAATTATCTACCACCTTTGCATTGATTTCACCTTCTGTGGTCACAAAATTCTGTGCAAAAAGAACCGGATATTTCGCTCCGAGGAATTCTTCCAGATCACGTTTCTTACTCTCTGTTATATCATTTCCGCTGGCACGGTATACTCCTACATTTCCTACTGTAACGGTAATTTCCTGACGGTCATTTCTATTCTTTGGATTATCATACTGGAAACCACTGATGGTCTTTGTTGCGGTAACGAGCTTACCTAATCCGCTGTCCCACTCATCCCGGTCACCGTATGGGTCTCTTGAGCTGTCCGGATTGCCTCCATAGAGATAATTCGATGTATTATTATCTACATAATCGGTATCTAAAAGTCCGCCAAGAATAGCCTTTCTTAAGAATGCATCCCCGGTATGTGCATAGACCAGTCCGTTCATCAATGAATCATTATAAACCGTATTTCCTTCAGCATCACGGTTCATATAATCCCCCTGAAGCTTTGCATCAGAATTTCCATTCTCTCCGGCATAACCAAGCCCAAAGTAAACCAGGTCGTATTTCATATTCATGTCTTCGATTTTACCAATAAACTCCGCTGAAGTCATCCGGGTAATGCTGATATTTTCAATGGCAACACCTGTCCAGTCTGCCAGCTTCTTTTTGGTAAGAATCCTGTCATCAGCTGTATTTTCATCAAGATACAGTGCGCCCATTGCCGGTTCGATATCCAGCACCCGCAGCTCCTCTTTATCACTAAAGGTTCTCTCATACGGATAATTTAAAATATACTGTAAGACCATGTTCTTTGAAAGCGTGGTATCAATTGCATCCGCTGATGTACGGAGGGTATTCTCCTGCTCAATCAATGCCCGCACCGGTGCAAATCCCTCCGCCTCCTGCAGCTCCTGTGGAAAAGCTTCCAGCAGACCGGTAAATACATGCTGACGTACCCCGTCTGCATCTGTCATTTTCATGCAGTAAACATTATTTTCCGCATAATTAGTATCATTGCCGGTGTAATTGCTGTTTAAAGAAGCGGTATCACATAATTCTGCCGCATCCACAGACTGCGGGTCATCCTTTAACTCCTTCTGGATGCTCCACACCACAAGCTTTGCAATATCAGAAGTATTATAATCAGTAAGTGCACTTTCTAAGACAGTGGAATCAATAAGAACCGGTGCTTTTCCTAAAATTTTCTTATATATTTTATCCACCTGTGCAAGAAGCTCCGGAGAAGAAAGCTGATATTTCATTCCGGTATCATAACCCTGTCCGCCGATATAAATAAAATCCATACCGGATACATCTACGGAAGCAAGTCCAGACTCTGTCACTGCCGTTACTTCCACCTTTAAATCATCCTTGGACAATGCTCCTAATACATAGTCCCGGAACAGGTTATTATTATAAAGTCCACCGGTATACCAGACAGAGCCCATCTCCACCTGACAGGACTGATTTGCACTGTCCTCTTCCGCTGTTCCCGGCACAAATGCAAATGCTCCATCCCCTGATGCAGTATATGAATATGGTTTTGCAGCATCTAACTGTGCCAGATAATGTCCATGTTCGGAATCTGCTCCAACATAGTAAAAGTCTGAAATATAGTAATAATTACCACCTGTCATAGGATTTTCTACTGCTTCATAATAACCATCTGTTCCATTATCCCGGTACTCATATGGCTGGTTATATGGTGTTTCATCCTTAAGTGGTGTTCTCCGTTCAAATTCTACTGCATAATCCCCAGTTGCATTATAAGAGAAGGAAACTACATTGGGATTATAGTTTCCGTCATAATCCTGCCGGTAAGCATAATGTCCCTCAGCAGTAATTGTCTCATACTGTTCTTCCGGAAATACCAGCTTCTTGTAGTCCTTCTGCTGCTCCTCTGTCGGGAAAAAAGTCTCCTCATAAGCTTCTGCATAAAGTGGTGTCTTAGATGTATCACCGGAAGCTATCTTCCCGTCCTCCAAACGCTGCTTTAAGCTGTTGATATAATCCATTCTCTCCTGCTGCGTATTTTCGATACCATTCTCTGCAAAGTAAGCCAGCATTCCATCTGCTGCTAGGGCTACCGGCTCACTGCCCGCTGCAAGATAGCCCATTTCACTTTCTGCTCCATCCGGCATAATCTCTAAAATCCGATAGGTCTTATCTTCTGTTGCCATCTTCTGTGCAACGATGCTTTCCACCCCCGGCAGTACTCCGTTTGCTGAAGTCTCTACCGGCCGGAATGCAGCAACCGCAACTGTTATACCGGCTACTGCTGCTACCGTTGCCTGAATGATTCTCTTTCTGGAATTTTTCAAAGAATTCTTCCGTTTCATATATCCTGTCCTCTTTTACTTCTCAACAAGCTAGTTTGCCTTCAATGTATTAACCAGATCCATTACACTGCTTTTTTCCATAAAGGAGAAATCTGCATTCCCCCAGCTTCTCATATCAAGTTTCTTTGCTATGATTACGCCTCGGCTATAACCGGACTGGCAATCAAATTTAACTGTTCCTTCTGGCGCATAAATGAGTCCGTCAAAAGTTGTTGCGCTGCAGTTAAACGATATCGTATGCTCTCCTTTTACATAGATTACGGTATCTCCAATAGAACGAATCGTCATGGCATCAAAAGTAATATCACGGTCTACTATGATAATTCCTTCCATATCGATAATTTTATTACTCTGATAACGAGAAGGTCCCTCCTGTGTAAATTCATTCACACCAGACAGCGTACGCACATCCTCACCAGTCCACTGTTCTGATGATGTAAGTTTATAAGGCTCACCGGTATTTGCAATCAATCCATTGATTCCGGAAGTAAGATTGGTAAATTCCCGTATTGATTCTGCCATCAACACAGGTCCACGGAAATTCACACGGGCCCAGAAACTATTGTCACGCTCCGGAAGGTAGGTTGTTTCTACAACATACGGAAAATCCAGTGCTTCTGCCACATGAATTGTTACCGTATCATAGCCTGTCTGATATTGGTTTTCAACTTTAACCGTGACATAAATTTCTCCATCCAAAGCTGCCTCATCTATCTTAACAGTCAGTCTCTCATCATCTGACCCGGATGTCTCATAGGTATATGCATTTTTATCAATATTGCCGCCTTCTGTAAATTCATATCTACGTTTTGTTCCAAGATCTGTCCGTTTCAATACGGTAGAAAGATTTAAGGTATCTCCGGCATGTACCCAATAGTCCAGTCCGTTCGGTTTATCAAAATTCACAATTCCGGAACCACCTGATACATAAGATGCATCCACTACTTCTATCACAACAATATCTTCATAAGGCTGTCCGTCCACTATCCCACTGACTTTCACTGTATATTCACGCAGTGGTGTTGACGAACTGGTTACAAAACGTCTGGCATTCATTAAATCTAATGATGGATATCCGCCGGCAACTGTCACTGCATCGGTTGGGTTAGCAGAAAGTAAATCCTGCGGACTGCATTCCCAGGTAATAGAACCGTTTAAGGTTCCGTTGACTCTGGCGTATACATACATGGACATTCCTCTTTGCAGCCAGTATTTCCGGATCTGGCCTAAAGACAGCTTCTTGCCATGTACTACTGTTACTTCCGCCGTTCCTGACTTGGTGGTATCCTGTACCGATGTCGCTGTTACCGTTAAGGTCTTTGCCTTCTCATCCATGCTGATCCACAGCAGTCCGTCCTCTGAAATAGTGGTCAGGGAAGACGTATTTCCGGAAAGACTCCAGGTTACCTCCTGGGATGGTGAATTATTACCATAGACAATTGCCTGAAATGCCTTTCTTCCACCGGGCCGCATCATAACTGTCTGTGGCAGAACCTTAACGCTGAGTACAGATGAAATGACCGGTGCTGCATCCGGTTTATAAGGCTCCCCATTTACTACAATCTGGTTACGCAGATACACTGTAGTATCCGCTCCATAACTTTTCTCTCCACTGGCAAGTGCAACAGACACTGTTACCTGACGCAATGAAGTTACTTTCGTCAGATCAATGGAAAAATCCGTTACATGCGTTGCCAGATCCTGTTCTTCTATATTTTCAGTTACCGTTCCTGCCGCATCAATCGTCTCCTGCTTATATGTCAGCTTCTCTGTGGATTTTGTCCACAAAACGGTCTCTTTCGTATATCCGGTATCGGTGGTCTTATAAATCTCCAGCCATTTTCTGGTCAGTCCTGCTGCTCCACCCGGATAAAGGCTGTCCTTTAAGATTTCCGTGCCGCTTCCACTCTCTGATACATCTGCATAATAACGAAGCGCACTGTCTGTATCGATAATATAATTATCCATCTGGGATAGGAGAATCTGTGCATCCTCCTGTAAGTCTGCTTCATCAGTTACTTTTCCATATGTTCTTGTGGAGAAAATCAAAAATGTGCCGATTAACCCGCCGACAATTGCCACAATCGCAATTCCTACCAGCAGTTCAACCAGCGTAAATCCTTTATTATCATATATCCCGCAGTTTCTGATTTCACAATACTTCTTTGAAGATTTCCTGTGGCCCACTTTGTTTTCCTCCTCCCTGCTTTTTGCTTACTGTATCTCATGTCTGCCGGTGGCAGCACTTATTTTTATCTGCATATCACGGTCTGACAACTTCAAATGTATACCAGTATAATAGCTTTCCACGCTGTTTACCTTTACGGTCTTAACTGCTCCGGTACTTCTGTCATAGAGAAATTCTGCCGCACTGCTTAAATTACTCTCACTGCCCTGATTGGATAATGTAACATCAGATACTGCTGTCCCGTCTTTTCCTTTATAACTTAGCGTAATCGTCAGCGGTTCTTTTCCAAGTGAATACTTTTCCAGCACCTTGTCCTCAGTTACACGGTAAATATTTCCGTCCCGGCAGGATTCCTTTATCATTGCTGCATAATATTCTCCATTTAATTCATAGACAATAAGACCGACAGTATCACTCTTACTCATAGACTGAACCATAGCTTTATCCAGTGCCGAATCCAGTCTTTCCGCAGCATGACGCAGTTTCCATCCATTCTGTGAGCCGGTAAGCAGAAACGCTCCCACAGAAATAATTGCAAGAATCGCCACGGTAACAATCAGCTCTACCATCGAAAATCCACTATTCTTTTTTCCGCTTATACGATTCCCTTTCTGCATCTTATCTTTACTCCTTTGACCAGTTCTGATAGGTTACAAGCTTCGTTACATCCACGGCATCCTCTCCGGTATATGCCTTTCCAATACTGCCTACATAGTACTGGCTGTTCTTCAATACCTGTGACAGAATATAGGTATCTGACCCCTTCTTATATTCGGCATTCTGAATGACTCTGGCAGCATCCTGCATATCAGATGACACTGTTGAGCTGCTGCTTCCCGGCATGCCAAAGGTCACCTGGCCACCACTTAAAATTATGCCGGAGTAATCTGCTGTAACCTTCACATCTCCGGTTGCAATGATAAGCGGTACATTCTTTCCACCCAGAAATGAAGCATCCACCTCCAATGCTGATGCACCTTCATTATCTGTTACGTATGCCACCTGCCGGATTCCATCCCCATCGGTAAATTCAAATTCTACTGCTCCGGATGTGCCGGTAATTTTTTTCAGTCCGTCTACATCCACCAGATTTTCAAACACAGTGGCTGCTTTCTGCTCCGTTGTAAGCCTCTCATAATCCTTTGTCAGTGAAATATTATAAGAAGCATACATATCCTGCCAGCCGCTCTGCAGTCCGGCATAATAACCATCCTCGTAAATATCGTCTAATCCATTACTTATGGTTGTCGGCTCAATGGTTCGGATTCCTTTTGTATCCCAGACAAGAATGCTTCCGTTGGTAATCTTCTCCACAGTGCTGCTCTCCCGGATAGATAATTCTGCGTCATCCACATAAAGAGACAGGTACTGCTGCCTTGTGGCTGCATGGTCTGCATCATTGTAGTATGCAAGGTCAAATGCCGCTGCTTCCTTTGCATTCTCGAATTTTAAGAAATAATAAACCAGACCATCTTTATATAATGGTGTGATATCAAAAGCATGATAATTTTTTAACACTTCATAATTAATATATTTTTCCGGAGTTGCTGCAAAATCACTCTTTGCCATAAAATCTTCCGCTACCGTTGTGGGATTGGTAGTCTTTATAAGAAAACAGTCTGCCGGTGCAAGATATGCTGTCTGGCTGCTCTTTACCGCCAGAGATTCTCCCATCATGGCATTGCCGCTTCCGATATAGGCATTTCCTGCTAACATCAGTGTCTTTAATCCATTCATGCGGATACTTGCCTTGCCACTGTCTGCAATTCCATTGATAATCATGGCACTGCTGTATGCCGCCTTATTGGCATTGACTTCTTCTGTAACTACAGATGCCGCTGCCTTGGCAGTCTCCGGATTACCGTAGCCATAATACTCTCCACGCAAGGTAACATCACCGCTTCCGGTAATCGTCAAATCATCCGATACATATGTACTGCCGGATAAGGACAGGGCTGCGTTGCTGTAAACATTGAGATTATCTGCCCATATCGTAGCTTTGGTATCCGTTGTAAAAGAACCTTTATTTTCTACCGTAAGTCCGCCTCTGGTAATCAGCGTCTTGCGCAGTCCAAGCATTACACTTCCACTGTTATCAATGTGGAATCCATTCCGGTCACTGCTGCTCCCGGTATAATAATCGCCTGCGTATACATTGCCATTCATGGTAAGTGTACGGTTTCCATTGTTTACCCAGACACCTTCGTCTGCTACCACACAGTAATTCAGCAAATCCGGTACTGATGTTGACTGGATAAAGTTTACCTGTGGATAGCTTAATACAAGATCTGTATCTACAACCGACTCATAAGCATCTGCATCCTTATAAGAAAGCTCCAGATTCATAATCACAAGACCGGACTGTGTTACCACAAGATCTGCATCTTTGCCATCCTGTGTTGTAAGTCTGGCTCCGGTACCAGTTGCTGCTTCATAACGGTGGGACGCACCGATATAATTCTCAAGATAGCCGATATCATAATGGGTATCATCCATGGTCTGCCCGATTTTCTTCTTTAACTCCTTCCGGTACAATTCCCGGAAGGTGCTCTGACGCACAGCATCCTGATAACTGCTGGCAGAATATTGTGACATAACAGAAAGATATGCCGTGGTTGCTGCATCTGCTACATCCTGCTGCAGACCGGTACGTATCTCATCCATTGCTGCTTCTGCATCATAGAAATTATCCGCAGACTTCTTATATACTGACTTCATCTGTATATTCATCAGAGAAAGCGACAGTACTATAACCACCAGTATGCTTACCAGTGCCACTGTTCCAATGACCATGACCAGTGACATTCCTCGATTGTCCCGTGATTTCTTCCATCTGTTCATTGTTTTCCCGCCTTACTTCATTGCCGTTCCTGTTAAGGTAATTGATTTTTCCGAATCTACCGGTTTAACGGTTACTTCTACTGTATAAAGTCTGGCTGCATCTGCCTTTGCAGCCTCGCCCATCTTCTGAAAACCAAAGGCGCTTTTAGCTGTAGCTGCTGTAATACTGCTTCCATTTCGTTCTATACTGCCGATGTCTGTCTTATCATCTACAGAAAGATTTGTATGAATCTGTGTTGCTGCCACTGTTGATGGAGCACTTTCTATAATACTGACTGCAAGTGGTGTATCCTGCGAGCCCTGACGGATAAGATATACATCAACCGGAATATCCTGTCTGTTTTCGATTACCACCTTCTCCTGCGTTCTGTACATATCACCGGCTGTTCGAAGTGCCGGAATATAGCACACATAAAGACTTCTGAGATCTGCTCCGGTCAGCACCGAATCAAATATGGTCAGGGTCTGGGGTGTTCCGATTGTATTTCCGGAAGCATCACTGTATGTTACCGTCTGGGTAACGGTATATCTGCCGTGATTTTCCTTTACTGCAAAGCGGTATTCCGTTCTGCATGCATTCAGCAGTTCTTCCGCCTTCATGCCCAGCGAATCCGCATTTTCATCTATTATGTCAAATCTTGCATTCTTGTCCTCTACATAAACAGCATCCCGGCTGTCATCCATAACAGAAATCTCCGGGATACCCTGTGCATTATATGCTTTTTCATCCGTACCATCCAGATAGGTCTCCTGCGATGGTGTCATTACTGCCTTAACATCATATGCCCTGCCATCAAAGCTGTAATTGCTATACTCAGCCTCATAAACCGGAAGATCCACACCATCTATCGTAACCGTGTCTCCCGATTTCACACCATAGCCTTCAACACCTGCTGCTTTTATTTCTTCCATAATATTTTCAGCCAGCGTAGTCGCATTTAAATTCTGTCTTGCCCTGGCATTGGTCTGGGCAGATGTTACAAATGCTTTCAGCAAAGGAACTGCACACAGTACGAGAATCGCTACTGCAATCAGAATTTCCACTAATGAAAATCCTCGGTTATTTAAATTACGATTTAATTTATATTTTAACTTTCTGCTATTATAACCGCTCATACTGTCTCTGCTCCTTTCTGCTTTTCACATATTCTTCTATACTGTCCGGCTTTTCTTACCGCCCGGTATCTGTTCCTGTGGTATCTGTTGTCCCTGTGGTACCTGCTGTTCCTGTGGTACCTGCTGTTCCTGTAGTACCTGTTTTTCCTGTGGTACCTGCTGTTCCTGTAGTACCTGTTGTTCCTGTGGTATCTTCCGTACCTGCGGCATCCGATGGAGCTGACGGAGTAATCGTTCCCGTTCCAAAAATATTATCTGTTCCTAAGGATACCCCATCAATGGTTAATGGTTCATATGGTTTCTCACTTCCGTAAAGATAATACATATTTACCGTCATGTTTCCTTTCAGTTTCCCGGTCTCTTCATCCGGGCCGAAGCTTGCTGTATCCACAGACATCTTGAAATTATTCTTCTTTAATCCACGCAGGCAATTCTTAAGCTGTGTATAATCACAGTCACAGTCAAGATTTACCACGGTACGATATAACAATTTACCATCATCTGCCGGATTGCTTCCATCTTCATTCATTTCATAAACCATTTCGTCCGTCTGAAGACCTACGCCGGTAACATGAAAGCCATACTCTTTTTCAAGGCTTCTGGCAAACATAATCTTATCCTCCGAACGGATCTCTGATGGAATTGCATCCATTACCTCCTGCATTTCCTGTGTCATGGAATCTGTATATGCCTTATAAGTCTCTTCGTTCTGCTTCATGGTCTGCATAACCTTTACTTCTCCACGCACCTCATCTACCTGGCTCTTTAAATTTTTATTTGCCTTCTGGACATTCAGATATCCAAACTGGTAGATTAAGAAAAATAATACTATGCCGCCTAATACAAATATCAGTTTTAATTCCCTGTCGTTTACTTTCTTATTTTCCTTATTCATTGTCTGCCTCCCCACTTTCGGTACTGCCTTCCATATCCGGATAAATATACTGGTCACCATTCATATAGGTCTCGACATCTTCTTCCGGTGTGGTCTCGGTATCAATGGAATCATCTGCTGTACCATTTACATAGGTACACATCACTGAAAATGTTACCGTAATTTTACCGTTCTCATCTGTAGATTCTGTAATTCCGTTGGTCGTTACACTGCGGAAAGCATCGAAGGTTGCAAGATTCTGCAAGATCTTTGCTGCTTCTTCCTTTGTAGATACTTCAATGTCCATGGAAATTCCCTCTCCATTACTGGTAAGGCTTGTTACCTTTACACCGGATGGGAATTTTTCTTCCATTTCTTCAATGGCATCTGCCAGTGCATCACTGACTGTCTCTGTCTTGCCATTCATTTTTGTCACATCATCATACTGGCTCTTGGTATCCACATATGCATTATAAATATCCTGTATATATTCCAGTTCATCCTTCTGCTTATTCAGGTTATTCAGTTCATGGGATAATGCAATTCTCTGCACTCCGGATAATGCCAGCAATATCACAGCACATGCCACACAAAGCAGACCAATCAGCTTTGCTGCAAACAATTCGCGTTTTTTCTTCTCCTCTATAATCTTTGCAGTCTGTGCCGAACCAAACACGAAGTCTAATGGCTGTATTGCTGCTCCATAGCAGGCTTCATACATAGCATCCAATCTGCCTCCGGATGTACGGAAACCGTTTAAAACATCTTTTTCCTGCAAATGTACCGGAAGATTCAATTCCAGGGACATCAGTCTGTCCAGTCCCTTGATATAAGCTCCGTTACCAATCAGGAAACACTCTTTTACTTCTGCCCCATTATTTCTGGACTGATAATAATCTAATACCCGCCGGATATTGCCAATCATCGGACGCAGTGCTTCTACCGCTTCTGCCCGCATGGCATTCATGGTATCTTCCGGTGCCGCCTGGTTTGCATCCAGACAGTCTGTCTGCTGTAATATATCCATTGCTGCCGGATACTGTTCCTTCGGGAAAAGACCGGAATCCACTACAACCTTCTCTACTTCTTCAAAGCCATAAAATACTGTTCTTTGTAATACAACCATTCCCTGATTGATAATCGTAATCATGGTTGCATTATTGTCTAATTTTACAGAACAGCAGATATTATTTCCTACCGCTTTATGCATCATCTGGAAAATACTGTTTCCCACATAGTCAAGTGCGGTAAGTTCCAGGGAACAGAAATCTGCCAGCTCTTCATAAGACTGCACCAGATCTCCCGGCACAGCAAATACATATAATTTTCTCTTCTTTACCTTGTCCTGCTGTACCACACCTTCATTCCGGTATACCAGCTGGTACCGGGATAAATCTACCGGGAAGAAATCTGCTGAATTTGTATTTAAGAAATCCTTGATACGGTTTTCTTTTATCATCGGAATCAGCACTTCACGGCTCGCTATCTTACCGGAATTAACTACAAACAAAGTTTTCCGTGTCTTAATCTTATTTGCATCCAGAAGCTTATGTAAGGCTGTGCGGAATTCCTCACTCTTACGTACACCGGCTTCTCCTATTACGCCTACCGGAGTCTGAAAGCTAAAGCTTCGATATACTTTTGGATTCTTAACACGGTAATCCATCTCCAATACATGGGTTACATCAACACCTATTTCTATACTTAATATCTTCATCCTTCACTCACCTTTCGTGATTATAACTGGAAAGCATACCTATGCTTCATACACTTTCCACTTATAATCACTCTTTTCTACATAAAAAGTCCCAGATACCAGTCTATCATCCCATTCCCCCACAGGGCGGCAATAAATATCCCGACCGATAAATATGGACCCAGCGCCAGCATTCTGCCGGCACCACAGACCTTCATCCGGAACAGATGCACCACAGAGCCCGCAATACATCCAATCACAAATGCAAGAATAATCAACTTCCATCCGAGAAGCAGCCCGGCAGCCGCCATCAGCTTGATGTCTCCACCACCGAAAGCGTCAATGCCTTTAATTGCCCGTCCGATATACAGACATATGAGCATAAATCCACTTATAATACAAAACCCTATTAGATAGTCTAATAGGTTTTTGTAATCAAGTATGATTCTTATTACCGCCAAGACACCAATTGCAATATTAAGTGAAAATGGTATCTCGAACGTTCTCCAGTCAATGACTGAGATAACAAGAAATATTGAAAACGCAAAGCACATAAGTATGCTTAACGGATTAAATCCATTCACAATAAAGATTATCACATAAGCAATTCCATCGGTCGCTTCAATGATTGGATATTGCTTTGATATCTTTGTCTTACAGTGTCTACATTTTCCTCCAAGTATTATGTAGCTCACCAGTGGTATGAGATCATACCACTGGATTTTCTCGCCACATGTCATACAATGCGAATGTTCTGTAGCTATATTCTCTTTTAATGGTAATCTGTAAATCAGTACGTTCAAAAAACTTCCGAATACGGTACCGTATAGAAAGATAATGAAGTACAGTAAAATTTCGTATTGCATGATTTAATGTTCCTTAGTTATTAGTTGCCTGAGTTACCTTAACTTGCAGAAACTGTATAGTCAGACACCTTTCCTTCTTCAATTTTAAATGTTATCTTTTTACCTTTTAAATCTTTTGATGTCATTTCTACTTTCTCTTTGCTGATTGTATCTATTAATTCTTCAGATAACTTTTTTAATGTTGAGTCAGCAGGAGTAAATTCATTTTTTACAGATACTGTACCATCTGCTGCAATATAAACCTCATTGTTTTTAAGATCTGAATAATATGTTTCATCAGCTAACACTGTTGTGATTGCACCTTTTACTGTATCAAGATTCTGCTTATCCTTTGATACTCTTGACTTCTCAATGTTCTTGATAAGTGTTGGAGCTAACACACCAACAAGTACTGCCATAATGGCAATAACGATAATCAACTCTACCAGAGAGAATCCTTTGTTTGTTAAGCCCTTCTGTTTCTTGTTCATAATAACATTCTCCTTTTTATGTGTTTTTTGAATTTCAGGGTAGTAAATTTTCCGCCCCATTTATTAATTATCGTCCTGTCCCTACACAAAACGGATAATCCATTTTAATTTACATAGCATCCAATGCTTCATACATGGACATCATAGGCATCATGCACGCTGCAATCAAGCCGCCAACTACAACAGCCAATACAATAATAATCATTGGCTCCATGGCGG
>OGPY01000586.1_pt1 | contig 33033 bp, 29 predicted proteins | sample 1553121 | NCBI WGS metagenome assembly OGPY01 (sample SAMEA2580004, study PRJEB22360) | human gut metagenome
GAGATGAACACGGGGCGTTCCCGTTTTGGACAAAGCCGCCGCAGAATTTCTGCGCCGGCTTTTTTGCTCCGGTCTGCGCTGGCATGCTCGTTATGCGGACGGCCGCCGCATGATCCCCGAAGCGCCGTGCGGTCTGCCCGCCGAAGGGCGATTTCCCGCGTCCGGTTTTGCATGAAGGAGTCCTGATAGGCTCCTTTTTTGTTGTTTTCGTCAGAAAACCGGGAAAAACAGAAAACTTTTTTTGTTTTATAAGTTTTGGCACGTATATTTGCATCCGTATCAATCGGATTGGATCATGGATCAGAAGGAACGAATCATAGAACAGGCGATGCACATGTTCGTCTCGCAGGGCATCAAGTCGGTGCGCATGGACGACATCGCGCAGCAGCTGGGGGTCTCGAAACGGACGCTCTACGAATTGTTCGGCGACAAGGAGGGGCTGCTCTACCTGGCGATGGACCGCTATTTCGAAAAGAAACGCATCGAGCGCGCCGCGGTGTGCGCCCATGCGCGCAACGTGCTCGAAGCGATGTTCATGGTGCTGGGCGGCGTGATGGACAACGCCGAAGTCATCCAGCGGCTGCTGAACAACCTGCGCAAGTTTTACCCGGCGGTGCACGACAAGATGACGCGCGAAGGCACCGCCAAGAGCCGCCGCGACCTGCAGGAGATGCTGGAAAAGGGGATTGCCGACGGGCTGTTCGTCGACACGATCAATCTCGATCTGGCCATTTCGGTGCTTTACTACACGGCTTCGGCCATCACCGTGCGCAAGGACCTCATTCTGCCCGCGGGCATGACCGAGCGCGAGGCGTTCGTGCAGATCATCAGCAATTTTTTCCGCGGCATCTCCACGACCAAGGGGCTGCTGCTCGTCGACGACTACCTGAAACGCTACGAGCCTGCCAAAGCCGTTCACCGGATGCAATAGCCGGCGCGAAGGGGGCGGGGACTGAAATATCCGTCCGTTCCGTTCGTCCGCATAAATGATAATGACAACATAATTTTACCGAATAATGATGAAACGACTTTTTTTGATCATCGCCTTTTGGGCGGCGGGCGTCGCCGGCGCTTCGGCGCAGATGCGGCTGACGCTTCCCCAGGCGCTGGATCTCGCCTTGAGCGAAAACCCGACCGTCAAGGTCGCGGAGATGGAGGTGCAGCGTTACGACTACGTGAAGCGCCAGACGTGGGGCAACCTGCTGCCGCAGATTTCGGCGTCGGGCAGCTACACCCGTTCGATCGTGAAGTCCGAGATGCGCGGCGGCATTTCGTTCGGAGCCGATAACACCTTCGCCGTGCAGGGCGACCTGTCGCTGCCGCTCTTCGCGCCGTCGGTCTACCGCACGCTGAAGATGAACGACGCGCAGATGGCCACGGCCGTGGAGGCCGCACGCGCCTCGCGCATCGACCTGACGGCCGAGGTGAAGAAGGCCTTTTACAACATCCTGCTCGCCGAGCAGTCGCTCGCGGTGCTCCGCGAGTCGGAGGCCACGGTGCAGCGCACGGTCGACGATACGCAGGTGCAGTACAAGCACGGGCTGGCCTCGGAATACGACCTGCTGACCGCGCAGGTGCAGTTGAGCAACCTCAAGCCCACGATCCTCCAGACCGAGAATTCGATCAAGCTGGCCAAGCTGATGCTCAAGATGTACCTCTCGATTCCCGAGGACGTGGAGATCGAGGTGGTGGGCGAGCTGGACGCCCTGCGCGACGACGTGCTGGCCGGGACGGACGGGCTGACCACCGACGTGACGGACAACTCCGACCTGCGTTCGCTCGAATTGCAGGAGGAGGTTCTCCGGCGTTCGCTCAAGGCGGCCAATGCGGGACGCATGCCGACGCTCGCAGCCTTCGGGTCGGCCTCCTATACGGGTAACGACATGGAGCCTTTCAATTTCGGCGGCGCCGCCGCGACGGACGATTCCCGGTATTTCTGGACCCATCCGATTTCGGTCGGCCTGCAACTGTCGGTCCCCATCTTTTCGGGCCTGACGAAGATGAACAGGTCGCGCGAGCTGAAAAACCAGATTTCGCAGCTGTCGCTCCAGCGCAGCTACGCCCGGCAGCAGATCGACGTACAGGTGCGCTCGGCGCTGAACGACCTGCTGACCGCCCGCGAGACGATGTACGCCCAGGAGCTGACCGTCGAGCAGGCCCGCAAGGCCTACAAGATCTCCGACACCCGTTACCGGGCGGGCGCGGGGACGATCCTCGAACTCAACAGCGCGCAGCTCTCGCAGACGCAGGCGCAGCTGAACTTCTCGCAGGCGATCTACGATTACCTTTCGGCCAAGGCCGAGTACGACCGCATCGTCGGCCGCGAACACGGAAATAAATAAAAAACAGGATAAAGAACGTATGAAAAAAATCGTGATTTTGTGCATCGCCGCCGTCTCTTTCGCCGGCTGCACGGGTAAGAAAGGCGTGACCGCCGTTGCGGAAGACAAAGGCGTGCTGACCAAAAGCGCCGTTGCCGAAGAGGCTTCGGTGCAGCTTACGGAGGTCTTCACTTCCGAGATCTAGCCTTACAAGGAGAACGACATCACTCCGGCGGCTTCGGGCGTGCACATCGACAGGATTTACGTCGAGGTGGGCGATCCGGTGCGCGAGGGGCAGCTCGTCGTGACGCTCGATCCCACGCAGTACACCCAGCAGCTGGTGCAGCTGAAGACCGTCGAGGACGACTACAACCGCCTGCTGCCGGTCTACGAGGCCGGAGGCATTTCGACCCAGCAGATCGAGCAGGCCAAGGCCCAGCTGGACGTGCAGCGCGAGGTGGTCGCCAACCTCAAGAAGAACATCGAGGTGCGTTCGCCCATTTCGGGCGTCGTCACGGCCCGCAACTACGAGTCCGGCGACCTGTTCGCCCAGCAGCCGATCCTGCACATCATGCAGATCGACCCGCTGAAGGTCATCGCCAACATTTCGGAGCAGTACTTCCCCAACGTGAAGGTGGGCATGCCGGTGAAGCTGGCCGTTGACATCTTCCCCGACGAGGAGTTCACGGGCACGGTGTCGCTGATCTATCCGGCGCTCGACCCCACGACCCGCACCTTCAAGGTCGAGGTCAAGGTCCCCAACGCCAAACGCACGCTGCGCCCGGGCATGTACGCCCGAACGACCTTCGACATGGGCAGCAAGGAGGGCGTGATGGTTCCCGACGTGGCCGTGCAGAAGCAGGTCGGCTCGGCCGAGCGTTACCTCTACGTCATCGTCGGCGACTCGGTTGCCGAGCGTCGCTCGGTCAAGGTGGGACGCCAGGTCGGCGACCGCGTGGACATCCTCTCGGGGATCGAAGCGGGCGAGCCGGTGGCCGTCACGGCGTTGTCGAAACTTTTCGACGGGGCCAAAGTGGATATTAAAAAAGACTAAAACAGCCCCTTTCCAATGAAAATTTACGAAAGCGCGGTCCGCAAACCGATCTCAACGATCCTGCTGTTCGTCGGCGTGATGGTCTTCGGACTCTTCTCGCTGATGAACCTGGCCGTAGACCAGTATCCCGAGATCGAGATACCCCAGATCTCGGTGATCACGATGTATCCGGGCGCCAACGCCGCCGACATCGAGACCAACATCACCCGTGTGCTGGAGGACAACCTCAACACGGTGAGCAACCTCAAGAAACTGACCTCCAAGTCGCAGGACAACGTCTCGATGATCACCGTCGAGTTCGAATACGGCTCCGACCTGAACGAAGGGGCCAACGAAATCCGCGACGTGGTGTCGCGCGTGCAGTCGCAGCTGCCCGACGACATCGACTATCCGACGATCTTCAAGTTCTCGACCTCGATGATCCCCGTGATGATGCTTGCCGTCACGGCCGAGGAGAGCTATCCGGCGCTGAACAAGATTCTCGACGACAAGTTGGTCAACGTGCTCAACCGCGTCGACGGCGTGGGCGCCGTGTCGATCATCGGCGCACCCGAACGCGAGGTGCAGGTCAACGTCGACCCCGCCAAACTGGAGGCCTACAACCTCACGGTCGAGCAGCTGGGGCAGATCATCGCCGCCGAGAACGTCAACATCCCCAGCGGCACGATCGACGTGGGCAACAACACCTTCAACATCAAGGCCGACGGCGAGTTCAAACTCTCGGACGAGATGCGCAAGGTCGTGGTGTCGAACGCCGGGGGCCGCACGGTGAGACTTTCGGACGTGGCCCAGATCCGCGATACGCTCGAAAAAGCCACGATGGACGAGCGCGTCAACGGCCAGCGGGGCGTGCGCGAGATGTTCCAGAAACAGTCGGGCGCCAACACCGTGAATATCGTCCACGAAATCCAGTCGCGCCTGCCGGAGATTCAGAAAACCCTCCCGAAGGATGTCAAGATGGAGCTGATTTTCGAAGGCTCGCAGGAGATCACCGACGCCATCGGGTCGCTCTCGGAGACCATTCTCTACGCCTTCATCTTCGTCGTGCTGGTGGTGATGGCCTTCCTCGGACGCTGGCGCGCGACGCTGATCATCTGTATGACGATCCCCGTGTCGCTGATCTGTTCGTTCATCTACCTCTTCGCCACCGGCTCCACGCTGAACATCATCTCGCTCTCGTCGCTCTCCATCGCCATCGGTATGGTGGTCGACGACGCCATCGTGGTTCTGGAGAACATTACGACGCATATCGAGCGCGGCTCGAACCCGAAGGAGGCCGCCATCTACGCCACCAACGAGGTGTGGCTGTCGGTCATCGCCACGACATTGGTGGTCGTCGCGGTGGTCCGAGGAACACGCCGTGGGGGGTGCTCGGGGTGTCCCTGCCGCTGACGATGGTCCCGGGCATGGCGGGCATCCTGTTCCGCGAGCTGGGCTGGATCGTGACGATCGTGGTCTGCGTTTCGACTACGGCGGCCATTTCGCTGACCCCGATGATGTCGGCTTACCTCTTGAAACTCGAAGGCGGCCAGCACGACTACAAGGGCCTCGGCGTGATCTACAAGCCGATCGACCGGGCGCTCGAATGGCTCGACGACGCCCACCCCCCCTCGCCCCGCCGGACGCCTACGCCCGTTCGCTCGACTGGGTCGTACGCCACCGCCGGATCACCTTCTTCTCGATGATGTCGGTCTTCGTCGTGTCGCTGGGGCTGCTGACGCGGGTTCCCACCGAGTTCTTCCCGCCCTCGGACAACGGCCGCATTTCGGCCATGGTCGAGCTGGAGCAGAACGTCGGCGTCGACTACACGGCGCGCATCGCCCGGCAGATCGACAGCATCATCTATGCGAAATACCCCGAGATCGTGCTCGTCTCGGCGTCGGCCGGCGCCAACTCGTCGGACAACGCCTTCGCGGCGATGCAGACCACCGGTTCGCACATCATCAACTACAACGTGCGCCTGACCGGCGTGGAGGAGCGCGATCGGTCGATCTACGTCATCTCCGACCTGCTGCGCGGTGATCTCGACCGGATTCCCGAGATCCGCCAGTACACGGTCACTCCCGGCGGACAGTCGGGCAGCATGAGCGGTTCGGCGACGGTCAACGTCAAGGTCTTCGGTTATGACATGGACGTGACGAACGCCGTTGCCAACGACCTGAAGGAGAAGATGCGCCGTCTGGAGGGCGTTCGCGACGTGAAACTTTCGCGCGACGACCTGCGTCCCGAGTACAACGTGGTCTTCGACCGCGACCGGCTGTCGTACTACGGCATCAGCAGCGCCACGGCGTCGCAGGCCGTGCGCAACCGCATCGACGGCCTCGTGGCCTCGAAATACCGCGAGGACGGCGACGAGTACGACATCATCGTGCGTTATGCCGAGCCGTTCCGCAACCGCATCGAGGATGTCGAGAACATCACGCTCTACAACGCGCAGGGCCGTCCCGTGAAGCTCAAGGAGGTGGGAACCGTCGAGGAGGAGTACGCCGCGCCGATGATCGAGCGCGAGAACCGTCAGCGCGTCATTTCGGTCCAGTCGACCCTCGGGGCCGGCGTCGCGCTGGGCGACGTGGTGGCCGAGGTCGAAAAGCTCCTCGCCGACTATCCCGCGCCCGACGGCGTGGACCTCGAAGTGGGCGGTACGGTCGAGGATCAGGGCGACGCCTTCGGCGACCTGGGAACGCTGCTCATCCTGATCGTCATTCTGGTGTATATCGTGATGGCCACGCAGTTCGAGTCGCTCAAGTTCCCGTTCATCATCATGTTCACCATTCCGTTCGCCTTCACGGGCGTGTTCCTCGCGCTGTGGATGACCTCCACGCCGCTGTCGCTGATCGCCCTGATCGGCGCCATCATGCTGGTGGGCATCGTGACGAAGAACGGTATCGTGATGGTCGACTACATGAACCTCCTAATCGAGCGCGGCTCGGGCGTCTTCGACGCGGTGATCGCCGGCGGCAAGAGCCGTCTGCGTCCGGTGCTGATGACCTCGTTCACGACCATTCTGGGCATGCTGCCGCTGGCGATCGGCACGGGAGCGGGTTCGGAGACGTGGCAGCCGATGGGCATTGCCGTGATCGGCGGTCTGACGTTCTCGACCATCCTCACGCTGTTCATCGTTCCGGTGCTCTACTCGATCCTCGTGAACCGTTCGCAGCGCAAGGAGCGTGAGAAACTGGCGCGCCTCTCGGCCGAACACCAGGCAAGCAAGCATTGAAAGTGAAAAGCTGAATTAAAATTGATCGGTACTATGAAAGCAGTATTTTTGTCATACAACCAGGCGCTGACCGACCGGGTGAACGCCATCTTCGACGAGCAGGGTATCCGCGGCTTCACCAAATGGGCCTTGACCGAGGGCCGCGGCTCGGTCGACGGCGAACCCCACTACGGCACGCATGCGTGGCCTTCGATGAACGCCTCGATCCTGGCCATCGTCGACGACGAGAAGGTGGCTCCGCTGATGGACGCCTTCCGCGAAATGGACGCTGCGACCAGGATGCAGGGGGCCCGGGCGTTTGTCTGGAATATCGAAAGCGGATTCTGATTCCGCTGCTTGCGGCGCACCTGCCGCACATCCTTCCGGCGGGGCGGACGGATCGTACTCGGGTACGATCCGTTCGCCCCGTTTTTCACGACGCCCGGCATCTGCCCCGCACGGACCGGAATCCCGGTTTCGTCGGTTCCGCGATATTCGGAGACCGGAAGCCGTATTTGAAACGTATGCGGCAATGCGGTGCGAAAAATGAAGCAATGCATCACAAAGTGCCGGGAATTGCGCTATTTTTTCTACATTTGCATCCATGAAACTCACCTTTCTGGGAACCGGTACTTCGCAGGGCGTCCCCGTCATCGGCTGCCGCTGCAAGGTATGCACGTCGGCGGACCGGCGCGACAACCGTCTGCGCACCTCGGCGATGGTCGAGACGCGGGGCGTGCGCATCGTCATCGACGCCGGACCCGATTTCCGCTACCAGATGCTCCGCACGGGCGTGCGGCATCTCGACGCCATTCTGCTGACTCACGAGCACAAGGACCATATCGGCGGTCTGGACGACGTGCGGGCTTTCAATTTCGTCGATTACCCGCCGACCGTCCACAAGGTCCATATCTGGGCCGCCCCGCGGGCGCTGGAGTGCGTGCGCAAGGATTTCGACTATGCCTTCGCGCAGGACAAATACCGCGGCGTGCCGGAGATCGAACTGCACGAAATCGACACCGCAAGGCCGTTTCGTGTCGGCGATGTGGAGATCGTGTCCGTGTCGGGCCACCATTCCGAACGCTTCGAGGTCACGGGCTTCCGCATCGGGACGCTGGCCTACCTGACGGACTTCAAGACCATCGAGGACGCCGAGGCCGAAAAACTGCGCGGTACGGAGGTGCTGGCGGTCAATGCGCTGCGTTTCGCCCCGCATCCGTCGCATTTCAACCTCGCGGAGGCGCTGGCGCTGATCCGCCGCGTCGGGCCGCGCGAGGCCTATATCACGCATATGTCCCACGAAATAGGCCTGCATGCCGAGACGGAGGCGACGCTCCCGCCGGGCGTGCACCTGGCTTACGACGGGTTGGAGGTGGAAATTTAGGCTCGCATTCCGGCCGCATGCGGTAAGTTCCCGTCAAGGCGGGGGCGGGGCCGGACTTGTAGATGCGGCGGAACGCCGCGAAAACGGCGGGCGGAGATGCAAAACATGAATAAAAAAGATATGAAGACATTGGCAAATAAGGTAATCGTCATTACGGGCGCATCGTCGGGTATCGGCGAGGCGATGGCGAAGGTATACGCCGCGCAGGGCGCAAAAGTGGTGCTCGGAGCGCGCAACGTGCAGAAATTGCAGTTTCTTGCGGGCGACATTCGCGCCCGGGGCGGGCAGGCGGCCTACTGCGGGGTGGACGTGACGAAGCCCGAGGAGTGCCGGGAGCTGATCGAAACCGCCGTGCGGGAGTTCGGCGGCATAGACGTGCTGATCTGCAATGCGGGTATTTCGATGCGCGCCATTTTCGACGACGTGGACCTCGGGGTGCTGCACCGGCTGATGGACGTCAACTTCTGGGGTACGGTCAACTGCTGCAAGTTCGCATTGCCGTATCTTCAGGCGTCGAAAGGCTCCGTCGTGGGCATTTCCTCCGTCGCCGGGCTGCACGGACTGCCGGGCCGCACGGGCTATTCGGCTTCGAAATACGCCATGACGGGATTCCTCGAAACGCTGCGTATTGAGAACCTCAAAAAGGGATTGCACGTGATGATCGCCTGTCCGGGTTTCACCGCTTCGAACGTCCGCTTCTCGGCCCTCACGGCCGACGGGAAGCAGCAGGGCGCCACGCCGCGCAACGAGTCGAAGATGATGACCCCCGAGGAGGTGGCCCGCATCGTGGCGAAGGGCATCCTCCGGCGCAAACGTCTCTGCCTGATGGAGAGCGAGGGGCGCGCCACGCACTTCGTCAAGAAGTTCGCCCCGGCGTTTCTCGACCGGATGTTCTACTTGGTGATGTCCCGCGAGCCGGATTCGCCTTTCAAGTAGCCGGAAGTCGGATGACAGGGGCGGGAACTTACGAAAGGTTCCCGCCTTTTTGCACCCTTGGCGCGGGACCCGTTTTCGGCGGGCGGGCGGGGGCGGTTGCCTGCCTACGGAGTATGTCCGCAGCCGCACCAAGGGCGGAGAGAAGGCGGGGTAGTCCTTCTTCCGTGAACGGAAAATTCCCCGGAACCTTTGCGGAAAGGTTCCGGGGAATTTTCTGGGTGGAAGCCGGTTCTCCTATTTGGAGAAGATCGACGAGATTTCCTTGTAGTTGTGCACGCGCTCGATGACGTCGGCGAAGAGGTCGGCGACCGACAGGACGGTGAATTTGTGCAGGTCCTTGTTGGGGTTGAGCGGAATGGTGTCCGTCACGATCACCTCCTCCAGCGCGCTTTCGTTGATGCGCTCGTAGGCCGGGCCGGAGAGCACCGGGTGGGTGATGGCCGCGCGGACGCTCTTTGCGCCGCGCGACATGAGCATGTCGGCGGCCATGCAGATCGTACCGGCCGTGTCGATCATGTCGTCGACGATCAGCACGTTGCGGCCTTCGACGTCGCCGATGGCCGTCATCTTGCCCACGACATTGGCCTTGGCGCGCTCCTTGTGCGAAATGATGATCGGCGTGCCGAGCAGTTTCGAATAGGTGTTTGCCCGCTTGGCGCCGCCCATGTCGGGCGCTGCGATCGAGAGGTCTTCGATGTTGAGGCTCTTGATGTAGGGCACGAAGATGCCGCTGGCGTAGAGGGCGTCGACCGGAACGTCGAAAAATCCCTGGATCTGGTCGGCGTGCAGGTCCATCGTCATCACACGGTCGACACCTGCGGCCATCAGCATGTTGGCTACCAGCTTGGCGCCGATCGGCACGCGGGGACGGTCCTTGCGGTCCTGACGCGCCCAGCCGAAGTAGGGCATCACGGCCACGACCTGATGGGCCGAGGCGCGGCGCGCGGCGTCGATCATCATCAGCAGTTCCATCAGGTTGTCCGAGGGCGGGAAGGTCGATTGGATGATAAAGACCGTACAGCCGCGGATCGACTCGTTGTAGCAGGGCTGGAATTCGCCGTCGCTGAAGCGCAGGACTTCCGACTGTCCGAGCGTCGTGCCGAAGCTCGCGGCGATCTTTTTGGCCAGATACTCCGAATCGCGACCGGTGAAAATTTTGATTTTGTGGATAGCCATAGATTTCGAGGATTTTTTTGACGTTGCAAATATAGAACAATACGATGAAAAAACACGCCCGCCCGGGCGTGTTTTTTCAACATTCGGTTAAACTTTTCCGCTGCGGCCCGGTTTTCATTCCGTAGCCCCGGGACGTTTCTTCCCGTTGCGTGACGGCAGGGGTCAGTTCTGTCGCAGACATTCGCCGATGAAGTCGAGGATCTCTTCGCGCCCCACGGCCTTTTCCGACGAGGAGACGAACATCGGCGGCAGTTCCTCCCACTGCTGGGCGAGTGCGGTCCGGAACCGTTCCACGCTCTTTTCGCGCTGGGTTTTCGAGAGCTTGTCGGCCTTGGTGAAGATGATGCCGAAGGGGATGCCGTTTTCGCCCAGCATCTCGATGAACCGCAGGTCGATCTTCTGGGGTTCGAGGCGGATGTCCGCCAGCACGAACAGGAAGTGCATCTTCTCGCACTTGATGACGTAGTCGGTGATCAGTTTCGAAAACTCGCTGCGCTGTGTTTTCGACGTGCGGGCGTAGCCGTAGCCGGGCAGGTCGACCAGATACCAGGCATCGTTGATGCGGAAGTGGTTGATGAGACGTGTCTTTCCGGGCGTCCCCGACACCTTGGCCAGCCCTGTGCGGGCTGTGAGCATGTTGATGAGCGACGACTTTCCGACGTTGCTGCGCCCGATGAAGGCGATGTCTTTCAGGTCGTCCTTCGGGACCTGCGAAATGCGCTCGGACGAGCATTTGAATTCGGCTTTGGTGATCTGCATCGGTATCTGGTTTTATACAAAGGTACGAAAAAGCCGGATGGCTGCAAAACCGGATTGCGTGCGGCTCCGTGAAACCTTCCGACTGCTAAAAGGGTCGTTACGACCCCAAAGGTACGAAAAAGCCGGATGGTTGCAAACCTGGGTTGCGTGCGGCTCCGTGAAACCTTCCGGCTGATAAAAGGGGCGTTACCTCCTTAAGGCCGCGGAAAAGTCCGGATTGCGCCTGCGATTTGCGTAACGCAGGGGGCGGCTACTTTTTCCACGCGAGCGACACCCACAGCGGACAGTGGTCCGAGGCGACGGTCGAGGTGTCCACCTGCCGCTCGGTGACGACGGCCGATTCGGGCAGTCCGCGGCCGAGGATGTAGTCGATGCGGATGGAGGGCTTGTCGGACGGGAAGGTCATCTGCGTGGTGTCCGAAAGGGGCCGGAATGTGCCGCCCAGCCCGTCGAGGACGGTTTTGGCGACCTTCATGTTGAAGTCCCCGGCCAGCAGCACCGGTTTGCGGCAGGTGTCGGTGACCGTGCGGATGATCGGCAGCGACGCGCGCTGGTCCTCGGGCGTAAGCGAGAGGTGGGTGACGCAGACCACGTAGTCGGGAAACTCGGCGACGAACAGTACGCGGGACTCTTCGCGTCCCGGAAGCGGGATGCGGCGCACGGCGAGCGGTTCGTCGCGCGACAGCAGGCCGACGCCGTAGGCGCCGCCGTCGTAGTCGATGGCGCGGCAGAAACGGGCGTGCATGCCCGTCATTTCACCCAGCTCCCCGGGGATGAAGCGTCCGGCCATGCGTCCGGTCACGCTGTCCAGTTCCTGAAGGGCCACGATGTCGGGGGCCGTGCGGTTGATGATCTCCGCCACGCGGCCGAGATCCTGAACATTGTCGATGCCGCGGCCGTTGCGGATGTTGTAACTCATAAATTTCAGGGTCGTCTGCCGCTGCGTGCAGGCGCCCAGCAGCAGGCCGCACACGGCGGCCGGCAGGAGAATGCGCAGAAAGGGTTTCATGTCGGGAAAGTCAATTTTCCACAAAGATAAGGCAACCTGCGCGAAAGATCAAATTTATTTCCTCCGGAAATGCGGGTTTAGCATCCGATTTGAAGCGGACGACGTGTGATTCCAAAATTTTCGCAGTCTATGAAAACACCTTTCCTGACGATGCTGTGCGCCGCTGCGCTGGCCGTCTTCCCTCCGCAGGCCGAAGCCTGCACCCGCGCCGTTTACCTCGGACCCGACGGCATGACCGTCACGGGCCGGACGATGGACTGGCGCGAAGATCCGCTCACCAACCTCTACATCTTCCCGCGGGGCGTCGTGCGTCGCGGTGCGAACACGGACAAGACCGTCTTCTGGACCTCGAAATACGGGTCGCTCTCGGCCGCCGGTTACGACATCGGCATCACCGACGGCATGAACGAAGCTGGGCTGGTCGCCAACCTGCTGTTCCTGCCCGAGTCGGTCTACGAACGTCCCGGCGACACGCGCCCCGTCATGGGGTTGAGCGTCTGGACGCAGTATGTGCTCGACAATTTCGCCACCGTGGACGAGGCCGTGGCCGAACTTTCGAAGGAGAAGTTCCGCATCGACGCTCCCGACCTGCCCAACGGCGTGCAGTCGCGGCTCCACCTGGCGATTTCCGATCCTTCGGGCGACAGCGCGATCTTCGAGTATCGCGACGGCAAACTGGAAATCCACCACGGACGGCAGTGTCAGGTGATGACCAATTCGCCCTTTTACGACGACCAGCTGGCGATTCTCGGCTACTGGCGGCAGATCGGCGGCCTGACGATGCTGCCGGGGACCAACCGCGCTTCGGACCGCTTCGTGCGGGCGTCGTTCTACATCGACGCCGTCGTGCAGACCTCCGACCCGAAGATCGCCGTGCCGGCCGTGATGTCGGTCATGCGCAACGTCTCGGTTCCCTACGGCATCTCCACGCCCGACAAGCCGCACATCGCCTCGACGCGCTGGCGCACGGTCTGCGACCAGAAGAACCGGGTCTACTATTTCGAACCGACGCTGGCCATGGAGACCTTTTGGGTCGACCTGGCGGCGATCGACTTTTCGGAGGGCAGCGGCGAGCGCATCCTCACGCTTGCCGGCGGGCAGACCTATGCGGGCGACGCCACGGCGAAATTACGGAAATCGGCCAAGCCCTTCGTCTTTCTTTTCGGAGTTTAGGGGGAACGTAAAATGCGCAATTTCGGCTTCGCTGAAACAATTGCACGATATTTACGTCAGCAAACTAAATAATTGTGAATTATGAATTGTGAATTGTGAATTGTTCAGCGGAGCCGCGGGTATTTGTTGTTGAACCGGTATCCGACGCCCAGCATCAGGAAGTTGGGCATGTGGAAATCGCGGAGACTGTAACCGATGTGGACGTAGGAACTGCGCGTCACGGCCACCTTCAGGGTAAGCATCTGGTAGAAGGCTTTCAGGTCGCCGCCCTTGTGCAGGAAGTTGGTTCCCAGACCGACCCCGATGTTGAAATAGGGCATCACGAACTCGGCACGGGCCGAGACGCCGAGCGCCAGCTGCCTGTCGACGCCGGGTTTCTCCACCGTCAGGTCGGCGCTGCTGCCCATCTCCACGATCTGGTCGGCGATGGCTACGTTGGCGCTGCCGTCGTACACGCCGTCGAGCGACACGCCTGCACGGAACTTGTAGCCGAAGTTATACATCGAGGCGAAGTTGAATCCCAGAACCGTGTAGGCATCCGGCGCGGCATACTGCTTGTCGCCCACTTCGATGCCTTTGCGCCGCCACGAGCCGAAGAACGTGAGGTCGTAGCTGAAATGGCGCGGGAATGCGGGGCAGACCGTCCGCGGGGCCATTTCGGACGACTTCCGTCCGAAATTGTAGGTCAGGCCCGCGCGCAGTCCCACGGCGTTGAGTCCCGCGTTGGGGAATTTGGTGTTGCCGTTGGAGAAGTGCGTGAGGCTCAGGCCCGCCGTGAAGTCCACCTCGCGCGTGACGCGCCAGTCGAGGAAGAAATCGGCGTTGAGATAGGCGTTCATCTTCGAACCCATCATCTTGTTGAGGGGGTTCACGGCGTCGTCGTAGGGTTTCCAGCCGAACGAGAGGCCGAAATTCCATTCATAGTTGAACGACAGCCGCGGGCTGATCCGTGCGATGCGCGCGCCCTGGAACAGGTAGACGGCGATCGGGTTTCCGAGTTCGTCGGGGTTTCCGAAGTCGTAGTAAGCGGCCCCGATGCCCTGATAGGCGCCGCCGTAAATTTGGTCGGGGATTGATCCGGGGCGGAACTGGAACGAGTAGCGGAGGTGTCCCGAGAGGGAGAGGTCGATGGGCTGTCCGGCGCGGTTCTCGCCTTCGACGAAGGGGTTGGTCGGGAAGATGTATTCAGGGCGGAACTCCGCGCCGATGCGGTGCATGAAACGACGCCCGGAAGCGGTCGTGTCGCGGGTCGGGACGATTGATCCGTCGGCGTAGCGGGTGGCTGACGCCCGCCCGGAACTGTGGGGTTGCGTCGCTGTCCGCCGCCCATGGAGGTATCCGGCTCGGTATCCCGCCTCGTATCCGGCTTTGTAGCTTGCGCGGCAGTCGTTGTCCCAGCCTTTGGGGATCGCTGCGCTGTCCGCCGCAATCACTTCGGCCGCCGTTTTTTCCATTCGCTCCGAACGCGGTTCCGAAGCCTGTGCCGGGCTGTTCAGAAACAACATGCCGAAGAGCGTATATTTCAGAATCGGGGCCCGCAAGGCAAATTTCATAGCAGGGTAGAAGTTCGAAAGTTTCGGCGAATATACAAATTTTCCCCGGAATCGAGACCGTTTCGGCCGGAATTGTCGCGAAGTTTTTTATCTATTATGTGAAATAACGGATTATTTTTAGTTGAAATGTGTAATTGAATATTTATATTTGTATAAGCGCCTGTACGGGTTTTGATGATCCAACTGGAGACCGGGAGGGAGACGGCGAGCCTGACATCCCGCTAACAGTTATTCTTACAGAAGATAAATATGCTGTATGTATCGGCGTGGGTGTCGCTTCATACAGTGCAAAATATCGGGAAGCAAGATGAAAGAGACGGATACTATGCAGTCGTATAAATACCTGCAAGCCATTTTTGGGGACAAGTGGGTCGATTGGGGCGTGAGCGTCGGGTTTCTCCTGCTCATCGCGAGTTGGTTCGTTCCGCGGAATACGGTGGATTTCTTGGTTGATTTCATCGTTACGGGGCTTATGCTGGTTGTGGCGATCCGGATCGGCTGTGTGATCGTCCGTGTCCGCCGGGGTGATGAATTGTCGCGGGAGTCCGCCCGGTCGGTTCGTTTCCGGGAGGTGATGGGCAATGTCGTCTTTCTCTCGTTTTTTGTCATTGCATTACTGCTGATCGCCTGGCGTTATTTGCGGTAGCGATCCGGCCGAATGCCACTAAAAAATCCACCTTGGAAGAGGTGGATTTTTTAGTGGCGGAATATGCGGCTTAATACCCGAGTATGCGCAGCGTCGAGCGGTAGGATTGCTCCCTGGCGAACAGGTCGCCCGAAGTGTAAGTCCCCCTTCTCAAAGGGGGATTTAGGGGGGGATTGTCTGTGCGGTGTATTGCACGCGCCCCGTCGGGGCGTTCGGATTTAGTACCCGAGTATGCGCAGCATCGAGCGGTAGGACTGCTCCTTGGCGAACAGGCGCGTGTAATACTCGTTGTCCGACTTGTCGCGGTCGATGATCACGTGCTTGGGTGCGGGGATCAGGCAGTGCTGGATGCCGCCGAAGCCGCCGAGCGACTCCTGGTAGGCTCCCGTGTGGAAGAACCCGATATACTGCGTGTTGCCCTTTTCGAGCTTGGGCAGGAAGATGGCGTTCGTGTGGCACTCCGAGTTGTAGAAGTCCTCGCTGTCGCACGTCAGTCCGCCCAGCAGCACGCGCTGGTACTCCTTGTCCCAGTTGTTGATCGCCAGCATGATGTAGCGCTGGTTGATGCCCCACGTGTCGGGCAGGGTGGTGATGAACGACGAGTCGATCATGTACCAGTTCTCGCGGTCGTTCTGCTGTTTCTGGTTGACGATCGAGTAGAGCACCGCGCCGCTTTCGCCCACGGTGAACGAGCCGAATTCGGTGAAGATGTTGGGTTCCTCGACGCCGTTGCGTTGGCAGATGTTCTTGATCTGCGCCACGATCTCCTCGGTGAGGTACTCGTAGTCGTATTCGAAGTTGAGCGAGTTCTTGATCGGGAAACCGCCGCCGATGTTGAGGCTGTCCAGCTCGGGACAGATGGCCTTCAGCTCGCAGTAGACGTTCATGCACTTCGACAGCTCGTTCCAGTAGTAGGCCGTGTCCTTGATGCCCGTATTGATGAAGAAGTGCAGCATCTTGAGCTGGAACTTCTTGCTGTTCTTGAGCTTGGCCTTGTAGAACTCCACGATGTCGTTGTAGCGGATTCCCAGCCGCGAAGTGTAGAACTCGAATTTGGGTTCCTCCTCGCAGGCGATGCGGATGCCGACCTTGCACTTCTTGGTGAAGGCGTCCTCGAACAGGTCCAGTTCCTCCTTGTTGTCCAGGACGGGAATCGTGTTGGTGAATCCGTCGTTCACCAACTGGGCGATGTTCTCCACATACTGCGGACGCTTGAATCCGTTGCAGATGATGTAGCGGTCCTTGTCTATGATGCCGCCGTCGTAGAGGGCGTTGATGATGTGGATGTCGTATGCCGACGAGGTTTCGAGGTGGATGTCGTTCTTCATCGCCTCCTCCAGCACGAACGAGAAATGGCTCGACTTGGTGCAGTAGCAGTAGTTGTACGAACCCTTGTAATCGACCTTGGCCATCGCCACGTTGAACATGCGCTTGGCGCGGTTGATCTGTTGCGAAATTTTCGGCAGATAGGTGATTTTCAGCGGTGTCCCGTACTGTTTTATCAGCTCCATGAGCGGAATGTCGTGGAAGAGCAGCTCGCTGTCCTCGACGGAAAACTCGTCCTGCGGAAAATCGAACGACTGTTCGATCAGATCGATGTACTTGTCTTTCATGTCTCGTTTGCGGCGGTTTTCGGAATCCGGCTTCGCTACATGCTTCGATTTCGGCCGAAGTGGCTCGTCCGGATTCCCGTAATTTTCGGGATGCAAAGTAGGTGAATATTTTTCGGATAACCAACTGTTCGGTCGATTATTTTCCGAAAAACAGGGTGATTGCGACGATTTGCCGTCCTCCGCTTCCGTGCGGCGTGCGTCCCGGACGTTCCGGGGGAACGGGCGGGGCCGTTTCCGGATGGCGGTCCGAAGAGCGGAAAGCGTCGTGCGGTGTTCTCTCCGGCCGGTCCGGAAGGAGGACGCGGGATGCCGGAATGCGTCGCAGGCGGCCGGACAGGGGGCCGGAGCGGTTGTCGGAAAAAGCCCCGAACGGATTAAAAAACGCCCGTATCCCGGAAAACGGTGATGTTTATATGAAGACATTCTCCGATCTTTGCTCCCGAATCCGTTTCGTCCGGGCGTCTTTCGGCTGGGGGGGCGGCCCCCCCCCGCCAATACCACGCGGTCTGCTTTTCGGATAGCTATCCAGCAGGCAGCCTCTAAGGCCTGGGCTGCTTCATCAATGAAAAGGGTGCCGAAACGGCGTCCGTTCAGTAGCCGGTGATTGCTGCTTACCAGCGTGGAGGCTATGACATGTGCCCCATCAAAAAGCTCTGAATTGATTTGTATTTCCAATGCGGTGGCGCGGTCGCGCAGGCGGCTCATACGGCTGCGTACTCCTTCGCGTTCGTCATAGCTGCCACGGCGGGCACGGCTGCCCAGTTCACGGAGATTTTTCCGGATGCTCCACAGCTCCGGATAAAGCGGATGGTTCTCGAAACGACGCTCGTAGGTAAAGGAAAGCATCTTGTCGTTGACACGGGTCGGATTGCCGATACGCAGGACATTGACGCCACGGTCTACCAGTTTTTCCGAAATCCAGTCGACGGCAGTATTGCTTTGGGCACATACCAGTACCTGCGGTTCCCGATGCAGGGTTTCGTAGATGGCTTCCACTAAGGTGGTCGTTTTTCCGGTTCCTGGAGGACCATGTACAATGGCCACGTCGCGAGCACACAGCACTTTGTTTACAGCTGTTTCCTGCGTGGAGTTCAGCCAGGGAAACCGTACGGGATAGAGCTCTCGGAAACCGGCTTTCGAGGTTCCCAGCAATATGTCCCGCAATTCGGCCAGGCGGTTGCCTTTGGAGCGTAACGTATCTTCCAAGGCTTCGAACATGGTCCGATAGGATGTTTCGTCGAAATAAAGTTGCACGCCGAGGTTGTCCGTTTCCTGCACTTCCATCACGGCACCGGCTCCGGGCATTATCGCTACCATCCGTGTCTCGTCGGCATAGCTTACGGTAGCGGTGAAGTTCATATAGGTTATTTTTCCATCGGCAGACTGGCGGAAAAAACATACGGGACGGCCGAACTCAAAATTATGTTCTATATCGGTATTTTCTGTGTGTGTAATTTCTATTACTAATTGATTCAGTGAATTATAGTAACTTCGTCCCGGAGTGGCAGGATACCAGCAAAGTCCCCGTTTCACTTTCCGGGCAACCCCCATGTTTTCGGTTTGGCGTTTGAATTCCTCTTTTTCGTATTCGTATTCCATGCGCAGCAAAAGTTGTTGCTGCTGGAGGTGAATAATAGGACTATTTGAATCTTGTTCCTTCATGGTTGCAAAGGTAATCATTCTTCGCTTCCGACGGAAAAAATGCTTTATTTTGTTAAACTATTCAGCCTTTTTATTTGTTTATGATATTAATTTGTAATCTTTACAATAATGAAAAACTAAAAAATAGTGGTTATGGTATATGATTTAACGATGCTCAAAGCGTTTTATGCCGCTTATTCGGAGAAGATAGAACGTGTACGGAATGTACTACAGCGTCCGATGACTTTAGCGGAGAAAATTTTGTATGCTCATTTGTATGATGGGGATAAAGTGAAGAACTACAGACGGGGAGAAGACTATGTGAATTTCCGTCCCGACCGTGTGGCCATGCAGGATGCAACGGCCCAAATGGCCTTATTGCAATTTATGAATGCAGGCCGTGAGCAGGTTGCCGTGCCTTCCACTGTGCACTGTGACCATTTGATTCAAGCATATAAAGGTGCAAAAGAAGATATCGCGACTGCTACGAAGACCAACGAGGAGGTCTATAATTTTCTCCGTGATGTTTCTTCCCGCTATGGCATAGGTTTTTGGCAGCCGGGAGCAGGCATTATTCACCAGGTGGTATTGGAGAACTACGCATTTCCGGGTGGAATGATGGTAGGCACGGACTCTCATACGCCCAATGCCGGAGGTTTGGGCATGGTGGCCATTGGTGTGGGTGGTGCCGATGCGGTGGATGTGATGACTGGCATGGAATGGGAATTGAAAATGCCGCGTCTGATAGGCGTACACTTGAAGGGTAAATTGAGTGGCTGGGTAGCTCCCAAAGACGTTATTCTGAAGTTGGCGGGTATTCTTACTGTAAAAGGGGGAACCAATGCCATCATTGAATATTTTGGACCGGGAACCGCTTCATTGTCTGCCACTGGAAAGGCTACCATCTGCAATATGGGGGCAGAGGTGGGGGCGACTACCTCCCTTTTCCCTTACGATGAGCGCATGGGTACTTATTTGAAGGCTACCGGACGTGAAGAAGTGGCAAAAATGGCTGCTTCCGTAGCTGCCGACCTTCGCGCCGACGACGAAGTGCTGGCAAATCCGGAAAAATATTACGACCGCATCATTGAAATAGACCTCTCGCTGTTGGAACCGTATATCAACGGGCCCTTTACGCCGGATGCAGCAACACCGATATCGAAATTTGCCGAGGTAGTGATAACCAATAACTATCCCCGCCGGATGGAAGTCGGCCTGATAGGGTCGTGCACCAATTCGTCCTATCAGGATTTGAGCCGCGCAGCCTCCCTTGCCCGGCAGGTAAAGGAAAAGAATTTGAAGGTTGCTTCCCCGCTGATTGTCAACCCCGGCTCGGAGCAGATACGTGCTACTGCTGAACGCGACGGCATGATTGCCGCTTTCGAAGATATTGGCGCAACGATAATGGCGAATGCCTGCGGACCTTGTATTGGCCAGTGGAAGCGCCATACTGATGACCCCGGACGCAAGAATTCCATCGTCACCTCTTTTAACCGTAATTTTGCCAAACGTGCCGATGGAAATCCCAATACTTTTGCTTACGTCGCTTCCCCGGAGATAACGATGGCACTGACCATTGCAGGCGACCTCTGTTTCGACCCCTTGCGGGATACGCTGGTCAATGCCAAAGGAGAGGTTGTGAAACTGTCCGAACCGGTCGGTGAGGAATTGCCGGCACACGGATTCATCGGAGGACAAAAAGGATATATTGCTCCAAACAAGGGACAGACGGAAATTACGGTCAATCCTCATTCACAGCGCTTGCAACTGCTGACTCCCTTCCCTGCCTGGGATGGCATGGATTTGCTGGACATGCCTTTATTGATTAAAGTACAGGGGAAATGTACCACCGACCACATTTCCATGGCAGGGCCATGGCTACGTTTCCGGGGACATTTGGAGAATATTTCGGACAATATGCTGATGGGGGCTGTCAATGCTTTCAATGGAGAGACGAACAAGGTTTGGAACCGCTCCACCAATACCTATGGAACAGTGTCAGGCACTGCGAAGCTGTATAAGTCCGAAGGTATCCCTTCCATGGTCGTTGCCGAAGAGAATTATGGTGAAGGTTCCAGCCGTGAGCATGCTGCCATGGAACCGCGCTTCCTGAATGTACGCGTCATTTTGGCGAAGAGTTTTGCCCGTATCCATGAGACGAACTTAAAGAAACAAGGCATGTTGGCGCTGACCTTTACGGATAAGGCCGATTATGACAAGATTCGGGAACGCGACCTGATTTCTGTCATGGGGCTGAAAGATTTTGCTCCGGGACGCACGTTGAAGGTGGTTCTTCATCACGAGGATGGGAGTAAAGAAAGTTTTGAAGTACAACATACGTATAACGAACAGCAGATAGCTTGGTTCCGGGCCGGTTCTGCACTTAATGCAAGATAGAATATGGAAAAAATTACTGTACCTTTTATTACCGGCGATGGAGTGGGAGCAGAAGTGACCCCATCCATGCAGGCTGTCGTGAATGCCGCTGTCAAGAAATCCTATGGTGACCGGCGTGGCATTGAATGGAAAGAAGTGCTGGCAGGAGAACGTGCTTTCCACGAAACCGGCTCCTGGTTGCCGGACGAAACCATGGAAGCCTTCCGCACCTATAAGGTGGGCATCAAAGGTCCTTTGACAACTCCCGTCGGTGGAGGTATCCGTTCCTTGAACGTAGCCTTGCGTCAGACGCTCGATTTGTATGTCTGCCAACGTCCGGTACGTTGGTATAAGGGCATTGTTTCTCCACTCAAAGAGCCACAGAAGGTGGATATGTGCGTATTCCGTGAGAATACCGAGGATATTTATGCAGGCATCGAATGGGAAGCCGGAACTCCGGAGGCTGAAAAGTTCTATCGTTTTCTCCGTGATGACATGGGGGTGACAAAAGTCCGTTTTCCCGAAACCTCCTCGTTTGGCGTGAAGCCCGTTTCGAGAGAAGGAACAGAGCGCTTGGTGCGTGCCGCCTGCCAATACGCCCTTGAGCATCATCTGCCTTCCGTGACCTTGGTACACAAAGGAAACATCATGAAATTTACGGAAGGCGGCTTCAAGAAGTGGGGGTACGAACTGGCAGAACGTGAGTTTGGTAAAGAACTGGCAGAAGGGCGTCTGGTCATCAAGGACTGCATTGCCGATGCATTCTTGCAGAACACGTTGCTTATCCCCGAAGAATATTCCGTGATTGCCACGTTGAATCTGAACGGCGATTATGTGTCCGACCAACTGGCTGCCATGGTAGGCGGCATCGGCATTGCACCGGGTGCGAATATCAACTATAAAACGGGGCATGCCATCTTTGAGGCTACTCACGGGACGGCTCCGAACATTGCCGGGAAAGACATTGTGAATCCTTGTTCCATCATCCTTTCCGCTGTGATGATGCTTGAATATCTGGGTTGGAAGGAAGCTGCCTCTCTTATAGAGAAAGCTTTGGAGCAGAGTTTCACCGAAGCCCGTGCTACTGCCGACTTGGCACGTTTTATGCCGGGTGGCGTCTCGCTGTCCACTTCGGCTTTCACCCGGGAGATTGTAGGAAGAATAGAAAATGGGAATAACGAATAAAACGAAACGATTATGAAGAAGGAGTACCTGATTTACAAGCTTTCCGAAGATTTGAAGGAAGCTACCCGGATTGAGAATGAACTGTTCAGGAAGTTTGATGTGAAGCGCGGTTTGCGTAATGAGGACGGCACGGGAGTCTTGGTGGGGTTGACCAAAATAGGCAATGTGGTCGGCTATGAACGCATCCCCGGTGGAGGGCTGAAGCCTATTCCCGGCAAATTGTTCTACCGCGGTTATGATGTGGATGACTTGGCACACGCCATCATCAAAGAGAAGCGTTTCGGTTTTGAGGAAATTGCCTACTTGCTGCTTTCCGGCCGCCTGCCCGACAAGGAAGAACTCTCTTCTTTCCGTGAGCTCATCAACGACAATATGCCGCTGGAGCAGAAGACCAAGATGAATATCATTGAACTTGAAGGAAACAACATTATGAACATCCTGGCGCGCAGCGTGCTCGAGATGTACCGTTTCGACCCGGATGCCGATGACACTTCCCGCGACAACCTGATGCGCCAGAGCATTGAGCTTATTTCAAAATTCCCGACCATCATCGCGTATGCCTATAACATGCTTCGTCATGCCACCCATGGCCGTTCATTGCATATCCGCCATCCGCAGGAAGACCTTTCCATTGCCGAGAATTTCCTCTATATGCTGAAGAAGGACTACACGGAGCTGGATGCCCGCACGCTCGACTTGCTGCTGGTTCTTCAGGCCGAGCACGGTGGTGGTAACAACTCCACTTTTACCGTACGTGTCACTTCTTCTACCGGGACGGATACTTACTCTTCGATAGCGGCAGGTATCGGTTCCTTGAAAGGGCCGCTTCATGGAGGTGCCAATATCCAGGTTGCCGATATGTTCCACCATCTGCAGGAAAACATTCAGGACTGGACGAATGTGGATGAGATTGATACTTACTTCACCCGCATGCTCAACAGGGAAGCCTATAACAAGACCGGCTTGATATATGGTATCGGACATGCCGTCTATACCATTTCCGACCCGCGCGCCATTCTGCTGAAAGAGCTTGCCCGCGACCTTGCCCGCGAAAAAGGGAAAGAACGCGAGTTCGCTTTCCTTGAACTGCTCGAGGAGCGCGCCATTGATGTGTTTGGCCGTGTGAAGAATAATGGCAAGACGGTTTCGAGTAATGTGGATTTCTATTCGGGCTTTGTTTACGAGATGATTGGGCTGCCGCAGGAAATCTTCACGCCTTTATTCGCCATGGCACGTATTGTCGGTTGGTGTGCACATCGCAATGAAGAATTGAACTTTGAAGGCAAGCGTATTATCCGTCCTGCCTATAAGAATGTTTTGGATGAGGTGGCTTATGTGCCCATTAAGAAACGGTAAGGATTAGACTTGTATCTTTTAAATCGTTCCATCACGGGGAAAAAATCGTTCCACCATGGTGGAACGATTTTTTCTCCATGGTGGAATGAAATTTACTCCATGATGGAACGATTAGATTTTCGTATCTCTACTGCTTAATCTTCTCAGTAAAAAACACTGGTTTTTGCATGAAAAAACAATTATCCGGGGAAAACGATTTGTTTGTTGTGAGTTTTCTTTATCTTTGCTTCGCATAAATAAAGAACTATGAATCAGGAAACTTTTCAGATATTTCTGTGGGTAATGAGTGCTGTGGCATTGGTCGTCTTTATTGCGCTCTATTTTGTCAAAGCGGGTTATGGCATGTTCCGTACTGCCTCGTGGGGAATCTCCATCAATAATAAACTGGCGTGGGTGCTTATGGAAGCGCCGGTATTCATCGTTATGTTTGGGTTGTGGGGGAAGAGTGGAGCGGGATTTGCCGTGCCGGTATATTTCTTTTTCCTGCTGTTTCAGTTGCACTATCTTCAGCGGGCCTTTATTTTTCCGTTCCTGCTGAAAGGTAAAAGCCGGATGCCGGTAGCTATTATGGCGATGGGTATCGTCTTCAACCTTTTGAACGGGATGATGCAGGCGGGCGGTTTGTTCTATTTCGCTCCCGAAGGCTTGTATGCCGATGGCTGGGCCTATTTGCTGAAACCTCATGCCTTGTTGGGAATCATTCTGTTTTTTGCGGGTATGTTCGTCAATTTGCATTCCGACTATGTGATACGTCATCTGCGCAGGCCGGGTGATACGAAGCATTATCTTCCCGGAAAAGGGCTTTACCGATACGTAACTTCTGCCAATTACTTCGGTGAGCTGGTGGAATGGACGGGGTTTGCCATACTCACAGCCTCTCCCGCTGCGTGGGTGTTCGTCTGGTGGACGTTTGCCAACCTTGTTCCCCGTGCCGATGCCATTCACCGCCGTTATCGGGAGGAGTTTGGTGATGAGGTGGTAGGAAAGCGCAAACGCATCATTCCATTTCTTTATTAATGGAAAATGGAGAGTTGAAAATGGAAAATGAATAATTCATAACTTATAACTCATAACTCATAACGATGGAATCCAAGTTATTCACACCCGTCACTTTCGGACCGTTGACCTTGCGTAACCGTACCATTCGTTCGGCTGCTTTCGAGAGCATGTGTCCCGGAAACGCTCCGTCGGACATGTTGCTCGACTATCATCGGTCGGTAGCGGCGGGAGGTATAGGTATGACTACTGTTGCTTATGCGGCAGTTACTCAGAGCGGCTTGTCTTTTGACCGCCAGTTGTGGATGCGTCCTGAGATTATCCCCGGACTCCGTAGGCTGACTGATGCCATACATGCGGAGGGGGCTGCGGCAGGCATCCAGTTGGGACACTGTGGCAACATGTCCCATAAGAGCATTTGCGGTTGTATGCCCGTCGGCGCATCTTCCGGTTTCAATCTTTACTCTCCTACCTTTGTGCGCGGACTGCGTGCCGATGAGCTGCCGGAGATGGCGCGTGCTTATGGGCGTTCGGTGAATCTGGCACGGGAGGCCGGATTTGATTCTGTAGAGATTCATGCAGGGCATGGCTATCTCATCAGCCAGTTCTTGTCCCCGTCCACCAACCATCGGAAAGACGAGTTCGGAGGCTCGTTGCAGAACCGTATGCGTTTTATGGATATGGTGATGGAAGAAGTGATGAAGGCTGCCGGCAGTGATATGGCTGTGCTGGTGAAGATGAACATGCGCGACGGTTTCCGTGGAGGGATGGAGCTGGACGAGACGATGCAGGTGGCCCGGAGGCTGGAGCAGTCGGGAGCACATGCGTTGGTCTTGAGCGGTGGGTTTGTCAGTAAGGCGCCGATGTATGTCATGCGGGGCGAAATGCCTATCCGCAGCATGACGCATTACATGACCTGCTGGTGGTTGAAATACGGTGTACGCATGGTAGGCAAATGGATGATACCGAGCGTACCGTTTAAGGAAGCTTATTTCCTGGAAGATGCCTTGAAATTCCGTGCCGCCTTGAAGATACCGTTGGTTTATGTGGGTGGCCTGGTTTCCAGGGACAAGATAGATGAGGTGCTGGATGACGGCTTCGAGGCTGTGCAAATGGCGCGCGCTCTGCTCAATGAGCCGGGGTTTGTCAACCGCATGCGTGCCGAAGAGAATGCACGTTGCAACTGCCGGCATAGTAATTATTGCATTGCCCGGATGTATTCCATCGAGATGGCATGCCATCAGCATTTGAAGGAGGAGCTTCCACCTTGTCTGAAAAGGGAGATAGAGAAAATCGAAGCGAAAGGCTGATTTTTAGTTTTTAATTTTCAATTTTTAATTATTAAAGTGAATTTAGCTGTTATAACCGGGGCAGACGGTGGCATGGGCATGGAAATTACCCGCGCAGTGGCAACTGCCGGCTATCAGGTCATCATGGCATGCCGTGACCCCCAAGCTGCCGAACCCAAGCGGCAACTGCTGATGCGTGAAACCGGTAATCCGCGTATTGAGACTGCTCCCATTGATTTGGCATCTCTGGCTTCAGTGGCCGCATTTGCAGAGCATCTGTTGAAGCGGGGAGAGCCGTTGGCGTTGTTGATGAACAATGCCGGAACCATGGAAACGGAACGCCGCATTACCGAAGACGGACTGGAACGGACGGTGAGTGTCAATTATGTAGGGCCTTACCTGCTGACCCGCAAGCTGCTGCCATTGATGGGAGAGGGGAGCCGTATTGTGAATATGGTATCTTGTACGTATGCCATCGGTCATCTTGACTTTCCGGATTTTTTCCTCCGGGGAAGGAAGGGTGGCTTTTGGCGCATTCCTATATATAGCAACACGAAGCTGGCATTGACTCTGTTCACCATCGACTTGGCCAGTCGCGTCAAACACAAAGGTATTGTTGTGAATGCGGCCGACCCGGGGATTGTGTCTACCAATATCATCACCATGCATATGTGGTTTGACCCGCTGACAGATATACTTTTTAGGCCTTTTATCCGTACTCCCCGTAAGGGAGCTGCAACAGCTGTCGGCTTATTGCTGGATGAGGATGCCGGTAAACGTACGGGGACATTGAATGCCAGTTGCCGTCCCAAGTCTCTTTCGGAGAAGTACACCCGGCATGTACAGATGGAAGAACTGTGGGAGAGGACGGAAAGTATAGTGAAAAAATGGTTGTAAAAAACAGAGAAGGCGCATATGTCGCCTTCTCTGTTTATGGGGTATCTGAACTGTCTGTCATTAGATAGACAGTTCTCTCAATACATTTACAAGGTCTTTCTTGATGGGTTTGTCATTCTTGATGGCCTTCGTGAAGGGAACGTATACCACTTCATCGTGGTCAATGCCTATCATGACATTGCGCTGTCCTTCCATGATTGCGTCGATGGCGGCTGCGCCCAGACGGCTGGCAAGGATACGGTCGTGTGCCGTAGGGCTACCACCGCGTTGCAAGTGACCGAGGATGGTTACGCGTACGTCATATTGGGGGTATTCGTTCTTTACACGCTCTGCATAGTGCATTGCACCGCCGGTCAGTTCACTCTCGGCTACCAGTACGATACTGCTGTTCTTGGATTTCCGGAAACCGTTCTTGATGAATTCTTCCAGTTGGTCCACTTCCGTACTGAATTCCGGGATAATGGCTGCTTCTGCTCCGGAGGCGATGGCGCCGTTCAGAGCGAGGAAACCGGCATCGCGTCCCATGACTTCTACGAAAAACAAGCGCTCATGGGAAGTGGCTGTATCACGGATTTTGTCCACAGCATCCAGGATCGTGTTCAGCGCGGTGTCGTAGCCGATAGTGGTATCTGTTCCATAAAGGTCATTGTCGATAGTTCCCGGCAGCCCGATACAAGGCACGTCAAACTCTTGTGCAAAGATACGAGCACCGGTCAGCGAACCGTCGCCTCCGATAATCACTAAGGCGTCAATGTCTTCTTTCTTCATGTTGTCGTAAGCAATCTGGCGGCCCTCGGGAGTCGTGAACTCTTTGCAGCGGGCTGTCTTCAGGATTGTACCACCCAGCTGGATGATGTTGCTGACATTTTGGCTTTTGAATTCTTTGATTTCGCCGGTTACCAGACCTTTGTAACCTCTATATATACCTTTAACTGAAAGTCCGTTGTAAATAGCCGAACGTGTCACGGCACGTATGGCTGCGTTCATTCCCGGAGCATCACCTCCTGATGTCAAGATACCAATGCACTTAACTGTTCCCATAACAATCTTTTTGTTTAGTATTAATAATCATGATGAAAAATAGATTTGGACTATTTTTTCATGCCGCAAAGATAGTAAAAAGCTGAGGCGGTGACTAATAAATTACGTTAATTTGCTGTTCCAAAAGGATGACAAACTGTTATTTAAGTTTTGACTTTATGGCTTCTGAAATTTCTTCCATCAGCCATTTGGGGGTGGAAGTGGCTCCGCAGACACCGATGGAATTGGCACCGGCTAACAGAGAACTATCTATTTCTTCGGCACTGTCTATCAAATGTGAATTGGCATTGACTTTTTTACACTCACTGAACAGCATCTTGCCGTTAGAGCTTTTTTTGCCGCTGACAAAGAATATTAAATCATGGGAAGCTGCAAATTTCCGGATATTAGGTATCCGGTTTGCTACTTGTCGGCAGATAGTGTCATAGGACTCGAAAGTGACTTTCGGTGAGATATGTCCCTCTATGTATTTCACAATGTTTTGAAATCCGTCCAGAGACTTTGTGGTCTGGGAGTAGAGACGGATGTCTTTGCTGAAATCCAGTTTCCTTGCCTCTTCCTGCTTTTCGATGACGATGGCCTTTCCGGTGGTTTGTCCTACCAGACCCAGTACTTCGGCGTGTCCATTTTTGCCATAGATGACAATTTGCTTGTCGCGGTTGTCTTCCTGGACGTACTCTTGCTTAATCTTCTTTTGCAGGCGGAGTACGACCGGGCAGGTTGCGTCAATGATTTCTATATTGTTGCGGCGGGCAATGTCATAAGTTTCAGGGGGCTCTCCATGAGCACGCAGCAGCACTTTGGCGTTGTGGAGGTGGTTGAATTCCTCATGGTTGATGGTAATCAGCCCCATTGCCTTCAGGCGTTCCACTTCACGGCTGTTGTGCACGATGTCTCCCAGACAATAGAGGGTCCCTCCTTTCGCCAGTTCCTCTTCTGCCTTGTTTATTGCAGTGACAACTCCGAAACAGAAGCCGGAGCCTTCGTCTATTTCTACTTTTGCCATATCCGGTTCAGTTCTTCTCCTTTATAACCCGTTCGAATTGTTCCGCCAGCCATTCCTTTTGTTGGGAAATGCTCAGGTGGCTGTTGTCCAACAATAAAGCGTCAGAAGCTTTGCGCAGCGGACTTACATCCCGGTTTTGGTCAATATAGTCCCGTTGTTTCACATTTTCCAGAATTTCGTCAAAGCTGGCTTCTTCCCCTTTGGCCTTTAGTTCGTCATAGCGGCGTTGTGCCCGTATCTCGGGGGTGGCGGTTACAAAAATTTTCAGCTCGGCATCCGGAAAAACGGTAGTGCCGATGTCGCGCCCGTCCATAACGATACCCTTGGCCTTGCCCATCTCTTGTTGCTGTGCCACCATAGCTTCGCGTACGAAATCCAATGTTGCAATGGGACTGACACGTGAAGACACTTCCATGGTACGGATTTTGTTTTCTACATTTACTCCGTTCAGGTAGGTATCCGGGCGTCCGGTTTCGGGGTTCAGGCGGAAAGAAATATGTATATCCTTTATTAGACTTTTCAGTTTTTCGGCATCTATGCGGTCACCCTGGAAAATACCATTCTCTATACTATATAATGTTACTGCCCGATACATGGCACCGCTATCTATATATATGTAACCGATTTCGCGGGCAAGGTCTTTGGCCATAGTGCTTTTTCCGCAAGAGGAAAAGCCGTCGATTGCTATTGTTATCTTTTTCATGACTTTTATGCTATAGTTATACAGGTATAACACCTGCAAAATAGAAAATTTCAATATTTCATTTAAAATTCTTGCCAAAGATACGGTATTTTTAAAATATCTCGTTACATTTGTGGCACAAAAGCATGTGGAGGCTTTTGAAGGATTAAAAAAATGAAAAAGGAACGTCTGTTGTGTAAAAAAAAACAGCAGAGCGTGAACATTCTTGGGAAAAGTACTATATTTGCCCCAAATGAGAAACACTAAAATTATATTATAAATTATGGAAATTAAGAAATCACCTAAGGCAGACCTGGAGAGTAAGAAGTCGACTTGGCTGCTTGTCGGTTATGTAATCGTGCTCGCTTTCATGTTTGTTGCGTTCGAGTGGACAAAGCGTGACATCAAGATTGATACGAGTCAGGCTATTACCGACTTAGTATTTGAAGAGGAAATCATCCCTATTACAGAACAGCCGGAGCAGGTTACTCCTCCGCCCCCCGAAGCTCCTGCGATTGCAGAAACGCTGACTATCGTTGAGGACGATGCCGACGTGGAAGAAACTGCCATCGTATCTTCTGAGGAATTGAATCAGGCTGTGGAAATCAAATATGTTCCCGTAGCAGTGGAAGAGGAAGAACCGGAAGAACAGACTATTTTCGAGGTGGTGGAGCAGATGCCCGAATTCCCGAACGGTGGTATGGCCGGTTTGATGCAGTATCTGAGCAAGAACATTAAATATCCTACTATTGCACAGGAAAACGGAACTCAAGGCCGTGTAACTGTACAGTTTGTGGTCAATAAGGACGGTAGTATCGTAGATGCTAAGGTGCTGAGAGGTGTTGACCCGTACTTGGACAAAGAAGCTGTCCGCGTGATTATGGGCATGCCGAAGTGGAAACCCGGTATGCAGCGTGGTAAACCCGTTCGCGTTAAGTATACCGTGCCTGTAATGTTTAGATTGCAGTAATAAAATATCTATAAGTGGGAGAGGCTGCCGGAATGCAGCCTCTTTTCATTATCCGCTATTTCCTAAATTCTGAAAATGCCATGTTTACAGCCTCCGAGCTTTTAGAAAGAATAAATTCTCATATTGCAGAATTGCAGTTTGTCCGTACTCCTCAAGGTTTATATGCTCCCGTTACCTATGTGTTGTCCATGGGCGGAAAAAGAATCCGTCCGGTATTGATGTTGATGGCCTACAATCTGTATCAGGAGGATATTACCCGTATTTTTAACCCTGCAACGGGGATTGAAGTGTATCATAATTATACTCTTTTGCACGACGACTTGATGGACCGTGCAGACCGTCGCCGTGGCAAGGAGACAGTACATAAAGTCTGGGATGACAATGCCGCCATTCTTTCGGGGGATGCAATGCTTGTATTGGCTTATCAGTTTATGGCTCAATGTCCGGTTGAATGCCTGAAAGAGGTAATGGATATATTTAGTCTGACTGCACTGGAAATCTGTGAAGGACAGCAGCTGGATATGGAGTTTGAACATCGGAAGGATGTGAAGGCAGAGGAGTATCTGGAAATGATTCGTCTGAAAACTTCGGTATTGTTGGCTGCAAGCTTGAAGATTGGCGCTCTTTTGGGAGGGGCTTCTTCTGAAGATGCGGAGCAGTTGTATGATTTTGGCATGAACTTGGGTGTCGCTTTTCAGTTGAAAGATGATTTCCTGGATGTTTATGGCGATGCTGCCGTCTTTGGAAAGAATATTGGAGGTGATATTCTGTGCAATAAAAAGACCTACATGCTGATAAAGGCTTTTGAACATGCGGATGAGGAGCAGTTGACCCGCTTGAATGCTTGGGTGGATGCTGTTGCATTCAACCCGGAGGAGAAAGTTGCTGCGGTGACGGAACTGTATAACCGGATTGGCGTCAAGGAACTGTGTGAGAAAAAGATGGAAGAGTATTGTGAACGCGCAATGGAAAGTCTGTTGGCGGTGAAGGTGGCAGATGAAAAGAAAGAGGAATTGAAGAACCTGATGGCTAACCTGATGCATCGGGAAGTATAACTTTAAATCCGGGAGAAAATGCCTTATAGAAGATTGCCTAATACAGATCAAGCGAGAATACGGGCGCTGAAAGCAGTGGTCGTCAAGGGTGATATATGTAATGTGTATGATTTGGCCGTATCTTTGAAGGCGTTGACTGATGCGCGGAATTTTCTTACAAAGTTTGAAGCTGCGCAAGCTTATTATGCCGACTGTTTTGAGCGGCAGGCTCGGGCGGGACGTAAGCATCAGGCTAATGTAAAGACTGCCCGTCTGTATATTTCTCATTTTATCCAGGTGTTGAATTTAGCTGTCATCCGTTCTGAAGTGCGTATTGCTCATAAGGAATATTACGGTTTGGACACAAGCAACAATAATGTGCCTGATTTATCGACAGAGCCTGCCTTGGCAGAGTGGGGGCGTAAAATCGTGGATGGGGAAAACAAACGTATATCCCAGGGAGGAATTCCCATTTATAACCCTACGATTGCAAAAGTGAGGGTGCATTATGATATTTTCATGGATAGTTATGAGAAGCAAAAGAATCTTCAATCTTTGACAGCCCGCAGTTTGGACACCTTGGCTTCGATGCGTGCAGAGGCGGATGGTTTGATTTTGGATATATGGAACCAGGTTGAAAAGAAATTCGAGGAGGTCACTCCCAATGAGAAACGTCTGGATTTATGCCGTGATTATGGAATAATCTATTATTACCGCACCGGTGAAAAACGCAAAGAGTAAGTTGAAGAATGAGATTGATTGATTCACATTCCCATCTTTTTTTAGAAGAGTTTGCAGAGGATTTGCCTCAAGTGATGGCTCGTGCCCGTGAGGCAGGAGTCACGCATATTTTTATGCCCAATATCGATAGTACCACCATAGGACCTATGCTTCGGGTGTGCCGTGAATATAAAGGGTATTGCTATCCGATGATTGGATTGCACCCTACCTCTGTGGGTGCGGATTATGAAAAGGAGTTGGAAATAGTGGCCCGGGAGCTGGCTTCACCGAATGAATTTGTTGCGGTTGGCGAGATTGGTATGGACTTGTATTGGGATAAAACTTTTCTCAGAGAACAACAAAGGGTGTTGGACAGGCAGATTGAGTGGGCTTTGGAATACGGTTTGCCGGTAGTGCTGCATTGTAGGGAAGCGTTCGACCATATATATAATGTGTTGAAACCCTATCAGCAGACTCCTTTGAAAGGAATTTTCCATAGTTTTACGGGGACCTCGGAAGAGGCCTGCAGGATTATGGAATTTGCGGATTTCATGATAGGAATAAATGGTGTGGTGACTTTCAAAAAATCAACTTTGCCGGAAGTCTTGAAGAATATTCCTTTGGAACGCATCGTGCTGGAAACCGATTCCCCTTATCTGACTCCGGTTCCCAATCGAGGCAAGAGGAACGAAAGCGCATATGTTAAGGATACTTTGGTAAAGGTGGCCGGAATCTATGGGAACTCTCCTGAAAAGGTGGCCCAGGTTACTTCTGATAACACTTTAAAAGTGTTCGGAATGCTCAAATAAGCTCTTTGAGATTTTAAAGTTTATTAATTTTGAGATTTTATTTAATATAAAACGGGTCGAATGAAGCAGAACAACAAAAAAAAGAATACATTTGTAGCTGAAAACGCTTGTGGTTCGCATTTTTTTTGTAATTTGCACCCGATTTCAGAAAAGGCGTCTATTGGAGAGATGCTCGAGTGGTTGAAGAGGCACGCCTGGAAAGCGTGTATAC
>OGPY01000609.1_pt1 | contig 32530 bp, 30 predicted proteins | sample 1553121 | NCBI WGS metagenome assembly OGPY01 (sample SAMEA2580004, study PRJEB22360) | human gut metagenome
TTTACTCTTTTTTTATAATCTTCAATCCATAAATCCTTATTTTTTTCAGAACTTATCATTATAACCTCCTCATCTAATAATGAGCATTATTAGATAGCCTTAAGAATTTCTTATTTTAAGGCTATCTAACATATGCACATTGGGTACCGTAGACCTTATAATATCTGACAATTTTCATATATTCATCATTTCTAAGATTCTTGCTTCTATTTTTCTAATTTCTTCATTCTGCACTCTTTTATTGTACCTCTATTTTCTGACTTCATAAGGTCTCAAGGAGCTTAAGTTCATACAGTATCCTGATATGTCGTTTTCATTCTCCCCTTATGCTTGAATTGTAACATTTCACCATTTTACAGGCAATCAGATTTAGTTTTTTCGTCGTTTAATACAAAAAACTTTTTTATTTTTGTGAAATATTATGGTTGACTTTTTTAATAAGTATACCTACTTAATATATTGTTCCATTACTATACAAAAAAAGAACCCTGATAACTAAATTACCAAGGTCCTTTCCATATTCCCGTAAGAAACTAAATCATATAATCTTAGCTTCTTGCTCTTTCTTCTAATAAAGCTTTTACTTCTGCTTCTGTTTCTAACTGCATTACTTCATCAACTAATGCTTTACATTCATCCATTGTCCACAGAGACATTACTTTTCTTGTAGCAAGGATTGCTGTAGCACTTACTGAGAATTCGTTTAATCCGAATCCAAGTAATACTGGTACTAATAATGGATCGCTTGCTGCTTCTCCACACATACCTGCCATGATGTCTTCTTTGTTTGCAGCTGAGATGATATTTCTGATAGAACGAAGTACAGCTGGATTGTATGCAGAGTACAGATATGCAACATCTGGGTTACCTCTGTCGGCTGCCATTGTGTATCCAGTTAAATCGTTTGTACCGATACTGAAGAAGTCTGCTTCTTTTGCAAGAATGTCAGCAATTAAGCTTGCTGCTGCAGTTTCCATCATAACACCAACCTGGATGTCTTTGTCGTATGCGATACCTTCTGCATCTAATTCCTGTTTCAGTTCTTCGATGATTGCTTTGACTGCACGAAGCTCGTCTACACATGTTACTAATGGTACCATGATACGAACTTTACCGAAAGCACTTGCACGTAATAATGCACGAAGCTGTGGTTTGTAAATATCTTCTTTTCTCTGTAAGCAGAAACGTACTGCTCTGAATCCTAAGAATGGATTCTCTTCTGTTGGAAGTCCAAGATATGGAAGAGCTTTATCTCCACCGATATCCAGTGTACGAATGATCACAGGTTTGCCTGCCATAGTCTCCGCTACCGTACGATAGATCTGAAACTGCTCTTCTTCGGTAGGGAACGTATCTCTCTCCAGGTAAATAAACTCGCTGCGGAACAGACCGATACCTCCGGCATCATTCTGCAATACTGCCGCCAGATCCTTGCTGTTACCTATATTAGCATAGAGCATGATCTTCTTACCATCAATAGTGATATTTTCTCTTCCCTTCAGGGTCTGGAGCAATTCCTTCTTCTCCTGTTCCTCCAGCTTTAACTGTTGCATTCTGCCCAGGGTATCTTCATCTGGATCCACATAAATGCACCCGTTTTTTCCGTCTACAATACCGACTTTTCCGTCGATATCATCTGTCAGAGGAATTGCGGTACCGATCAGTGCCGGGATGCTCATGGTCCTGGCCAGAATTGCCGTGTGGGAATTGACGGAACCGTGTACCGTCACGAAGGACAACACCAGATCTTTGTTCAGCTGTACTGTCTCAGAAGGAGCCAGGTCGTCTGCAACGATGATCACCGGTTCCCCGGATGCGGCAATCCCGGTGGCCCGGCCTCCGAGCACGCTTAACACGCGCTCGGAAACATCCTTGACATCCGCAGATCTCGCCTGCATATAATCATCATCCATGCTGGCAAACATCTCGGCAAAATTATCACCGGTCACTGCAACCGCATACTCTGCATTCACCTGCTGCATGCGGATGATATTTTCTACCGACTCGTTATAGTCATCATCTTCCAGCATCATCTGATGGATTTCGAAAATAGCGGCATTGGCTTCCCCGACCTCCTTCAGAGCCTTCTGATACAAACCCTGCAGCTGCTCCATGGCTGTCTGTTTCGCCTGTCTGTAGCGTAAGATCTCCTGCTCGGGATCCTCGATCCTGACACGTTTTACCTGCTGCTCGTCTTTTTTATGAACACTGATTCTGCCGATAGCGATTCCGCCGAATACGCTTTTACCCTGGTAGACTTCCATGACTCTTTTCCTCTCCTGACGATTATGCTTCCTCTATTTTAGAGATTTGCTTTTACAAATTCCGTTACTGCTGCATATGCTGCTTCCTCATCCTCACCGTCGAAGGTCAGAGTGATCTCATTGCCGGCTTTGACAGCCAGACCCATGATACCGAAGATACGCTTGCAATCTCCGCTCTTGCCATCCTTGGTCAGAGTGATATTAGCGGCAAATTCCTTGGCTGCCTTTACCAGTTCCCCTGCGGGGCGGGCATGAATGCCTTCAGGATCTGTGATAACATATTTGAATTCTTTCATTGTCTTTTTCTCCTTTTATTTTCCTATGACTAAGCATTAAGCAACTTTTTTCTTCAATACACCAAGCAGTAATGCGGATACGACCGTGCCTGCCGCCAGTGCTACTAGATACATCAGTGCATTTCCCACTACAGGGAATACAAAGATTCCGCCGTGAGGAGCCATCAGTGTGCACTTAAACAGTGCAGATAAAAATCCTGCAACTCCGGCACCAATTAAGGTACATGGAATTACGTGAAGCGGATCTGCTGCTGCAAACGGGATCGCACCCTCGGTGATGAAGGAAGCACCCATTACAAAGTTGGATACCTTGGATCCACGTTGTTCCTTTGTAAATTTCTTCGGGAAGAACTGGCAGGCAAGCGCGATTCCGATCGGAGGAACCATACCACCGACCATGATCGCTGCCATGGCAATGTAACATGCCTGAACAGCCGGATCGCCTGGCTGTGCACCTTTTTCAATCATCTGGCTTGCAGTTGCCAGTACGCCGGTACCAAATACATAAGCGGCTTTGTTGATTGGACCACCCATGTCGATCGCCATCATTGCTCCGAGGATCAGTCCGAGTACGGTGATGTATCCCGCATCAGAGATTGCGGTCAGTCCGTTGCTCAGTCCGGTATTGATCAGTCCAATCAATGGGTTAAAGATGAAGCACATTAAAATACTGATAATTAAAATTCCAAGCAACGGATAAATCAGAGTCGGCTTGATTCCATCTAAGGAAGCCGGCAGTTTTGAAAACGCTTTTTTCAGGAACAGTACAATAAATCCGGCAAGGAATCCGGCTAAGATTCCGCCAAGGAAACCGGAAACGGTGTTACCACCGTTGGCACCCTGGAATGCAAAGTCTGCGATAAATTTCTGGAAACCGGTTGTGGAATCCGCCCAGTTGTAACCGGTGACTAATGCGTTACCACTCGAGGCTAACAAACCGCCCGTAAAACCAACTGCAAGTCCCGGCCGGTCTGCGATCGAGTATGCAATGTAACCTGCAAGCACCGGAACCATCAGTCCCATTGCCAGTCCTCCGGCATACTTGAAGAATGCCGATAACGGCGTACAGGAACCAAATGCCGATCCACCGGTCGCACCATAGCCCATCAGGGTATCGATCAGAAATGCAATCGCTGTCATGATGCCGCCGCCGATAACGAACGGAAGCATGTGGGATACCCCACTCATCAGGTGCGTGTAAATCATGTGTGCAGTGGAGCCACCCTCTGCTTTTTCTTCTTTTCTGCTGCCCTCTGCCGCATGGTAGACAGGTGCATCCCCGGCCACGGCACGGTTTAACAGCTGCTCTGCCTTGTTGATGCCGTCTGCAACCTTGCACTCGATGACTTTCTTTCCATCGAAGCGGTCCATCGGAACTTTGGTGTCGGCTGCAACGATGATTGCGGCCGCTCCTGCGATCTCTTCATCGGTAAGCACATGCTTGGCTCCGCCGGAACCTCTGGTCTCTACCTTAATCGTGATTCCCATCTCAGCTGCATGCTTCTCTAAGCTTTCCGCTGCCATATAAGTATGTGCGATTCCGGTCGGGCATCCGGTTACGGCAAGTACCTTGTATTTTGCCCCAGTTTCGTCTTCTTTTTCGTCCTCATCTTTTGCGCTTTCCGCATCATCGATGACTTTTAAGAATTCGTCTACGGTCTTTGCATTTTTCAGTCCGTTGGTAAAATTCTCGTCCATCAGAAGTACGGAAAGTTTGCTGAGCACCTCCAGATGTACATTATCCTCGGTGTTTGGAGCTGCAATCAGAAACAGTAAATTGACTGGTGCTCCATCTAACGCGTCAAACTCTACACCATCCTTTACTACCATAGCTGCCAGTCCCGGTGCTTTCACAGCATCTGACTTGCAGTGTGGGATCGCAATTCCTTCTCCGATTCCGGTTGTTCCTTCTTCTTCTCTTGCAAAAACCCCCTTGCGGTAAGTTTCCACATCGCGGATTTTTCCGCTTTTTGCCATGAGATCAACCATTTTGTTTAAAACATCCTGTTTTCCGGCTGCAGAACCGTTCAGTTCAATGCTCTCGGCTGCAAGCAAATCTCTGATTCTCATAGTATACCCTCCTTAAAATAATTTTTGATTTGCATCCATCAATGTAAGTACTTCCTTTTTTGTTGCCAGTTCTTCGGAAAAAGCACTGGCACTTCCGGTACATACACCATAGCGGAACGCATCTGCATAGCTGCCACCATTTAAATATCCATATATAAAACCAGCCACCATGGAATCTCCGGCGCCTACCGAATTGACGAGCTTTCCTTTCGGTGCATCTGCCCGGAACTCCTGACCGTCTTCCGTCACAAGGACGGCCCCGTCGCCTGCCATGGAAACAAGAACATTTCTTGCACCTTTTTCCTGCATGCGTTTTGCATATGTGACAACATCATCCTTATCATTGATTATCGTGTGAAAAATCTCTCCCAGCTCATGATTGTTTGGTTTGATCAAAAACGGATGATAAGCAAGTACATTCATCAGCAGATCTCTGGTCGCGTCTACTACAATATTGAGTTTCTTGTTCTGCAGATGCTCCATGATATCCATATACATGGATTCCGGCATTGTGTCCGGGATGCTTCCGGCAAGTACCAGTGTATCGCCATCCTGCAATGCATCCAGTTTTCCGTAAAGCTTCCGAATATCTTCTGATGCAATCTTTGGTCCCTGTCCGTTGATTTCCGTCTCGGTCTGTGCCCGGAGTTTTACGTTGATACGGGACAATCCTTCGGTAACGTGAATAAAATCTGCGGTAACACCTTTCTCCTGAAGAAGCCGTGTGATGGCATCTCCGGTAAATCCTGCCATAAATCCAAGTGCTGTGCTTTCTTCCCCAAGATTTTTCAGTACCATTGAAACATTGATTCCTTTCCCACCCGGAAAAATAATTTCCTTGCTGGTACGGTTGACCACACCGGTCATAAAGTTGTCCACATTTACAATGTAATCAATGGATGGGTTAAATGTTACGGTATAGATCATTCTTTCACCTCCACAATATTTTTGTATTTTTTAAGTGCCGGCTTGTACAGCTCCGTTGTTAAGATGGTTGCCTGTTCAAAATCAGCAAATTTCACACTGGAAAGCTGGTCAAACTTGCTGGCATCTGCCAGAATATAGCAGCGTTTGCAATTCTTCATGGAATATTTCTTTACCATGGCTTCCTTGATCTCCGGGGTGGAATATCCTTTGCTGACGCTGATTCCATTCGTTCCCCAGAATCCTTTGGTAAAATTATACTTGGAAAGCATCTCCATGGCTTCCTCCCCGACGATCGCCTCTGTCTGGGATTTGAATTCGCCTCCCAGCAGATAAACACGGCAGCCCTTTTCCGCCAGAAGCTTTGCATGGCTGATGGCATTTGTCACAAACACCGCCTGTGTCTCCTTAATAAAAGGGATCATCGCCTCGGTGGATGTTCCGGCATCCAGATAAACAAAATCATCCGGGCGGATGAGGGATGCTGCATACTTTGCAATTGCATTCTTTTGTTCCGCATTCATCGTCTTACGGTTTCTGACATCCTCATCATGTGTACTCACACTCGGCCGTCTGGCGATTGCACCGCCATGTACTTTGGTCAGAAGACCATTCTCATCCATTGTGATTAAGTCCCGGCGGACGGTTGATTCTGAAGCGTCAAGTGCAGTCATAAGTTCCTGTATTGTGGCACTTCCCTCCGCTTCTATTATGGACAGTATCCTTGAAAATCGTTCTTCTGCAAGCATATGCCTCACTCCTTTGTTTTCTTTTTCGTTCACAATCTTTCAAAAACGTTCATTTTGATGGTTCTTATTATAGTTACATTTTCTGTCATCGTCAATCACTTTCCGTCAAAATCATTCACAAAAACAGAACTGGGATTTTGTGCATAATGTCATTTAATATAGTGGCTCGAAAAGACAGGGCATGGTTCAGACAGAGGCAATCCGGCTCATACTCTTGGCATTTAAGAGGCTGTAGGAATTTTTGTTTTAATTGCTATCAGGCGGACGCAACCGGTGGTCATTCGCCTTCCGGGCTCAGTGACCACCTGCCTCGTACATCCATGTACGAGGCTTGCTGAAAATTGAAAAAATTCCAACAGCCTCTAAAATGCAGGAGAAATCGCCGGGTTGCCATTGGTGTCCCCCTCCCCTGTCCTTTCTACCTAGCAGTTTACAGTACAATTGTTTCACACCATGTCAAAAGCCTATTATGTTTTGTAAAAAGAACAGCATACTTATTGAGAGTATGTGTATTATTTGCTACAATATCCCCGGAATATGACAAAACAGGTTTTTCTGTGAGTTTCTTGGTATTATCTTATAGAAATGCAGAAAATTTTATTTTACAATGATCCATTACAAACACAAGGAGGAATTATCATGAGAGGCGTCGAAACCCGAATTCAGGAAATCCGTCACAAAATTTTTACAGAAGTAGCCCGTATGGCTTATCATACCGAATGGCCTGTAAAGGAACGTATGGAAGAACTTCCATATAAGATTATTCCGGGAGAAACCGGAAATTTCAGAAACGATGTATTTTTGGAGCGTGCAATTGTAGGTGAACGCCTGCGTCTGGCAATGGGTCTGCCAAACCGCAGTGCTGCAGAGCATGCCCCGGTATCCGATGGCATTGAAGCTGCTGACCAGGCAGAAACTTACTATACTCCGCCTCTCATTAATGTCATTAAATTTGCCTGCAATGCCTGTCCCACAAAACGTGTGCACGTAACAGACGGCTGTCAGGGATGTCTGGCACATCCCTGTATGGAAGTATGCCCGAAAGGAGCTGTTTCCTTAGACCGTACCACCGGCAGATCTATCATTGACCAGGAGAAATGTATCAAGTGCGGCCGCTGTGCAAGTGTCTGCTCCTATAACGCCATTATCATTCAGGAACGTCCATGTGCCAAAGCGTGCGGTATGGATGCCATTACTTCAGATGAAAACGGCAAAGCCAATATCGATTATGACAAGTGTGTTTCCTGCGGTCAGTGTCTGGTAAACTGCCCGTTCGGTGCCATTGCTGACAAATCCCAGATTTTCCAGACAATCCGTGCCATCCAGTCCGGTGAAAAGGTTTATGCAGCTGTCGCTCCTGCATTTGTCGGTCAGTTCGGACCAAAAGTTACCCCTGGCAAGCTGCGTGCTGCCATGAAAGAACTCGGGTTTGCAGACGTTTTTGAGGTAGCAATCGGTGCGGATCTGTGTGCAAAGCAGGAAGCAGAAGATTTCTTAAAAGAAGTGCCGGATGAACTTCCATTCATGGCAACTTCCTGCTGTCCGGCATGGTCTGTTATGGCAAAGAAATTATTCCCGGATCACGCCAACTGTATTTCCATGGCACTGACTCCGATGACATTAACTGCACGTCTTATCAAAAAGCATAACCCAAATGCAAAGGTTGTCTTTATTGGACCATGTGCGGCTAAAAAACTCGAAGCAATGCGCCGCAGCGTCCGCAGTGAAGTAGATTTCGTGCTCACCTTTGAAGAAATGGCCGGTATTTTTGATGCAAAACATGTGGATCTGGAAAACATGGAAGAAGATCCGGATGGTGTAAGTGACGCTTCCACCGATGGAAGAAACTTTGCCGTTGCCGGTGGCGTTGCTCAGGCTGTCGTAGATGTCATCAAACGGGATCATCCAGAACAGGAGATCAAGGTGGCAAATGCCGAGGGATTAAAGGAATGCCGTCAGCTTTTAAAGCTTGCCACATTAGGCAAATATCCGGGCTATCTGCTCGAAGGCATGGCTTGTCCGGGCGGATGCGTCGCCGGAGCCGGAACCATGCAGGCAATCAAGAAATCCCAGACAGCGGTCGGTCTGTATGCCAAGAAAGCAAACCATCAGTTCTCGAGCGAAACCGAATACATCAAAGAACTGGATAAACTGGTCGATTAAATATCTGCCATGTAAAAAAGCTCTGCGCTTTCGAAAATTTCGAAAACGCAGAGCTTTTTGTCTGTTCTTTTACTGTACCTGAATCCCGGTATCAAAGGTCCATTTCCACTGTCCAAAGGAAGATGTGTATCCGCTGGTTCCTGCAATATCATTGTCAATCATGATTCCGCTGCATGTAGAATGAATCCGCCAGTACCTACTGTTTCCATACTTATGCACAATCGTGCGGCCACTATAACTGTACTTATCTCCTGCAGATCTCTTAATCGTTCCTTTCGCATAGACACCAATATCTTCCAGATAATCTTTTACCGCTTCCATCGAAGAAAATTCTCCGAAATATATGGCTATATGAGAGGAAGAACCGCCCTTGCCATAAACAACAACATCTCCAAGTTCCAACCGGGAAAGGCTTTTCCCACTGCTTTTTCTTCCAATAGACTTCTTTGTGCCGGAATTCCACTGAATCGCACCCTTTGTTGCAACCCCTGTTGTATACGAAATACTCGATCCGCTTACCCAGTCTCTGGTACAATGTGCTCCAACACTGACATTTTTCAGTGCAGTCCCTTTCCGTCCCTTACTCTCCAGACGATTCAGGGCTGCCCGTGTGTATCCACTGCAGTCACAGCGGATTCCATCAACCACACTGCCATAACTCTTTCCCAAAAATCCCTTACACAATGTTTTCCGGTAATTATCCTGTGCCACAACCGCGGTATGATTCTTCGATGCTGCTTCTGCCGGTGCTGCAGTACCCCCTACTACAACTGCCGCCAGCAAAATACCTGCGATCAGCTTTCTGCCCCATGTAAACTTAAACTTCAATGCACTTCCTCCGATTTGTTACAACTTTGTTACTTAACTATAACATATTTTAACAATAAGTAAAACCTTTTTCAAGAAAAATGTGCAAAAAAGTTTCGTTTTTATCTCATTTTTTATGTGTTTTTAATATTTTTTGGTCTCAATCTCCTGGAAATCATTTTTCATATCATACGAAATAAGTAAAAAATCATCCCGTTCCACATGAAGCACATAAAAACAGTCACCCGAAGAAAGTCCCCTCATCTGTTCTGCACCAGTCCACGTATCCATTTTCTGCTGTGTTCTCTTTAAGGAAATTTTCTTTACAAAAGACGTTCCATCCCACTGAAACAGCATATACCTGTTATAATTGGTTTTGGTCCAGGTCTCTGTCGCAAATCCGACCAGTCCACGTCCGGTATCTACAAATGCACACTTGTAATTCTCTGCGGCACTGCAGAAATCTTCGTTTATCGTCACAGAATCCAAAATCCTAAGGTTTATCGGATCGGAGATATCAAACATTGTCAGTTTTACCCCTGTCTTCTCGCTTGTCTTAGCATCGGTTTCATAGCCGATGCCAAGCAACAGTCCATCTCCAAACGGGTGCAGATAATCGGAATATCCTGTCATCTTCACATTTCCCAGCGGCTTCGGATGTGCCGGATCGGAAATATCTACTGCAAACAACGGGTCGGTATTATGATAAGTAATGAAATATGCTATATTTCCCAGATACCGTGCCGCATAAATCTCTTCTCCCTTTGCAATATTTTCCAGCAATCCCTCTTTTTTCAGGTCCGCATCCAGCAGATACAGGCGGTTTTCGGATAAAGAATTTTGGGAATCTGTTGTCAGAATACGAAGTTCTCCCCCACTTTCCGAAATAGCAAACGTATCCCAGATCGCCCCCTTTACGGTTGTTTCTGCAATTGCTGAAAACATTCCATTCTTATAAGAAAACTTGGCGATCTTTGTCTTTTCTCCACGCTCATATTCCATCTGATACAGATAGATTGCATCCGTTCCCATATAAACCTGTCGTCCGCTGTCGAGAAGCACCATATGGTCTGCAGCCTTCGATGGCTCTTTAAGATTTACAGATGCCATAATGACTTCTGTTGTCCCATTCTTCTGCACATAAAAACATCCGGCATCTGCTTTTTTCCCGGCAATCTCCGGAATGACCTGAGCCTTCCAGTTCTTTCCGTCTCTGGACACCCAACGGTCAGTAAACAGATAAATAAAATTTCCAACCTTACGGGAACTCTGGTATGCTCCATCCATTTTCATGGTTGCACTTAATACCGGATTTGCGCGTTCGGAAATGTCATACGTCAAAAGAACTGTACTCACATTTCCGTCCGGTTCATAAGCGATATCTTTGTAACATCCGATAAAACCGGAATCATTGTCAGCCTCCGTGCTGTCGGACTGAATCTCCTCCTGTTGTGTTTCCCATCCCTGCTTGATAACATACAGCCGGTCATTATCCACGTATAGCTGCAAAAGGATGTCATTTTCCGTCAGTTCCGGCCGTATTTCCGACAGCTTACGCATATTTTTGTCCCGAATATCCACAATGGTCACCCGGTCATCATTCAGCACATACAGATAATTTCCGTCATTTTTGACGATGTCCCCCTCGTCCACACCGTTTACCTGCAAATTGGTGTCGGAATGGGTACCGGATGACTCTTTTTTCGCCTCGGCAGAACCGGTATCTTCCACGAAAAACGAATCATCCACTGTGCCTTCTGCCAACTCCTTTTGTGAATTGGATTTTTTCTGTACCGCTGCATATACATCCTGGTAACTTTTTGCCAGAGTAAATGCACCGATTTGTTCTTTCTTTTCTGTATCCTGCGTACTGTCGACCGTTTCTGTTACGGAAAGAGCAGCCTTTTTCGGTTGCGCATCATCGGTTCCATACTTATTCCATCCATAGGTTCCGACCGCAATCACCAGCACCGCAACTGCCGCAGCAATTCCGGCAAATCTCCGGTAATGTCTGTGTTCTTTCCTGCCTGCGGATGTCCGGTTTTTCCGCTCCTCCAGCATCTGCTGCACAGCCCCGGGTGTCAGAGTATCCGGCACGGTAATCTGCTCTGCGGATCTGTCTATTTTCTCTTTCCATTCTTCCAGGTTCTGTTCCTGCATATTCTCACCTCAATCCCTTCAGCTGTTTTTCCATCCGCTGCAACGCCCGATGTTCTCTCGACCGCACAGTATTCTCATTCATTGCAAGAATCTGTGCAATCTCCCGCGTCTTATATCCACCGAAGACATGCATTCCCACAATCATGCGGTCCTCCTCATCCATCGTAAGAAATGCACGCCGGACTTCTATATATTCCTCACGGGTATCACCCCATACATAGCCGTCCCAGCCACCGTTTTCTTCCGTCAGTTCTTCTCCCCGTTGATAGTATTCCCGCATTTTCTGTTTGCACATATTTGCCACGATACGATACATCCAGGCGGAAAAAGCATCTTCCTTCCGCAATTTCCCGATATTTTCAAGCGTATACAGCGCAAACTGATACAGCCTCTTATAAATTGTCCCATACAATTCGGCAAACGCTGCGGTATCCCCGCGCTTTGCCCTTTTTACTAATAAACGTTCATCCATGGAAGGCCCTCCTATCTATACAGTGTATCGGAGGTGTATTTTTGTTGCAAGAAAATAAAAAAAGCCCTCCCGTCAAATAGGGGGGCTGTTTCGTTCCTCGATCAGGAATCTTTTTTCGCCTTATCAATCATATAAAGAATATCTGCAAGCTCATCTTCCGGAATTTTGACATAATCCGCAAGTTCTTTCTGCGTTGGCAGTGCACCGTTCTGTTTTTTCAGATAGTTCACCGCTTCACTTACCAGCGCAACTTTTCCAACCACGGAATTTTCATTCTCATCCTCACCGGTCTGTTCCCGGATGCAGGATTTCATCGCTTCTTCCACCGCGGTAAGAAGTTCCTCTTCCACATCCACTTTTTCGTGGCTGCCGCACAGCTCGCTCAGGCGCAGGAAAAGTGCCATATTTCCTTCCTGCACAATATCCTCAAATCCTTCCGGGGAAACTGCCAGTTTCTTTGCTACTTCCAGTACGTTGCGCAGCCATGCATTGGCGAGCGCGTGTACCATGCTCTCTTCCCCTGCCAGCAGCTTCTTATACATATCAATCTGCTGCTCCTTGGTATACTCCGGAATATCTTTCAGTTCCTCCAAATACATCTGAAACATGGGAGAAGTGGAAATGTTGTCTGTGACGGAATCTTTTGCGGATTCCTTTTTCGCAGAAGATTCTTTGGTTTCTTCTTTCTCTGCGGTCTCCTCATATTCCGCTTCCTTTGTTTCCGGTTCGTTCTCTTCCGGCTGCGGATCATCATGTGGTGTTGACAGAAACTCTAACACCATCTCTTCCTGCTGTGCATTCAAATCCATATCCTTAAAATAGGAAAGGATCTCCTCTCTCGTCATCGGCTCCGCCGAAGTGCGGATAATATCCTGTACCGCACGTATGGTTTCTGTAAATGTATTCTGGTCTAACATATCAGGTCTCCTGTTCCTCATCATAACATTCGCTTCTGATCCGCGAACTGATCTCCTGCAGACATTCTATGAGGATCGGATTAAACTGTCCGCATTCCCCATGCAGGATCATTTCCAGTACCTTTTCATGCGGTACTGCTTTCTTATAAACACGCTCACTCGCCAGCGCATCGTACACATCCGCTACAGAAACTACCTGTGCGGAAATCGGGATTTCATCTCCCACAAGTCCATCCGGATAGCCTTTTCCATCGTAGCGCTCATGATGCCAGCGGCAGATCTGGTGTGCGATCTTTACCAGTGGCTCGTTCTGATAAATGCCAAGCTGTTCCAGCATTTCTGCACCGATGACGGTATGCGTTTTCATAATCTCAAATTCTTCTTTTGTCAGTTTTCCCGGTTTATTCAGGATTTTTTCATCCACACCGATTTTTCCGATATCATGCAAAGAAGAAGCAAGTGCGATCATGGCTCTGGTATCCCCATCCAGATGATACTTTTCGGTTTTCTGCGCCAGTCTCTCCAGAAGCATCTCCGTGAGTTTGTGAATGTGAATCACATGGCTTCCGCTCTCTCCGTTTCTAAACTCCACAATATGACTGAGAATATGAATCAGCATCTCACTGTTTTTCTCTTTTTCGTTGATCTGCGCAGTAATCAGGGAAGTCAGCCGACGCTGCTTCGCATATAATTTCATGGTGTTCGTCACACGCTGATAAACGATCTGTGCATCGCATGGCTTGCTGACAAAATCCACTGCACCAAGTGCATATGCCCGCTTCACAGCCTCCGGGGCATCGGCTCCGGACATCATAATAACCGGAATATCCTCAATCCAGTGATTTTTATTCATATATGTCAGGACATCAAATCCATCCATCTTCGGCAATACCACATCCAGCAGAACCAAAGAAATACTATTGACCTGCTGTTCCAGTATTTCTATGCATTTTTCTCCGCTCTCCGCCTGCAGGACATGATAATCCTTGGAAAAAATCATATCCAGAAGCGTCCGGTTGACCTCCTCATCATCCACTACAAGGATCTCCGGAATCATCTTTTCCGGTTGCTTCTGTGCGTGTATCTTTCCCTCATGATCAATCATGTTATTCTCGGTGATGGCCATGTTTTTCTTATTTTTTGCCTGATACATCAGTTTACGTGCGCGAAGCATTGCATGCTCAACAGATTCGTTCTGCGAAATCACGGCACCCATACTGACAGAAAGCTGAATATTGGAATACCCCGGAATCACTGCATTCTGGATCTTTTCCTGAATCTCCTGCAGTTTTTCTACCAGACCAGCTTCCTTTATCTCCGGCAGCACAAGAACAAATTCATCTCCACCATAGCGCACAAGCGTATCCTCTCTGCGGATACAACGCCAGATCACACCAGCAACCGCCGCAAGTGCCATATCTCCGGTCAGATGTCCATATGTATCATTGCAAAGCTTGAAATCATCCACATCAATCACAACAATTCCGGCATTTCCCGTCCACATTTTTATCTCTTCCTCAAAATACAGACGATTATAAACTCCGGTCAGGACATCCTTATATAATTTTTCATTATATCCGGTCAGTTTATTGATCAGCTTTTCTCTGCAGGATATGTCGATTAAGGTGTCGTCCTCCAGATGATTGATCAATTCCATGACGTATGGCTGTCCATCAATTTCCATATACCGGGAGATTACCTGATAGACTTCTGATTCAAGGAATTCCAGCTTAATCATCTGCTTCTTTTCCCGCAACGCTTTATAGGAACTGCAGTTTTCGCACTTACCGTTTTTCTTCCAGAGACTGTAGCACGGACATCCATCCTGCACATTTTCGCACGTTCCTTTCCCTTGCTGGTAAAATGTCCGCTCAACATCTTCTCCTTTTAACAGACGTGCTACCTGAAAAATCTTCTGATAATATTTGATTTCCTGTTCTGCTTCCTGCATGGTCATCCCGTTACCGGATTGCATTACACCTCATCCTCCTGGCATTAGAAATTCAAGTCAATTTTAATCCCCTTCAGATCCTCGTTTACGAGATTGTTCTTTTTAAGAATCGTCTGGATGTGCTGCTGCGCCTCCTCCAGCTTACTCGTACCAGTCTGATCCACCGTTACATCTGCCTCCAGCCTGTCTGCCTCGACAGAACCCTCAATCATCTTCTCCTGCTGCTGTTTTTCCTCTTTCTTTTCGTCAATCTTTTCCTGCTGCTCGTCGCGCTTCTCCTGCGCTTCCTCTGCTTTCTCTTTCTCTTCTTCCTGTTTCTCGTCGATGTGATCTACCGCATCCTGTATCAGCATGCCAAAAGCATCTTTATCGGAAGCATCCAGCAGTTCATCCGCTGCATCCTGCGCTTTTTGCATATCCTGTGATTTCAGCTGGTCGAGCTTTGCATCTGCCGCTGCCTCAGTCAGAGAAGTCACGTTACGCTGCGCCCGGTCTTTCTTGTTCAGAATGACATCCTTTTGTGCATTCAGCTGTAATGCCCTGGTCTGATAATCGGTCAGAGGGGTATTCTGAAGTTCTTTCAAACGGTCTATCTCTTCCTTGGAAAAGTCATCCGTCTGCACACCTTTCTGATAATCCTGATATTTTTCCAGCAGTTCTAAGTCTTTCTGCTCCTGGGAATCCGGATCCACCCCATAACTCTGCCGCGCGATTTCTTTACTCTCGCGAATCTGTTTCAATTCCTCGTTACACTCACGGACTTCTTTGAGTTTTTCCTCTTTCTGCTGTGCTATCTGATCCCGCTGGCTTACCGCCTTGTTATCACTGTCCCATGCATCCCGGATCAGCTTCATCGCCTGTTTCCTGGCACTTTGTTTCTTGTCGCTTGCAGCATTGCCTGTGGTCTGGGCAAACTGCAGATCTCCGGCATATATGGTTCCTTTGTCGGATACTTTGTTTTTGCACATTTCATCGTCTCCGATTTCGTATGCATTCATGTTAGCATGTGGTGCCTGAATCGTCAATGACATATGATAATTCCCCCTTTATTTTTCATAATATCATCTTATATATCGAACATTTTCTGGAATTTCTCCATATATCCGGCAAAATATTGTTAATAGGAACTGCTGTCTTTATACTGCTGCTCATCCACCAGATTCTGTTTTAATGTCTTAAATGCCTCATCCCAGGTCTGCCCTGATTCATTTTTTCTGTTAAATTCGTTTTCTTTATCCCTGACATAGTTTTGTATCGGCAGATCGATCCGGTAAACCTTTTGTTCAAACTCCCAGTAATCGTCCTCCGAAGCAAAACCCGAGAGCAGTTTTTCTTTTTGCTCCTTTGTCCAGATACCATCCAGATTCTGTTTTAATTCCTCTACATATGCTTTTACCTGTTCATCGGTTACCTGATATCCATTCTGCATTGCCGCAACATACAGTGCGTTGCGTTCCTTGGCATAAGCAATTGCTTTCTTTTCCGACAATGTCTTATCATATGTAATTTCATAAAACTTCGTATACATCTGTACCTGTTCCCGGGTTACAATCGTATGATTTCCAATGGCACAGATTTCCTCTTTGTCGATACTCTTTGTCACACGCTCTTTGTCGGAAGACGCAAAATAATATACCGAAGCATCCGACTTCTGCAGTGTTTTCAGATAATCGCCAATCTCTTCACAGACATCTTCCACCACCTGTTCAAATGCATCCAGATCCGTCTGCTTTGCACCGCTTTCATATGCCTCCTGTTTGATTTCTTCCTCCGTCTGCGTTCCTGTCTGGCTGTCTATATACTTGCGCACCGCAAGATTCTGACGAATAACCGGCTCCATATTCTTCCAGTAAGCACTCTCTCCACCGAATCCCGCATAAAAATCGCGGATTTCTTTCCGGTTCTCCGCTTTGTTCATCTGTGTCTTCAGCAGTTTTGCATAATCATCATATTCCTGATCCGACACAGTACATCCGTTCTTTTTTGCAAGTGCATACAACGTCTTTTTTGTAATAATATCTTTTATAACCTCTTTTTTTGCGGTTTTTACCGTTTCTCCGTTTTCCACACGCAATGCCACTCCTGCCTGAATTTCCTGCTGTGTTACCGGAATTCCCTGAATACGGTAAACCACCTTTGCAGCCTTCCCCGTAAATCTGGAAACAATTGTTCCAAGCCGGAAAAAGGAAGTTCCTCCCCCTACGGACACACCGACTCCCGCCAAAACAAGCATGGCAAGAACTGCTGCAGCTGCTCCCCATTTAAAAGAAGCCTTTCTTTGGTGCATGTCATGTTTTGGCTTATATGTATACGCTTCCTCTATAATGTCATCACTGATTTCACCGATTGCATCGGATAATTTTTCGGATTTTCTCATAACACTACACCCTCCTTCTCCAGTTTCTTTCTCAGCTTTTTGCGCAGACGCATCAGTTTTACGGACACACTGTTTTCTTTCATCCCAAACGTTTCCGCAATCTGTGCGACAGACTCCGCATACCAGTACCGTTTAACGAACATCACGCGGCTGCCGGTATCCAGTTCCCGTAAAAAGCGTTCCAGGACTTTCGTCACTTCCTGTTCTTCCCACGGCTCCTGCTCCTGCGCTGCCGGAATACATTCTTCCAGTTCCGCAAGCGATACATCGTAATAGCTGTTGCGCTTTGCCGCCATGTTATGCCGCAGCCTTTTGACGGACAGATTGCGGGTAATCCTGCAGACATAGGAGACCAGCGGATTCGGGGTCTGCGGTGGGATGCTGTTCCACACACCAAGCCACGTATCATTAACACATTCTTTTGCATCCTCTTCGTTATTTAAGATCCGGCGGGACAGGCTCTGACAGAGTTTTCCGTATTTCTGCGACAATTCGGCAATTGCCTGCTGTGACCGCTCCTGAAATAAGCGGATGATTGCAGTATCTTCCATGATGATTCCTCCCTTCTGTTGGATGCCAGTCCTTTTAAAGCCACCTGCGGCTGGGACTGGAGCATCTCTTATCTGTATACTACCGGTTTCTGGCGGGATGTGACGGGCAGATGTGTTTTTGTAAAAAAATAGCATCTAACATTTCTGTTAAATGCTATTTGGACACCAATTTAAATTATATATTACACTGACTTCTTTTTTACAATCTGTAATTCATACCCGAGAGCATCTAAGATACGACTAAATGCCCGAATTGTCGGGATACTTTCTTTCCTTTCAATCCTTGATATAACCTGTTGTTTATTCCCTGTCAGCAAAGCTAATTCCTTTTGTGTAATTTTTTTCTTTTTACGTAAAGAAATCATTTCACCAATCAATCTATACTCTGCACGGGACTCATCCCATATTTTTTTAAACTCCGGATCGTTCTCTCTTTGCTTTTGAATTTCCTGCTCTACATTTACTTGCAAAAAAGGCATATTGACCACTCCCTCTAAATAAACTTCCTGCCTAACATATTTCCTAATTCTTTTGCCCGCTTCCGTACTATATTTGCATCCTTTTTTTCTGTTTTATTTTTCTGTTTTCGACAGGAATGGAGCAGATATATATTTTCCTTATCTACTGTAATATAGAATACACGGTTATTTTTCTGAAAATATACCTCATACACTTTCTTTTCCCATCTTTTAAAAAGAATTTTATTAAATTCTCCTTTTTCCATATGCTGCAGTACGGTATAACCATCAATTTTTTCAGCTTCCGGAAGACTATTAATGTATTCATATATTAAATCTCTTCCCGAATTCGAAAGATAATTGTGTAATATCATATGCTGTCTCCACTTTTGTTTTGTAATTACAAAATACAGCATATATGTTGTATTGTCAAGAGTTATTCTCTGTCTTATATATCTTTTTCACTTAATCTACTACGGTTCATCATTTCTCCTTCGAACAGTTATTCCTAATCAAGTCCTTCCCCAAGAAGTCCCAGCCCCTTGCGGTCCGCAAGACTCTGTGCGCCTTCTTTGACTTCCTCCTTCGAATAATCGTGCTCTTCAAGAAATTCCTCCGGAAGTTCATTCAGATAATCGTAAAATCCGAGTGCTACTTCAAATGTGCCCTCTTCATCTCTTTCTAATTCTTCATACAAGCGATTTTCCGCTTCATTGATTTTTCCTGCATCGACCAGCGCAATCAGCCGGGCATATAAACTGTCCGTTGCTGTATGACGATCCTCTTCCTTATATTCATAGGTCGCGGTGTTTTTCCCAAATAAAATTTTTGCAAGCATGCGGGTCATGTCACGTACCTGCCGCATAATAATATCATTCTCGTATGCCATGATTGTCGATTTCCTTTCTTTTTTGCTGTTGTGTTTCCGGTTATTGTGCCTTTTTAGTAGCTGTATATTTTTCAGAAAACAGCACCTTTTCTATCGCTATATCTTTTGGGCTATTATAAGTTTCCTGTAATTATAAAATTCACGATGTTTGTGCTGACAAATGGCAAATATGTTTTTTACTGGTTGATTATGTCCTGCTTTTACTGGCTGGTGGGACATATAGCCTTTTGCTAGTTCCCTATGTCCCACATAGTCTGATCGGTGGGACATATAGCTTTTTACTGACTTCCTATGTCCCACATAGTCTGGTCGATAGGACATATAGCTTTTTTCTAGCCCACTATGTCCCACCCACACTGCCTCATGGGACTTTTCGCGCCACTTTTCTTGCATATGTCCCTCTCGCACTGTATCATGGGACTTTTTGCAACACTTTTTCTGCATATGTCCTGCTCTTGCTACCTCGAGGGACTTTTCGCGCCACTTTTCCTATATATGTCCCACACCCCTCATATTCTTGAAAACCCGGCTTTGATAACCACACTTATTCACTCTTTCTCATCTTATTATACACACTCTCTATATATTATCAATCATCCTACATACTTTGATCTATATATTTATACTGTTGTCCCAATCATATAGAAAAAACACTTTTAATCTTTACAAAAAAATATGAACCCCCCTATTTATGTGAAGCCCAGCAAAAGAGATTTTTTTGCAAAAACCGATACAGTTCCTCATCGCTCCGTATATTTACCCGTTCTGCCCGCAGATACTCCGGCAGACTGTTTTCCTCCGGATACATCCCACAGATATCCACTCCGATCACATCATATTCCATAACCAGCGTTTTTAATATCTGTTCCAGCATTCCCATTGACATTTTTCCCTGATCCCAGTTTGTCACTGCATATTTTTCGTCCAGCACATCCTTGTCGATGGAAATATAAACAGGAACTTCATCCGGCAATTCTTTTATTTTTTCATGTGCTTTTCCGTTTTTTAATTCCTCGTAACTGATTTCAACAAGCTTTCCATCTGTCTCCTGCTGCCTGGCTCCGGACTGTAACTTATCAAGCACTTTCTTCTCCTGCCCGATCAAAACCAGCCTTTGCAGATACGGATTTTCCTGCAATACCTTTTTCGCCCAGTTTCCGCAACTTAAGATATCTCCGCCCAGACTTGCATCCTGCATATCCGTGTGATGGTCAATTAACACCAGCGTAAACGGCTCCTTGATAAAATCCGTCATAATTTTGGAAATATAATGATAATCCCCCGAATCTATAAAATGAATTCCGGATACTCCGGCCGGCGCAATCAGCGCTTTTATTTTTTCTTCCGCATCTCTGCTGCAATACAGACGGCTGCCTCCGATCGCACTGCAGTCATGCCACTCCAGTCCCGGTTCTTTTCGCTTTGGATAACATTGTGTAAAATCAAAGATCATGTTTCGGTTTTTCAAACTTTTATCCTCCCTTTTTCACAGACATTGCAAAACACGTGCGGCACATGCGCATTCTTTGCAATGGCCTGCGATATATTATAAGAAAAAGGGGGGACAGCCTCTCGACTGTCCCCCTTCTGAATAATTAGCCTTCAATAGAAATATACTTCTTTTCTTCTACCTTCGGTGCTTCCTCTTTCTTTGGAACTTCCAGTGTCAGAACACCGTTTTCAAATTTTGCTTTCACGTCATCCTGCGTTACTGCATCGCCGACATAAAAGCTTCGGCTGCAGCTTCCGCTGTAACGTTCCTTGCGGATGTACTTGCCATCCTTATCCTTCTCATCGTTATTCTTACTGGTGGTTGCGGTTACGGTTAAATAACCATCCTTTACCTCACCTTTGATATCTTCCTTCTGGTATCCCGGAAGATTCATTGTTACTTTGTATCCTTTATCTGTCTCAGACACATCCGTCTGCATTGTTCCGTTTGATTTGTATGGGAAACCACCAAAGAAATCATTCATAAAATCGTTACCAAAAATACTAGGCATTAACATAAGTCATCTCTCCTTCCAAATCTTAATCATCTATTTTATTATCAAAGTTTCAAGAGATTATTCATTTCTCTCAACCTCTTTTCCCTTTGTTCATGATATGTTATACCACCGTTTTTAGCACTCGTCAAGTAGGACTGCTAACAATTTTTGTGAAGATTTTGTGAATTTTCTAAATTATTCTGAAAATTATATTATTTTAGCAGAAAGAGCCATCGTTTTCATAGCTCATTTTCATGTAAAATATGCTGCATTTATGTTACATTATATAAATATATGAAAAAAATAAAAAATGCTGTAACGAAACACCGTATTTTTGCATCAATAAATGTAACCCATATAAATTCCAGAAAAAAGGAGGTCGCACATGCAGGATATGGACGCAGTCTACCGTCAGCATTTTCGCATGGTGTATCAGTACCTGATGTCACTGACGCACCAGCCGGATGTTGCGGAAGAACTGGCACAGGAAACTTTCTGCCAGGCTGTCAGCAGTATCCACCGCTATGACGGAAGCTGCAAGATCACCACATGGCTTTGTGCCATTGCCAAAAATCAATATCTGTCCTATCTGCGAAAGCACCCACTGCACGAGGATCTGACAGACACCGAAGCGGAACTTCCGCACACACCGTCTGCAGAGCAGGAGGCGCTTTCCTCCGCCGTAAAAATGGAATTGCTGCAATGCCTGCACCAGTTCCAGGAACCTTACCGGGAAGTGATCTATCTGCGGGTATTTGGAAATCTCTCGTTCCGGGAAATCGGACAAATTATGGGACAGAGTGAAAACTGGGCGCGCGTGATGTTTTATCGCGGCAAGGAGCGCCTGCGAAAGGAGCTGAACAAACATGAAAAATGATTTGACCTGTGAAGTCGTACAGGATCTGCTGCCAAGCTATGTCGATCACCTGACGAGTGACGTCACAAATACGGCGATCGAAACACATATCCGGGAGTGTGCCGACTGTCGCCGGATACTTTCCGATATGCAGACTCCGGAACCCGTGCCGGCACAAACGGCAACGGATGCTTCAACTATCGACTTTTTAAAAAAGAGCAACAAAAGGAACAAACGCCGGATTCTTGCCGCCATCCTGATCGTGACACTGTTGCTCGGCAGCATCTGGGGATATCGGACGTATTTCTACCCTGCACCGCTGAAAAATACCGCACTGATCGACTATGCGGTTACCGTAAAAGACAATAAAACCATTCAGATTAAAGGATCTTTAACCGATCAGACACTTGGTGTTGCCGGAATCGACTACTCCTGTGATCCGGATCACCCGGAAACCGTCACAATCAATGTCAGAACCAACCGCATATCGGCAGCCGGGCACAATACATTTTCCGATAAAAAGACAGAAACCCATGCCGTAAAAAAAGTATATGTGAACGATCAGATTGCCTGGGAGGACGGCACCTCTATTCTGCCGAAAGCAGCACAGATTTATGCCACGATCCATCCATACATCGGTGATATGTCTGCCAATGAAAAAACACTTGCGGCACTTGGCATCTCCAATGTATTTTCGATTGCAAACTTCAAACTGCAGACCACGGAAACCCCTTACGGCTGGGCCATATATCTGGAAGACGCATTTACAAAAAAACAGCAGACCACAGTTGAAAAAACCATGAAAAACTATGCCATGGTCATTCTCGCCTGCACCAAAAATCTGGGAAGTGTAACGTTTTCCTACACATTGGATGGAAAAACGACAGATTTTACTTATACGAAAGAACAGGGAGAAAATGAATTTCTTGGCACCTGTAACTACTTCCGCAGTTCTGCCACAGAGTTTCAGACACTGCTTGCAAAAACCGGCATCTTAAGCGATCCCGTCTTTTCCAGACTGTCCGGAAACCAGGGATACCGCCTGACGGAGCAGCTCAACAATGTTCCGGATGCGGAAATTACCGGGACGATTCAAAACGAAAAACAAAATATTATTAAGCAATATGAAAGTTATCTGCCGACCAACAGCTGGTCGCCGGGATCAATCAGCAAATCATTTTCTTCCGAAAAAGATGCACTCGCTTATATCGGATACAAAAATCTGCGGTCATTTGCCCTCCCACAGAAAGCAGACAGCATTTCCGTCAACGCAACCGCGGATAAAAAAGGAAACATCTGCTACATCTCGCTTTCCGAACTATACAGTTGTGCAGACGGACAGATCCATGTGACGGCCGCCGCCGATCTCTATACAGAATCTTCCAACATCGGTTCCTATATCGATATGGACTATCCATCGTATGAGGAAACGCCGGATGCCGTATCCACCAGCGAACTGTACACCACGGCTTCCGGCGATACCTGGCAGCTGATTACGACCACCTCTCAGGGTGATGATTTCAATGATTCCATAGACGCTTACCGGACCGAAGACACGATTTTATATGGCATTCACATCGGTTACCCGTCGAACCTGAAAGAAAGCGCACAGGCAGAACTGAAAAAAATTTTAGAAAACGGCATCGGCCAGAACTAAGGGATTTATAAAAAATTAAGAAACCTTTTTCAAAAAGGTATTGAGCCAGAAGAAAATGTTCATTATAATCCATTATAAAACAATAAGGTGAATACCCCGGCCGCATCCGGGAGAAAGGAAACATCCCATCCAGTCTGACTGGATGGGATGAACATTGATAAACATGAAATGGATGATAGCATCTGATATCCACGGCTCTGCATACTACTGCAGACAGCTGTTAAATGCATACAACCGGGAACAGGCCGACCGTCTGCTGCTCCTTGGTGATCTTTTATACCACGGTCCGCGCAATGATCTGCCGGAAGAATATGATCCAAAACAGGTGATTGAACTGCTCAACGCAAAAAAACAACATATTCTCTGTGTCCGGGGCAACTGCGATGCCGAAGTCGACCAGATGGTACTCCAATTTCCCATTATGGCAGATTACTGCGCCATTGCAGACAGTGATACGCTGATTTATGCCACCCACGGCCATACTTATAATGAACAGAACCTGCCTCCACTGCATCGCGGGGACATTCTGCTGCACGGACATACCCACGTCCCGGCATGCGTCCCACACGACACATATACCTGCATGAATCCCGGATCTGTTGCTATTCCAAAAGCCGGAAGCTGGCACGGCTACATGATTATGGAAAATGGCCGTTTCCAGTGGAAAACAATGACTAACGAAGTTAAAATGGAATTTGCAGACGGAAAACGCATTCTCTAAACAAAATCTTTTACGGAAGCATAAATGCCTTCTGCATTCAGACCATACTTCTCAAGCAGTGCCACTGCCGGACCGGACTCGCCGAAGCAGTCCTGTACACCGATGTTCTTTACCGGTGTCGGTGCCTTTCTCGAAAGTGTCTCACATACAGCGGAACCGAGACCTCCGATGACGGAGTGTTCCTCAACGGTCACGACTTTCCCGCATTCTTTTGCTGCGGCAACGACAAGATCCTCATCGAGCGGCTTGATCGTATGGATGTTGATCACTTTTGCATCAATGCCGTCTGCTGCAAGTTTTTCTGCGGCTGCGAGCGACTCGGACACACATAAACCGGTCGCAATGATTGCCACATCTTTGCCTTCCCGCAAGGTGACACCTTTACCGATCTCAAATTTGTAATCCGGACGGTCATTGATGATCGGAACTGCCAGACGGCCAAAACGCATGTAAACCGGGCCTTCGTGTTCATATGCGGCTTTTACTGCGGCTTTTGCCTCTATATCGTCACTCGGATTTAAGATAACCATGCCCGGGATGGTGCGCATAAGCGCAATATCCTCATTGCACTGGTGGGTAGCACCGTCTTCACCGACGGAAATTCCGGCATGGGTTGCACCGATTTTTACATTCAGGTGCGGATAACCGACCGAGTTTCGCACCTGCTCAAATGCGCGTCCGGCTGCAAACATGGCAAACGAACTAGCAAACGGAACTTTACCGGTTGCGGCAAGGCCTGCTGCAATGCCGATCATGTTACATTCTGCGATACCACAGTCAATGTGGCGCTCCGGAAATTCCTTTTTGAAGATTGCAGTCTGTGTTGCCGCTGCAAGATCTGCGTCTAAAACATATACATCATCATGCTCCTTTGCCAGCTCTACGAGAGCGTTTCCGTAGCTGACACGGGTTGCGATTTTTGTTACTTCTGACATAATGCTTCACCTTCTTTCTTCAGGTCTTCCATTGCGATCGCATATTCTTCATCGTTTGGCGCTTTTCCGTGCCATCCTACCTGATTTTCCATGAAAGAGACACCCTTTCCTTTGATCGTATGCGCAATGATTGCGGTCGGCTGTCCCTTGGTGTTTCTTGCCTCTGCAAATGCAGCGGCGATCTGATCCATGTCATTGCCGTCTGCAAGGTCAACCACATGAAAATTGAATGCTTTGAATTTCTCGTTGATCGGGTACGGAGAGCATACCTGATCCACCGGTCCGTCGATCTGCAGTCCGTTGTTATCCACGATCACAACGAGGTTATCCAGTTTGCGGAATCCGGCAAACATGGCAGCTTCCCATACCTGTCCTTCCTGAATCTCTCCATCTCCGAGCAGTGTATACACACGGTAATCGTCCCCGGAAAGTTTGGCGGACAATGCCATGCCGACTGCTGCCGAAATTCCCTGCCCTAAGGAACCGCTCGACATATCCACACCCGGAATGTGCTTCATGTCCGGATGTCCCTGCAGATACGAACCGAGGTGACGCAGTGTCTTTAAATCCTCGACCGGGAAATAGCCGCGCAGTGCCAGTGCGGAATACAGTCCCGGTGCAGTATGGCCTTTGGACAGTACGAAACGGTCTCTGTCCGGTTTCTTCGGATCTTTTGGATCGATATTTAATTCTTCAAAATATAAATAAGTAAAAATATCAGCTGCGGAAAGCGATCCACCCGGATGTCCGGCTTTGGCTGCATGGACGGCAGTCACAATGCCTTTGCGGACTTCATTTGCCTTCAGCTGAAGCTCCTGTTTGTTCATGTTCGTTCCTCCGTATGCGTGAACATCAGCCCATGAAAATTGCCTGCGGCAATGGGCTGACGCTACATTTCAGATTTTCTTCGAAAATCTGAAATATTACTCCCCAAAAACTGCCTTATAGTCTGCCTGGAATTTTTCGATTCCCTGATCGGTAAGCGGATGCTTTGTCATCTGCTCGATTACCTTGTAAGGGATGGTCGCAATATCGGCACCTGCAAGTGCGCAGTCTGTTACATGGATCGGGTTACGGATGGATGCTGCAATAATCTCGGTGTCATATCCGTAAATATCAAAGATCTCTGCGATCTGGCGGATCAGCTCAATACCCGGCTGGCTGATGTCATCTAATCTGCCAAGGAATGGGGATACATATGTAGCTCCTGCGTTTGCTGCAAGGATTGCCTGATTTGCGCTGAAAATCAGGGTAACGTTTGTCTTGATGCCCTCGGAAGAAAGTACCTTTACGGCTTTAAGTCCCTCTACGGTCATAGGGATCTTTACAACCATGTTTGGATGGATGGCTGCAATCTCACGTCCCTCTTTGATCATTCCTTCTGCATCTGTTGTAGTAGCTTTTACTTCACCGCTGATCGGTCCGTCTACGATAGATGTGATCTCTTTGATTACTTCCTTGAAATCCCTTCCTTCTTTTGCGATAAGAGACGGATTTGTGGTAACACCACAGATTACACCCATATCATTAGCTGCCTTAATATCTTCTACTTTTGCTGTGTCAATAAAAAATTTCATGTTCTTAACCCTCCTGATTTTTGCTTGTCATAATCGTTCATTGATCTGATGGTTTCATTATAACAGACTTTACATTCAGGTCAAGCGTGGCAAAAGATTATTAATAATTTCTTTATTAATAATCGCATGTCTTATTAATTCTTTATTTTTCAGTCAAAGCATATATTCGTTGTTATCAACATGCAATATACAATATGTTTTATAACCATTTCTTTTCGTAACTGTTCGCTGTCTTTGCTGTTGCAGGAAACCTCCGTCAGAAATCATTTCTGATATCGGATTTCAGCCGCACATCCTGAAATTTTGGTACGTTTCCAGAAAATGCCTGCCGGGTAGATATTCGCAATCTACCTCGCCACACAGCTCTATACCAAATAACTGTTCTGCAGTTTCGATAAATTATTATTAATAATTTTCATTCGACGTATTTAATTATTTTTTTTGGTTCTGACATACCCCGTAGTGCGTCTCGCTATCAGCTTGGGGGTATATTCAATATTATAGAGACTGACAGGAGCAGAATCTGTGAGAAAACGGTCCTGCTCATCGATTTTGCGCAGTATAATATCACAGGCATCTCTGCCTTTAAGGGCTACGAAATGATCGATCGTAGTAAGAGAGATCTTCCGTATTCCCGAATAAAAGATATTATCGCACCCAATCACCGATACATCCTTGGGTACATGAATCCTTGCTTCATGGAGAGCATCCAGCGCACCAATAGCCATCATATCATTCTGGCCTGCAATAGCTGTAAATTCCCTGCCTTCATCCAGAAGCTCCATAGTAAGCTCATAACCCATCGAATATTCCGAATCCATCCGTGGGATCTGCATATCGATAGCTTCATCCGCAGCCTTAATGATCACATGATCCTTCAGGCCTTCTTTCTCAAACTCTTTCACAAAACCATTTACACGTTTTGTTCTCTGCCATTGTCTCCTTGTCAGGGGCGGAGTGATAAACGCTACATCTCTGTGCCCCAGATCAAGCAGATGTCTTGCCATCATCCTTCCCACAACTGTATTATCCTGATTAATGGCATCTATAGTTGTAGTTTTCTCTTTATTACTGATGATAACCAGTGGGATTGTCTGCGCCAGTTCCTCTACCTGCTGCTGAAAATCCGGATTTGGATTACAGCAGTAGATAATGCCAAGCGGCTCTATTGTACCCATCATGCGCAGATACTTCTCCTCCAGACGGGGATCTCTCTGTGTATTACAGATAAAGACACCATATCCCTGCTTGTTCGCCACTGCTTCAATCCCTTGCAGAAGCAATACATAATACGGGCTTGTAAGCGTAGGGCAAAAAACAACGATCAGCTTCTCTTTCCGGCTTTCTTTTCTGTTCTTTCGTCCGGGAAGATGATAGCCTAATTCTCTGGCTGCCTGCTCTACCTTCTCAACTGTTTCTCTGGAAAAAGAAACATTATATTTCTTATTCAGGACCATGGAAACAGTTGCCTGGGAGACTCCTGCCCTCTTTGCCACGTCAGAAGAAGTTGCTTTCTTTTTAGACAAAGTGATGCCTCCTTTTCCGATGATCTTTTGTCAGAACAGTAACCTTAAAGCTCCACACGCCCCTCAAGAGCACGTAAAAGAGTCACTTCGTCAATATATTCCAGATCTCCTCCTACCGGAACTCCGCTTGCGATCCTGCTGACTTTGATCCCGGTAGGTTTGATCAGCTTACTGATATACATTGCCGTTGTTTCCCCCTCCAGACTGGAGTTGGTAGCAATAATCACTTCCTTTACCTCATCCTTTGCCAGACGCTGCATGAGTTCTTTCAGTTTAATATCATCCGGCCCGATTCCAAGCATTGGAGAGATTGCACCATGAAGAACATGATAAACGCCATCAAACTTGCCTGTTTTTTCATAAGCTGCAAGATCTCTTGTATTCTCTACCACCATAATCACTGAATGATCTCGCTTATCATTGCTACAGATGGGACAGATCTCTCTGTCTGTCAGAGTACAGCAGCACTTGCAATACTGTACATTCTCTCTGGCACCGGTAATGGAAGAGGTAAGCTGCTCTACCTGATCCTTTGGCATATTCATGATGTGAAATGCCAGTCTCTGTGCTGATTTCGCACCGATTCCCGGAAGATGGGAAAGCTGCTCGATCAGCTTATTGATATGACTGCTGTAGTATTCCATCAGAATGGAAGACCTCCGCCAAGTCCGCCCAGACCACCTGTCAGTTTAGACATAACAGCTGTAGATTCTTCTTCCACTTTGCGAAGTGCTTCGTTTGTAGCTGCAACGATGAGATCTTCCAGCATTTCGATGTCATCCGGATCTACAACTTCCTCCTGAAGCTTTACTTTTGTCACCTCTCTCTTACCGGAAATAGTTACCTCTACAGCTCCACCTCCTGCAGTAGCCGTAAATTCTTTCTCTTCCAGAGCTTTCTGGTTCTCTTCCATCTGGCGCTGCATTTTCTGCGCCTGTTTCATAAGATTATTCATATTTCCCGGCATACCCATTCCCGGGAATCCTCCACGTTTTGCCATTTGTGGTATCCTCCTTGCTATTTATTGCCTTATTATTTACTGCCTTTTCCTATAAGGAGAATATTTATTCTCCTTTTTCCTCATCAGGATCCTCCTCTATCACAACATCCATGTGGATATTATTCTTTATCGCCTGGTCCACTGTGATATTTGCCAGATTTGTATGCTGATGCTTATCTGCCACCAGCATCTGGATCTCTACTGTTTTTCCTGTCTGGGCAGTGATGATGTCCTGAAGCTCTTTCTTCGCTTCCGGATTGTCCACATAGGACTGCCCAAGGAAATCCTGAAATTCCACATAAAGGACAGGTTCTCCTGTCTCACTGTTATACTTCGGAACAGATTTCTGAAGCATCTGTTTGAACATCCCTGTTGTCTGTCCTGTGATCACTCTCCAGCCTGCCACGATCTTCTGCAAATCTTCCGGTGCAGCTTTCGCCGGTGCTTTGTTTCCCGCCGGTTCCTGAACTGCTCCGGTTTCTGCCGGCATTTTCCCTGAACCCTGCTGCACGATCACCTGCTGTACCGGACGTTCATCCATCCGCTGTTCCAGCACACGCAGTCTGTCCAGAACAGAATCCAGATTAGTCTCCATTGCAGGACGGCACAGCTTGATCAGTGCAATCTCCACAAGGACCCTTTTCTGGGTTGCATATCGGATCTGGTTGGACAAATCCGAAAAAATACGGATATACCGCATCAGCGTCTCCACATCCAGCATGGTGCTCTCTTCTTTCAGAAGCTTCATGTTGTCGGATGAGACATCGATCGCTTCCTCCGGATTCTCAGAAGTCTTAACGAGAAGAAGATTTCTCATATACCAGGTAAAATCTCCCACAAACTGGCTCAGTTCCCTGCCTCCTACGATCAGTTCCTCCAGGATATGAATGGAACCTGTCACATCTCCCCGGATCACTTTTCGCAAAAGCTTGCTAAACACTTCGGTGTCAACGGCTCCCAGAACCTCCAGAACTTTATCATAGGTAAGTTCCTGTCCAAGATAAAAAGCAATACACTGGTCGAGAAGGCTGAGCGCATCTCGCATGGAACCATCTCCCGCTTTCGCTACATATCGGACTGCTTTTTCCTCAGCTTCTACACCTTCAACTTTGAGCAGTTCATCCAGTCTGGCCGCGATAGTGTCTATGGTGATTCTGTGGAAATCATATCTCTGGCATCTGGATAAAATCGTAATCGGAATCTTGTGCGCCTCTGTAGTTGCCAGGATAAACATAACATAAGACGGTGGTTCCTCCAGTGTTTTCAGCAGGGCATTGAAGGCACCTGTGGAAAGCATATGAACCTCATCAATAATATATACTTTATATTTACCTTCTGTAGGGCGGTAAGAAACCTCTTCTCTGATCTCACGTATATTATCCACACCATTGTTGGATGCAGCATCGATCTCGATCACATTCATTGCAGTTCCTGCCTGGATTGCCTTGCACATGGCACATTCATTACAGGGGCTGCCATTTACGGGATGCTCACAGTTGACTGCCTTCGCCAGAATTTTGGCTACTGTTGTTTTACCGGTTCCTCTGGTACCGCAGAACAGATACGCATGGCCGATACGGTTATGCTTAATCTGATTTGTCAGAGTAGTCACTATGTGATCCTGACCTTTGACATCCGCGAAATTATCCGGTCTGAACTTTCTGTAAAGAGCAGTGTAACTCATGAGTAAACTCCTATCGTAACTATTCAGCACCCCCACTGTCAGCAGCGCGCCAAATAGTTATCTCTATCTTATTATCACAGCCGCCGCGGAAAAAATTCCCGCGGCGGTCTTTTTTACATCCATATCTTATATGAAAAAGTATCTGTCAGTCAAGTACTGTTTCACTTAATCAGTCACCAAAGCTGATACCGATCTGTTTGGCAGCAACTACAAGCTGATCTTTCGGTGATACCATCTTAAGCTTACCTGCACACTCTTCAAGAGGTACACGTTTAATTTTGCCGTTTACCACGCCGATCATGATGCCATATTCACCATCCATGATCGCCTGCGCTGCACCTGCACCGATTCTTGTGGAAAGAACGCGGTCATACGGACATGGTTCTCCGCCTCTCTGTGTATGTCCCGGAACTGTAACGCGGACTTCGCTTCCGATCTCTTTGTAGATCTGGTCAGCAATCTCATAGGAAACGGACGGATATTTCTTTGCTCGGGCTTCCAGTTTCTCTTTGTATTTCTTTTTAGGAAGTTCTGCGTCTTCTTTGGAAATCGCACCTTCTGCAACTGCAAGGATTGTGAAACGCTTGCCTGCTTTGGCACGTTTCTGGATCGCTGCGGTAACTTTTTTGATATCATATGGGATCTCAGGAATCAGGATGATATCCGCACCGCCTGCAACACCTGCATGAAGTGTCAGACTTCCTACCTTGTGTCCCATGATCTCTACGATAAATACACGTCCATGTGAAGATGCTGTCGTATGGATACAGTCAATGGCATTTGTGGCAATGTTTACCGCACTCTGGAAACCAAAGGTCATGTCTGTGCCATAGATGTCATTATCAATAGTCTTTGGAAGATGGATAATGTTCAGTCCTTCTTCTCTCAGAAGGTTTGCTGTCTTCTGTGTACCATTTCCGCCAAGGATCACAAGGCAGTCCAGGCAGAGTTTATAATAAGTCTGCTTCATTGCTTCAACCTTGTCCAGGCCATTCTCATCCGGCACACGCATCAGTTTGAATGGCTGTCTGGATGTTCCGAGGATTGTGCCGCCCTGTGTAAGGATTCCGGAAAAATCTTTGGATGTGAGCATACGGTATTTACCATAGATCAGTCCTTTATATCCATCATCAAATCCATAAACTTCCAGTTCATCCAAATTGTTGCTCAGTCCCTTTACTACTCCTCGCATGGTAGCGTTAAGTGCCTGACAATCACCGCCGCTGGTAAGCATACCTATTCTTTTAATCATGATAGTATCCTCCATTTCTGTGTTTTAAGAATTATCCATATCCATACATACAAGACATGTTGTGTACTCTGGCATATCCATTTCCAGAATAAAGATAGTTTATTTCTGTTTATTATATAATATTTATCGTTTTCATACAATAGTGTTAGAAAAGTTTTAGTTACTGTTCACTCCGTTCGTTACTGTTCACTCCGTTCCCAGTAATAAGTTTTACTATAATGATTCACTATTGACAAAACAGCCTCCTGCCTATATAATCAGAAATGCGCAGCCGGGGAGATAGCGG
>OGPY01000614.1_pt1 | contig 32363 bp, 29 predicted proteins | sample 1553121 | NCBI WGS metagenome assembly OGPY01 (sample SAMEA2580004, study PRJEB22360) | human gut metagenome
AAGTCATTAATTGCGTGTAATACCATTGCTTTCATAATCATTCCATCCTTTCTGTACTCAGTTCATGACTCTCTGCTGCAAGGTAACATCTGTTTCATAGGCTCCGCAAAAAGTTGTTGTGGTAGTCACTGCCGGCACATTCCGAATGCCTCTTGCCGTCATGCAGCTATGCGAACCCGTAATAACAACGCCTACATCCGGTGTCCCTGCTGCTTCCATAATGATTTCTGCAATATCCTGTCCAAGCCGTTCCTGCAATTGCAGCCGCTTTGCTGCCATATCACAGATTCTTGCAACTTTGCTCAATCCCAACACTTTTCCGTGCGGAACATAGGACACATTCACGTGCATATCATACATCAATGCCATGTGGTGTTCACAATAACTAAATACACTGATGTCTTTCATCGTTACTACAGTCTGTCCGGCATCGGTTTCCGGTTTGGAAAACGTCTTTCCGAACATCTCTGCAATTTCATGATTACTATATGCAATTCCGGCGAATACTTCTGCATACATTCTTGCAACCCGTTCCGGTGTTTCTTTCAGTCCTTCCCGTTCCGGATCTTCGCCCAATGCCTTTAAAATACCCTTTACATGGTATGCAATGGCTTCTGTATCAATTGCCATTTCTGCCGCTTCCTTTCTATTTTTTTAAACGCCACGTTCCTGTGGATCCCAAATATATTTATGCAGCTGTAATTGCAGCCGCACGCCGTTCAACTTCCGCTCAATCAAAAACTGTACCATTTCCTGTGGTTCAATTGAGCCAAACACCGGACTAAAATAGACATGACAGCGATGCGTCAAGTCATACTGTTGAATCAATGCTGCTCCCCGTTCCAAATCTTCCAGCGAACCAGAAACCAGTTTTACAGTATCCTGCGGTTGCAGCAGCTGCATATTTTCCAGACACATCTTATGTTCCATCCCACTGGACGGCAACTTATAGTCCATCGTAAAAATCGGACGAGGTTGGATTGCTGCAAACGATTGCAGGGGAACGCTACCGTTTGTTTCAATCTCCAGTGACAAGGTCGGCTGTGCGGTAATTGCAGCAATCAGCCCTGCAACATTTGGTGTGAGCAGCGGTTCTCCACCAGTTAAGGTGACATTCCGAACGCCCGTTTCTAAGATTGCCTGTACAATTTCTTCGGTAGTTTGCAGCTGGTAAGAAACATCTGGCTGATTTGCCCACTGCGTATCACAATAACTGCACTGCAAATTACAACCGCAGAGCCGTACAAAAACCGCCAATTCTCCAGCCCGTGTTCCCTCGCCGTTGATGCTGACAAACTGTTCTGCAACCCGATAGGTAGCACTCACTTGGTTTCCGCCTCCTCATACGCCGCACAATTATCCGGTGTTTCATAGACAATGACCCGTTTTACAGGCAAATTCTGCTGCTGTAACTGATGGAAAAAGTGTTTTGCAAAGCATTCTGCGGTTGGCCGGAACGGAACTGGAATCAGGCGGAATGATTCTTCCTGTAATGCCTGTACGGTTGTCTGACGCAGCGAGCCTTCCTCATAAATCAAAGCGTGGTCATAGAAATCTGCCAATGCCCGCAGGGCTTTTTTCAAGTCCCCAAAATCAATCAACATTCCCCGACAGACCCCCTCTGTCTGCAAGTCTTCCTGCTCTACGATTACTTCAATCGTCCAGCGGTGTCCGTGCAGGTTCGCACACTTTCCCTTGTAACCACTTAAAAAATGAGCACTGTCAAATGCTGCTTTTGCTTTCAGCTGATACATATGAATTGCATCCCTCTCTCTAAAAATAAGCCATAAAAAAGGCGGTGCTTTCTGCAAAAAGAAAGACCGCCGATCGTTTGATAGAAAACAGGCAACCGCCTGTTGTAACAACGAAAAAATTTTGGCAGCCCTGGTTTTGTTTAACGACAGGATGGTGCAAACGAACTGTCGTAAATTTAATTATAGCACAACTTTTCCGACTTGTCAACCGTTCATCAAAAACAAATCACCGCACAGAAAAATTTCTCTCCCTGTGCGGTGAACCTCTGTTGGTTTCCAGATTATGCAGATTCGATTGCTATTAATATTTAATCATCATAAAAATAGTATTCCAAATAAATTCCATACCATCTTCCGTTATACTTATAAACATATGCGTCTCTTCCGCCACGTTTTTCGCCATCCAAAATTGCATCCAAATCATCAAAATATATTGTCTCATCCGCTGTTATTTCATATCTCTTTAAACAATTATTTACATCTCTCACCACTTCAATATCATTTTCTGAACAAGTATCATTGCTTACCTCTATAGAAACATCATCATATTCGCGTTCATTCTTATCCAATACATCTTGAATATAATCTTCCAGCTGATTTTCTGTCAGATTTTTATCATCTTCCCAATACGCTCTTCCTTCGGGTGGTAACAGCTTCATTATCGTCGCAGCATCCCTGGTATATTGTGCCATCAAAACCGCTTCTGCTGCTTCCAATGCATCTTTGTACCCACCCTTTGAGCCTCCGCCTGCACCGCATCCAGTAAATCCGATGCTACACAAACAACAAAACGCTAATCCCAAACTGATTGCCTTTTTCATCATGAACATCCTCCTATAAATTCCCTGTCTTAATTTGGTCGCTTACATCCATTCTTATGAATGAACTGGTAATATTATAGCATATATTCCTTATTTTGTCAACCCATTTAAAGGAATTTTTTCTTTTTTATACAATTTCAAGCGAATATCCCGACTTGTCAACCGTCCAACAAAAACAAATCACCGCACAGAGAAATTTCTTTTCCTGTGCGGTGAAAATCTGCTCACTTTTAAAAATGATTGCTATTTACTTTGCAGCATTGTATGGCAGGGTTTCATAACCTTCCATCATGAGAACAAATCGCATCAAAGCAACGGTATCATCTTCAGTAATGTTTTCTGTGCCATCTGTAATATCACAGTTTGCATTTGCTTTCTGTGCATCAGTGAATGTCACCAGACCAGCCTGATACTTGTTCAATATAATCGCATCTGTCAAGTCTACCTTACCATCCATGTTGACATCACCATACATTGCTTCGCTTTCGCCACCTGTTGTAGCAGCGGTTGTAACGGTTGTGGTAGTTTCACTCGGTGCAGTCGTCGTTCCTTCTGCAGAAGCAGTAGTAGTAGATTCAGTCGCTTCTGTCGTTGTTACTGCGGTTTCTGTAGTGGTAGTTTCGCCGCTTTCATCCTTCAGATAAGCTGCTACGAGCTTTGCCTTTGCAGTGTCTGCCTTTTTGCCAGCAGCATCGTTTGCCCACCATACCTGGAACTGTGCCTGCTTTTCCTTCTGTGCAGCTTCTGCAATCTTTGCAATCAAAGCTTCATCTTCAACCTCGTCGCTGCCGTTGTTGTAGGTAATGTTGTAGATGTCCTTGCTCAAATCAACAGCAATATCACCCGACTTATCTGCTTCCCACTTGTAAGAAACCCAATAATTAACGCCATCAACCTTTACAGAAACGCCCACACAGCCGTTTGCATAGCCAAGGCTGTCATCCAGATTTACAATCAGATGGATTTCCTTGCCCATCGAACGGTCAAAGATGATATTTACAACGCCGTCATTGTTTTCAATGTCCGCCATGGTTGCACCATCAATCTTTGTGGTGGTCATGGTTGTGGTGGTCGTAGTGGTTGTAGAGGTGGTTGTCTGACCAGTGCCGGATGTAGTAGTAATGATTGCACCGCTGTTGCTGTACAGATTTTCCGGCAGTTCGTCCAATGTGATACAATAATCACTGGTGTAGATTTCCTTCAGGTCTTCCTTCTTGTTGAACATTTCGTTGCTCAGGAAGTTCGTATCATTTGAACCGCCATCATACCACGGGCAGAAATACAGCCAGCCAGCCTTTTCCATCTGGAGATTTTCCAGTGTTGGAATGCTGTCGTTTTCTGCCATGGCAACCATCTTCTTACCGCCATACTGTTCCACCAAGCTGTAGAATGTGCCACCGATTGCACTGTCATTGTGTACCAGAACAGCACTACCAGTTGACCAGTCGGTGCAGTTGTACTTATCGTAAGCAACCAAATCTACATATTCATCGCCCGGATACCAGTTGGTAGAAGTTTCGAAAGTATAGCTGTTCCATTCCCAAATGATATTGTGCAGACCATAGTCTTCGGTCAAGGTCTTATAAGTCAGCTTCCACAGATCTTTATAGACAGCAGAACCAGACTTGCCCCACCAGAACCAGGACTTATCTTCACCGCCACCGCCTTCTGCTTCATGCAGCGGACGGAAGATAACTGGAACATTTGCATCCTGCAGCTTCTGAAGCTGTTCTGCCAACAGTTTCAAACAAAGCTTATAATATTCGTTTTCCTTAGAACCTTCTTCCAGAACTTTAGCGGTATCAAAGTCTGTTTCATCCGGCTTATAAGTTGCGTTCGCCCAGTCTACCTTATCTCCAACATTATAATCAGAGAATTTCTTCGGAACGGTAATGTGCCAGGATGCTGTTACAATACCATTGTTATCCTTTGCCCAGCTGATCATACGGTTTGTTGTACCATCTTCGTTTCCATACAGCGGATTTGCTGCATTCAAAAAGTCAAAGCCACGGATTGCCGGCGACTTTCCAGTAGTATCTTTAATGTAATTAAATTCATATTCAAAGTCATGCGGGCCACCATTATAAATTTCCTGCTGACCAGAAATGATGTGTTTGCCATAAACACTTGCCAGATAGTTCATCAAAGACTGTGTTTCCGGCGTTGCATTCTTGTCTGCCAGGTCACTCGTTGCAGAGAGTTCCGGATAATTCGGTTCGGTCAAAGTCAGGTAGTCGAACTGTGTCCAGCCCCAGTAGCTGACAAATTCCAGTTCATTTTCGCCAGCATTCAATTTGATTCTAGCAACATTTGATTCGCTGAGATCAACATGATTCGACAACGCAATATCGCCCACCGGACTGCCATTGACATTCAGCTTCTGGGTCTTTGCACTGCCATCGGTTGCATAGCAAATGTTCAGGTCATACATGCCAGCTTTTTCAACATTGACTGTCAACTTAATGGATTCGCCGGCATCTTTCATGTGAACGACTTTACCGCCGCTTGCACCTTCCACGTCTTCTTCTTTCATAGAAGTTCCGGTAATCTTGCCACTTTCAAATTCATATTTAGTTTCTCCGGCAGCGGAAACGCCACCGAAAAACGAGCTGACACAAACAGCATTCAATGCCATTGCAGCTGCCAAGCTGGCAGCAAATACTTTTTTCTGGATCTTCATGGTTCAAACATCCTCCTTCATGATTTAAAAAAACGAATGATTTCGATTACGCATATTTTTATTGCACTTTGCACAATTTACGTGCACACTTTTTGATTTATTTTACTATAAAATAAGATGCATGTCAATAGAATTTTGATTTCAGCCAAAAAATCTACCTATTTCACAAAAATTGTTCCTGTACTTTGTGCAACATTTCCTCTGCTTGGTTTTCATTTCTGTTTTACATGGATGGATTCGGAAATTTGCTGAAAAAATAGAAAATGGATAAAAAATCCATTTTAGCTGATTTTTACAGTTCCAATATATTTTTGTCATGGAAATTCAGATTTCTTTGCTTTAATCTCTAGCAATTTTGTTGTAAAATAAAGGAAACGATTTTTATATGATTCCGAAAGGGAGGATTCAAAATTGGAACAGGAACTGACACTCTATACACTCAAACCGCTACTCCTGCAATCGGATGCAGAGAACTGCTCTGATGCACTGTTTTTAAAAAAACTATTCTACAATATCATCGACGAATCTGTCATGCAAAAGAAATTGATTTGCAAATCCGCATCCAGTCTGAAAGCATTTATGCAAGGCAACCGTCGAAGAAATCGCCAGCAAAAACGCACCTATGCCAACTATCATGGTACAAAATTATTAAAAGAAATATTTGAAATAAAAGAACGAAAGCAATTATTCCAAAATGAAACTCTCCACCAGCTTGCTTATAATATTGATACCATGATGGCAGAGGCAAAAATTTCAGACTGGCGTGCGGTACAAATTTCTATTTTTAAGATGCTCAATGCCAAAATGGTCTATGGTTCTGAACTGCTTGATGATATCAAAGAATTATATAGACAGAATAAAATCTCCCGAATCATTGCTGTTATCGTTCTCATTTCGATTTTTCAGGAAACCATTTCGGATGTATTTTGTTGGCTGACACCCAAAACCGATATTTGTGAAACAATTCCAGCCATTCGGAATGCTGCCATGCAGATGCTCCACCACGCCGCAGAAGAACAAGGCAGAATGCTGGCATTTCAAAGCGTTTCCCATAAAATTGATATGCCTGGTATCGGAAATCTTCTCTCCACCGCACTGGGCGTTCAGAATTATCACATTGATTCGATTTTGGTAGAAAACGAACAGCATAACCGGGAATCCTTACGGGCACTCTTCTCCAATCCCCCCTATCCAAATATTATGCTGACGGGAACTGGCGGAGCAGGAAAAACCTTTTTGCTGCTGGATTTGGGCGAATTTCTCTTACAAAAAAATCGTTCACTGATTCCAATTTATATTCCTTTAAACCTGCTGAACTACAATGCCATCGGAAAACAGGAATCGCCGATTCTCCATCATTTTTATCAGATTCTCTCAGAAGAAAAACAACGCTCTTACGAACAGTTTCTCTCCCTGCTGCAAACAGAATCTGATGTGTATTTTTTCTTCTTATTGGATGGCTACAACGAAATCTCCAGCGAAACTGCAAAAAATCAGCTTCTCTTAGAAATCAAGGAAATGAAACGGAACTATCCAGCCATTCGCTTTCTGATTACCAGCCGAAACAATCTTGCCGACTGCTTTTCAACGGGCGGAGAACTGCCGTTTCTCTGCAAGCGTGTGAATCCCCTGCAAGATGCTCAAATCCAAGACTTTTTCAAGCAGTTATTCGGAACAGAACGGGCAGAGCAGGAATGGCAGACTCTGACACACAGCAACTGCATGGATATTTTACGAAGTCCCATGGCTCTTGCGATGTATGCCTACACGCTGAAAAAAGATGTCATCCCGACTGCACCGCTGCCCCATCGACTGCCGGAAACAACAGGGGAACTGATTTGCAACTTCATCGAACAGGTGAAACGCACTCCCACACTGAACGGAACATCAGAAGAACGGGAACAGACGAATTTCGCCATGCAGATGCTCTATTATATCGCCTACTGTATGACCAGAAACGGCAGCTTTCGTATGGATGAATTTTCTATACGAAATGCCATTCAAGATGCTATTGCTTTTTATAAGACCTACTCCCCACATCCCATGCCGGACACATTCGCTGCTACATTCTGGGAAATTGAACACAAAATGGGCTTTCTCATTGAACCGCAGCATGCTGACCAAGATTTCCGATTCTACCACCAGAATTTCCGAGATTATTTCTATGCCAATTTTCTATTGGAAATCATTCAAACTGCAATCTGGATGCAACAATATTCTGCATCTTCACAGTCTGCCGGACAGCTGCTCTGTCGGTTCTTCTCAGAATTAATTCCAGAAGAAATCCTGCAATTTTTAGGGGAAAGCACGCTGGAACGCCTTTACCTGCCCGGACAGCCTCGCATGAACGACCCACAAGGTTCTTTACTGGAACAGGCTTTGCAAATTCTATCTGAATTGCCAGCCAATTCCGCTGTGCAAAAATCCATTGAACAGCTTATCTTTGCCGTCAAGCAAACCCGTCACCAAAATCTCAGCACGTTCCGTTTCAACGATCTGCATCTGGAAACCGTCAATTTAAATGGTATCCGTCTATATGATTTTCAATGCAACACGCTGCATACTGCGGACTTTTCCGGCAGCTTTCTCAATGCGTATACATTCCAGCCACTCGGACATTCTGCTGCTGTTCATACATTCTGCACGATTCAAAATAATGTGCTCTCTATTTCCGGTAGTGGCATTTGGTGCTACAACAACCGAACCCGACAATTTCGGTTTCTCTCCGCTTATAATGGTACATATGTTTCTACCTCAGTATCTGTTCCACGGCATCAGCTCTTATTGATGGGCGACAAAAACGGGAATCTCTCTTTTTGGAGCGTTTCATTTCAAGACAAGCTGCTCTCGATTCAGCAGCAGCCAGAACGCACCATTTCTCTCGGCAACGTCATTCAGCATTTGTTATATGACACTGCACAGGACTGCTGTTTTGCTGCCATCAAGGGGGAAGGCATCTGGCGAATTCCGCTTCTCCATCCGGAAAACCGGAAATTTGTCCCCTATCCGGAACACTGCCGTAATTTCCGTAAATATCGTCTTGCTGCTGTAGAAGACGTGCTGATTTTCTCTTGCGGGAAAACATTGTATCAGATTTCCATGTATGCAAAATTCTTCTGTTCCGAACAGATTCAGCCATTCTTGACCGTTTCCACGCAAGCCCCAGAGCCAGATGACGCTTTTATCTATGACTTCAAGGTGCTCTCTCATTTGCATCAACCCTGTTTTCTCATCAACTTACGGGGAAAATCTCGTTCTGTTGTCCTGCTTGCAACGCCAAACGGCAACCTTGAGATTCAGCGAAAAGAACATACCGACACATTCAATGGCTTTAATGATTTGATTCTATCGCCGGATGCATCCAAATTCTGCATCTGCAACAAGGTTTACGGAAATCAAGAACCCTGCATCAGCGAAGTGCTGCTCTCCATCTTTGAAAAAGATATCATCTGCAAGCCCTATTATGGCAAACAAAATTTTGAGATTGAAACCGCTTGCTATCTGGACTCTGATTCCATCATGCTCAGTTCGTTAGACCGTTCGCTTCAGATTATCAATACTCGCACAGAAACGATTTGCTGTCAGTTCCTCGGCTACGATGCCGGAATTCATTCCCTCTTTCCCGTCAATGAAAACACTCTTTATACCAGCTCCTATGATGGCACGCTGCATCAATTGTCACGGGAAAGCTGGTTTACAGGCAGCTGGCACTGTGTGCGTGCGATTCCAGCTCATAACAACTGGGTGCATCAAGTCAAGCAATTCTCGATAGATGGTGTTCCTGTTCTGGCATCCTGCTCCCATGACCACACCATCCGCATTTGGAATGCCAAAACAGAAACTTGCATCTGTACCATTTCTATGCCCTATCTGGTGATTGCTGTTGGATTTTTTCCCGATGGTACAGTAGTTGGCGTTACCCGGAATGGCATGATTGGGCACTATCGAATTGACCTGAATCACCAGCAGGCGGAAACGCTTTCTCTGTTGGATTTGCATCAAATTCCGGAATGTTCCTTTGCACGCACAAGAAAACTCTGCATGCGAAAAAAAGCAGATGGTACTTGGCTGCTGTTTCTCTTAGTCTGGACGACGAACCACACAACGGTTGTCTATCAGCTGACAGAGAACGACCAACAGGAATTACAGCTGAACCGCTGTTGCAGTATGGATGAACTGGTCACAGAAAATGTCATTTTAAGAGATGTAGACGTTGCTCTTTTAAAAGATGGACATACCCGCTGTGCATTGTTCTGCGGCAGCCCTTATCAGCAATTTCAAAATAATTTCTTTGCCCTGCAAACCGACCAAAATCAACAATACCTCTATCGCCCAGAAGCAGATACCCCCATTTCTGTTTCCCGTCACGATGCTTTGGACAACTACAACGGCGTAACTGCTGGGCTGTTCCTTTCTTATCAAGGAGAACTGTATGCAGCCATTGCAACTTATTCCTATCAAATCATGATTTTTGCTGTCAGAGAAGTGACCAACGCCAAAATCATCCTCAAATGTGTCCATGATACGCCAATTTTAGACCTGCAAACAGCTGGCAACACGCTATTTGCAGCCGGAGCAAACGGGAAAGTTTTTCAGTGGAATCTTGCACAGCTGCTGCCCGTTTCAGATACGGAAAAGCCCTTGATTTTCCACAGCCAACCGGAAAACATCATCTTTGAAAATGTTTCTGGCTTTTTCATGAACCATGTGCGGTTTGCGGACAGTCACACGGACTGGAACGAGGACTTCCGAAAAAAAATCGAACAATATGCAGAAAACAGTTGACAAACGTCCTGTTTTATGCTACAATAACATTGTTTCGTATGCGGTAAGAACTGCTTACCGCCTCGTTCTGCGGATGTGGTGAAATTGGCAGACACGCAAGATTTAGGTTCTTGTGCCGTAAGGTGTGCAGGTTCAAGTCCTGTCATCCGCACCAAAAAAGAAAACCAGTCGGAGCATTTTTTATCATCTGCTCTGACTGGTTTTTTGTATCATTTTATAGTATTATGCTTTTCTCAGCAATGCCTTTAAATCTGCCTCCGGGGTGGTAATCGGTGCAATGCCATAGTGTTCTACCAGATATTGCAGCACGTTTGGAGAGAGAAACGCCGGCAGCGATGGACCAAGCCGAATGTTCTGAATGCCCAGATGCAGCAGCGTCAACAGAATGCAGACGGCTTTCTGCTCATACCAAGACAGCACATAGGACAGCGGCAATTCATTCACAGAACAGCCGAATGCCTGCGACAATGCGACAGCAACCTGAATGGCACCATATGCATCGTTACACTGTCCCATATCCATCAACCGTGGTAAACCGCCAATTGTTCCCAAATCCAAATCGTTAAACCGATACTTTCCGCATGCCAGCGTCAAAACAATGGAATCTTTCGGGGTCTGCTTTACAAATTCCGTGTAATAATTCCGTCCGGTCTTTGCTCCGTCGCAACCACCGACCAAGAAGAAGTGCCGAATTGCTCCCGAACGAACGCCCGCAACTACCTGCTCTGCAACGGACAAAATTGTTCCATGTCCAAAGCCTGTTGTGACAGTCGTTCCGCCATTGATGCCGGTCATCTGCCGGTCTTCAGAATAACCGCCCAGTTCCAATGCTTTTTCAATCAGGGGCGTAAAGTCTTTTTCTTCCCCAATGTGCACCGCATCCGGAAAAGCAACCGCTTCTGTTGTAAACACTCGGTCGGCATAGCTGCCCTTTGGTGGCATTAAACAGTTGGTGGTAAAGAGAATCGGTGCTGGCAAATCTGTAAATTCTTTCTGCTGATTTTGCCATGCTGTTCCAAAGTTGCCCTTTAAATGCGGATACGCATTCAGTTTCGGGTAAGCATGTGCCGGGAGCATTTCTCCATGCGTATAGATGGAAATGCCCTTGTCTTTGGTCTGCTCTAACAGCAGCTGTAAATCTCGCAGGTCATGCCCGGTTACCACAATAAACGGCCCTTTTTCAATCTTCATCGAAACCGTTTTCGGGGACGGTGTTCCAAAGGTTTCCGTGTTGGCTTTGTCCAGCAGTGCCATGCATTGCAGGTTCACTTCGCCGACTTTCAAAGCCGTTTGCAGCAGCTCTTCCATCGGGAACGCTTCGCCAACTTTACAGAGTGCCTCACTAAAGAAAGTGTCAATCGCTGCATCCCGATACCCCAACACCATTGCATGATATGCATACGCTGCCATACCACGCAGACCAAACAGAATCAGGGATTTCAGCGAACGAATATCTTCATCCGGCTCTTCCCAAAGCTGCCGTAAATCATAATCATCATTTCTGCCACAAGGTGCTCCACAGCTTTGGCACTGCGGTACTAAAGCATCTTTTGCCCGATGCACAGCGGAAATCTGTTCCCGAATGGCAGCATCGTCAAAGCTGACATTGGTCAGCGTTGCAAACAAGCCCGTAATCATAACATTCCAAGTTTCCTCGGTTGCCAGCGTATCGCCAACGGTTGCCCGTGCCAGACCAATCAACGCCCCAGTCAATTCATCTTGCAGCTGGGCTGTCTGGGCTGTTTTTCCGCAAACGCCACGGCTGCCCGTACATCCGGTACATCCTGCGGTCTGTTCGCACTGATAACAAAACATCTTCTGTTCCATTTCGATTCCTCCATTTTCATCTATGGTTTCCTATTGTTTTTATTTTATGCTTTTCGTCTGCCATCGGTGGAAAGAATCACCACCTCGCAAGGGATTTCTGCACCGCTTGCCGTTAATGCACGCTGTACCGCCTGCACCAATCCACCGCAACAAGGCACTTTCATTCGTACCACAGTGATGCTTCGGATGGAGCAGGTTGCAAAAATTTCAGTTAATTTCTCTGCATAATCCACGGTATCCAATTTCGGGCATCCAATCAAAGTGATTCGATTCCGCATAAACTGTTCGTGAAAGTCATGATATGCATAGGCGGTACAGTCCGCAGCAATCAGCAAATCTGCCCCCTGCAAATACGGAGCGACTGGAGAAATCAACTGAATCTGCACCGGCCACTGTGCCAGACAACTTTCCGTTTCTCCCTGCGGACAAACTGCCGGAGCTGCTGTTCGTTTCAGCTGTTTTGCCTGTGTGCCGGGGCATCCGCACGGCAATGGTTTCGCCGCTGCTTTGGCAGCTTTCGCTGCTAAGACTGCCTGTTCATTATAAGCCGGAGCTTCTCGTTCTTCAAACGTAATCGCATTCGTCGGACAGGCTGGCAGGCAATCGCCTAAGCCGTCACAATAATCCTCCCGCAGCAGTTTTGCTTTTCCGTTTACCATGCCAATTGCCCCTTCATGGCAAGCCTCTGCACATGCTCCGCATCCAATACAAGCAGCTTCATCAATCCGAATAATGGTTCGTTTCATCATTTTATCAACCTTTCCACGGGTGTTCCCGTTTGATTTTATCGGTGTGTGTTCGGTTCTTCTGGGTCTATTATAGAACAGAATCGAAAAAAAGTCTGTTGAATTTTCAACAAAAAGGAGATTTTCATGCAACAATATCTGGAAATTTTACAAACCTGCCGCCTGTTTGCAGAAATTCCGCCGGATTCTCTGAAAACCATGCTGGAATGTTTTGCTCCAACGATTCAAACCTACGCCAAACAACAAACGCTATTATATGCCGGAGAACCACTGCATCAGCTGGGCATTGTTCTCACGGGAAAAGTGCAGCTTGTCCGTCTGGACTACGACGGAAACCGCAGTATCACCGCCAGTCTGTCCCCTGCACAGCCATTCGGGGAGGCATTTGTCTGTGCGGGTGTTGATGCTGCCCCGATCAGTGTTATTGCAGCCACAGAAAGCACGATTCTATGGCTGGAGGGAGAAAAACTTCTGCATCCCTGCTGCAATGCCTGCGGTTTTCACCAGCAGTTGCTATTCAATGTCATTCAATTGCTGGCAAGAAAAAATGTTTTGTTTCATCAGAAACTCGAAATCACGGCAAAACGTACCACCCGAGAAAAACTGCTTGCTTATCTCTTTCAGCAGGCGAAGCAGGAAAACAGCAATACTTTTGTGATTCCATATGACCGGCAGGGGCTGGCGGATTATCTGGAGGTTGACCGGAGCGGACTTTCTGCGGAAATCAGCAAGCTGCGAAAAGAGGGAATCTTAGAGAGTAAGAAGAATTGGTTCTGCCTGCATCTATAAACAAAAACAGCCCGTATGGTTTCCCATACGAGCCGCTTTTTTGTATTTGCTTTGGAGTCGTTTTTTATGCGATGAGCTGCTTGCCCAGTTCCTTGCAGGTTTCCAAGTCTTCATCAGACGGCGTTTCGTTGACAATCAGACCTTCGCCGTTCACCAAAACAGCACCGTCTGCCTTTGCCCGTTCTTCCCAGTTCCGCATCCATTCGCCGTCGCCCCAGCCATAAGAGCCAAACAGTGCGATGGTCTTTCCGCTCAGTGCACCTTCAATTGCAGTGAAGAACGGTTCAAATTCGGATTCTTCCAGAACTTCATCTCCCATTGCAGAACAGCCAAATGCAATTCTGTCATAATCGGCAATATCGCCTGTAAAATCGGATACGCTGAACAGTTCTGCACCTGCTCCTTCTGCGATTGCATTTGCCATCTGTTCGGTATTACCGGTACCACTCCAATAAATTACTGCTGCCTTCATGTTCATTTCCTCCTGTTTCAAGAAATTTTCAGTGCCTGATAGAGATCATAGCCCTGATTCAGCTGATTGCACAGAAATGCTCTGCAACGATCATAGCTTTCAAAAGTATGCTTTGCCCGTTCGGCGTGGTGATATACCTTCCAATATTTGCAAAGCACGTAATTTTTGCCTTTGTTTTCCATGAACCCAATCACATCTTCCACAGGATAGCCCAGAAATACGCCGATTTCGTGGGGAAATTCCCCTGAACAGCGGATGCGTTCGGAAAGCTGCTGCAACGCTGCCTCCAGATTGACAGGTTCTGCATATCCCTGCTGCCGTAAAATCAATTGCACTTGCGAGTTTTGCAACTGCTGCTGTAACAAGGTTTCCTGATAGAGCAGGATTAACGCACGATTGGTGCAGTCACACAGCAACCGCAATTTCAACCCTTTTGCATGAGCTCTTGCATTGAATCGCTCCAAATGTTCCGAAACAGAAAATTCTGTTTTGTTGATGGACATCAGACTGGCACACTTGATTCCCAACAACGATGGTGCCATAAAATACGCCAGTTTCTGCTCAAATTTTACACATTCGGAAACGGACATGCAACCCCTCCTATTCTTGTTTTTGTGGACAGCGGATCTTCGCCGGCAAATTGTTAGTTTTAACTAACCGAGAAACGGAAAAAATCGGGAAATCCTGATGCTTCCCGTACTTTTACGGTTAGTGTTATCTAACTAACGAACTCATTCTACCACACAATTTCAAATTTGTCAAGAGCTTTTTTCATTTTTTTTGAATCTTTTTCAAAGTATGTTATCCCAAGGCAGTATCTAAAATCATCATCGCAACAAATCCCACTGCAAATGAAATTGTTCCGACATTGGAATGCTTTCCTTCGGACATCTCTGGAATCAGTTCCTCCACGACTACATACAGCATTGCTCCGGCAGCAAAACTCAGCAGATACGGCATTAACGGGATAAAAAAGCCAGATGCTAAAATCGTCAGCAATGCTCCCAGCGGTTCGACAACGCCGGACAACGTACCGTATAAAAACGCTTTCGATTTTCGCATACCTTCTGCACGCAACGGCATTGAAATAATTGCCCCCTCCGGAAAGTTCTGGATGGCAATACCGAGCGACAATGCCAGTGCTCCGGCGGCAGTAATCGAAGCCTGATGCCCATACAACACGCCAGCATAAACAACCCCGACAGCCATTCCCTCCGGAATGTTATGCAGCGTCACTGCAAAAACCAGCATGGTTGTCTTTTTCAAGCGTGCCGGAATGCCTTCTGCTTCTTTGCTGTTCATATGCAGATGCGGTATCAGCCGATCCAACAGCAGCAAAAACGCAATTCCAACCAAAAAGCCAATGGCTGCCGGTAAAAATGCAAGCCGTCCCCGGTCAGATTCCTGCTCTAAAGCTGGAATCAACAGACTCCAAACAGAGGCAGCGGTCATAATTCCAGCAGCAAAGCCCGTTAAAATCCGCTGTACACTGGTTGGAAGATTGTTTTTCAAAAACAGTGCACACGCTGCCCCCAGTGTTGTGCCCAGAAACGGGATTAAAATTCCCTGTACAACTTGTGTCATCATGATTCTCCTTTCTCTGATGCTCATGGTTGATTAGTTAGTTTTAACTAACTATAAAATAGTATACACAGCTTTTCTCTTTTTGTCAATCCTTTTCCCTGACGAATTTTTTCGACAAATCAACACAGACTACAAGAACAGGAGGTGTATCCAAATGCCATTTCCCGATTTACAAACATTATTACAGGCAAGCAATTCTTCTCGGCAGTTTCTGCTTTCGCTGCCTGTAGATGTGCAATTGCAGCTGCATGAACAGAACGACTGGATTCACACACAAGCAGACTTACGGCGATATGCCGCTTATTATCATATAAATTAAATCGCACAAAAAGGGCGGTGCTCCGGTTGGAACATCGCCCTTTTCATACATCTTGATTTTTATTTCCGGTCTTCCTGCTTCAGCAGTGGTGTCATGCTCTTTGCACAAATTGCCATAGTAGACGCATTGTGTAAAAAGGCGGACGTTGCCGGCGGAAGTACGCTTAACAAGCCCAACAGCAACAAGGTGGAATTAAAGCCCAGAATAAAGCGATAGTTGGAATGAATCCGCTTCATCAGACGTTCGCTCAATTTCCGCAGGGTTGCCAGTTCGGTCAGATTTGCTCCACGCAAAGTAATATCTGCTGCTTCACGGGCAATATCCGAAGCATCGCTCATTGCAACAGAAACATTCGCTGCTGCAAGTGCTGGTGCATCGTTGATACCGTCACCAACCATAATGACCCGTTTGCCCTCTGCTTTCAGTTCTTCGACATAGCGGTGCTTGTCCTCCGGCAGAACCTGTGCATGATACTGCGTAATGCCCAGCATTTCTGCAGTTCGGCTGGCTGCCTGTTCGCTGTCACCCGTCAACATGACAAGGTTGCTGATACCAGCTTCTCGCAGCATGGTAATTGCCTGCTTTGCTTCTGCTCTTGGCGGGTCTGCAATGCAGAGCACTCCTGCCAACTCTGAACCAATTGCCAGATAGACAACGGAGCATGCTCCAGATTTTGCATCAATTTCCGCCTGCTGTTCCGGCGTAATCACAATGCCTTCATCTTCTGCAACAAAATGCTTGCTGCCGATAATCGCACGTTCTCCATGCAGCGTGGTTGCAATACCATGTGCAACGATATACTGCACTTCTGCGTGTTCTTCTTCGTGGTGCAGGTTCTGTTCCGCAGCTCCCTTTACAATGGCTCTTGCAACGCTGTGCGGGAAATGCTCTTCCAGACAAGCTGCTGTTTTCAGCACTTCTGATTCTGTATACGCTCCAAACGGAATGACCTTTTCCAGAACAGGTTCTGCATTCGTCAGCGTACCAGTCTTATCAAAGACAATCGTATCTGCCTCAGCAAACGCTTCGAGATACTTTCCGCCCTTGATGGTAATATCACAGTCTGCTGCTTCCCGAATTGCCGAAATTACAGAAATCGGCGTGGAAAGCTTGATGGCACAAGAATAGTCCACCATTAAAATCGAAACTGCCTTTGTAATATTCCGTGTCAGCAGCAAGGTCAATCCAAAGCCTAAGAAGCTAAACGGGACAATGCTGTCCGCCAGATGTTCCGCACGGCTCTGAACGCCTGCTTTCAGATTTTCGGAATGGTCAATCAATTCAATGATTTTTTGCAGCTTGGTATTTCCGCTAACGGCTTTTACCTGAATGACAATCGTTCCTTCTTCGACAACCGTTCCGGCAAATACCGTTGCTCCAGCGGATTTCATCACGCTCAGCGGTTCGCCTGTCATAGAGGATTCGTTGATATTGGCTTCGCCGTCTACAATCGTACCATCAACCGGAATGATGCTGCCCGTCCGAACACGGATGCAGTCATCTACCTGCAAGTCTGCCATTGGCATCAGCCGCTCTACATCGCCGTCAACAACCCAGACTTGTTCGGTCTTAATCGCTAAGCTATCTGTCAAAGCAGCCTTTGTTCTAGCTCTGGTATAATCTTCCAGCAAGGAGGAAACAGACAGCAAGAACATAATTGTTCCAGCAGTCTTATAGTTCTTTTGCAGCAGACAAGCTGCCACAGAAGTACCATCCAGCACTTCTACATTCAGATGACAGTCAAATAAGTTCTTCACTGCCCGTCCGACATACCGCAATCCTCTCAGGAAAACCATTGCGTTTCCGATTGGAGCTGGCAGCAATGCTTTATATAGAACCCGTTTTGCAACCAGTTTTGCCAAATCATTCTTGAAATCAGAATCAATCTGTTCCGTTCCGATTTGATTTTCCAACGGCTGCATGGTGCGAGGATTCATTCTTGCAACCAGACGGATGACATCCAAGCGATGTCCATTCCGGTAATGTACCAGAATACCGCCGTTCTGTGCGTGAACTTCTACCTGCAATACAAACCGATTCCGCAGCAATGCTTCCTGAATGGCGGTTTCCAGTTCCCGTTCAAATGCATATGCACCGCAACGAAACCGGATTCTGCCGGGTTTGTCATAAACGATTTTGCCATTCATGATACAATCACGCTTCTTCTTCCGTTGCAGCTTCTTCTGCGATGTCTGCCAGTCCAGCTTCTTCCTTTGCATCACAGCAAATATCAGCTGCTTCATCCTTCATGTTCTGGAAGGTTGCCTTTGCATCGCTCTGGAGCTTCATGCCCTTTGCCAGACCGCTGACTGCCAACTTCCGAGTGGTTTCCGCTGTTACAATCTTCTTACCGATTACCAGAGCAGCTGCACCGCCGATTGCACACCACAGTTTTTCATTTTTAAAACATTTCCACATATGTAACACTCCTTTAATTCTATGAAAGTTCTTTTTGCTTTTGGTAAACTCTACGTGAGTTCCTGTGATTTTATTATACGACAAACACCCTAAAAAGTCAATAGAATCCGACAAAAATTAGACCTTACAAACCGCAGTTTTTAAAAAGAAAAGGTTAGTCAAAACTTTTCAAAACCTATTTGCAGCGTTTCATTTTAAAAGAAAATCCTACAAGCCGTTTTCATATGGCTTTTCAAAAAAATAACAAAAAATCAATGCTGCTTTTTCAAATTTAACCGGATAGTTGCAGGAAGTTCCAAAGTATGTTATACTATAAAAAGCATATGCTGACAAACTCCACAGCACTCTGGAAAGGTGGTTTGATTTCTTGTACCCATTTCTTGAAAAGAGCATTCTATTCTGGATGATTCTCATTTCTGTTGCATCCACAATTGACACCATTCACCCACTCCCTGTGATTTCTCTCTTGCTTGCCCTGACGATTTCCGCCCTTGCACAAGCATTCCCGAAAATTTGGCTGTCCAGCGTCTGCCTTGGCGGTTACTTTCTGCTTTGCAGCTGTTATCCGCCGATTCTCTTGACGATGCCGCTGCTCTTATATGATGCAATTCGGGCGAAAAAATGGTATCTTTCTATTTTTGCCGTGGGTGCTCTGCTGCACATTGCTACATTTTCCGTGCTGCAAATCTGTTTATTCTGCGGACTGATTCCGCTTTCGATTCTATTGGGCTGGCGTGCTCAACAATGGGAAACTTGGGTACAGACTGCCCACCAGCAGCATGACCATGCAAGCGAATTGCAGCAAAAATTGACCCAGCGAAACCGCCAGTTGCAAACGGCACAGAATGATGCGGTACGCATGGCAACGCTGCAAGAACGCAACCGCATTGCCAGAGAAATTCATGACAATGTAGGGCATATGCTGACCCGTGCTCTGCTGCAAACGGGAGCACTTGCTGTTTGTGTCAAAGAAGAGCCACTAAAAGCCTCTGTTGCTGCCCTACAGGAAACATTAGACAGTGCCATGACCAGTATCCGCAGCAGCGTGCACAAGCTGCATGATGATGCCATCCCGTTGGAAAAGTCTGTGCAGGACTGCTTGCAACCTCTGAAAGATACTTACCACATTACATTAACTTATGATATTTCCGAACAGATTCCCAGCATTGTAAAGCTCTGCCTGCTGGGCGTTTTAAAAGAAAGCCTGTCGAATGTTGTCAAGCACTCCAACGGCGATGCCATTCAAATTGTCCTTCGGGAACATCCGGCTTTTTATCAGCTTTCCATTACAGACAACGGAACAGGCTCGCACTTGCAGCAAACCGGAATCGGTCTGGAAACCATGCAAGACCGAGCCGAACAAGTTCACGGGCTGATTCGATTCTTTCCGGAAAAAGATTCGTTTCGGGTGTTTCTCTCTATTCCAAAATCATAAATCGCCCACCCTACCATTATAATGTAAAGAAAGGAATCTTCTCCTATGCGTATTATTCTCATTGATGACGACCAGCTTGTGACGCTCTCGCTGAAAACCATCCTCGAAAGCACCGGCTCTGTACAGGTTCTGGCAACCGGAACATCTGGAGCGGAAGCGATTGCTCTCTATCAACAGTGGAAACCGGATGTCCTGCTACTGGACATTCAAATGCCGAATGGAAGCGGACTGGATGCCGGCGAACAGATTCTGCAACAAGACCCGAACGCTCGCATTTTGTTCCTAACAACATTTTCCGATGATGCCTACATTGCAAAGGCGTTGGAACTCGGAGCAAAGGGATACTTATTAAAACAGGACTTCGCCGGAATCGTTCCGGCTCTCGAAGCAGTCATGCAGGGGCAACATGTATTCGGGAAACAAGTCGTTTCCTGTTTCTCCAAACAATTCAAAAAGAAATCTACATTCGACTATGCCAAATATGACATTACAGAAAAAGAACAGGAAATCATTGCACAGGTTGCAAAGGGATACAGCAACAAGGAAATCGCTGCGGCACTCTGTTTCAGCGAGGGAACAATTCGGAATTATCTCAGCAGCATTTTGGAAAAATTGCAGCTGCGTGACCGGACACAGCTGGCAGTTTACTACTATCATCACCAGATGGACGTGTAAAATTCCGGAATTTGTGCAACTTGCATAAAATCTAGGTTCAATTTGAATTTTCTTTTTACGTAAAAAAGTCGAAAAACCGCTTGACAATCCTGCAAATTTCTGCTATAATAATAAAGCACTGAGGCGAGATGCTAAAACGTAAGATAATGAAAACGTGATACCGTATCTTGTTAAAATATGCGAGTGTGCTGGAATTGGCAGACAGGCACGTTTGAGGGGCGTGTGTTTCGACGTACGGGTTCAAGTCCCGTCACTCGCACCACATGCACGCAGTGCAGAATACGGATGGAAAGATGGCTGAGCTGGTCTAAGGCGCACGACTGGAACTCGTGTGTACGTTAATAGCGTACCGAGGGTTCGAATCCCTCTCTTTCCGCCAAATATTTTACGAAAAAGCGGTAGATGATTTTACATTTACCGCTTTTTTGTGTATCAAAAACAAGAAACATAAAAAAATAGATTCCCTGACTGGATTCACACACCATCAAGGAATCTATTTTTCATTTATAAATCTGTCCACGTCTGACCTGCTTATGTCATATTGTGTCACATATCAAACGGAAACGGTACATCTTTTAAAATCCGCTTCTGTTGCGGTACGGGTTGCTTTTGAATGAACTTCATCGCTTTTTCTCTGAATCTCGTACTCGTAAATCATCCGGTTGCAACCCCAATTCCTTCACAAAATCATCCAGTTTCATAGACGCTTCCCATGCATCCGGCTCCTTCTCCGGAATCACAGGAACAGAAACCAAATCATGAAACATCAGAATAAATCCCCGCAACTGTTCTTCTGTCAGTTGATTCAAAATCTGTACTGCTTGTTCTCTGGTACTCATTCTAAACGCCTCCTATTCATTCTCTTGCGTCTATTCGGTTTCCTCTGCATTCAGCATACCAAATTTTTTCTGCTTTGTCAATATCCTTTTTTAAAAACAGCCACCCCCTACCGTTTCGGTAAGAGATGGCTGTTTGTCGTTTCACCAAAAATCAAATTTACAGTGCCTGCTTCAAAATTGCAACCACATCTTCATGTGTCAATACCTGATAACCGCCAGTCATAATCAGCGTTGCATCTGCAATGCCCTCCAGCATATCTTCTGTCACGCCCAAGTCGGTCAGATTCATTACCAGACCCAATTGCTTCATATATGCTTCCATGCAAGCAAGCCCTTCTTCTGCAATCTGTTCATCGGTCTTTCCATCTGGGCATACATCCCAAACATTCATCGCATACCGCTTGAACTTCGGCAAGCCAGCCTGCAAAATATACCGATAATATGGCAGCGAAACAGCAGACAACGTCATGCCATGCGTTGCATCGGTATACGCACCGACTGCTTGCCCAATCATATGCACTTCCCAGTCGGTTGTCTTTCCCTTTTCTACCAGCGTATTCAGTGCCCATGTTGCAATCCACATGATATTGCTTCTTGCTTCGTAGTCTTTCGGATTCTCTACCGCAATCTTTGCACTGTGAATCAGCGATTTCAGCAGCCCTTCCATCAGATAATCCGAAGTGTTGTCATCCGTTCCAGAGAAGTACTGTTCCAGAATGTGTGACATAATATCAAAGAATCCAGCAATCATCTGATACTTTGGCAGTGTAAAGGTAAAGGTCGGATTCAGAATGGAGAACTTCGGCATCACTTCTTCCCCGAATACATGCCCGATTTTCAGCTTCTGTTCATGGTTGGTGATAACCGAACCTGCATTCATTTCTGAACCAGTTCCGACCATGGTCAGCACACAGCCCACCGGAATGATCTCGTTTTCCGGCTCTTCTTCCCGAATATAGAACTTTTCCCACGGGTCTTCCGGACAATGCACGGAAACAGAAACGGCTTTCGCATAGTCGCAGACAGAACCGCCGCCAACTGCCAGAATAAAATCAACTTTTCCGGCTCTTGCCCGTTCGCAGCCCTCTTTCAGCTTTTCTACAGTCGGGTTCGGCATAACGCCAGCATCTTCTACAATCGTCTTGCCGCATTCCTGCAAGATGGAAACGACTTGATCATAAATGCCATTCTTCTGAATCGAACCGCCGCCGTAAACCAGCAGAATATTTTTCCCGTACTTCGGCAGTTCTTTCCGCAAGCCATCGAGTGCCTGCTCTCCGAAATACAGCTTGGTCGGATTACAATATTCAAAATTTCCTAACATGAGAGATTCCTCCTCTTTTATTTGTATCTACTTACTTCAAAATGCTGTCTACCCAGCTTTTCAGCCCTGCAATGCTCTGTGTGCCGTTCAGCAGCTTACCTTCTACAATCATTGCACCCGGTGCACTGTCTTTCAGATTGGCAACAGTCTTGCCGAATCCGCTGCCGCCGGAAGTTGCAAACAGAACAATCTTCTTTCCAGAGAAATCGCCGCTTTCCAAAAACGTATTGATGATGGTCGGTGCAACATACCACCAAATCGGAAAGCCTACAAAAATCGTGTCATAGTCTGCCAGATTGCTGCACGGAGCTGCAATTGCTGGACGAGAACGCTTATCCTGCATTTCAACCGTGCTGCGACTCTTCTTGTCCATCCAGTTCAGGTCAGCGTTGGTATACGGAACAGCCGGCTTGATTTCAAACAAGTCTGCCCCTGCTGCCTCTGCCAGCAACTTTGCAACATTTGCAGTAACGCCACTTGCGGAAAAATAAGCAACCAATGTTTTCATGAGAAATTCCTCCTATTAATAAAAATCATAATCTTTTTTACTTGCCGAAGCTTGCCAAAAACTCAACGGTTTCTGGATCATAGTGCGAGAAGAACGCACTTTCTGCCTCATCCAATGCCTGAATCTTCTGCATATCATCTTCATTCAAGGTGAAATCAAAGACATTGAAATTTTCCTGCATCCGTTCCTTGTGGGTGGACTTCGGAATCACAACAACACCGCTCTGAATCAAGAACCGCAGAACAGTCTGTGCAACGGTTTTGCCGTATTTTGCACCAACTTCCTGCAAAACCGGATTCTGGAACAAATCTTTTCTGCCCTCTGCAAACGGCCCCCAAGATTCAATCTGCGTGTGATACTTGTCCAGATACTTCCGAGCCTGCTTCTGCTGCTGGAACGGATGGGTTTCAATCTGGTTCACTGCCGGCTGTACCTTGACAAAATTGCTGATGTCTACGAATCGGTCTGGATAGAAGTTAGAAACCCCAATTGCTTTTAAAATGCCCTGTTCATATGCTTCTTCCATTGCCCGATACGTGCCGTAATAATCCCCGATTGGCTGATGAATCAACAGCAGGTCAATATAATCCGTCTTTAACTTTTTCAGGGATTCTTCAATGGATGCCTTTGCCTTTTCATAGCCAGCATTTGTAATCCATACCTTTGTAGTCAGGAACAGTTCTTCCCGTGGAATGCCACTGTTTGAAATCGCTGCACCAACGCCTTCTTCATTATAATAAGCCTGTGCAGTGTCAATCAGCCGATAGCCCACTTCCAAGGCATCGGATACGCAGCGTTCGCATTCCTTCGGGTCAACCTGATACACACCATAGCCCAAAATCGGCATCTTCACACCATTGTTCAATGTTACAAATTTCATTTTGTTTCGTCCTTCTTCAAAGCAGCATACTGTTCCTCGGTCACAGCTTCTAACCATTCATTGCTGGTCTCTTCGCCCGGACATTCAATTGCAAGGTGGCTGAACCAACTGTTTGCCTTTGCACCATGCCAATGCTTGACTTCCGGCGGAATCACAACAACATCTCCCGGATGCAGGCTCTGTGCTGGCTTTTCCTCTTCCTGATACCAGCCTTCCCCATCGACACAAAGCAGAATCTGCCCACCACCGCTCTTTGCGTGGTGAATGTGCCAGTTGTTCCGGCAGCCCGGCTCAAAAGTTACATTTGCAATGAAAACGGTTTCCTTTGGATTGGTCAGCGGTTTCAGATAGGATCGTCCGATGAAATACTTTGCAAATGCGGTATTTGGTTCACCCTGTCCGAAAAATCCGCCGTGTTCTTCGGTCGCATCGTCTGCATAAACTTCCTTTGCCATCCGGAATGCAGCCCATGCATTCGGCCAGCCTGCATAAAATGCAACCTGTGTCAGAATCTCTACCATTTCAGACTTGCTGACACCGTTTTTCTTTGCGGTTGCCAGATGATATTGCAAGGAACTATCTACAATGCCCTTACTAATCAAGGAAGTAATCGTCACGATAGAACGCAACTTCAGCGGAAGTTGTACCTCTCTCGACCAAACTTCTCCAAACAATACATCATCGTTCAATGCTGCAAACTGCGGTGCAAATGTTCCAAGGGCATCTCTGCCGGCGGTCTGTTTCACCATGAAAAAAACCTCCTATTTTCTGTTTGTTTTTATATCTGTTTTCCGAGCTGATAAGCCTGCTCTTCGTAATCGGTTCGTTCCAGTGCCGGAACATCCATACAATCTGCACCAATCACCATGCCAGCAATGTCCCAATCCAAGAACTTTGCCATGCCCTGAAAAGAAGCAATTGTTCCGGCTGCGGATCCTATGGTATTATCTGCCATCGTCACCAGCAGAGCCGTTTTCTTGTTGTGGTGCAACTGGGCATCACAGGCATAGAATCGATCAATGACTGCCCGGATCTGTGCATTCATTGCATAATAATAAATCGGGGTTGCAAAGACAACCGCATCCGCTGCCAACAGTTCCGGATACAGCGTTTTCATATCATCTGCAAAGGCACAGCCCCGGTTCGTATTGTGGCAAGTTTCACAGGCAATACAAGGATGTACCTGCCGAAAGGCAGCATCAAACCGACAGACTTCATGTCCGGTTTCCTCTGCACCTCGAATGAAGGCAGCTGCCAAATGGGCGGACGTTCCATTTTTATGATGGCTTCCGGTAATTACAACAATTTTCATACGGTTTCCTCCTGTGTTTCGTCTGCACAAATTGCAGCAATCCATGCTTTGATTTCCTGCATCGGGGTTTCCAGATGGTCACCGCCGTTGGAGTCAAACTGAATTTCTTTTTCGTGTGCAAATGCAGCACCTCGACAGGCGATTTTCATATCTGCAATCGTATGTCCCGGCCATCCGCCGTTTGTCATAAACGGAATCACGGTCTTTCCGCTGAAATTCTGCTGGTGCAGGAATGTCCGAACGGCTGGTGCCATGGTATACCACCAAGTCGGCGTTCCAATGAAAATCCGGTCATAATCTGCAACGGACACCGAAAGCGGTTGAATCTCCGGTTCATATCCCCGATTGACTTCTTCCTGTCCCTGTGCAACAACGGCATCATATCCGCCTGCGTAAGGCGTAACTGTTTGAATTTCGGCAATGTCTGCCTGCGTTGCCTGTTGCAGCATCTCTGCAATTCGTTTCGTGTTGCCGTTTGTCAGAGAATAATAAACAATCAGCGGTTTCATATTGTTGTTCGCTCCTTATCGAATAAAATTCGTTCCTTGTCGTGGTTCTTGTTCCGGCAAGCCATAGGCTTCCTTACCCAGTGCAATGCTTTTCATCAGGAACGTCATATTTCTTGCAAGGGTTCGCATCGTCTGCAATCCCTCTGCATCCTGTTTGGCTTCGCCCGGCTCTCTGCCGTGAATGCTGTTCCAATACTGGCTAGAGGCAACCGGCATACCGGAAATCGTGAAGAACTTGTTCAGTTCGTCAAATGTTGCAGACAAACCACCTCTTCTGGCTGCAACCACGCTTGCACCCACTTTCATCCGTTTATCAAACGGGGTGCTATAAAACAACCGATGCAAAAACGCAACCAGAGTTGCATTTGCAGAGGCATAATAAACCGGACTGCCAATGACCATTCCATCACAGGCTTCAAACTTCGGAGCGGTTTCGTTGACCAAATCATCGAACACACAAGCTCCCTTTTTCGTACATCCATAGCAGGCAACACAGCCCCGAATGTCCTTATTTCCAACCTGAATCCACTCTGTTTTCACTTGATTTTCCTGAAAAATCCGTTCCATTTCTCGCAGAGCAACGGCAGTGTTGCCGTTTGCATGCGGACTTCCGTTAATCAATAATACGTTCATGATTTTTACTCCTCTTTCCATGTGGAATTGATTCCTGATTGCCGTGGCAAGCGGCACGGCTGTCGCTCCGCCGTCTGCCAAAGGGCATCAATCCCACTTTAATTCGCCCGTTTCCACGGCGATTTCGTAGCGTTCAATCTTGTAATTCAACCGTTTCAATGTGGTATCAATTTTTTCTTTCTGCTCCAACAGCAGTTCCCGCTGTTCTGTCAAAAGCTGCAATCTTGCCGGAATGGTATGTTCGCCTTCCTGTGTTAGCTTTACATATTCAATAATCGCTTCTACTGGAAGTCCTGCTCCTCGCATACACTTTGCCAGTTCAATCCAACCCAAATCATCTGGCTGATAATCTCGAATGCCGCTTGCAGTGCGGTGAACTGGTGGAATCATTCCTACACGCTCATAATACCGCAAAGTATCCTGTGATAAGTCGTAGCGTTCACTCACTTCTTTGATGGTTATGACAAACACCTCCGTTTTTTCGTTTTTTTCATTATAGACCCTGGAGTTCACTCCAAGTCAAGCGTTTTTGAAATTTTCTGCGAAATTCACAAAAAACGAGAATGCTTTTCATGTAATACCACGGATTTTGTGAAAATTATCCACAAAAAAGCAGCCGTGAACGCATTTGTCCACAGCTGCCATTGAAGCATATTTTATTTTTGCATTGGTTTTCTTATTCCTGCATGCCACGCAGAATCCAGTCATACATACCCTGATACTGCAATGCAGAGCTGCCCCAAGAGAAATCTTTTTCCATACCACGCTGAATGATGTCGTTCCAATCTTCCCGATGGTTGAAATAGATGTTCTTTGCATAGTTGATGGTATACAGCAAATCATCTGCATTGTAATTGTGGAACGTAAAGCCTGTTCCGCACTTTTCAAATTCGTTGTATGGCTCTACGGTATCCTTCAGACCGCCCGTTTCCCGTACAATCGGAACAGTACCGTAACGGAGCGAAATCAGCTGTGTCAGACCGCATGGTTCAAACCGAGATGGTACTAACATGGCATCTGCTGCCGCATAGAGCTTATGAGCCAGTGCATCCGAATAGAAAATATTTGCAGAAACACGGTCTGGGAAACGTCCCTGATAATACCGGAACATATCTTCATACCGAGATTCTCCCGTTCCGATGATGACAAACTGCGTGAATTCATCCACAATGCGTTCGGTAATCCAGTCAACCAAATCCAGACCCTTCTGGTCGGTCAGACGAGAAATGATTGCAATCATGAATTTGTTGTCATCCACCGGCAGACCCAATTCTTTCTGCAATGCCCGCTTTGCTTCCTTCTTCTTTTCAACGGCATTCTTTTCGTTGTAATGCACCGCAATCTTTGGATCAGTTTCTGGATTATAAACAGAATAGTCAATGCCGTTCAAAATACCACGCAGCGACCGGGAACGAGCACACAGCAGACCATCCAGCTGTTCGCCGTAATACGGGGTCTTGATTTCTTCTGCATAGGTTTCACTAACGGTTGTAATGTAATCTGCATAAACCAAGCCGCCCTTGAGCATATTTGCATCCTTTTTAAATTCCAGCTTGTCCGGCGTGAACATATAGCCCGGCAGGTTGGTGTTATAAATAAAGTGGTCGATGTCCCAAACACCTTGGAACTTCAGGTTGTGAATGGTCATAATCGACTTTGTGCCCCAATAAAAGCTATGGGTTGCAAAGGTGCTCTTGAGGAATACCGGAATCATACCCGTCTGCCAGTCGTGGCAGTGAATAATGTCCGGATGGAATCCGATGACCGGCATGGCTGCCAGAACTGCCTTACAGAAGAAAATATAGCGTTCAATATCCCAGCGGACAGAATCTGTATAAGGCTTATCACACTTGAAATAATATTCATTATCAATAAAGTAGAAGGTAATGCCCTCGTATTCATATTCCATGATGCCGACAAACATCGGTTCACTTCTCTGACCATAGTCCATATAGAAGTTGGAAACAAACTTGAATTTTCCACGGTATTCCCACGGAATACAAGTATAGTTCGGCAGAATAACCCGCACGTCATAATCCCCTTTATACAGGGCTTTTGGCAGTGCACCAACGACATCTGCCAGACCGCCGGTTTTGACGAATGGAACACATTCAGAAGCTGCAAATAAAATATTTTTCATCTTGCTTTTACCAACCGTGCTGCAAAGGACACGGTTTCTCCTTCCGTATCAAAATGCTGCAACCCAAACGATTGCAGGGAGTGCAGTGCATCCAGAACGACTGGTTTGCAGCTGCTAAAAACATTATACAATATTTTTTCAAAATCGTCAAGTGGAATTTTCTTAAAAACTATAAAAATCGCACAAAATAAAAGAAAATTTCCGGTAAAATGTTGTGGAAAGCGTTTGTGCCGTTTGGCTCATTGCTGCAATTCCTGCACAAATCGTGGACTTTCGGTGATGTCTGCTCATAATCTTCTCATTTTTCATACAGGAAAATTTTTTGTGAAATACAGAAAAAATAGTTTCCAATGCGGAAAAAATATGGTATAATAAAGAAAGCTGAATCGAAAGGAGACTGCTTGGATTTTATGGCAGAACAGATACTTCACATGCAAGACCCTGCACAATGGCAGGCACTTTGCGGAAATTTTGACGAAAATATCCGCACGCTGGAACAGCTCTATGAAGTGACCATTGTTTGTCGGGATACAGAAATCAAAGTCAATGGAGCAGAAGCCAAAGCAGCACAGGCAGCTGCGGTATTGCAATCCCTGCTGCAAATGCTGGAAACCGGTCAGCCCATTACCCTGCAAACCGTCCGCTATGCGGCAATGATGGTCAGTGAGGGCGAAGGACAGGAATTGCAGGCACTTGCAGACGGCGGCATTTGCCTCACCGCAACCGGAAAAGTGGTACGTGCCCGAACCGTTGGACAAAAACGCTACGTCACTGCCATTCAGAAAAATACCATTGTCTTTGGCATCGGCCCTGCCGGAACTGGAAAAACCTATCTTGCCGTTGCCATGGCAGTCAAAGCGTTCAAGCAGCATACCGTCAGCCGGATTATTTTGACCCGTCCGGCGGTGGAAGCCGGAGAAAAACTCGGGTTCTTGCCGGGTGACCTCCAAAACAAGGTAGACCCTTATTTAAGACCGCTGTATGATGCCCTCTTTGAAATGATGGGAGCAGAAGCGTTCCAGCGAAATCTGGAACGGGGCGTGATTGAAGTTGCACCGCTCGCCTATATGCGTGGCAGAACACTCGACCATGCTTTCATCATTTTGGATGAAGCACAAAATACAACGTCCGAACAGCTGAAAATGTTCCTGACCCGTCTGGGTGAGGACAGCCGTATGGTCATCACGGGGGATATTACTCAGATTGACCTGCCGGATAAACGGAAATGCGGATTGCTGGAGGCAATGCAGGTGTTAAAACACGTCAACGACATCGCCATTCAGGAATTTACAAATAAAGATGTGGTACGCCATCGCTTGGTACAGGATATTATCCGTGCTTATGAAACGTATCATCATCGAGAGAGAAAGGTTGAGAAATGATGCGTGTAAAGGTTATGGTGAAAAACAATCAGAAGACAATCAAAGTGCCAGTGGGGATTCGGATGCTGATTCGCCGCTGCTGTCAGGCAGTTCTGGTGATGGAGCAGTTTCCACATGATGCGGAAGTAAGCGTTTCGTTTGTCAGCAATGCCGAAATTCGGAATTTGAACAGAATTTACCGGAAAAAAGACAGTGTGACGGACGTGCTCTCGTTCCCGCTCGGCGTAGACGGAAAGTATGACATCAGCAAAGAAACCGGCTGTGCCCTGCTCGGCGATGTGGTCATCTCTCTGGAAACCGCTATGCGGCAGGCAGACTTGTACGGGCATTCCCTCGAACGGGAAATCGGTTTCCTGACGGTACATTCCATGCTGCACCTGCTGGGTTATGACCACGAAACTTCTCCGCTCGAAGCTCGGAAGATGCGGGAAAAAGAAGAACAGGTGCTCGGCGAACTGGGCATCTCCAGAGAAGAAACCTTTGTTTCAGAGGAGTAACACATGACAAAAACGGTATTTGTAACCATCTCCGGCAGAACAAATGTCGGAAAATCCTCCCTGCTGAATGCCATCGTCGGCGAACGGATTGCCTCGGTCAGCAATAAGCCGCAGACAACCCGTACCCGTATCACGGGCATTAAAACCGTTGGAGAAATCCAAATGGTGTTCATGGACACGCCGGGACTGCATAAGCCGAAAAACAAGTTGAGCACTTATATGCTGCAAGCAGCAAAAGAGGCAGTCAATGACATGGATGTCGTCTTGTTTGTAGCAGACTGCACCCGACAGCCCACCGAACAGGAACTGGAATTTTTACAGCCGTTGAAAGCCTCCAAAACCACGGTGATGCTGGTGCTGAATAAAATTGACCTGCTCGAAGAAAAAAATGTTTTGATGCAGCGAATTGCAGAATGGAACGCAGCGTTTCCGTTTGCAGAAAGTTTCCCCATCAGCGTTTCTGAAAATGACGGCGTGGATTTGGTGGAAGAAGCCGTCTGTCACTGTGCGATTCCTGCTCCGCATTACTTCCCGGATGACAAAATCACCGACCAGCCGGAACAAGTGCTGATTGCCGAAATGATTCGGGAACAGGTGCTGCGGCTGCTGCGGGATGAAGTGCCGCACGGCGTTGCAGTTGCAGTGGAACGGCTCTCCGAACGGGACGACAAGGACTTACTGGACATTGATGCAACCATTTACTGTGAACGGGAATCCCACAAGGGCATTCTCATCGGCAAAAAGGGAGCAATGCTGAAACGGATTGCCAGTCAGGCAAGAGCCCAGCTCGAACAGTTCTTTCAGATTCAAGTCAACCTGCAATGCTGGGTCAAAGTCAAAGAGGACTGGAGAAATCGGGATGGACTCATCCGGAACTTTGGCTTGAACAACCTCGACAAGTAATCCCCTGCACAGAAATTTCCATGGATAACCGGCATTTGTTTTTGCAATCCTATTGGTAGAGGTGAAAACAGATGCAAGCAAATCTTTGGACACGATTTTGCCAGACCGGAAAAATCTCGGACTATCTGGCTTGGAAACAAACGGCACAGGCTGCCGAACAACCCAAAAAGGATACCATCGAACCATGCTCACAAAACGATGCTTGATTCTACAGGAACGGCAGGCAGGTGATGCCGGCAGATTTCTGGATATTTTAACAAAAACAGAAGGCGTTCTGGAAGTGTTCGTGCGAGGCTCGAAAAAAGCCAACAGCAAACATCTTGCTGCAACACAGCCATTCGCCTATTCCAAACTCTGTTTGGCAGAGAAAAACGGCAGGTACTATGTGGAAAGTGCTGAGCCAATTCATTTATTTTACGGGCTGCGGGAACATTTGACGCAGCTCGCTTTAGCAGCTTACTTTTTTGACCTCATCCGGTATGCCGTCCCTACCGGACAGCAGCAGAATTTTATTTTACGGCTGACCCTCAATACGTTATATTATCTCACCACGGGAAACCGCAGCGAAGCATTCCTGAAAAGCGTCTTTGAACTGCGGTTTCTATCCGAACTGGGAATGATGCCGGATGTATTGGTCTGTCCGGTCTGTATGGAGTACTTACCGCAATCCCTGTTCTATTCCGCCAGAACAGGGCATTTTTATTGTCAGAAGTGTTATACCCCCCAAGAAGAAGATTATGCTGTCCCGATGTCGCTGGGCGGCTTACAGGCGATTCGGCATATTGTCCTGACCGAACCGGAACGCCTCTTTCAATTCCGGCTGGGTGCGGAAACACAACAGGCAGTCAATCAGTTCTCGGAAACCTTTGTTCGCTACCAACTGGACTACCAACCACAGACCCTGCAATTCTACAAACGGCTGCTATCCACACAACCACCCCTTCCCCGTCCGTCATCAACAACGGACAGATGACAAATTGTTTTCCAAAAACAAGGAGGCATTATGAATCCAAACGAACGTACATTAGAATTAGATAAAATCTTAGAGCTGCTCGCCAACGAAGCCGCCAACGACCTCACCAGAGAACAGGCTCGCCCCCTTACGCCACAAACCGGATTGGCGAGCCGGCT
>OGPY01000623.1_pt1 | contig 32037 bp, 20 predicted proteins | sample 1553121 | NCBI WGS metagenome assembly OGPY01 (sample SAMEA2580004, study PRJEB22360) | human gut metagenome
AGCCGCCGTTTCATCTGTATAGAAGTGACGGCACCGATTGATACAAACGTAACCATCAACTACCGCCAACTCTATGCACAGGCGATGGAAGCCATCGTAAAGGGCGAACGTTATTGGTTTGATGATGCCGATGAAGCTATTTTGCGTGAAGCGAACCGGGAATTCGAGCAAATGAGTCCGGTTGAGCAGTTATTCCATTGTTATTTTCGTTCACCGGAGGAGGGAGAAGAAGGCGAATACTTGTCCCCCATGCAAATATTGGAACATCTACGGAGTAAGAGTAGGGATATAAAGCTGACAGATAGCAATGTAAATCACTTCGGAAGAATATTACGAAAGAACAACCTGGAATATAAGCGAACTTGCAAGGGTATTGTATATCGGGTGGAAAAGTTATAATAATTTATTTTTTAGTGTGACGACAAACGGTTTGTCGTCACTTATCACAACGGTTGCCATTATACGGCAATCGTTTCTGTTTCAATAGAATAAATGGAGTTGTGCTGAAGTGCTGACAAACTATGCAAACTTATTATTGAAAAACCTGAGGGAGCCACAGGGCTTGATAATTCCTCCCTTCCTTTTTCATCGATAAAAAGCTTCTGTTAGTCGATTTTTCTATTTATGGATTAAACTATATCCCGGGAATATTGTCATAGATACGTGTTTCATAAATAAAATGGAATTAACTCACTTTTAAATGAATAGAATTATGAAGAAGCAAATTTTAAGTTTGGCCCTTGCCCTGTTTCTGGGAACGGCTGTAGGTATGGCACAGGAAAACAGAGGCGAACGTCCTGATCCGTCAAAACGCATCGAACAGATGGTAACTGATCTGGGACTGAATGAAACTCAGGCTAAAGAGTTTAAGGCAGTAATGGAGGAGATGAGACCAAACAGAGATGCTTCGGGCGAAAGACCTTCACGCGAGGAAATGGAGAAGAAGCGTAATGAGGCAGATGCGAAACTCAAAAAGATTCTGACGGACGAACAGTATAAAAAGTATCAGAACATGAGGCCTCAGAGAGGACAGAGAAGAGGGAAATAATCTTCTATAAGATATTCTTCATCCGCAGATGACGCGGATGAAGAATATAGGTTATTTACTGAATGTAACCTCTTCCGTATGCTCACCCACAAAGATACGTGCCATATCTCCAGTTTTATACCATTTAGGTTTCTCGGGCATATCATCGTAAATCACTTCACCGTTTATCGTCAGGTTTTCGAAACGAATGTTTTTCACTTTCCGTTCTTTGTCATAGCCGATAATCATGGAAACTTCCGCATCCTTTCCCGTATAAGAAATGTCTTTGAACAGGATATTCTCAATGCCTCTGCCGGGTGCCTTGCAATATTTTTCGTTGAAGAAGATACGGAGATTGACCAGTTGTCCTTGTCTGAAGTCTTCTATCCGGATATTTTCAAAGCGTACGTTCCGTATCAGGTTGTTGTCTCCGGTGTTGATGGCAAGACAGCCCTGATAATCCAGTTGCTTTTCTTTATGATCCAATATATCTATATTGATATAATTCAGGTTTTCCAGAATCTCAGGATTTTCCACATTTCCATGGATACCGATGAAGATGGGGTGAGCTACATCTGCCCAGAGAGTAGAGTTCTGCATAGTGATGTTTTTGCAACCACCGGTAAAGCCCATACGGGTGCCGTAGACCGTAGTGCAATCGTCCGAATTACGACAGAATACGCCATCGAACAATATATTGTTACTGGCAAAAACATTCAGTCCGTCGCCCCAGCCATAGGAACTGATAACTTTTAAATTGCGTATCGTTATGCTGTCCGAGCCTCCGGTGGGACATTGCGTTGTGATCAGACCTTCTACCAATACATTTTTGGAATGGACGATACGAATTCCCGCCCAGCGTTCCGGAAGGACCAGCCCTCTGCCCAGTATCTTCACATCTTGTGCATCGACCACTTGAATACGCCCTTTTATGACTGCTCCCCCTGCCACGTAAACGGTTTTTCCGGATGGAACATTCAGAGTGTCACCGGGTAAATGGTGCACTCCCGGTCCAAAGTAAATCAGATTACGGTCTTTAAGTTTTCTGGGTTTGTTTTCGTCTATCGGATTGGCAAAAAGATGGAGATTGTGGAAGATATCTCCATTGACTTCTACCGATAGATTGCGTGGACGATTCAACTTAAAGGTCATGGTATTGTTGGTTATTGTAGGAGTGATTCCATAGGAGAGAGGACGTACTCTGCCACTTTGAATCGCTCCGTGATTGAAAGTAACTGATACCTCGACCTCACCTGAAAAGTCGAAATAACTCATTGAAGCTCTTTCTACATGATGTTTGATATTCCGCACTTCATCTACTTTGACAAGGTATGTGTCAACCGGTTTCCAGTCTTTTCCTGTTTCCCGTACTTTCACTGTGAAATCATTCATTAAATCAGCCCCCTCCGGTGCCGGATAGGTGACTAACCGGTTCTGCGAGTTTGCATAGTGGATGGTGCTTAATAAAACACCTGTGATAACTATAAATTTGCTCAGTTTCATTTTTATGGTATTCTCAGTGAGATTAGCTCTTATGGTAATAGCCTGCAATATACATTTTAAAATGTAATATTGCAGGCTGATGATTTTTTATCTTATTTTTTACTGATGCTGGTCAACAGAATCATATAATGCTTTTTACTTGCATCCGTATCGGCAGGACGATAATCGGTAATCTGTCCGATACCGGCAAATACAACATCTGTTACGTCTCCCAAGGCTTTAACCTTTGCCGCATCTTCTTCGCGGTCAACAATAAATACGCATGGAGTTATTCCCCATTCGGTGGCTGCGCCTTCCACGTATTCGGTCAAGACGTAATAGGTACCGTCATAAGTGACTTTAGCTGTACGTTTCGCAACTTGTACGAATTCATCTGCTGTGATATTAGGTTCGCCGGCTTCGTCATCACTGCATGCTGTAAACAGTAATGGTAGCAACAACATTCCAAGAATAAATTTTATAGTTTTCATTGTTCAATACATTTTAGTTATTATTCATATTTACCATCCCGGATTTTGTTTCAATTGCGGATTCAAACGAATCTGTACCAAAGGAATGGGAGACAGATAATCGCGCTGGCTGAAAAGCAGGTTGCCTGCCAGTGTAGCAATGGAACGTCCATAGTCGGGATCATTGGGGCCGCTTCCTTGATAGATGCCGTAGAGCAACGGATATTTTTCAGGATAATAACAGGGTTCGCCAAAGTAAGTGGCATCATTTGCTTTTTCTGTTTCGTAAGCCGTGCCAAGAATATGACGACCCAATTTCTGGCCTCTGAGGTTGATGTGTGCAATACCCCAGCGCTTCAGATCGTCAGAACGGAAACCTTCGCCAAAGAGCTCACAGGCACGTTCGCGACGAATTTCATCGAGCATATTCATCTTTTTGCAGATTGTTTTTCCCGTAGCGTGATCAAACCAGCCGGCATCCCATACATTGGCGATCAAGGCATTGGTGAGTGGAGCTACGCGGGCACGGGCACGGTTCTTATTAATGGATTTATTCAGATCCTCATCGGAAATGGTTCCGCCGTTCAATTCGCAAGTTGCTTCCGCATAAATCAAGTGCACTTCGGCCAGACGGATGAGCGGATAATCGGCAGATTCGGTATTTTGTGGTCTGTTGGCACCTTCGATCAGGAACTTACGGCTACCGTATGTGGCGGCTGTGGCATTTGTACGAAGAGTAGGCTTGAATATTCCGCAAGGACTGCCATATGCAGGATCTGAACCATCATACACTTCGTTATTTTTCGGGAACAGTGCTTCCGGATAAGGATTTCCGGTTTGCGTCAATTGGCGGCCATCTTCCGGACGACTGCTCCAGATGGTACGGTCAGGTATGGACATACAGCAACTGATGAAACGGTAGTCGCGATTGCGGAACTCACCTACAAATGTATCATAGCCGGCGAATTCAGGATTGTTTTGAGCATCGGACATATTGCCTGTATAGCTGATACGGATAGGTAGTCCGTTGCGGCATGGGAAAGACTCACCGAACGAAGCACTGATGTCCGTAGCCTGCCAGGTGATAACCGTATGAGATAAGTTAATACCTATGCGTGCTAAATTGTAGTCAAACTTCTGACTAAAAATGAATTCTTTATTTGTACTTTTACCTTTTCCCTTGAAGTTGGGAATGTTGCCATCTCCGTCGTCAATATTGAATAAATAGAAATAACTCAAAGAGTCGCATTCATTCCAAAGTTGGAAAGTACCGGATTCGGCTTCTTTAATTACTTCACCGGACAGTCGTTTGGCTTCGGTCAACATCTTCTCTATTGAGTAATATCCTTCGGGTTTTGCTGTACCGGCACCTACGTTACTGCCGTCTCCGTCTAAATCATAGTCGATGCTGGGAACATATTTCTCCCAGGTGGCTTCATAAAGTAATACTCTTGCCAGAAATGCTTGTGCGGCTTCCTGACTAACTTTGCCTTTGGCATTTTCTGCAATGGTGCTTTCTTTAGGCAGCATCGGGATAGCTTTCTCCAGATCGGAAATTATGAAGTGGGCTACTTCATAACGACTCTTGCGAGGACCGAATAATACATTTCCGTCTGTTACATCCAATACACGGTCTACAATAGGTACGCCACCGAACACTCTTAGCAGATAGAAGTGCTGCCATGCGCGGAAGAAATAGGCAGTACCTACAGACTGGGCAATGCCGCTGGGATCTCCTGAGTATTCTTCAGCTTTCTGCAAGAGGATATTGCAGGTGCGGATATGTCCATAAGGTTTGTCCCATTGGAAATTGCTTTCAGGTGCCGAGCCGCCTCCGTTAGAACCTAATCCTGAAATATCGAGCCCACGGTCCATGTTGCCGTAATTGGCTTTATTCTCATAGTTTTTCCATCCCTCTGTATTATAGAGTGCATTGGCGGCCTGTTCAAATTGCTGGGGAGTTTTGAAAACAATAGTTTCTGTTCCCTTATCCAGTGGCTCTTTATCAAGAAAATCACTGCATGAAGCTAATGGAAGTGCCATTGCGGACACTAATAGTATATTCTTTATTATCGTTTTCATATTCTGTAATTATATAAGTTTGTTTTTAGAATGTAACGTCTATACCGAAAGTCAGCAAGCGGCTGAATGGGAATGTCGTATTACCTCCTTCACCATTTTCCGGGTCATAACCATCTTTGATTTTTGTCCATTCCCACAAGTCATCACCAGAGAAGTAGACTCTTAGTTTGTTGAGGCCGGCTTTGGCAATCCATTGCTTAGGCAGTGAGTAACCTACAACGAGAGATTTCAAACGTATATATCTGTTTTTCTGTACACTGGCATCAATATTATTATAGTTGAACTTGTTGAAGTTTTGATTACGGGACAGGATCGGATATTCAGCATTCGTATGATCGGGTGCCCATGTTTTCCCCATGAATGTATAATTCTGTCTTACGTAGTTTACGACAAACGGTGCATACACACTTCCACCTCTTAAAATAACCTGTTTGCCAACTCCCTGGAAGAAAGCGGAAACATCAATACCTTTCCATTCTAAACCGGCTTTAAATCCGAATGTCAGACGCGGAGATGTTTCACCTGCATAGTAAATGTCTTTGTTTGTAATGGCACCGTCACCATCCAAATCTACGTACCTGCGAGCTCCCGGGCGAAGACGTTCCAGATTGGTTTCTGACGGAGCCGGAAGAATATTACCGGCTTTAGGACCTGTATGATCTGCATTCCAATAAAACATTTCATAAAATGCATCCACTTCTTCCTGAGTCTGGAAAAGACCGTCTGTCTGATAAACATAAATCGCATTCAACGGTTTGCCGACTAAACGTTTTGAGTTATAACCTGGCTGAGGTATTTCTTCATTATTGGGCAATGTGAGGAGTTTTGTCCAGGCGTCGGAAAGAGAACCGCCGATATTGTATTTCACTTGCCCGATCTGGTCATTCCAATTCAAGGCTATTTCCCAACCTTTGGCACGTAATTTTCCGTCATTCAACTTCGGTGCTCCGGCGCCCAGCACTGCCGGATAGGATGTTGTGATAAACATACCGTCATTGGTCTTTATAAAATATTCCATTGTAGCTCTCAGCCGGTTGTTGAGGACTGCTACGTCCATACCGATATTATGGCTGTTTAGAGTTTCCCAGGTACGGTCGGCAGAACGCATACCATCTACCCAAAGTGAAGTATGCTGTGTAGGGGTGATTCCGAAAAGAGCTGTTCCCGTCTTGATTTCTGAGAAACGTTCGTAATTGCTGATTCCTTCTACACTGCCTGTTTTACCGTAGTTATAACGGACTTTTAAATCGCTCAGCCAGGGAATATCTTTCAGGAAGTTCTCACGTGAGAGTCTCCAGAATCCGGAAACAGAATAGAAATTCTGCCAACGCTGTGATTTGTCCAGTTTGGAAGAACCGTCCCGGCGCCCTAATACTTCGACTGAATATTTGTCATCATAGATATAGTTCAGACGTCCCATATAGGATACGAATCCCCAGGAACCCTGTCCGCCTTCTGCTGTGTTATTGTCGCCTGTAATCCACACATTTAAGTCCGTTAAACCGGAGCCCGGATACATGGGCCCCATGTTGCGTGCAGCAACTACTTTCTTGGATGTTTCTTGTTCAGCAGTCATACCGATCATGGCGGAAATACTGTGTACATTTGCAAATGTCCGTTCATAATTGGCAAAGCCACCCAAAGTAACATTTTCCCATTTTTCGACGCTTTCGTTTAACGAACCCGGACCGTTTTTGCTACCGTTTACCGTACCGATCCAATCATAATAGGTTACCTCATTCTTTACCTCTGTCTTATTCCTTTGTGCCAACTTGTAGTTGCCGGATGCTACCAGGGATAATCCTTTTACCCATTTCGACAAATCAAGTGTGATCTTCATGTCTCCACGGAAGGTAGTCAGTGAATTGTCGATACGACCACCATACAGAAGACCTCCGATCGGATTACGGCTACCACTGAATGTATCATAAGGATCACCATTCATATTGAGTATAGGCCAGAGCCAAGGGTCCATCCAGCCGGTACCTACATCGGTAGAGGGGGTGGAAATATCACGCTTTTCATAAGCCATGCTCGTGGAGAATTTTAACAGTTCATTGGCTTGGTAATCAGCATTCAGGCGTGCACTATATTTCTTTTCGCCATCGTCCGCCACTTTTAGTTGTGACTGGCTGTCTGAAAAACCCAATGAAGCGTAATAATTGAATTTGTCATCTGCTCCGGAAATTGTTACCGTATGTTTATGCGAAGTGGCCTGACCATACAGGTAATCTTCCATATAAACATTGGGATCCCAGCGTTTGATTTTACTTCCATCCGCTATTGTAACCACTTTTCCTGCTCTGAGTGCATCAAACAGGTTTGAACCACCATACGACATGATTGCACCTGTATTGGGATCGATAATCGTCGGATCATCTTCCCACTTGCCTGTTTCCGGATTCCAGGCAGTAGCTTTTCCACCACCAAGAATCCAATAATTTACATTTTGATAGGTCTGGCGTGGATCTAGCATTCCCGGAGTACCGTAATTGGCATCCCAGTATTGTGCTTCAAAGAACATGTCCAGCCATTGTCTGTTATCGGTGAGGGGAGGCTGAATACCATTTGTAGTACGGCTGATAGAACCGCTATAAGCTATTTGCGCCTTACCTTTCTTACCGCGTTTAGTCGTTACCAGCACGACTCCTGCCGCTGAACGGGCACCGTAGATAGCAGCGGAAGCATCTTTCAGAACGGAGATATTCTCAATGTCATTAGGGTTCATAGCATTCAGTTCGTCCAAAGAACCGGACATACCATCAATGATGATCAGCGGACTGGAGTTACCGTTGATGGATATATCACCACGTATTTTCATGGCTGCATTTTCACTACCTGGACGGCTGGAAGTACGGGTGATCACCAAACCCGGAACTTCACCCTGCAAGGCAACTGTAGCATTGGAGATACCTTTGTTGGCAAACGCTTCTTCACCTTTAATCTGGGTAATAGCGGAGGTTAATGATGCCTTTTTCTGTGTTCCATAACCCACGACCACTACTTCGTCCAATAATTCAGAATCTTCCTGTAGTGTGACATTGATAGTAGTTTTATTTGTTATAGGAATTTCCTGAGTTTTGTAGCCGACGAAGGAAACAACCAATGTGCCTTTGGCATTATTTAAAATGAAATTACCGTCTATATCGGTTATTACACCATTCGTTGTACCTTTTATGGTAACGTTTGCACCAATAACAGGCTCTCCGGTGTTATCAATGACTGTACCACGTATGGTCCGTCCGTCTTGTTGTACTTCCTGCGTAATTTGTACGGCTGCATTGATATTATCTGTGAGAGATAACGTCGTCAGGCATAGAGCTGCCGCAAATATAAATTTCTTTCTCATATCATAAAATTTAATGTTTTCAGTATTAGATTTATTTTTCCGGGCTGAACACATTCACCTCGGAAATCATCACGAAATTGCTTGAACCTTTATCACTTTCAGCAAAAGAAACTTTGACATAACGGGCTGTAGCAGGTGATGGGAAACGGAATAATTGAGGGGTATCTGTATTCGGATCAAATGAATAATGTCCTTGTTCTTCCCAACCCCAGCTGTCCGGTTTATTTTTATCTACAGCTGCTGCATTGGAACAAGTGTAGAAAGTTTGTCCCTTATGAGTTCCGTTGTTTCCAAGACGTCTTCTGATGTCCATATGACTGATCTGGTAATCCTTTCCCATGTCAATAATAAAGAAGTGCGGATAAGCTGATGACGTTTTCCATGCAGTGTGCCAGAAAGTGGCGGGATCATTATCAAGCATGGTTATTACACGTCCGTTAACGGCGCCTTCACCTACCGTTTCTTGCGAACTATAACCAATTGTGCCATCGTTGGAGGAATCATTGTAATCAGGAAATTTCCAATCTGCTTTGGGTAATTTCTCCATAGTGCCTACCGCTACTTCGAAGGGGAACACTTCGGAAGCATTCTCTTCCGCATCTTGTGTAGTGACATTGATAACACAATCTTCACCCGAGAAGTAATTCACTGTTTCGTAAGTAAGAGGTACAAAACGTTTCTCCTTACTGCCGGCAGCAGCCAAAATTTTGGTACTTCCGGTTTTCGAAGGTGTACTTTTCGAATAATAGTCGAGCACTACATAAACCGGAGCTACTGATTCGTTATTCCAGCTTACGTTTACCCCTCCCGGTTGAGTTTCGATTTCTACGGTTTCGGCCACTACGGCAAAAGCAGGTGTATCAGGTTCGGCTGTTACTTCTACAGCACCTTTGTTGTTACCTTTGACGGAGCAGGAAAAGATGGAGAATGTAACCGGATCTGTATTGGCAAAACCACTGACTGTTGCTTTGGCAACCCCATTGTCTGCATTTTCCTTAGAAATGAGCTGGTATTTTTTCTCACCTTTCGAAGTTGTGTATTCTATTTTAGTATACATAAAACTTTCATTAGTAGGATTGGTCCATGTCAGGTACACTTCACCGGGGCCGGCTTCTGTTTTCACATTTGTAACTTTCTCCGGAGCTGCATTGTTAACTGAAATTCTACCTTCCACATCATCTCCACAGGAACTGAATATGGCAGATAAAGAGAATAAAATCACCGTAGAGAAAAGGGCTTTCCTTAACGGAAACTTTAGAAAATCTTTCTTCATAAACTATAAATTTAAAATTAACACTATTGTATATTATCTAATTAGATACATTGCTTGATGAATTCGCGTATCTCTCTGCGGCTGACGAATAGGTGATTCTCGACCGTACGGGGGGAAATGCTTAATTCAGTGGATATTTCGGAGATTGACTTTTCATCAAAACGACTCATTACATATATTTTTTTGCGTTGAGCGGTGAGAGTTTCCAATTTATGTCTCTCCAGAAGGGATAGTTCTTTGGCGATTACATGGCTTTCCGTTTCGTTCGTATAAGTAACTGCATGATCGTACAGATAAGAAGTAATTTCTTGTTTCTTATAGTAGCGGCGCAGATAATCGGTTAGTAAATTACGGGCTATCGTGAAAATGAAGAATTTCACAGTATCCGGACGAAGCATTTGTTTATAGTCAATAAGACGCAGAAATACATCCTGAGATAAGTCCTTTGCTGTTTCCCAATTATTAATCCTATAATTAATATAAGAACATACCGAATTATAATGTTCTTTGTAGGAACTGGTGATGAGGCAGGGCGATGTTACTTTTATGTCTTCCATGCTTTCGATTTTTGGTTTCACATTTTTCTGTTTATAGTATTTCTTTTGTCAAGAAGTATAATGCAAAAATAGATAACTGTAAACAGAGTAAAAACTAAAAAAACATGGAATCTGTATCAAACTTATGGAAGATACTATTTGAATATAATACTATTGATTATCAGGTTGATATGTCGGTATCACAAATGAGTGATACCGACCGGAAATAGAAAGGAGAGTTATTCTTTATCGTATTGCTGAATATATTCGTTGGGGGTTGTACCTGTAAACTTCTTGAAGGCACGGAAAAAAGAAGCTTTTGACTTGAAACCGCATTTCTCGGCTAAGGTTACCAGCGTATATTTTTTATGTTGTCCTTCACTGATGGCCTGCTTAAATTTCTCAACACGGTAACTATTGACGAAATCGTAATATCCCATTTTGAGATAGTGGGTGAATACAGCGGACAGGAGGTAAGTGGGATAGCCAATGGCGGCAGCAACATCTGATTGTTTTAAATCGACATTCAGATAGGGCTGCTGATCCTGCATATATTTCTTTAATGTATGAATGACGTCTCCGGCTTCTTCATCACTTAGTTTCACGTAGCTTTCAGTAGATGATGCCGGAATCTTAGTTTCTGGCTGGTCGAGATTTACCGATTCAACCGGTGTCGTAGCACTCACTATAGTTTTTCTTTTTCTGAATACGAAGATGAATATTGCTATCAGCAAGATTCCTGTAATAGTAGCGTAAGTTAACCATGACCGATCTTGCTTGATGCTGAATGACACACGGTTAACGGATTCCAGATCTAGAAATTTACGAATCTGAAAAACATAGTTGCCCGCCGGCAGATTAAAATAAGAAACCTTATCTTCATTTGCCAGTTCTATCCAGATAGAATCTTTTCCTTCCAGCATATACTCATATTTAATGAGTTCCGGACTTTCATATCCTAAGGATGTAAACCGGAAAGTTATGGTATTTTCATTGGATTTTAGTTTAATAACAGAATCGGCACTTAGTTTATAATCATTGGCATACAGTTTACCATTTACCTGCATTTCCGTAATTCGTATTGGTGAGGGAGTAAACTCTGCTAATGGATTTACCATAAAAAGCCCTTTTATGCCACATACCCATAATAACCCGTTCTTGTCTTTTGAGATGGGCGGCCCTGCATTGGCGGCAAGATCATTTATAGCTGGAAAGAAAGTAAAACGATCCAGTTTCTCATTGACCCGCAGTAGACCATCCCATTGTCCCAGCCAATAATATCCCTGATCGTCTTGTACGATACTGGGGCAAATCGGTGAGAGATACCGGAAATGATTTAATGATTTATCGGATATGAAAAGGCGGTTGTTTAGCTGGCCAAAAAAGAGTGTACCGTCTCTTCCTTCATATATATAACGGATAGCTTCTTTTCTGAAAGCTTCGGGCAGAATATTTTGGGTACATTTACCTGTGCTATCCAGAATGGCCAATCCTTTATCTGTACCCACCCAAAAGCGTTTGGATGAATCCTGATAAATGCCGTATACAATATTACCTGGCATATTACTGTTCGATGCATTATATTCTTTTACAGTTTGAGTTTGTTTGTCATAAGAATAGAGGCCGTCGGAAGTTGCCAGCCATAATTTATTGTTTTCATCTTCCAGAAACATGAAGATATCATTCGATACGCAGGTACGTGTCAGAGGTGTTTCATTGAATGTGCCTGTCCGAGGATCAAAAGCAGATAGACCACCGGCACAGGTCCCGATTAAAATCTCACCTCCATATTCATAAAAAGAGAATATGAGATTGGAACGCAGTTTACCACTCTTGTCATTCTGAACATTTACATAGTGTATTTTTTCGTTCTGTTCGTTTACGTAATAGAAACCTTCGCGTGTGCCGATGAAGCGATAGTCTTTTGTGGAGAGATGGCTGCGTATCGAGATGTCTTTTGATTTGAAGAGTCCTTTGTCGTATCGCCTGAAAGCCTCGTTTCTTTTTCTTAATAAATTCAGTCCCAGATAATAGCCTGTTCCGCACCATACATCTCCTTGGGATAGTAATATAGAAGATATATTATTGGACAGGAGATCTTGTCCCGGTTCTGTTCCGCAAATGGCAGAGTATATGCTTTTCCCATTGGTCAGTGACAGCAGGTAAATGCCTTGTCCGGAAGTGGCAACTCCTAAAATCCCTTTTTCATAAGTGAGGTTTGTTACTGGAACTTTAATGTCGTTCCAATAAGGAGCAAACGTTTGATGCAGTAGGTCAAAAGTTAAAAGACCTCCTTTTTCCGTACCGATATATAATTTATCTTTTACTTTAATGAAACATTTGAATTGTCCGCAAGAGGAGAGGGAGGAAGAATATTGCTTAAGTGCTCCGGATTTGGCATCACAAAGAACAATTCCATTGGTAGTCAGTAGCCAGACAGAATTAGGACTTTGTACTACGATATCCAGAATCCGATTATTTATGGAAAGAATGTTTTTTTCGTTGATCATGATATGCCGTAATTCTTTCCCGTCATAAATATAGAGACCGTTCACTGTTCCTATGTAAAGCCGATTCTCTTCATCTTTTGCTAATTTCTGAACAGAGAAATTTATTTCTTTGGCAAACATTCGCTCTAAAGTGAAATTATTGTGATTCATGTGCCAAAGTCCTTGCACTGTACCTACCCAAAAATCATGTTTGTGGTTTTCTATGAGTGCATTAACCAAAAAAGGGGAAGGGGTTATTCCTTCTTGCTTTTCCGTAAAATGATAGGGTAAGGTGTATTGTCCGTTTATTCGTTCAACGGTAAGCCCCGTACCGATCCAGATGAATCCATCTGAATCTTTATAAATGCAGTTGACACGAGTGTCTTCAAATTTGCATGTCGTTCCTTCGTTTCCGATACTATATATTGTGTAATTAGCATCTGACGCGAAGATATGGAATACTCCAATAAAAAATATTAAGAAGACTAATATGTGTTTTCTTAAGGCCATAGGCATTTTTTTTCTTTGTGGTATGCAAATTTAGTAAAAAAATGTATCTGTTAATGTCTATAAATGAAAAATATCTGTTTGAGGAGGTTATGTAGTTCTTGCGGTCTACCTAAATGAGCATAAAAAAACAGAGTAGTTTCGAAAATTTGAAACTACCCTGTTTTTTTATCAATCCTAATATGGAATTATTCGCGATACAGCATTAATGTTCCCCAACCCAATTGGTCGAAAGCGCCACTGTTTGTGCCGTAACGGCTTCCACCGTCCACACCACCTTCGGGACGCATTTTGTCGGCAGCCATCTTGGCGTACTTGTAGCCACTGCCCAACTTCTTCACTTTGGCGTAGTGATTGAAGAGAATTTCCCATCCCGGACGGAGGTTGCCACGGCCATTATCATCAGCTACGGCTGTATGTATGGCACCGTGGTTCTTGTCGGCGCAACTGCAATCAACGCAATATTCATAGCGGTTGAACGGCATCTGCTCTTTGGTTGCTAGCCAGGAACCGGCAGCATTCAGTTGGTCAGAGCCATTACGTAGATTGAAGAGAGCAGTATATTCACCCATTTTCATTATTGCGTTATCTTTTGCAGCAAAGAAGTCGAGTTGGGTCACTGTTGGATTACACTGTAAGAGGGTGTAGGCCATTTGACAAAGATTAGCTGTTACAGCTATTGACATCATGGCGTGGCCCTGGTCACGGCCGCTCTCCTGGTTTTGGGCTATCTCTTCACCGCTACCCAGAGGGTCGGAGAAGGTGCCCTGAATGAGTTTGCCAATATATCCGTTGCCTACTCCATTGTAGAAGTAGTTCACTATATAGTTCACCATTTCGTCGTCTTCATTCAGGATACCGATAGCAAGGTATGAACACATATTTACCAAATCCCAATTAGACCAATAGTGATCGCTGCAAGTACCTTGATGACGTTTCATGAAGTCAAGGTTTTTAGGAGCAAATACATCTTTCATCCATTTCTTAAAAGCTGTCACATCATTGGCCGCCCAACCGGCATAAGTTTGCATGATTTCACCTGCATTCGCAAAGGTATAACCTTGTGCACCTGCGGCAAGCATGTGGTTGGAATCATTTGAAGTAACTTCTTTGCAAACCTTCACCCAGGCATTCAGAATTTTGATGGAAGTATCGGCGTACTTCGTATCACCTGTCAATTTCCACAATAATGATAACTGATAGGCAGCGGCGGCATCACGCATCGCATTGCTGTAGTTTTCATTCGTCCCTGTTCCCGTAGCATCACCACGCACTATCTTTTCGGTAGGTGAAGGGGTGTAAGTAACATTTGTAAACTGACTGCTCTTCAGCAGATTGAATTCATCCTTTACCGCCTGTGGTGCGCTTCCGTTATCGAGCATTGTCTTCACACGTGTAAAGTCGGCCTCGTTGAACATGGCGCAAGGGTGAGTATAGGTGTATTTGGCGACCACTTCTTCATAAGGCATCTCCCAACTGTCGATATCTGTCGTTCCGTCTTCGATTTCACTGGAACAGGCTGTGAAGCCTGTTATCAGTGAGAGACCTAATGCGAATATTAAATTCTTTTTCATTGTGAGTATTCTTTAGAGTTATATTTTAGTTTCCGGCTGATATTTCAGCTTCAGCAAAGGCTTTTGCTTCGGCTATGCTCTTGAATGTGCGAATCCAGTAAACCGTATATTGACCGGTAGGCAGGTTCTCATTGTAAATGTCTGCTACCTTGATCTGGAAAGTATTGGCTTCTACCATACCATTGCCTAATGTCGCATTAATTGATGGTATATCATAATATATCAGATTCGTATTATCACTCAGAAGTTCTCCTACATGAGCTTTGTTGATATTTCCGGATTTAGTGACTAGATCTAATGTGTAAGCACCACCTTGCCCGATTCCTTTTCCGCCGACAGGCAATGTGGAACGCATGGCAAGTATCGGATAGTTGGAGAAATCAAGGTTTATGGGGACATTTTTGAAACTCAAGTCCGCACGTCTCATAGTAGCGTTTTGAGCACCGGCTGTAACCACCATTTTACCATTTTCTATCACATAGCTTGAATAATTCTGTCCGATTTTCCAGCCATCGAAATTATTCTGGCCATCCCAAATGACCCAACCGCTTTCTACGGTTACAGATACGGAAGCTGTCTGACCTGTTGCCTTACAAGTTGCCGTAATAGTAGCAGTTCCGAAACCCTTCGGTGTTACAACACCCAAATCTACCGTAGCAATGTTTTCGTCACTTGAAGTCCAGTCTACTGAACCTGTGGTAGCGTTGGCCGGTGTGTAAGCAACATCCAGCTGAACCGGGCCGCGAGAGATACAAAGCGGTTCTGTCAAAGCAGAGATAGAGACACTTTCTACCGGAATGTACTCTTTGATATTCAGCTCATAAGAAGCAGATACACCACTACGGTCGTGTGTGTAAGCTGTAATGATTGCCTTGCCCGGCGTCAGACAGTTTACCAGGCCATTTTCTGATACTGTAGCGATGCTTGGGTTACTGCTTGCCCATGTCAGATAAGAGTAGGTATGATTAGCCGGAAGGATGGATGCCTCCAACTGAATTCGGTCTGTCTCATAAATATCTTCTCCTTCTTTCGGATTGACCAACGTCATATCGGTAGCTTTTATGATTTCGGGTATTACATTGACCGTCACTGAGGCTGATGGACCGAAACCTATAGCGGGAGTCACACTAATGATGGCCGTACCTTCGGCTATACCGGTAATAGTACCTTGCTGCGAAACTTTGGCGACAGTTTCATCGGTTGACTTCCAGATAATGGAACGATCTTCCAGTTCTTCGGGAGCATCAATCGCAAAAACAATAGTAGAGTCCATGCCAATGGCAAGCGGCAGGTTTTCACTGACTTTAAACGTGATGCCGTTAATCAGTTTGGCTTCGGGCATGGCAGGAGTAAATTCTTGATCCTTATCACATGCAGTCAGAGTCATGCAGGCCGCCAGCATCCCAATGGATGCCCGGCTCAAGCCTTGATATATAGAATTTCTATTCTTCATGTTGTTATCTTCTTTTTATGAATGAAAAACATTGATTTATTCTCCCCAACCCGGGTTCTGTTTCAGATTCGGGTTCAACTGCAACTGGTCGGTAGGTAATGGGTAAAGATAGTGCTTATCTTCCCATTTACGTCCTGACTCCAGGATGATGAAACCGTCGCTGTTTCTTTCATTGGTAACGCCCGGCCATTTGTTCTGGAACTCTGTACCTGTCCATCTGATACCCAGGAAATCTTGCGGCATTTCCGTTTCAGCTGTCTTCCAACGTTTCAGGTCGTCTATACGGAAACCTTCGTTGAATAATTCAATGGTACGTTCGCGGCGAATTTCAGTTCTCATATCCAGATCGTGAGTGCTGGCAAATGCATTGGTTAGTTTAGGCATTTTGGCGTTGATGCGGCAACGAACCAAGTTGAGAGAGAGATTCAGATCCTCGTCAGAGATAGCTCCATCCCGTTCGAATACGGCTTCTGCATAGTTCAACAGAACTTCTGCGTAGCGGATGATGGGGTAGTCGTAGCTTTCATAGGTATCGTTCACATAGCGTTCGCAAGCCCATTTCTGATTGTTATAACCACTTCCTCCGGTAGGTACCAATCCTTTGATGGAAGCTGAGGCGCGGTCAACGGCATCACCTGTCCAGTTAACGCGTGAATTCAGGTTACTCCAAAAATATTCATAAGGTTTGCAGAGGGTATAAATCATACGGTTATCTCTGTTCAGGTATTCGTCCAAAATCTTCAGGTCTCCTTTATATACTTCCGATTTTTCAATGGGGAGTCCATCTTGGCAGAGGTACATTGCAGCAAATTTGTGAGAGATCATTTGGGCATTTGCCAAACACTCTTTTGTGATATTTACACCGATAGGAGCCAACGCTTCGTCATGACGGCGGGAGAAAATATACTCCGTATTGGCGCTTTTCTGTAATCCGGCAGGGTTACACTTCGTATCTTCCAGGATAAACATATACTTTTGTGCACTGTCGCCTAAGATAGCAGGTGCAAACAGTGAGAAGTTTTTAGTGTTGATCACTTCCTTTGCTGCATTTGCCGCAATGTCCAACAAGTCTTTGCCACGAGCTGTGTTACCACGGAACTTTTGCCATGTACCTTCGTAGAGTGCTACACGGGAAAGCATTGCCCAGGCGCCTTCGCGACCTACACGTCCTTTTTCCACTGTGGAAGTGACGGGAAGTAATTCGGCGGCATCTTTCAAATCCTGAATGATGAGGTCGGCTACTTCGCTGCGGTCGTTGCGTGCTGCTTGCATTTCGGGAGCAGTAACATCAATCGGTGTAGTGACTACTATGACATTTCCAAAAAGCTGTAACAGGTCAAAGTAGCAGTAAGCGCGGAAAAACTTGGCTTCACCGATATATTGTGCGATGTCACTCTGATTTGCAAAACTCTCTGCTTTCTGTAAGAGGATATTTGTACGACGGATGCGATTGTAAGCATCGGTGTAGTTGCCGTCGGAAGCCGGTATGCTGTTGGTTCCGTTAGCAAATACATTTTTACTGCCTTTATCCATGATAAGGTCAGAACGCTTATCGGAGTGGGGGGCATCGTAGACGCTGTTTTTAAAATCTCGTGTCCAGCCATAGAACTGATTGGAGAATAACTTGAAGTCTGTAGCAGTCTGCCAATAGTTACCATCGGCAATCTGGTCTTTCGGATCCAGGTCGAGACAGGAATGTAACATACATCCTATTGCCAGTATCAAAATAGATTTAATTGTATATTTTTTCATTTTTGTCTTCAATTAAAAGGTTAAATTCAATCCAAAAGTTACAGTGCGCAGGAAAGGATATCGCTTGGAGTTGTCCACTTTACGATTTGCTTCCGGATCCCATCCATCATTAATTTTGCTGTGTTCCCACAAATCGCTACCTGTTACATATACGCGCGCCTTACTTAATATTTTTGTTTTGGCAAGCAGAGAAGCCGGAAGTGAATAACCCAGAGTTACATTTTTCAAGCGCAAATATGCTCCGTCTTCTACCGACCATGAAGAGCATTGGTAGTTGTAGTTGTTAAGTTCGGACTGGTTGGTCAGCGCAGGGAAGAATGCACCCGGATTATCCGGAGACCATGTGTTGCCTATGTGCTGATCGCTCGTGTTCAGATAAACGGCACGCATCGGAATCCTCCATGTACTTTCCTCACGCCAGATAGTACGTTTGCCTGCTCCCTGGAAAACGATGGCAAGGTCAAAACCATTCCACTCCAGACCTGCATTGATAGAGAATTGTACTTTAGGATCGTCTGTACCCAGATATACCAAATCTTCTTCTGTCAGTTTGCCATCCTTATTCACATCTTCGAACATGTTATCGCCAAGGCGCAGATTGTTGAGTGTACCGATGGTACTGGTGTTTTTGTACTTATCCACATATTTTTTCAGTTGTTCTTCTGTCTGGATCTTGCCACAGTAACGGAGACCGAATACAGAATTCAGAGGATATCCTTCACGGTCGGAGCGTACACCTGCTTTGATGGCTCCACTGCCACCGTTATCCACTAATTCGTTGGTGGTGTAGGTAAAAGTACCGCCGATATGATAGTTTACTTTTCCAATCTTATCCGACCAGTTGATCATACCTTCCCAACCGTGTGCCTTGAATGCACCGTAGTTTGCCGTGGGAGCTTTGTCACCCAAAATACCCGGGTAGATTACGTCGATCAACATATTGTCACTCTTCTTCCAGAAGATTTCTGCCGTACCCGTCAGGCGGTTGCGCAAGAATCCGAAATCAAGACCAATATTGTAGTTATGGATGCGTTCCCATGTACGGTCGGTACTCGGCAACTTACCGTTAGTATCTACATAAGAGATTTTTCCATTACCTATCAATGCACCGCCACTGGGGGTGAAGTTGTATAACTGTGCACCGTCATAGCGGTCAACGCCACTCTGATTACCTACGCTACCGTAAGAAGCTCTCAGCTTTAGTTCGTCTACAAATGTCAGGTTCTTCATAAATGCTTCTTCTGAAATTCTCCATCCGGCAGAAGTACCCCAATAGAATACCCAACGGTTTTCGGGCTGGAATTTGGAAGAACCGTCGTAACGTCCCTGTGCTTCCAACATGTATTTAGAACGATAATTGTAGTTGATACGACCAAAGTAAGACATTACTGCCTCTTGCCATTTGGTTGATTTGTCGTCACCGTTCTTCAGGTAAACAACATCTTTTGTGCTATTAGGAATTTCCAATGAGGGCAGTATACCTTCTGTATAGAGGAAAGTGCCTTCATACTCTTTTAGGTTATATTGCGACCCCACCATCACTTTTACATCGTGAACATCGGCAAAGATATGCGACCAGTCGATGTGTCCGGACAATGAGTAAAAGTCGGTACGTGAATTGGATTTGGAATACGAGCTCTTGTCTTCGGTCGGATTGCTACGAACCACGCGGTCACCTGCATAATTATACCAATCAATAGCTTTACTTTGTTTATCACGGATGGCTGTCGATGTATTATAACCGGCCGTTACTGAAGCAGTCAGATCTTTCAGGATGGAGTATCTGAATGTCTCGCTGATGTTGATAGCAGATACTTTCAGTTTGTTGTCACCACCCAATTCACAATACCAGTTGGGTGCGCCCCATGTTCCCCATGCATAAGGCTTGCCATTAGCAGTAGCAGATGGGAAACCCGGTTGCTGTGAGTTGGTGGTCAGTGCCGAACCAATCTGTGTAGGTGCCACTTGATCCTGACGGTTGTAGGCTATCACTGACTCAATAGAAGCGCGGTTGGACAGTTTAAAGGTATTTGTCAAGCGCAGGTTATAACGATTATTATTGTTGTTACCCCACTTCAAGTTACTGTCATCATACATATAGCCTAAAGACAAACGGTATTTTGAGGCATCCGAACCACCAGCTATAGCAAGTTCGTGTTGCGTGGAAGCAGCTGTTCCCCACATGATATCCTGCCAGTTGGTATCGAAAAATACAAAGTCTGCTACGTCTGTGAAGGCATTACCAAAGGGATTTGTTGTATGGTCAAGATTGATATACTGATTTTTATACGCCAATGCTAGTTTTGCATAACGCATCCAGGTATCATCGTCACCGTAACCGTCATTGGTACGTGCATCTATCACGGAGGAAGCCCATTGTTCCAGACTCATCAGATGAGGAGACAGACCGATAAACTTACTTGTTACCGAACCGCTATAGTCTACCTGCACTTTGCCTGCCTGGGCTTTCTTGGTAGTTACCAATACTACACCACCAGCAGCTTTGCTACCGTAGATGGAAGCTGAAGCATCTTTCAAGAAGTTGATAGATTCAATATCAGAGGGATTCAACAAACGCAATTCGTTTACGCTTTCATATTCCACGCCGTCGATAATGACTAATGGACTGGTAGTGTTTTTTGAAACTGCACCGCGCAGACTCATGTTCCAGCTTTCATCGCCCGGGGCTGTAGAATTACGCGTGATAATGACACCGGGAACCTGTCCTTGCAATGCCTGTACAGGACTGGACATTGTTCCTTTATTCTCTAACATCTTCTGATTCACCACTGTTACCGAACCGGTCATTGTAGCTTTTTTTTGTGTGCCGTAACCCACAACTACCACTTCGTCCAGCATTTCCGAATCTTCTGCCAGAACCACTTTCAGATTGGTTTCATTTCCTTTTACCACAATCTCCTGTGACTTATAGCCTATAAATGAAACCACTAAAGTCCCTTTTGCATTACTCAGACTGAAATTACCGTCAATGTCGGTAATGCAACCGTTCGTGGTGCCTTTCACCATAATGTTGGCACCAATGATGGGTTCACCGGTAGCATCCACTACGGTACCTTTTACTGTACCGGCCTGCATAATGGCTTGTACCTCATTTACATTGGCAAAAGCCTGCTGCGGGCTACCTACACAGAGCGCAGATGCCATTGCTGCTGAGAATAAAATTCTTTTCGATGAGAATTTCAGAAATTCATTCTTCATAATTTATAAATTTAAAATTAACACTATTATTTCTATTGTACTCTAATTAGATACATTGTTTCATATATTCACGTATTTCTTTCCGGCTGATAAACAAATGGTTTTCGACCGTACGGCGTGAAAGGTTCAATTTGGCGGAAATTTCCGATGAGGATTTATCTTCAAAACGGTTCATGATATAAATCTTTCTGCGTTGTTCCGGAAGAGTGCGCAATTTGCGCTTCTCACAAGCCAGTAAATCATTGGCAACAATCTGGTTTTCCGTTTCATTGGTACAGGTCGTTGCATGATCATATATATAAGATGTTATTTCTTGCTTCTTATAGTGACGGCGCAGGTAATCGTTCACCAGATTGCGGGATATGGTGTAAATGAAAAACTTTACGGTATCCGGACGGAGCATTTGCTTATAGTCCATTAAACGCAGAAATACATCTTGGGCTATGTCTTCAGCTTCCTCTTTATTGTTTATCCTATAACATATATAGAGATAGACGGAGCGGTGGTAACTCGTATAAGAGTCAGCTATCAATTGAACGGATGTCATCTTTTTGTTTTCCATGCTTCAGACTTTGGTTACGTTTTACGTTAGCTTTACGATTGCAAATATAAAAGGTAAAAAACGGAAAACAATTTTTTATAGTGCTTAACAAATCTCATCTCATTAACTTAGACTGAAAACTAATTAATTTTTTGTAATATAGTGACTTAAGAATTTGAGACTCGTAGTATCAACTAATAATTTGAGACTCCGGAGGTAAGTTGGACAGAATATTCTTGCTGTTTATTGCAATAAAAATGCACTTATCTTTCGATATTCTGAAAGATAAGTGCAGAAAATGATGGAGTATATCTTAAATGCTATAGATTATTCGTCGTTATTCTTTCCGATGCTCCGGATATATTCATTGGGAGTGATGCCGGTAGCCTTCTTGAAATAGCGGAAGAAGGAGGCGCGTGAGCTAAAACCACAGAGTTCGGCAAGTGCTCCCAGTGTATATTTGGAATATTCGTCTTCGTTGATAAGACGCTTGAACTCCTCAATACGGTAATCATTGATGTAATCGTAATAATTACGGTTCAGATGTTGATTGAACAGATAAGATAAAGTATGTGCTGACCTGCCGAGCATGGTTGCCAGATCGGCAATTTTCAGATCCGGGTTCGTATATGGCTTATCACGATGCATCAGAGCCTCCAGCTTTTCTGTCAGGCGCTGACATTCTTCCGTGCTTATCTTATTGGTCTTATATTTCAATTCTACTGTCTTTTCTTGCTTTTCGGGTTCTTGCACATCTTCCGGAAGCTGGATTTGAATATTTTTCGTTTGCCTTGCTTTTCTTTTCCGCTGATAGTAAATATAGCCGATAAAAGCTAAAGCAATGGAAACGGCGATGATGCTCCACGTTTCTACAGGATAGGCAATGTGGACGGCGGTACGTACTTCAGAATCTGGATTTCCGATATAGCGTAGCTTGAAAAGATAGTTTCCGGATGACAAATCATAATAAGTAATTTCCGACTTTCCGGTCAATATCTGCCAGTCCTCATCTTCACCTTCCAATTTGTATTCATAAGTCATATAAGCCGGTTCGGTATAGGTAAAACCGGAGAAGTGAAATGTCAGGTTGTTTTGGGAGGATTCAAGTTGTATTTCAGGGACTTTCCCACTCTCAACAACAGGATGAAGCGATTTCTTTCCGTTGACGTAAATATCTGTAATCGTCAGCGGATAAGTGTATCTTTTCATCTGATTATTTTGCTTGAAGTTCATATAAATCAGCCCTTTGGAATTTCCCATCCATATATTTCCCTGTTGATCCTGTACGGGAGGGCACAGTGTGAAAATAGAACTGGGAATACCATCAATGAAATTATAAGGAATAAAAGTTTCTTTCTTGTCGTAGCGGTAGAGTCCGTTATTGGTTCCTATCCAGAGCCATTTTTCGTCATCTTCCAGAATAAACATACCATCTTTTCCTTCCAGTTGTGTATCAGGTTGTAGCCTTCTGAAACGGCTCATGGAGAGATCGGATATACACATACTTCCTTTGTCCGGCAGGAAATAAAGATTATGGTCGGAGTCTTCATATACAACTCTGATCTTTTCTTTATGAATAAAGTTTTCCGGGAAGATGTCGGTTTTCAGACTTTCAGAAGAAGGGTCCCAGATGCACATGCCATTCTCTGTACAAATCCATCCTTTATGTGTGGAGTCGAAATAGATTTCGTAAACATTCCCTTCGGGTAATTTGGAGTTGGCACTGGTATATTGCTTGATTCTTTTCCCATCCTTATAACAATAGAGGCCCATTGAGGTACCTATCCACAATTGGTCTTTGTTATCCGCTTTTATACTGAAAATCTGTCCCCGCATGAAAGGTTGCGGTTCATTAGGTTCGAAGTCGTGAATAGTAAGATCAGCAGGATTGAATATGTACATACCCCCGCCATAGGTTCCGATATAATATTTATCCTGAAATTTATAGATACAGAAGATCATACTGGAACGCAATTCGGGAGATTTAAAGTTTTTGAAGCGTCGTTGCTCTTCGTTTATGTAGAATAGGCCGTCGCGGGAGCCGACTAATTTCTCATGCTCGGTAATTGCAATACTGCGTACAGGCATATCTTTGGAGTCAAAATACGGGAGATAACTGTAAGTAGAGAAAAGTCCGCTCTGGTACAGACTGTAATCCAATCCCAGTTGATAGAAACCTATCCAGATAAGCCCGTCACGATCCACTAAAAGGGAGTACACGGAGTTGGAACGGATACTTTCGTCTTTTCCCGGTTCGTGGCGCAAAGAGCGTAGAACTTTCATTTGTTTGGTAGAAATGAAATGTACTCCATTTCCATCCGTACCCACATACAACATATCTTTACCATCACCGGACAGCGAAGATATCACATTGCATCCTACATCGATGAAGGGTCTGAACTTATGTGTTTGTGTATCGAAGCTGATAATACCTTGGCCCATAGTACCCAGATAAAGTACGTTGCCGATGCGGGTGATATTGTTGTAAGAGCAAAAATGTTTGTCTTCTACTATATTATGATAAGGGACGATTTTCTTGTCGGCAAGTGTCAGGGAATAAAGTCCGTCGTTGGTGGCTATCCAGAGAATGCCATCCTCACTAAGACTTAGTCCGGTGATGATATTAGAGGCTGAAAGGACATTGGGATCTATGAGCTTTTGTTCCAGGTTCCCGTTTTTATAGATAAACAGACCGGCCTCACTTCCTATATATAAAGTACCTTTCCCATCAGGTAGGAGCGTCCGGACGCCATAGTGTAAAGTTTCAGCAGCAATCGGTTCGAGAATATCTTTTTCGGTATTTACCCGCCAAAGTCCCATGCCGTTTCCCATCCATATCTGGTTGCCTTCCATTTCGGCGATAGCATTGACTCGCTTGATTTTTTCATTCGCTCCGGAAATCAGGAAATGTTTCAGACGTGTGCCGTCAAAACGTTCCAAAGAATTACCGGTACCTATCCAAACATAGCCAATGGAGTCTTTATAAAGTGCATTTACTACTAAGTCGGAAAGTCCTTCGGTGACGGACAGTCCCCGGAAGACAGAGGGGAGTGAATAGCCCGGAAGGAAGCCAAACAGCAGGAATAGCAGGATGATATATTTCGATATGTTTTTCACGATATGGTATCTTTCGTTTCTATACATTATGTTTCTGTACAGCAAATATAAGGAAAAAGAACGAAAATATTCGGGTTTAGGATGATTATTCGGCAGTCGAAGAGTCTTTGCTGACTTATTGGCTTGCGGACAGGGTACGGATCAGATACGGAGATGATATGGATTTGATGCTATTGTTTTCACTTCAATTCCATTTCCGCTGTATTGGCTTTTAGTTTATACGTCTTCTTTTTGATACTGATGGAGCAATCGGCGGATGCAGTGTAGTACCATGCCCCTTTCTTGAATTCCAGTAATATCTCTGCGGGAGTTTCCGCCTTGATAACTACATTCGGGGTACTTAGCAAAGTGCCATGTCCTAAAAAGAAGGCACAGTCATTGCCCTTTTTATTTCCCCATAAAGCATAGGTGGCTTGTGCACTCATTTTTCCACTGGTGCAGATATCCGTGGGGGTATCTGATGACAGGATATAATCTATACGTCCATCTTTTTGTACAACACATATGCTGGTGGCACTGTTTTCCGTTTTACTTTTTACTTCGGGGAAGCTTACTTCGGCAATGCAGCCGGGTTCTTTTACGGATGAGGGCTCATAGATAGCGACGAATGGTCGGTTCCAGGCTTCTCCTTTCTGGCGGGCTACAAATGTCAGGGTAGGCTGTTCTTTTATATTATATGGCATCCCCGGGGTACGGCTCAAACCTTCCGTCATGGGAGACAAGGCGGTGAAAACTTCCCGGTCCGTTTCTCCTTTCATCCACAAGTTCATTGAAATGTCATCCTTGTCGGGCATGGTAATGGTAAATGTAGCTTTTATATCTTTGTCGGTAGTAGCTGACTTTTTATCATAGATATAAGAATAAGCATAAAGGTGAGCACCGGCAAAGGCCAGTTCTTCGGTGGGTTGCAAATTCAAGTCTGTACCGTCTGTGCCTGTCAATGTTAGGGTTTGCCCCAGATTATGGTAGAAATAGTCATGCATTTTATCACCACCACGTTCTTTCCGGCTGCGGAAAATATCTACATAATAACCGGTTTCCGGACCGGTAGTGACGATACTCATCATGCGGGTCTGGTCGGCATGACTTTCCGGTTCACGGAAAGAAACATCGCTATAGGTTACGGAAGTGAAAGCTTTTCCTGGTTCGGAAGAAACAGGGAAACTGGATTTAAGATCAAAGGAGTGATTACTTTTCATAACCGGGTAACTGGAAATGCCATCCACGCAAACCGTGTTATGACTGGGAAATTGAGAATAATATTCCAGATAGTCCAGTCCGCTGTATAAGTAAAGGCCGATTCCGGCATCGGGCGCCAGAACATATCCCTTACCATAAAGCTCCATGGATATGCCATTGGCATGCATGTGGTTTCCTTCACTGGCATTCAGAGATATCATAAGGCTGTTACGGGGATTCATTCCGTTTCGTTGTACCAGCCAGGAAACGTTCGGTGCATAGAAGAAGGGAGAGACATATTGTTCTATTTTTCCGGCTTCGATATTGGGATTCAGTTCCAATGGCTTTTCATCAAAGAAAGAACTGATGGAAACGGGGACACTTTTTTTGTTGTCTTTGGTTTTTCCCGCATCAGGATGGAAGCATTTCAGCATGGCAGTGAAATATTCTTCTTGCTCTTTCTTGCCGTTGTGCTGCGCGTTTCGTATCATGCGGGATATAGGATTGGTGTTCAGATATCCCGGGTGGGTATCACCGAAACCACAGATCATCCGGTTGGGGAACAAATATTGCGGAGTAGCGACTACCGCTTTAGAGAGAATCGGCATTGCTTTCACCAGATCATAATTCAGATTCCGGTCGAAGAGAGTAGCAAAACTGGTGTAGTCATTCAGTACTACATTGCTGTACCCGGGACATTCGGCCCAGATACCTGTTTTCGGATCGAAGCCATAATCGGCTAATTTAGTCAGACTCCATTGGCGAATACTGGAACGGTTGAGTACATAATCAATGTAATATTCGCGCCCTTTACCATCGGCATATTGCTTGTTGTTTTCCAGTATCATACCGATATTCATGACATAGCGAGCCTGCATCAGGTTCCAGTTATTGTGAGGAACACCGTTTGCAATGATATTGTCCGCCCATTTCTTAAAAGCTCCTGCGTATATATCCATCTTGTCGGTATGCCGGGTATTCAGGTAGTCATACAGGAAATCGTAAAGGGGAACGATATCATAAAGAATATCTTCGTGGATAACCTCGAAAGAACTCATTCCTACCAGCGTTTGCTGATGGCCGTGGTTGAGGTCGATAGGAACATTCCGGTAATAGATACCGGTCATATAGGTATCGAATACTCCGGCGGCAAGTTTTGCATATCTTTCTTCTCCGGTAAGCCAGTAAAGGAAGGCGGCATCACGGGCGATACCCATGATTTCACGGTTCAGGCTTTCGATGTTACGGCCGGTTTTAGAAGGATGTACACTCTCCATGGGGCGGCCGGGCAGGGCATTGTTACAGAAGGTCACATTTCCTTCAGCATCGTCATCGTATGGCACTACATCTTCCAGACGGGGACGTCCGTGGGTGGCGAATGTGCCACGCGTACCGGTATAGCGAACGGTGGGTGCCGGTGCTTTTTCGCCTCCGGCATGGTCGAAGGTTTCACCTTTTATATATACATCCGTAGCATGAGACTTCCAATACATGGCAAGGCGCGAAAGTAACCAGTCCGGTTGGGCGTCTGTCAGGTTAGCATAAAGATCGGTTCGCTTTTTCAATTTCTCAAATACGTCTTTTGCCCAATCTTCTTTTTCTATCAGATTCAGGGTTTCACTCTTACCGTTACTGTCTGTCAGGTAACGTGGATGGCTATTCGGCAATTGCTTTTGGAAGGCGATTTTCACCTCCTGAGCTTGTAATATCCCTGAAAAGAGAAGACATATCAATAAACTAAGTACTTTCATATTCTATCAATAACATTAGGTGTTTAAAGAATATACGGATGAGGGTGGATAATTACTCAACGAAATTCTTCAAAGATAGCGCAAGACTGTATAAAAGATGTAATCATTATTACACTTTTTTAAAAATAAAGCCCCTACTTTTGTGAAAAATACTATTTCCTATGAAGAAATTGTCATTTATAAACAGGTTTTTACCTTCGTACAAATGGAAAGTGGCTGCGATAATAATTTGCGGTGTTGTGGTAGGCGGGGGAGGCTTGTTCATGTATTTGCTGAGGGCGCATACCTACTTGGGGGATGAGCCGTCAGCGTGCGTGAACTGTCATATTATGGCACCTTATTATGCTACATGGTTCCACAGTTCACATAGTCGGGATGCCACTTGTAATGATTGTCATGTTCCTCATGAGAATGTCGTTAAGAAATGGACATTCAAAGGGATGGATGGTATGAAGCATGTAGCTGCTTTTTTGACAAAGAGCGAGCCGCAGGTTATCAGGGCGCATGAAGCCAGTTCAGAGGTGATTATGAATAACTGTATTCGTTGCCATACGCAGTTGAATACGGAGTTTGTGAAAACCGGAAAAATAGATTATATGATGTCTCAGGTAGGCGAGGGTAAGGCTTGCTGGGATTGTCACCGGGATGTGCCGCATGGTGGAAGCAATTCGTTGTCATCTACTCCCAATGCACTGGTACCTTATCCCGAATCGCCCGTTCCGGACTGGCTGCAAAAGATGCTTAAGAAATAATGAAATAAAATCAATATACTTATGGAAAAGAAATTGAAGTCATGGCAAGGCTGGCTGCTGTTCGGTGGTTCGATGGTAGTCGTGTTTGTATTAGGATTATGTGTTTCCGCACTGATGGAGAGGCGGGCGGAATTAGAAAGCGTGTTCAATAACCGCAGGACTGTTATTACAGGCATTGAAGCCCGTAATGAAGTGTTCAAAAGTGATTTCCCCCGTGAATATCAGACTTGGACGGAAACAGCGAAGACAGATTTCCAGAGTGAATTCAACGGAAACATTGCAGTCGATGTATTGGAGCAACGTCCTGAAATGGTAGTTCTGTGGGCAGGATATGCTTTCTCAAAGGACTATTCGACTCCGCGTGGCCATATGCATGCGATAGAGGATATTACGGCAAGTCTTCGTACGGGTGCACCTGCTACTCCCGAAGATGGCCCGCAACCGTCTACCTGCTGGACATGTAAGAGTCCGGATGTTCCCCGTATGATGGAGGCTATCGGTGTGGATGCATTCTATAATAATAAGTGGGGAGCAATGGGTGATGAGATTGTAAATCCTATCGGATGTGCCGATTGCCACGAACCGGAAAATATGAACCTGCACATCAGCCGTCCGGCATTGATCGAGGCTTTTGCACGCCAGGGTAAGGATATTACGAAAGCTACTCCGCAGGAAATGCGCTCGCTGGTTTGTGCGCAGTGCCACGTGGAATATTACTTCAAAGGTGATGGTAAGTACCTGACTTTCCCTTGGGATAAAGGCTTTACTGTGGAAGATATGGAGGCTTATTATGATAATGAAGGTTTCTATGACTATATTCATAAACTGAGCCGTGCTCCGATATTGAAAGCGCAGCATCCTGATTATGAAATCTGTCAGATGGGTATTCACGGTCAGAGAGGTGTGTCATGTGCAGATTGCCACATGCCTTATAAGAGCGAAGGTGGTGTGAAATTCAGCGATCACCATATTCAAAGCCCGCTGGCGATGATAGACCGCACTTGTCAGACTTGCCACCGCGAAAGTGAAGAAACACTGCGTAACAATGTGTACGAACGTCAACGTAAGGCTAACGAAATACGTAACCGTTTGGAACAGGAACTCGCTAAGGCTCATATCGAAGCTAAGTTTGCATGGGACAAGGGGGCTACGGAAGATCAGATGAAAGATGTACTTGCCCTTATCCGTCAGGCGCAGTGGCGTTGGGATTTCGGTGTGGCTTCTCACGGTGGTTCTTTCCATGCTCCGCAGGAAATCCAACGTATCCTTTCACATGGACTGGATAAGGCTATGCAGGCTCGTCTGGCTGTATCAAGAGTATTGGCTAAGCATGGTTTTACGGATGATGTGCCGATGCCGGATATTTCAACCAAAGAGAAAGCGCAACAATACATTGGTCTCGACATGGATGCGGAAAGAGCTGCTAAAGAGAAATTCTTGAAAACAACTGTACCTGCGTGGCTGGAAAAAGCGAAAGCTAACGGTCGCCTGGCCCAGAAATAAAACAGAGATATGTGGATCAGACCGTGGGGATTTAAAGAAGGATGCCTGATAGGCGCAGGATTGTTGGTGACAGGATGGCTGCTACAGATTACAATTGGTGAAATAGATTGGAGTCTGTTTGCCTATCCGGTGAATAGCATTGTTCTGGTTTTATATATAGCCGGAATAGTTACCATGCATTGCCTGCGCAAACGTGTCTATTTCTTCGGTTGGATGAGTCATTATACATCAGCTGTCTCTTCTCTTTTATGGGTGGCGGGCATTACGGTGGTGATGGGACTTATCCGTCAGCTCCCTTCCGATCATCCGGCAGATATGCTTGGCTTTTCGCGAATGCTTTCGGCATGGCCTTTTGTATTGCTTTATATCTGGATGGTGACTGTACTGGGGTTGACCACGTTTCGTGCCGGATTTCCATTCAGATGGAAGAAGCTTGCTTTCCTTTTGAATCATGCCGGGCTGTTCGTTGCCCTGATTACGGCAACCTTGGGAAATGCCGATATGCAGCGGCTGAAAATGACTACCCGGATAGATAATGCCGAATGGCGTGCAATGGATGAGCACGGTAAATTGATAGAACTTCCGCTGGCCATTGAACTGAAAGACTTCACGATTGACGAGTATCCTCCGAAACTGATGCTGATTGACAATGAAACGGGGGGAGTACTCCCCGAAAAGTCTCCTGTGCATTTACTGCTTGAAGACGGAGTTTCCGAGGGCAGTCTGCTGGATTGGGACTTGTTTGTCGAGCAGTCTATTCCGATGGCTGCCTCCGTAGCTACAGAAGACACATTGAAATTTACAGATTTCCATTCGATGGGAGCGACATATGCAGCGTATCTGAAGGCCGTCAACCGAAAGAACCAACAGGCGAAAGAAGGGTGGGTGAGCTGTGGTAGTTTTCTCTTTCCTTATAAGGCATTGCGTCTCGACTCTCTGACGAGCCTGGTGATGCCGGAACGGGAACCGCAACGTTTTGCATCGGAAGTAAAAGTCTACACACAGGAAGGAACGATAACGGAAAGTACGATTGAAGTAAATCGTCCGATGGAGATAGCAGGATGGAAAATTTATCAGCTTAGTTATGATGAGTCGAAAGGTCGCTGGAGCGATATCAGCGTCTTTGAGCTGGTTCGCGACCCGTGGTTGCCTGTAGTATATGCAGGGATCATCATGATGATGCTCGGAGCAATTTGTCTGTTTGTCAATGCACAAAAGAGGAAAGAGGAGGACAAGGAATGAGTTGGGAACATTTTATATGGTTTGCGATAGCCGCATTGATTTGCTGGAGCTTGGGCGCGTTTGCTGCCTGGAAAGGAAAGAAGCCGGTATGGACCTATGGATTTACCTTGTTGGGGCTGGTCATCTTTTTCAGTTTTATCCTCGGTATGTGGATTTCTCTGGAACGTCCTCCGATGCGGACGATGGGAGAGACACGTCTGTGGTATTCTTTCTTCCTTCCATTGGCTGGTTTGATAACGTACGTGCGTTGGAAATATAAATGGATTCTTAGTTTCAGTTGCATTCTCTCACTGGTATTTATCTGTATCAATATCTTTCCCCAAAATATTCATAAAATTTTGAAGGTTCTGACCTATAATCTCATAACATTTACTTTCAATTTGCGGAAAAGTTTCAACACCTCTTTTAAACAAATCATGTACAGAACCGTATACAGAATAATATGTACCTATTACACTTACTTTAATGTAATCAGTGGACGATGCCATCATCTCATCAATTTCATTATCTTCGTCCATATAAGTCTCCATATACTTTCGAGTCACTTTGTCAATGAGTGCAATTAAATTTTCATGTTGCTTTGATGTTTCTATCGCCACGAGATTTCCTACACAAATCTTGTTCATCAGATTACTATTTTCAATTTCAATAATAATCTGCTCTGTATCAACATGTGTTACATGTCCTAACATATCACTTTCCGAAAACACTAACAAATTTCCCATCAAAATACCTCCTT
>OGPY01000630.1_pt1 | contig 31855 bp, 28 predicted proteins | sample 1553121 | NCBI WGS metagenome assembly OGPY01 (sample SAMEA2580004, study PRJEB22360) | human gut metagenome
CTCCTTCTCCTCCACCGCTTTCTGCACGGTGGGATATCTCGCCTTGAATTTGGCGAAGGTGTCCCGCGAAAGACCGAAATGGCGGCAGATGTCGCCGATGGAGCGGTCTTCGTTCAGCATTTCGATCACGGCGGTCCGGTTTTCGATGAGCACCTGCAATTTGGTGTAGCTTCCCTTTTTCCGTCCCAGGACCATGCCTTCGGCCCGACGCAGCGCCAGCGCCTCGCGGGTGCGCATGGAGATCAGGTTGCGCTCGATTTCGGCCACGAGCCCGAACGCGAAGCAGAGCACCTTGCTGTTGATCGTGTCGTCGAAGGAGTACTTCTCCTTGGTGGTGTACAGGTTGATTCCGCGCTTGAGGCATTTGCCCATGATTCCCATGATGTCGGTGAGCGTCCGGCTCAGGCGGGATATTTCCGTCACGATCAGCGTGTCTCCCCTCTTCATGCGCTTCAGCAACCGTCCGAGTTTGCGGTCCTTCTCTTTCGCCTTGCCGCTGACTACCTCGGTCACCCAGTTGGTTATCACCAACTCCCTGCTTTCGGCGAAACGTCTGATTTCGTCCTGTTGATTGGCCAGATTCTGTTTGCCCGTACTGACCCTTAAATAAGCCACTATCATATTATTCTTTGTTTTCCGGAAACGACATTGTCTCCGGCGGCCGGCAAGAAAGCGGATAATCGGCAGGTATGAAAACATTTCGGGCAAATTCGATGCCATTCTGCTGGTCGGAAGATCCTTGCTGCCGCTTCGTCGGCGATGCGGCGTCCCGAACGGTATCGGCCCCGACGGTTGCCGTGTGAAAAACGGACTTTCGGGAGGGCGACCCGACGGACGGGAAAGCCCCGGGTGTCGGATCGTAAATTTCGAATGTCGGATTAAATAGGTATCTTTAAGTCGTAAAACGAGTACAGGACATGTCTGACAACCCCCAAATGGATCTTGCCCGGAAATTTCTCGAGCAAACCGGAATCAATGTCTTTCTCACGGGAAAAGCCGGTACGGGAAAGACCACTTTCCTGCGCGATCTCAGACAGAGCTCGCCCAAAAGAATGATTGTTGTAGCGCCGACAGGCGTCGCAGCGATCAATGCCGGAGGAGTTACCATTCACTCTTTCTTCCAGCTTCCGTTCGGACCTCACCTGCCTGGCGTGCTCCGGACCGGAGGAGAGAAGCGAATGAATTTCAGCAAGGAAAAAATAGCCGTCATCAGAAGCCTCGACCTGCTGGTCATCGACGAAATAAGCATGGTGCGTGCCGACCTGCTGGATGCGATGAACGACGTCTTGCGGCGATACAGGGACCGGGACAAACCGTTCGGCGGCGTACAGTTGCTGATGATCGGGGATCTCCAGCAACTCGCTCCTGTCGTAAAACAACCGGAATGGGAACTGCTCGGCAAATATTACGAGTCGCCCTACTTTTTCGACAGTACGGCGCTGCGGGAAGCCAAATACATCACTCTGGAATTGAAACATGTCTATCGGCAGAGCGATACCGGATTCATAGATATTCTCAACCGGGTACGGGAAAACACCGTCACTCCGGACATACTGGAGAGGCTGAATTCAAGATATGTTCCCGGATTCGTCCCCGACGACAAAGACGGGTATATCACGCTGACGTCGCATAACGATACGGCCCGTGCGATCAACGAGCGGAGGATGGCCGGTCTCGACACTCCGCCGCATACGTTTTCTTGCGACATAGAGGGCGATTTTCCGGAGTATCTTTTTCCCACAGACCGAGAACTTACGCTCAAGGCGGGAGCCCAGGTGATGTTCGTAAAAAACGATCCCACAGGACTTCAGCGCTATTTTAACGGCAAGATCGGCCGGATAACACGCATCGGCGAGTCGAAAATCGAAGTTGCACTCGACGATCTTGCCGAGCCCGTCGAAGTCGAACCCGGGGAATGGACTAACGTGAAGTATACCGTTGACCCGCAGACCCGGGAAATCAGCGAAACCGTGGAAGGGATATTCCGTCAATACCCTCTTAGAGCGGCTTGGGCGATAACCATCCACAAAAGCCAGGGGCTGACGTTCGATCGGGTCATTATCGACGCTGCGCATTCGTTCTCCCACGGCCAGGTGTACGTGGCATTGAGCCGTTGCCGGAGTTTCGAAGGGCTCGTACTCCGTACGCCCCTGCAGAAAAACGCGATCATCAGCGATTCGGCGGTTGCGGATTTCAACAGGAACATGGAGACCGACCGGCCCGACGAAACCCTCTTCGCCGCACAGCGCCGGATATACTACCGCTCTCTTCTGACCGACATGTTCGATTTCACATCCTTGAAAATCAAAATATTCACGGTGCGAAAAGCATTCAACGAACACCTTGCGAAAATCTACCCGAAATCGACCGGAATGTGGAATGCCGCTTCGGGACGGTTCATCTCGGAAATCGTCGCCATAAGCGAAAAATTCCAATATCAACTGGATGAGCTCCTGACCGCATCGTCCGATCCGGAGACCGACAGGCAGTTGACGGACCGTATCGTGAAAGCCCAGTCGTATTTTCTTGCGAAGTGCGAGGAGATCGTCATGCCTCTGATGAATCAGAGCGACATCGTCATTGACAATAAAGATATTAAAAAGAAAGTATCCGAGGCCGTCGGAAAATTGCAGGAGGCATTCGCCATAAAGACGGCCGTACTCGGCATGGACAATTCTTCGGGCTTCACGATCCGCAATTACCTCGACACGAGGGCCAAGGCAGCCGTAAAGGACCTTGCGGCCAGACGGTCGAATAACAAAAAAGCGGCAGCGGAGCCTGTTTCGGAAGACATCGAGAATCCGGAACTTTTCGAACGGCTCAGAACATGGCGCAAGCGATGTGCGACCCGCGATGGCGTGCCGGCCTATGTGATCATGCAGCAGATCGCTCTCGTGACGGTATGCCGGGTACTTCCGCGAAGCGAAAAGGAATTGTCCGACATAAAAGGGATCGGAAAGGTTTTCATGGCCAAATACGGTCCGCAGGTGCTCTCGATTGTCCGAGACTGGCTGGACGGAAAGACCGAAGGCGAGACGGATTGATTCGGGCTTTTCATCCGACGGTTTGTTTTATCCGGCGTTCCGCGAAGGGTATGGGCCGGTGCGCCATCTTTCCGACTCCAGTTTTCCGATTTATCCGTTTTCCCGATCAAATATCCGCCGGGCGTCGATCGGAGAAATCGCGGAATGTACCAGCCGGTCGGCATTGGTCATAACATATCGGAACGGAATCGGACGGTGCAGGAACCGGGGTGTATGAACCTGCTTCCGAATGCATTTTCCGCAGGCTCCGAAAACGGGAAATCTTTGCATATTTTTGATACATAATACTTTACTCTTTGTTATCGCTTTTTCCCTCGGCTTTCAGAGCGGAAAACGAGATTGCCGCAACGATCGAATGCAGATTTAGGCTAACAAACTGACCGTTTGTAATATATGCGCATTTATGCCATGTTTTGCAAATGGTCAGTTAGGTAGCTCGAAGCATCGAAACGCAGGAGTTCGGTTAACAAATCGTTAACGGCGATTGGCAGCCGAAGAATCGGGTCAACCGCCCGACGTTCTTTCGCAATGTATTCTTATTCACTGTTTTGCGTAATTTTTCGTATTGATTCTGAACTCATAACCGGTTAACTTTGCAATCTGTAAAACTGTTATGAGAAGAAGCACATTCAAAATCCTGTTCTATGTGAACAAACAGCGCATGAAAGAGGGGCGTATTCCTGTTTACGCCCGCCTTACGGTAAACGGTCAAAACACGTTCGTCAACTGCCGCGTAACCCTGCCGCCCGCCTTGTGGGATTCCAAAGCCAACAAGGCCACAGGCAAGAGCCACGAAGCGCAGACGGTCAACCGTAAGTTGGAGCATATCCGCACCCAAATCGAGCGGCACTACCAGCGTATTTCCGACCGCGACGCCTACGTCACGGCTGAGCGAGTGAAGTTAGCCTACCTCGGTATGGGCGAGGAATACGAAACGCTGTTGGAAGCGTTCGACAAATTCAACCGCGACTTCAAACAGCACGTCGGCATAGACCGGGCGCAGTCCACTTACCGTAAGTATGACAACGTGCGCAAGCGGTTGGCGGAGTTCCTCCGCGAGAAACTGCATCGCGAGGATATTCCATTGAAAGAACTGACAGAGACTTTCATTACCGACTACGACCTTTATCTGCGCGGTGAGAAAGGGTTGACACCCTCGTGCGTCTGCATCTACACCAAACCGTTGAAGATGATCGTCACGAAAGCGCACAACGCAGGTATGATCGCACGCAATCCGTTCGCCGACTACCATCCGAAGAAGACGACCAAAGAACGCGGCTACCTCATCGAATCCGAATTGCAGGCATTGATGAATCATAAGTTCGTGTTTGAGGGCTACGGCAAGGTGCGGGACATGTTCGTCTTTTCGTGTTTCACGGGTATGGCCCATGCCGACGTCAAGGGGCTGACGCAGGAGATGATTCAGCGCTCGTTCGACGGCGATCTGTGGATCGTCAAGCGGCGGCAGAAGACCGACACGCCATTCAAAATCAAATTGTGCGGCATTACCAAGCGCATCATCGCCCGCTACAAACGCGAGGTCGCGGGTACGAACCTCGTGCTGCCCGTGCCAGACATCGCCTATTGCAACAGGGTGTTGAAAAAGATTGCGGCAGAGGTCGGTATCGACAAGACGATAACCTATCATACTGCGAGGCACACGTTCGCCACAACCAACGCGCTGGCACAAGGTATTCGCATCGAGGTGGTCAGTCGGATGCTGGGGCACACGAACATCAAGACGACCCAGATATATGCCAAAGTAACGGACGACATGCTGGCCAAAGGTTTCGACGAGATGGCCGGCATCTATTCCGTCAAATACAACCTTGTACGATGAAAAGAGAAATCGAGGCGGAGAGGTTCGGCCCTACTGCCCCTTGTGCGCCCTATGGGATTTGGAAGGATCCCTCCGGGCGCACAGGGGCGCAGGCTTTCGGGCTGTCGGTTCTTTTTCATCGGCCACTCCTGCTGATGGATACGACAGCGGCATTGTCTCCCACCATTCGGCCGCTCCGCGCCCGCGCCTTTTTACAAAAGGCATAGCTTATTAGGGAATTTTCTACCCGCATGTCTTCGACACGCTGAAAATTCCCCAATAAGGCAAAGGAGCTCCGCCCCTCTGCACTCCCCGAAACCACCAACTACCTAAAACTACATGACTATGGGCTATGTCGTATTCCATATGCAGAAGACACACGGTACGGACAGCGGAACCTCCGCTCACATCGAACGCAAGGTCAAACCGTCGAATGCCGACGAAGAACGCACGCACCTGAATCGTCGATTGGTCGAATATCCCGATGGCGTCCATACCCGCACGCTGGCGATCCAACACCGGTTGGAGACTGCGGGGCTTACCCGCAAGGTAGGCAAGAATCAAGTGCGGGCAATACGCATCATACTTTCGGGCAGTCCCGACGATATGCAGCGCATCGTGCGTGAGGGACGTTTGGACGAGTGGTGTGCTGACAACATGAAATACCTTGCTGCGACGTTCGGCAAGGAGAATATCGTTTCGGCCGACCTGCATCTGGACGAAACATCGCCGCATATCCATGCGACGCTCGTACCCATCGTAACGACCGAACGGAAACGGAAGAAGCAGGAAGAATGTGCAGCCAAACGCTACCGCACGAAATCCGCCACCCATCCTCGGTTGTGTGCCGACAAGGTGATGTCGCGCATCAAGCTGAAAGAGTACCAAGATACCTATGCCCAAGCGATGTCCAAATACGGGCTGCAACGCGGCATCGAAGGCTCCGAAGCACGACATGTCAACACACAGCAGTTTTACCGAGAAGTGAAGGCAATGACCGATACGCTGAAAGCCGACGTAACGGAATTGCAGAAACAGACAGCGACAGCACGGGAGGAACTGAACCGTGCGAAAAAGGAAGTACAGACCGAACGGCTGAAAGGGGCCGCGACTGCCGCCGCAACCAATATCGCCGAAAGCCTCGGGGCGATGTTCGGCAGCAATAAGATCAAGACGCTGGAAAGGGAAAATATCGCCTTGCGTCGGGAGGTAGCCACGCATGAAGAAATCATCGAAGCCCTACAAGCCAAGATACAGACCATGCAGGCAGAACACAGCCGAGAGTTGACAACAATACAGGTTCGGCATGCTACCGAGACAACGAACCTGACGAAGCGATATGAAAAAGAAATGTCGTTGCTGAAAGCAATCATCTCGAAAGCGACAACGTGGTTTCCTTATTTCCGTGAGATGCTCCGAATGGAAAGCGTTTGCCGAATGGTCGGTTTCGACGACGAACAGACCGCGACACTTATCAAAGGCAAACCACTCGAATACAGCGGCGAGCTTTACTCCAAAGAACACAACTGCAAATTTACGGTCAAACGAGTAACGGCGCAAATAACTCCCGACCTGACCGACAAACAAAAACTGCAACTCAATATCGACAAAATACCGTCTAAGGAGTGGTGCAGGGAGAAGTTCGAAAAATTACGAGAAGCCTTTTGCCAACCCGTACAGAGACAACAAAAATGCAAAGGGCCGAAATTTTGAAACCCTGTTTCAGAAAATCGCAAATGGAATAATGAATTATTCTGTTTTTTAATTACTTTTGTATTTGGATAGAGGTAACTCTTCCCAAACATATGAAAAGAAGCGTTATGCTTATCTCGAAGTCGGGAACGTAGGGAGTCTTTAACGACGGCTTATTAACCTGTTAATATTCAATGGGGTAAATTCTAATCTTGTACGAATAAGCAACAATACAGAAACAAAATCAGTATTTTAAGCGATTCCCCGTTTTTTGCTTTCCATCTGATTTCATTCTTTTCACTTGGTCGGGCTGAAAGTGTTTTTCAAACCATTTTTCCGACAATCGATCGCTCTTCTGAGAATAATTATTGGGGCGCATTGATGAATTATTACAGCCAAAAGAGAAAAGGATAAACATAGGTCTTGTGGGTATAATCCCTATTGGGGTTTTGTCTTTTGCAAAGGTAACTATTTCTATCAAGTCATAAGCATATGGATAGGCAAATATGCCTACCTAAATTTAGTTTACTTTGATTTAGCATATATATAGGCTAATGTACTAACCTAAACTGAATTTTTAGGCTTTTTGTAAACGTCTCTTACAACACTTGTAGTCAAAGAGAAATCAAAGCTCTTGTTCTTTCTTTTTTCGCTGTAATCTAAATTTAAAATATCAAAACAAAGTTTCATCCACTACACTTTCATTCATATAATTTTGTAAGATTTTGTATTTAACAATCTTATCCCCTTTTCGCAACACTTCAATATCTACAATATATCCCCGTTTTTGCCAATCCACTCCATCATAAGAGGTTGTCATCTCGGCTTTGGTCAAAGAATTATCGTCTTCAAATATAACATTGACTGCTTCTGGTTGTATAGACTCTATAATGCCCTTATTCCCACTATTTGATTTTTTATCATCGAATCTTGTTTGATACCAATAAAATAACTTTTTCTTAAATATATTTGTTTGCGCTTGTTCTTTGCTACTTGTACTAATTTCTTCTATAGCTTGAGAGGATAGTGTTTTTATTTGTAGTGCTTCTGCGTTATCCACCACTACAACTTTCTCATTACCAGTTATAATATTTATTGTTCCATGATTATGAATAATGGGCGACGTTATATCTACGCAATTCTTAATACTTTGTTCATTAGGTTTTTGTTGTTTATTGTTAGCTGTCCCTACTATAAAATCCTTTACGCTTTTTAGATGAGAGCAAAAATCTAAAATCGTATTCGAGTTTTCAATAGCAGAGAATAAGGATGGAATTAATACAGAAACAAATTCCACCTCATAACTTCCTTTACGCACTTCGCTTATTTGCAGCTCTTTTTGATTATAGGAATATCTTTTATATTCACTATTTATCGCAATAAGTGCTTTAGAAAACTCTTCAACAGATAATGGAGTATCTGTATCGACCTTATAGGTGAATTTTTGCTCAATCATAAAGTTTCAGTTATTGGTAGGTATATATCCCAAAACCGATTGAAGAATTCGGTCAGCCGTTCGATGACGGCTTCGCGTTTCTTCGTGCGGTCGCCGGTGGGCGTGAAGCGTGAGACGGGCAGCAGGACTTTGGTTATAGCCGTGCCCGTCGTCTGCACGAATCCGTCGCGGAAAGCATTATCCATGAATTTGTAGGCCTCGTCGTGATTCAGGTTTTCGTCGGCAATGATCCGGTCCAGTTCGGCACGACACTGCTCCTTGACATAAGCGAGCCAATCCTCGTCCACATTGGATTCAGGTGTCAGGGATTCGATGAATTGTTCGATCAACTCCTTCTTGTTGCGCAAATCGACGCTCGAATCGATCGCCTTGCGAATAGACACGATGATCTCCTTGTCCTGTAAATGCTCTTCGTGGTATTTACGAATCAACGACAGAATATAATCGATGTTTATCTCTACCTGCTTGATAAGTTCCATCTCGAACACCACATCGTCGTTGATATGCTCTGCCTCGTGTTTTTTTGGTCTGAACTCATTGTACAGGTCGATATATGCGCTGTGGTAATCCTGCACATCGCGCTCGGTCAGAATTTCGCGACCGGCAAACGAATCGAACGTCGAAAGGATATTCCGCAGTTTCAAAATCGTTCCGTACAGCCGCACGAAGTTCTTTTTGTTCTGTTCGCCGACAATTAGTTTTCCGACGGGATATTTCGCCAGCAGCTCGTCGACCAACTCTGCATATCCTCGAATCTCCTTGTCATTCTGCGTATAACCGTTGTAATATTCGTCGAACGTTTTGAGTAATACGATTCCTGCTGCCTCTTTGTCCCCGAATAGGGCGAGACTTTCGTTGGTAGCCGTTTCGAGGTTGCGGAAACAAACGATATTGCCGAACGTTTTGATCGAGTTCAGAATGCGATTCGTGCGCGAATAGGCCTGCAACAAACCGTGCATTCGCAGGTTCTTATCCACCCACAGCGTATTGAGCGTCGTGGCATCGAAGCCGGTCAGGAACATATTGACGACGATCAACAGGTCCAGCTCCCGGTTTTTCATGCGGAGCGACACATCTTTGTAGTAGTTCTGGAACTTATCGCTCGACGTATCGTAAGAGGTCGCGAACATCGCATTGTAATCCTCGATGGCCTCTTCGAGAAAATCGCGCGAACTTCGGTCAAGGCCGCTCGTATCTTCGGGATTTTCGTCGATGATGAAGTCGTCCGCATCTTCGTTTACGCCGAAACTGTATATGGTCGCCACCTTCAGCCGCTGTGCGCTCGGCAGCTCCGCCATTTGCCGTTTGAACTCGGCATAATACATCTTGGCCGTTTCGATGGAGGAGACTGCGAAAATCGAATTGAAACCCGTCAGACGAGTCCGCTGCTTCACCTCTTCCACCTTATTGCGACGACCTGCCGAGGCAACCTCGCCGATATTGGTCACGACATGGAACTCATACGATTTGGCGGAGCGTTTCGTCTTTTGGTTGTAATGTTGAAGAATGTATGAAACGATATTGGCGATGCGCCGTTTGTCCGCCAGAGCCTCTTCGCGGGCGATGTCCCACACCATCGAGTTCTCGATCTCCTCCTTCTCCTTGATAGTACGGATATATTCGATACGGAACGGCAATACGTTCTTGTCGTTGATGGCATCGACGATCGTATAGGTGTGCAGCTGCTCGCCGAATGCCTGCTCGGTCGTCCGCAGATTCGGCTTGCCGCCGCTTACGGCGTTCTTGGCAAAAATGGGAGTGCCTGTAAAGCCGAAAAGGAAATAGCGTTTGAACTTCCGGGTGATCGCCGTGTGCATGTCGCCGAACTGCGAACGGTGGCACTCGTCGAAGATGATGACGATCTTTTGCTGGAATACGGGGTGTTCCGCATGGCGCCCGATGAAGACCGAAAGTTTCTGAATCGTCGTGATGATGATCCTCGCCGCCGGATCCTCCAACTGACGTTTCAGAATCGCCGTGCTCGTATTGCTGTTGGCCGCCCCGCGTTCGAATTTGTCGTATTCGCGCATGGTTTGGTAATCGAGGTCCTTGCGATCGACTACGAACAGCACTTTGTCTATGTAAGGTAATTTGCTCGCCAGTTGCGCCGTCTTGAACGAGGTCAGCGTCTTGCCGCTGCCGGTCGTATGCCATACGTAGCCGCCCTCGACCGTGCCATAGCGTTTGTAGCTGTTGGCGATGTCGATTCTGTTCAAAATGCGTTCTGTCGCCACGACTTGATAGGGCCGCATGACGAGCAGCATACGGTCGGAAGTGAATACGCAATATCGGGTCAGCAGATTGAGCAGCGTATGTTTGGCGAAAAACGTGCGGCCGAAGCCCATCAGGTCGGTAATCGGCTTGTTGTTGGCATCCGCCCACCACGAGGTGAACTCGAAACTGTTGCTCGTCTGCCTGCTCTTGGATTTGTTGCCGCTCGCAGCCTCCTTGATATGACTTTGGCGGGTCGTGTTGCTATAATACTTGGTATATGTGCCGTTCGAGATGACGAACAGCTGTATATACTCGAACAGTCCGCTGCCCGCCCAGAAACTCTCGCGCTGGTAGCGGTCGATCTGATTGAAAGCCTCCTTGATATCGACGCCGCGGCGCTTCAATTCGATATGCACCAAAGGAAGACCGTTTACCAGTACAGTAACATCATAGCGGTTCGGGTGCGTTCCGTTATCGGCCTCGTACTGGTTGATGACTTGGAGCGAATTATTATGAATGTTGCCCTTATCGAGCAGGTAGATATTCTTGACCGTTCCGTCATCGCGCGTCAACAGCTGTACATGATCCTCCTGAATGACGGCGGTCTTCTCTACAATTCCGCTGTTCTTGTTGGCAATACAGCCCGTAAAAAAGCGCGACCACTCCCCGTCGGAAAAGGTATAGTCGTTCAGTTTTTCCAACTGCCGGCGCAGGTTGGCGACCAACTCTGCCTCGGTACGGATCGGCAGATAGTCGAAGGCCTGTTCCTCTAACAGAGCGATAAAGGCCCGTTCAAGTTCTGCCTCCGACTGGTATTCTTTCTCGGTACGGTATTCTGCCCGATAGTCGCTGACGACCGTACTTTCGGGATTTTCTGCGACGAGGTTGTATTTATACATGCAGGTTCTTCTGTTTAAATAGGTTAGTTCTGTGGAATTGCGGCTATGGCTCGGCATGCTGGCGACACTCGACACGCTCCCGTAGATCGACGAGTATTTCGCCTTTGTAGCTAAACCATAATGTGCCTTGTACCGGATGATCGAACTGTTTTAGCTTGCGGGCCAGCGCTGAAAGGGAGGTCGTCTCTCCGTTGTATTCAATATGGCGATCATCGACAACCGTAACTTTTATGTTCGGATCCCCAACGAACAAAAGTTCGCTGCCGAACGGGATATTGCAGGTACTGAATCGGAAAGGACCGCGCCTTGCCGTTTCCCGAATCTCCTCGGCAATTTGTTCATCCAGAATTTCGTGCCCCTCGGGAGTGAGGCGTTGCAGCCGGTCGAGCGTTCCGCTGATTTTGGCGATCGACTCCAAAAGACCATAGGCATCTTCGACCGACATCGCATAAAACTCCTTTACCCGTTCCTTGCCGTCGAAATTTTCGATGGTCCGCAAGTCGGGATTGAGTTTGTCGATAAGCTTGTGTAGCTCTTTATCGGTCAGTTCACTGTTTACATGATATACGGCATAGACTCGAAAAGCGAAAGGTATCGTCTCGCTTCTGTTGAGTTGTTTCAACCGTCTCTCGATATTATGCGCGTAACCGATCTTGACATAATCCGGGAACGACGGATTGGTCAGAATATAAATTACGCCTTTGGTTCTTTCGCTGGTCATGCTGTTTTCTTTGTAAAGGTTAATAGCTGGTCTCTATAATACTCGTATTGCTGCCGTCTGGCGGCAATCTCGGCGGGCAGTCCCTCCGAAATATCGTTTACCAAAGTCTCGAACTTATCCAATATGGCAGCAATACGATGCTGCTCTTCCATTGTTGGAATCGGAATTACAATTTCTTCGAACCGCTTTTTCGATACATTGAACCGAGTAACGCCGCTTGCAGTCTTAATTATCTGTTTTCTCACCTCTTCACTACGGAACATGAATTTCATGAAATCAGGTAATAGCAATGTTTTGTCGTACATCCGCAAACCGAAACAAAAACTATTAAGGTATAAATTCTCGCACGGTCGTTCGGTCATGACCGAAGACATGCCGCAATCGTCGGGTGTTTCTGACGAACCCGTAAATAAGACATCGCCGTATTCTATTTTGTTTTGCTTCTCGCCATATGCAATTTTAACCGTATCATGTATATCGGTGTCTATCGCAATATTGGAATAAACATTCATATAGGTTACGAACTTGGCATTACCGTCCGTAAAATCGCTTTTGCATTTACCCGTAAGTCCGCCGTAAAACACGCCTAAATCACCTAATTTACACCATTTTACATCTTCAGAATACCCCCCCCCTAATTTCTTGAAACTCAGCAACTTATTGCGGTGGTATTCGTATTGTTTCCGCCGTGCCTCCAACTCTGCCTCCAACTCAGTGAACTTATCGAGGATATTTACGATTTCATGCTGAATGGCAAGAGGTGGAACGGGTACAACGTAGTTTGCTATCATTTTCAAATTTAACCCTCCACGTGTTCCATCCCCAGAGGATATTTGCCTAAGGTCTTGATACTTTGAATGCAAATAATGATAGAGGTAATCGCTATTTAATGTATCATTTGTTACAATAGAGCATAACGACTGATTCGTACATAGTTCTATTCGAGTAATTGCTACGGTTCCCCGTGTTTTTCCTTGTCCTGCAAGTGCAATGACCACAGTGTTAGGGGGAACGAGTTTTGTGCTGCTTTTATCGTACCCCAATTGTGTTATCTTTTTTTCAGTGGCAAAAACTTCCCCGTAATTTACTTCTCCTGAACTCATCCAAGGTATTGTCCCATTATTCCAGTATTCACGAACAGTTGTTTTAGGGGTCGCTCCTGCATAACATTCTGCAACCTCACCAATACGTTTGAATTCAATCCCTTCCGGGCACAACTCCCGAATCATTTCTTCTATGCGGTTCATTGCTTACCTCCTTTCTTTTTCGAGGTTTTGGCGGTCAGGGTTTTGATTGATTCCATATAAGCCTGTTCTACGGGTGAGAGGTTGCGAACTTGGAATTTGCGGTACTCGGTAATCGCTTTTTCCTCGGCCTGCTTGTGGGATACGCTCCCGGCTCCGGACAATAACTTTTCGCCAGTCGAGGTCAATATATTATCCAACTGTTGGATGTAATCAGACATATACATTGGTTTATGACGCATTGCCTGAATCTCGGCAAAGTCGAAATATCCCGACACCAAATTGTTCAACACCTTCAATTCTTCTTCGCTCAAATAGTTTTTGGCTACCGTTACCTCATTTTTGGTCGGGAACTCGCCGGCAAAAGCGGTCAGGCCCATGAACGGTTTGTCCGCATCGGCACGTTTGTAGATGACCTCGGCCGCTGTATGCCCGTGCGCCGCATAGTGCAGTTTGTTCTGCACGATCTTGAAGAACTTGATGGATTGTTCCGCCTTCGGGTCGTAATCGACACTCGTAGCATACAGATCCAGCACCTGACGATACATCACCTTCTCCGACGAACGGATATCGCGGATGCGGTCGAGCAGCTCGCGCCAATATCCGCCGCCGCCCATCTGTTTCAACCGCTCGTCGTCCATCGTGAAACCTTTGATCATATACTCTTTCAGCCGTTCGGTAGCCCAACGGCGGAAGTTGGTGGCAATACGGGATTTTACCCTGTATCCCAATGATATAATCATATCGAGATTATAAAACGGAATTTCACGCTCGACCTGTCGGCTACCCTCCGTGCGAACCTGTCGGAAATTCCGACAAGTTGAAATTTCGTCTAACTCTTGCTCCTCGTAGATGTGTTTTATATGCTCCACTACATTCGTTCGCGAAGTCTGATACAAGTCTGCCATCTGCTGCTGTGTCAGCCACACGTTCTCATTCTCCAACCGAACCTCGATTTGGGTTATACCGTCTTCCGTCTGGTAAATGATAATATCATTATTTTTATTCTGTTCCATAATCATTCTTTTTTACAAAGTGGCTACAATCGCATCGATTGCCGTGCGCAATACATTCTGGCGAGCGACAATGCCAGCAATACGCTCGTTTAGTTCGTCGATATCAATCACTTCGTGCGTATCGGGCTGTTCGACATAGGACGAAACGGAGATATTGTAATCGTTCTCGGCTATTTTGTCGTTCTCGACCAGACGGGCGAAATGCGCATCGTCCTTGCGTGCGACAAACGCATCGAGAATCCGCGCGATATTCGCATCGGACAGTTTGTTCTTGTTACCTTCGTGGATAAATTCACCCGAGGCATCAATAAAGAGCGTCGAATTGTCCTTCTTGCTCTTTTTCAGCACGATGATGCAGGTGGCGATGCCGACTCCGAAAAAGAGATTGGCGGGCAGCTGGATAACGGTATCGATGTAGTTGTTATCGGTCAGGTATTTGCGGATTTTCTGCTCCGCGCCGCTGCGGTAGAGTACGCCGGGGAACTCGACGATCGCCGCCGTGCCGTTCGTCGCTAACCACGAAAGCATGTGCATCGTAAAGGCGAGATCGGCCTTGCTCTTCGGTGCGAGAATACCGGCCGGAGAGAAACGCGGGTCGTTGATGAGCAGGGGATTTTCATCGCCCACCCATTTGATCGAATAGGGCGGGTTGGAGACGATGCACTCGAACGGTTCGTCGTCCCAGTGTTTCGGAGCCAGCAGCGTATCGCCCAGCGCGATATCGAACTTTTCGTAGTTGATATCGTGCAGAAACATGTTGATGCGGCAAAGATTATAAGTCGTGATGTTGATCTCCTGACCGTAGAATCCCTGACGCACGTTCTCCTTGCCCAGCACCTTGGCGAATTTCAGCAGCAGCGAGCCGCTGCCGCAAGCCGGGTCATAGACCTTGTTCACCTGCTTCTTGCCGACGAGCGTAATCCGGGCGAGCAGTTCCGAGACCTCCTGCGGTGTGAAAAACTCGCCGCCGGACTTGCCTGCGTTGCTGGCGTACATCGTCATCAGAAACTCGTAGGCATCGCCGAACGTGTCGATTTGGTTGTCCGCCAGATTGCCGAGCTTCATATCGCCGATTTTGTCGAGAATCTTCACCAGCGTCTCGTTGCGCTTCTGTACCGTCGCGCCGAGCTTGTTGCTGTTCACGTCGATATCGGCGAACAAACCTTTCATATCATCCTCGCTCGCCGCACCCTTGGCCGAGTTCTCGATCGCGTGAAAAATATTACTCAATGTTTCGTTCAGGTTGGGATCGTCCGCCGCCTTTTTCCGCACGTTGCCGAACAGTTGCGACGGGAGAATGTAAAATCCCCGCTCCTGTACAGTCACCTCCCTGCCGAACTCGGCCTGCTCGTCCGAGCACGCGGCATAATCGAAGTCGGTGTTTCCCGCACGGCGTTCCTCCGCATTGATAAATGCGGTAATGTTCTCGGAGATGAAGCGATAAAACAACATTCCCAAGACATAATTTTTGAAGTCCCAGCCATCGACGCTACCCCGCAGGTCGTTGGCTATCTGCCAGATCGTGCGATGGAGTTCCGCACGCTCCTGTTCTTTTGCCATATGTTATTTGTTTATCAATTCCTTAATATCCACATCCAGCAGTTCGGCAATACGAATCACCGTGTCCAGTTGCGGCTGCGACGAGTTGGAACACCACTTCGAGACGGTCGAAGGGTCCTTGCCCAACTGCTCCGCCAGCCATTTGCCCGTTTTATTCTTCTCTGCAAGAATAATCTTCAATCGGTTTATCTCTTTCATCTCTATCTTCAAAACAGATTGCTAACAAAGATATTGAAAATAATTCAACTCTCATAATATTTGACCGCAGTTTTATCAATCGCATTGTATTTTTTGTCTTTCTTATGGCTTTGCTTTGTGACATTTTTGTCGAACATCTTTTAATATACACTTTTACTTCTTATGTTAAGCATTTGCCGAAGCTGTTTTCGTTCGGGCTTGCCCGTGTGTCACGAAAAATGTTTCGGGGGAGCCTAATTTCCGATGCGCCCAAATTAAGGAAACAAAGAGCTAAACAACTGCAAATATATCGCTTGTTTTTAGATAGTTACGATTTCGGGCCAATTCCTTTCAATTCTCGAAAAATCCCATTTTAGACGCATTTTTGTTACTCGTTTTTGTTTCTTGTTTCCGAAAAACATGCTATCTTTGCGGTGTGATAACAACCCGAAATTTCAGCATGGAAGGCAACGGAAACAAAGATACGCGAAAATCGCCTATTAAGATAAGGCTCAAGGCGATGAAGAACGGGTATCAGTCCATTTACTTGGATTGCTACCACGAGGGATGCCGTAGTTACGAGTACCTGAAGCTCTACCTTGTGCCGGAGACGGACGACAAGGCCGCGCGTCAGAATGCCGCCGCCATGCACCAAGCCGAGGCCGCCCTCAAAGCCCGGCTACGCGAGTTGAAGAAACAGCCGCCCGTCAGCAAGCGGCTCGTGGCGGAAAAAGCACCGCAAAACGATCTTACCCTGTCGGAGTGGTTCGCGCGGTTCAAGGAGATACAGCGTAGCCGTGGCGTGAAAGACCTCTACGCGATAGACCGGCTCCGGGACATCATAACCGACATGGGACACGGCGACGTGGCACTCAAGGCGGTAGGCAAGGACTTCTGCCTGTCATTCATGGATCACCTGAAAACGGGTTACAGGACGGCAAGCGGCCAGCCCCTCAAATCAAAAACCGTGTTCAACCGCCAATGTACCTTGATAACGGCACTCAATGCCGCAGTCCGCGAGGGTGTCATCACGTCCAACCCGATGGACCGCCTCTCGCGCCACGAACGGGCTAAGACGAACAGAGGGAAGAGGGAGTACCTGACTATTGACGAGGTGAAGGCTCTGATAGCGACACCCTGCAAACGGGAGGACATCAAACGTGCTTATCTTTTCGCCTGCAACTGCGGTCTGCGGCTGGGCGACGTGCGGAAGCTCAAATGGGGCGACATCGCCAAGGACGGGCACAGGTGGCTGCTGTCGGTGGTGATGAACAAGAGCGAGAAGCCCGTGCATATCCCACTGGGCGTGCAAGCCCGCCGGTGGCTGCCGAAATGCGGGAAAGGGCAGAAACGGGAGACGGACGGGCTTGTGTTCGGCAGCCTGCCCAACGACACCCATATCAACGAACATCTGAAAGCATGGGCGGCAAAGGCGGGGGTAACCAAGGCGATAACCTACCATACGAGCCGCCACACCTTCGCCACGATGCTGCTCACGCTGGGGGCAGACCTTTATACCGTCTCCAAGCTGCTGGGGCACTCACAGATAAAGAACACGCAGGTTTACGCCGAAATCATCAATCGGCGGAAAGACGAGGCGGTGAACCTCGCCGACAAGGCATTCGATTGACAACCTTTTATATACACACCCGATTATGGCAAGAACGATAAAGATACCCAGACAGCCCAAGGTCAAGGAACCCGTGCGCGTCCGTTACAAGGCACTCAGCGATGGCAGCCAGTCCGTCTATCTCGACATTTACAGGGACGGCAAGCGTCAGTACGAATTTCTGAAACTCTACCTTATCCCCGAAACGAGTGCGGCCGCCAAGGCACAGAACAAGGCGACACTGGCCGCCGTGAACACGATCAAGTCGCAGCGCATCATCGAACTGACCCACAACGTGGCGGGGCTAAAAAATACATCCCAACGTTCCAAGATGCTGCTGCTCGACTGGATGCAGGCCTACAAGGAGAGCCAGGAGAAGAAAGGCGTGCGCGGCAGCGGAAAGCTCATCGGCAACACGGTGAACGTCCTGCGCTCGTTCAACGCGAAAGCCGCCATGCGGGACATCGACCGCGATTTCTGCCTCGCCCTCATAGACTATATGCGCAACACCTATGTCAGCGCGAACGGGAAGAGGCTGTCGCAGTTTACCTGCGTCTCCTATTTCGGCTGCCTCCGGGGAGCGTTGAATGCGGCAGTGCGGGAGGATATTCTCGGCGAGAACCCCATAAACAAGCTGAACACGGACGAGAAAATCAAGATGCCGGAGAGCAAACGGGAGTTCCTGACCATAGACGAGGTGAAGACGCTTATCGACACCCCCTGCCGACGGGAAGATGTCAAGAGCGCGTTCCTCTTCTCCTGCTACTGCGGGCTACGTATCAGCGACGTGCTGGCATTGAAATGGAAGAACGTGGACTGCACGGGCGAACAGTGGCATATCGGTATCGTCATGCAGAAGACGCGCCAGCCGCTTTACCTGCCCCTCTCCATGCAGGCGAGGAAGTGGATGCCGGAACGGGACGGGGCGGACGAGGAAGAGGCGGTTTTCCCCACGCTGCCATGCGAGGACACCTGCAACGCCCTTATCAAGCCGTGGATAAAGGAGGCGGGCATCACCAAGCACGTGACCTACCACGTGAGCCGCCACACGTTCGCCACGATGATGCTGACGCTTGGCGCAGACCTTTATACCGTCTGCAAGCTGCTCGGCCACACGGACGTGAAAACCACGCAGATATACGCCAAGATTATCAACAAGAAGAAGGACGATGCCATCGGACTGATCGATGCCGAGTTCGCAAAATCATGACCGGAGATGAAAAGGCTGCCCGAAGATTTCAGGATAAACATTCTGCTGCCGGGTGCGGTGTGGCTGCTCGCATCCACTTTCATAGGACGTTCCGTCGTCGCCCGGATGGAGGCGGACACGATTACCGTCATCCTCTTTGCCGTGATCACGCTTGTAGTGTTCGCCATACCGATGGCCGTCTACATGGAGTATCGGGGAAAGACGGAGGAATTTCTATCACGGCGCAAACGGAAAAATGCGCCACCCACAGCAATACACCGGACGGCAGACGAGAAACCGGATGCAACAGCGCAGCCGTCCGCCTTGCCGCAGGAGTTTCCCGACGCGCTGAAAGGCGGGAAAACCCTCGTCCTGTTAGACGCATTGCGCAGGGAAGGCTTTCTGGACGCGGAATACCGCCCCTGCAAGGGCTGCAACGCCACGCAGATGGCCTTTATAGCAAGCAGCGTCGCGGCAATCTGCAACATATCCTACCAGTGGAAGACCTTCGGCGAGTACTGGGGGCTGCCCAATCTGCGGCAGCTTCTGGCCGCCAAAGACCGCCGTGGTTCCAAAATGGAGAAAGAGGACATCATCATAGACCTGTTCAGGAAGACAGCCGAAGCCGACGGGGAGATAAGCGACACGGACGCTTACCGCCGCTGGCTGAAAAGCGTGCGGGGTTAGCACTGTTACGGTTTCAGGCAGCCGACAGGCACGACCAGAACTCCGTCCTTGCGTGTGTAGGCGAACTGTCCGACAGCGGTAAGAACCATAAGGAACGAGGGGCTTTTCATCTTGTCTGTGTCAATCCGGGCAGCCAAAGTCTTCAGCGTGGCGGCTCCCTCTTCTATGCCCGTGCTGCCGCCTAATTTCACCTCTATCAGTCCGTAGCGTCCGCCCCGCAGGTGCATCACCGCATCGCACTCCAAACCGCTTTTATCCCGGTAGTGGTACATCGTCCCGGACAGGGCGTCGGCATAACAGCGCAGATCGCGCACAGCCAGCGTCTCGAAGAGCAGCCCCATCGTGTTCAGGTCGCCAAGCAGGTCGTCGGGGCCCATCTCCAATGCCGCTACGGCTATCGAGGGATCGACGAAATAACGGGTGTCGCTGCTGCGGATAGCCGTTTTCGAGCGCAGGTTGGGATTCCATGCCAAGGCATCTTCCACCACGAATATTTTCTTCAACGCCACAAGATACTCCGATATTGTATTTTCCGACAGCCTCTCCACCTCGTTCGTCGAAATGTCCCCGGAGATAGTGGCAAGCGAAGCCTGCGAACCCTGATGGCGGGCATAGGAGCGCATAAGACGTTTCACACGTTCGGGGTTCTTCACGACCCCGTCCACTTTGGATATGTCCGTATGCGTCACGGCCTGATAGTATTCCGTCGCCACCAACTGCGCCGCTGCCGCAGACTTTTTCTTGAGAGAACCGGGCCAGCCGCCGCGACACATCATAAAGGCGATGTCCCCCAATTTATGGTCGGGGGCTTTCAGGGCAAAATCCGTATTCCCGCCGAACAGTTCGGCAAGGCTGACCGTGCCTTCGGACTCCCCGGACTCGAACAGGCTCATCGGGCGCATCTTCAGCCACGAGAACCGCCCCGTCCCGGTATGGTGGATCTCTTCGAGCTTTTCCTTGCCGGGAGCCGCCGAGCCGGTCAGGATGAACTGCCCCTCCTTGCCCCTGTGGTCCACCTCGAAGCGGACGGCATCCCACAGTTTCGGGGCTTCCTGCCACTCGTCGATAAGCATGGGGGCTTCCCCCGAAAGCAACATCCTCGGATGCAGGTCTATCATCTCCATATTCTGACGGAACGTATCCGTGTCCGCCAGATAAAGCACGCTTTTTGCCGCCTGTTCCGCCGTCGTGGTCTTGCCACACCACTTGGCTCCCTCTATAAGCACCGCGCCCATGGCGTCCAGTTTCTCCGCAAGCAGCTTGTCGGCTATCCTCGCCCTGTAAGTTTTATTATCCATCTGTTCCAATTTATCACGTCAATAATCATGCGCAAAGATAATCACAAACCGCTTATCCTCCAAGGTTTTTACGGATTACTTTGTCGTTTGGCGTTATTTTGCTTTGGCATTTGGCGTTTTGTCACTTTGTTATTTGGCTTAGTTTTGCTTGGTAATTTGGCGCAAAAATAATAGGTAATTTGGCGGCGATTTGTTCCGTAAAATGGCGCATCCATATTCTTGCCGGATATGATTGCAGCTGACCGCCTTTCGTCCGGCGACCTGTTACCACTGTTTTTCCCGTTCCTCCGCCTCCTTTGCTTCCTTTTGCTGTTTTCGGCTGCCTTCTACTGTATTACAGCGTTGTCCCGTTCTGTTTGCTACCTTATTTTCCCTCTGTTTTACACAGCCCCGGAACCTTTTCCCGTGCCGTTTCCCATGCCTTACTTTGCAGCGTCTTCCGCATCGGAACGACGGTTTTAATATCACGAGTATTCACTAAAAAATGACAGCAACATGGAAGAAAAGAAACAACTGATTCCGACAGCCGAAGCGGCAAAATTCCTCGGCCTGAAGGTAAGCTACCTGCACAAGCTGATGATGCGCCGCGTCATCCCGTATTATAAACCGAACGGCAAACTCTGCTTCTTTGACAAGGCGGAACTGGAAGCGTGGCAGAAGAACATCCGCATCGCTTCGCAGACCGAACTCGACCAGCAGGCGCAGGCGTATATCGTGGGACGCGGGAAAGGGGGTGAGTAATGGCTGTGATACCGGAAAACATTGGCAGACCGCCTGCCCGCATGGTGGCATCCGTCCCCGTCGGAACGCCCCGTTTTTGCCGGACGTACAGGAAGGTCGAGGTGTGTCTAGGGAGCAAGTATAGGTTTTGTGTCCCACAAAACCGCCTGACGGAACGGGGAGCTGCCGGACACGGCAGCGGGAAGGAGGCGGCACGATGAACCAGACACACCCCGAAAGCAATACCCCGGAACGGAAGCAGGGCGGACGCCCGAAACTGCCCGACGGCGAGAAGCGCGACTGTCCCGTGAAGGTCTATTTCGACCGGGCGAATTACGCCAAACTGGTACGCCGCAGCAAGCGGACGGCGAGGCCGCTTTCCGAAATCGTTTACGAACTGGCGGTGAACGGCTATGTCAAGGAACCCTTGTCAAAGGAGACAATAAAGTGGCTCCGCGCACTGGCAGGCATGGCGAACAACCTGAACCAGCTGGCGCACCTCGGACACATACACGGGCCACAGTACATCGCCGACGAGAACAGGCGGCTATCCCAAGAGATAAGCGGCCTGATTGTAAAACTCAACGAACAGTTATAACCCATGATGGCAAAGATAAGCAGCGGACAAGGTTTCGCCGGGCTGGTGGATTACGCCAACGACATCAAGAACAAGAATGCGAACATCATCGCTTCCGAGGGTGTGGACCTGACATCGAACAAGTCCATAGTGGCGAGCTTCAGCCTGCAGGCCAAAAGCCGCCCGTCACTGAAGAACTTTGTCGGGCATATCTCCTTGAGCTTCGCGCCGGAGGACGCGCCTAAGCTGTCGGACACGCTGATGGCCGACATCGCCAAGGAATACCTGCGGCGCATGGGCATCGTGAACACGCAGTTCGTCATGTCCCGCCATCACGACAAGCCGCATCCCCACGTGCATATCGCCTACAACCGGGTTGATAACGACGGCAACGCCATCACGGGCGACCAAGGTTTCCGCAAGTCGGCACGCATCACCCAAGCCCTCACGCGGGAATACGGTCTTACTTTCAGCAAGGGCAAGAAGAAGGTGAACCGCGACCGCCTGAAAGGCAAGGCCGCAGTCAAATACCGCATCTACGATGCCGTTACCGAGGCGATGCAGACCTGCCGCAGCATGGAGGCGTTGAAAGCCGCCCTTGCCGCACGGGGTATCGGCATGAACATTACCCTCAATGCGGAGGGTAAGCCCAAAGGCGTGGTGTTAACTTGCAGCAACATCTCTTTTGGCGGTTATCAGATCGATCGTTCCATGACATACGCCAAGCTCTGCCAAAGTCTGGGCATAATACAGGATGGCACCGGAAACGCCAAGGGCCTGACCGCATCGGACGGGCGGACGGAACAGCCCGGTCTCTCTTTTGGCCGGCAATCCTCCGATACGCATTCGGAAGCGGTCGGAATCTCGGATGGCATGACCTCCACGGAAACGACAACGGACGGCGGGGCTTCCTCCGGAGGCGGTATCGGTGAAGCGATTGCGGAACTCGTTATGCAGCCCCATGTCATGCAGCCCCATGTCGTACAGACCGGCGGCGGAGGTGGCGGCGGCAACGACCGGGACTGGAACGACGAGGATAAGGAGAAGAACAAGAAGAACCCATATAAACGGAGAAGATAACGATGACAAGCAAAAGACCTACCCCCTTGAAAGACGAGCCGGTAACACCGCTCGACGAGTTGCAGGAATTACTGGCCGCGAACCTCGCGGCGACGGAAGCCCTGAACAGGAACCTGTGCGGGCATTCCGACGCGAAGCCCGTCGATACGGAGGATTTGAAAGAGCGTATCGCGACGACGGTGAGAAACGCCGTGAAAGAGTTGTTGGAAGAGAGGCAGCGCAAGTTCGAGCAGGAGGAGCAGGAAGCCAAAGCACGGGGCGCACTCACACCGCAAGAATGCTACACGAAACTTTCGGCAGACTATGCCGACGTGTTGCAAAAGTGTATCATCGTATGCGATGCCTACAAGTATATCGAGGAAGCTGCCAAGCGGCAGGAAACCCACAGTCGCAGGGTTGAAGCCAAACTGGATATCCTTATCGCCAAACAGGACATTCAGGCGGCAAGGGTGACAAAAACAGCATTTCCGTCCCGTCCCAAGCGGTTAAAGGATGTGTTTGCGTACCTGTTCAAAGATATACCGTTATACTGTCTGCATCGGGCATACCGTTCCCGTCACGTCCGGCAACTCGTGTGGATATGCCTGCTCTGTATCTGGCTGATTACCGTTGCGATAGCTTGTTATATCATACACGACAATGACCGATTACGGCAAGAGATACGACGGTATTCGTTACAACGAGAGTATATAGAATATAATTCCACCCATACAAAGTAACATTTTATTGGCTGTTTTCTTTCACACAAAAGCAACAACATCCAACAAAACCGGATGCTGTTGCTTTCGCCTATTGCAAAATGGTTCGTTTATCTTTCCAGTTGACCGATAGCTTTCTTTATGGAATAAGCAACTGCCCCCATGTTGCTCCTCACAGAGGATAGGGCCGATGAAAGGCTCGACGCAGAAACGAACCGCTTGCCGTCTTTGGACAATAGGAACTTACCTTTATCAAGAACGGACTGCCAGTACGGTTGAATAAGCGAATTTTCAAGAAGTGCATCGAACAGAACAGCCACATGGCGGATATTGTTCACCCGAATGCAGAAACCTTCCCGGCAGGCAAAGAGTGCTTCCATGTCCTCGATGCAAAGCGTAGAAACGCAAAACAGATGATAAGCTGTGGCACAAGCCACGATACCTGTCATCTGTTCACGGGTAAAACTGCAGCCGAAAGAAAGCGGCGGAGCTTCTGTTACCCTATCGGTGTGATGCACAACAGGTATCGGCAACGGTTCCGACCTGTCATACTGCCTTTGTAGTTCCATACACTCCTCGAAAGAGAAGTTTGGCGCGGTAAAGAGAGAGTGAATGTGGTGGGCATATTCTGTTAGCAGCCCTTTGACGATGTGGATGTTCATCTCGTGGCAGTTTCTGCAAACCGCATCGTTGCAGTTGATATAACGGTGGCTGTGTACGAAATCGTCCACGTAACGGTCATATCGCTTGCCGTCTGTAATGACATCCTGAAGGTAAATAACTCTCGCCTCGGAAAGCAGGGCGAATAACTCTTCTGCTACATCCTGTTCGGTAGCGAAGTGGGTCAGGTGTTGCTTCCCTTCAAAAAAAGAGAAGACTTTTTGATTTGTTCTTTCATACTTAATACTTGTTTATAAGTTTATATTTATGCGATATGTTTATCTATTTAAGCCGTTTCAGCAGCCACGCGATATTCCGTCCGAGGTTCTTCATATTGGCTACACCTTCCTTGTCTTTCATGGCTTCGCCGGGCAGACGCCCGTAAGCGATGTTCCAGTAAGTAGAACCTGCAACGTACATTTCTTTATTGAGAAAGAAATGGTTGATAGTGTCGATGGTGTTCATGGCTCCAGCCCTTCGGGCAACGGCTATCGCACCGCCTATCTTGTGGCGGAACATTCCCGGATTGGTATCGCTTACCACGCTGGCACGCTCGATTACTGCTTTCAGCGTGGATGAAACATCTGCGGAATAGGTCGAAGAACCGAGGATGATGGCATCGGCTTCGGTCATCTTTCTGTAAAGCTCCTGAAACATATCATTGCCGAACACGCAGTTTTTCTTTCCGGCACACCCGAAACAGGCTTTGCAGGGATTTATCGTATGTCCTGCCAACTGTATGTGTTCAGTTTCGTAACCTTCCTTTTCCAGTTCGCCCAATACAAGATTCAGCATATCCGCCGTATTGCCGTCTTTTCGTGAACTGCCGTTGATTGCCAATACCTTCATTTTTCCTCGTTTTTCTTCTTTTTCGGACAGTCCCAGCATATCGGTGGCGTGAACGCCACCGATGCCCAGTCCTATCCCTGCCGCTACCATACCCATCTTTTTGAGTGCTTCACGGCGGGTCATACTATTTTCCTCACTCATTTTCGGTTATTTATAGGATTCCGCAAATATCCGTACAATATCTTCATCCGACATTTGAACCCGGTCGCCCGTGAACATGATGCCCATTACTTCGCGCGTGTTGCGCATGAAGGTCTTGAACTCGTCGGGCGTGATGCCATAATCTGACATCTTCAAGTCCGCCACGCCGCAGGCTTCCTGCAAGCAAACGAGAGCCGTGATGAAATCTTCCGGCTTTGTGGCTTCGGCCATTCCCAGCAGTCGTGCCAGTTCGATGAAACGGTCGTCGCAACCGTGATTGCGGACGAAATAGCTGAAATAGGCTTTGCTAATCATTATCAGTCCCGCACCGTGCGGCAGGTTGGGATGATAGGCGGAAAGCGCGTGTTCTAATCCGTGTTCGCTGGTCAGCAGCGTGAGCGTCATCACGGCTCCTGACAAGGTGTTGGCGAATGCCACACGGGTACGGGCTTCCAGATCCGAACCGTCCTTCACGGCACGCGGCAGATATTCGGCGAGGTTGCGGATAGCCTCGCGTGCATTCATATCGCTGGCAAGGTTGGCACTGGCGGCTATGAATCCCTCTACACTGTGGAACAGTGCATCGAACCCCTGAAAAGCGGTAAATTGGGGCGGTACGGAGAGCATCAGCTCCGGATCGACGATGGCGAGAACTGGAAAGAGCGACGGGTGCATGATGAACGCTTTTTCGTTCGTATCCTCTTTGGTAATGACACCGCAGCCGTCCGTTTCCGAGCCTGTGCCGGCGGTGGGCGTAATGGCGATGATAGGCAGCGGACGGTTCTTTATCGGCTCTCCTTTGCCGGAGCCGATGGGCACATAATCCCACAAATCGCCCTCGTTGGTAGCCAGCAGCGCGATGGCTTTCGAGCAGTCCATGACGCTGCCGCCACCCAGTGCCACGAGGAAATCGGCATTGTACGCACGTGCAGCGTTTGCTCCTGCCTCGGAGTTGGCTACTGTCGGATTCGGCATGATGCCGTCGAACACCTCGGTTTCCACACCTGCCCGGTGCAACTGTTCTTCGGTACGGGCGAGATAGCCGTTAGAACGAGTGGATTTACCGTTGGAAATGACTATCAACGCTCGTTTGCCCGGCATGGGTTGTGCGTGGAGGTTGTTCAACTGTCCTGCCCCGAAAAGGATGCGGGTAGGAATGTACTGGTCGTAATTCAGATTCGTTTTCATGTCTTATACTATTTATTGATTATTATATAAACGGAGATTTAACCTCTTCGTCGGTTGCTTCCAACTTGAAAAAGACGGGGCGCAATCCATCGTTACAGCAAGTAATCGCGACAACCCAATCGTTAAAATAGAAGTGCTTTGCACCATTGGCAAGAGCAAACACGTATGGGTGAATGGTTCGCCACGCGCCATCGCAGAAGCCTTCGGGTTTTCCCAATTCGGCATAGAACACCTGTCCTTCTTTCATCATACTGCATGGCTTGAGTCCCGGCATTCCATAGTCGTGGGCTAAGTCCTCATTAAAAGTGGAACGCAATACCGTTATTTTTACTTTCTTCATGTTATTTCATCCGCAATTCGTCAATAAGAGGCATTGCATCCATGATTTCAAGATGAAGTACCATATCTTTTGTCTCGGCAAAGTATTTTTGGAGGTGAGGCGATACGAAATGCCGGTCATAGGCATCCTGACTTTTGTATTTTTCAAGAATCGTAAACCGGTTTGTATGTTCTTTATCCCATACGGCATAAAGAACCTCGACTCCTTCTTCCAAGCGTAGCGATGCTTCTATTTCCTCTTTTAATATTTGCTTGTATTCTTCGAGTTTGGACGATTCGACCGTTATGTGGGCTATTTTTATCATTGCTATATTCTGTCATAGTTGTTAATACCAGTCATGCTTCTCGTTTCTGTTGAGTGCGGCAATTCGTACCATTTCGTCATCGGTAAGCGAGAAGTCGAAAACAGAGATGTTCTCCCTGATATGGTCGGGATTGCTCGAACCGGGGATAGCGACTACACCCCGTTGCAAGTGCCATCTAAGAATCACCTGCACTACCGATTTGTCGTGTCTGGCGGCGATTTCAGACAATACAGGGTCACTCAAAAGTTCTTTCTGATGTCCGCGACCTCCGAGCGGATACCATGCCTCGACGACGATGCCGAGGTCATGAAGATGTTTCACTACTTCCATGTCCTGATAATACGGATGAACCTCGTTTTGAACCAACACAGGTTTGATGTTCACCTGCGGCAGAAATTCGTCGATTTCCTTGACATAGTAGCACGATACGCCTATCGAACGGATTTTGCCCGCCGCCACATATTTTTCCATCGCCTTGTACGCTTTCACGTCGTTTGCCCCCGGATGGTGCAACAGCATCAGGTCGATGTATCCGATGTCGAGTTTGCGCAGGCACTCCTCGATGGCGGCTTCGGGATTGGAATACTGGTTGGGATAGAGTTTGGTTGCCACGAAGATCTCCTCACGCGGCACGCCCGATTCGCGGACACCTTGTCCCACTTCCTCCTCGTTGCCGTAAATGGACGCCGTATCGAACTTGCGGAAACCGACGGCAAGCGCGGCTTTTACGGAATTGACGCAAGTGGCTCCGTGCAGGCTGTAAGTTCCCAGTCCGAGAATCGGCATATCGTAGCCGCTGCTTAATTTCACTGTCGGGGCGTTTCCGTTCGTTCCTTTCGAGAGGTCGAATACCCCTGCATTCGTATCATTATTAAAATTCAGGTTCATACTTTCAATCCAGTTTTCAATTGTTTCTATTGATTCGTTCCCGTTGAACCGCCGCCCCTGTTTCCATTCGGCTCCGGTTGCCAGACGGTGCAGGTCGGTATCGCTCGACCCGATACCGCTGGAATGCGAGGTGCAGAACGGAACGATGGTTTTGCCCGTGAGGTCATGACTTTCGAGGAAGGTAAAAATAACTTTCGGCGCTTTGCCCCACCAGATGGGATAACCGAGGAAAACCACATCATAGTCAGCGAGGTTTTCGCATTTGCCCTTGATGGCAGGGCGTGCCGACGGGTCGTTCTGCTCACGGTTGGCACGGGAGGACGAATTGTTGTAGTTCAAATCCTCGGACGTGTAAGCCACTTCGGGCTCGATACGCCAAGTCGCCGCATCGCTCGCCTCGACAATCCGGTCGGCAATGCCTTTGGTCGTGTTCGTGCAGGAGAAATATACCACCAAGGCACGGCCACCCGTAGGCTGTGGGTCAGGTATAGGATCGGGATTCGGTTCCGGGTCGGGAACGGGGGTCGGTTCTTCGGTTTTTACCGGCTCGTCGGTCGGGCTGCAAGCTCCTGTGGAAAGAGCCAGCCCCGACATAAGGAGAAGGGATGATATAAGCATTTTCATATTGATTTATTCTTTGATTTTACGTAATATTTTTGCAGGTACACCCGCGACAACGGTATTGTCGGGTACGTCTTTCGTCACTACAGCTCCGGCGGCGACGATGGCATTCTCACCGACAGTTACTCCCGGTAGGATAATAGCACCCGCACCGATCCACGCCTTGCGGCGGATAACGACAGGTTCGGTCTGCAACATGTGGCGGATTTCGGGTTGTTCGGGATGTGCTTCCGTGAGGATTTTGGTACCCGGCCCGATGAATACACCGTCTTCAAGCGTGATGCCGCCTTGGTCGAGGAACGTGCAATCGAAGTTGATGAACACCTCTTTGCCTACACGGGTCGTTTTTCCGAAAGCCGTATAGAACGGCGGGAACATACGCACGGAGACATCCAGCGTTTGTCCCCAGATGCGTTCGAGCAGCGCATGCACTTCATCGGGCGTATGATAGCCCTTGTTCAGTTCTCCGACGAGCTGCCGCGTGTTCTCGATCTCCTCGCACAAACGGGGGAAGTCGGAATCCGTTTCCGAAATCCGCTTTCCGCTCCGCATTCTTTCTATAATATCGTTCATCGTTCCGTCCCCTTATTTTATCGTACTCATGTCGATTACATAGCGGAACTTCACTTTTCCGTCGGCTACGTTGCGCCAAGCCTTGTCTATTTCGGAAGCATCCGCCTTGATGATTTCCACTTCGGGATAGATGTCGTGCGCCACCGAATAGTCGAGCATCTCTTGCGTCTCCTTAATACCGCCGATAAGTGAGCCGTACACCTTGCGCTGGGAGAGGAAAGCCATGTTGGCAATGTTGAGCGTCGATTTGTCGGGAAGTCCCACGATAGCCATTTCACCGCCCATTTTCAGCATGGCGACATATTGTATCGGCTCGTAGTTGGCGGGGATAGTGCTGATGATAAAATCGAACGTGTTGCGCAGTCCCTTCATCTCTTCGGGATTGTTCACATTCACGTAACGGGTAGCACCCATACGGGCGGCATCGGCACGCTTCTCCTCGGTACGGTCGAACACGGTCACATCGGCTCCCAAATCCACCAGATATTGCACCGCCATGTGTCCCAGTCCGCCGTAACCGGCAACCGCCACTTTATCGCCTTTCTTGACGTTGCTGAAATGAATAGGGGACCAAGTCGTCACACCCGCACACAGAAGCGGGGCGACCCGTTTCAGGTCGGCGTTTGCCGGTATCTTGATGGCGAAGTTCTCGCTTACCACGATGTTGTCCGAGTAGCCGCCCATCGCCATCTCGCCGTCGTGGTAGATGTCTCTGGAATTGTAGGTAAATGTCGTACCCTTTTCGCAGAACTGCTCCTTGTGCATCTCGCAGGAGGAGCAATGTCCGCAGGCATTGACCATGCAACCGACGCCTGCCAGATCGCCGACCTTGAATTTCGTGACGTTCCTGCCGGCTTTCGCCACACGTCCGGCGATTTCGTGCCCCGGAATCATGGGGTAAGCGGCGTGCAATCCCTGTTCCTGCTGCTCGTCCCAAGCGGCGTGCAGGTCGCTGTGGCAGATGCCGGCATACAGGATTTCAATCTGGATGTCGTTGTCGCCGATGGCATGACGGGTAAACTCGTAAGGATGGAAAGTGTCTTCGGCGGAGAACATAGCGAATCCCTTTGCGGGAACACGCTCGTTTTGGTTTTGTGCGACGGCAGAAGCGAAGAAGGCCAACGCCGTCATGGTTGTAATTACTATACGTTTCATATTCGCTTGATTTTGAATTATTGTTTTTTGTACGATGCAAAATTAGGGAGTTCCATCATGCGACACGGCACCTGTCTTACGGGCAGAAGTACCCCGATTACGGGTTTTATTACAAGCGTTTCAGTATGATATTCAGCAAAGTACCCGGCTTACGGATAAAAGTACCTGAATTACGTGTTTTGCCCTATGATGCTTTTATAATCGGGGAAAATGTATTTCCTTTGTATTGCGAATAAGAAATCTACATTATTGAAAGAAAAGTATTTATAGAATATGGATCATACTGCGGATATAGTAAAGGCTGACACCATCGAACAGTACAACCGGTTCTTTGGGTTCAAGACACGCCACCAGTTGGTAGGCATCGTGCATTTCGATGGCTCCGTGCCGCAACCGACACACCGGATGACGCTGGGATTTTATGCGCTGTTTCTCAAAAAGACGACCGGGTGCATCATCAACTACGGAAAGACGGTCTATGATTTCGACGATGAAACGGTCGTGAGTTTCGCTCCGGGACAGACGGTCGGCATTCACCGGTTGGAGGACGGTCCCGCACCGGAAGCCATCGGTTTGTTGTTCCATCCCGATTTCCTGCACCGTACTTCGTTAGGGCAGAAGATGAAGCAGTATTCGTTTTTCTCCTACGCATCCAACGAGGCGTTGCATCTTTCGACGGAAGAACGCATCATCCTGCAAGATTACATGGAGAAGATTGTCCGTGAGTTACAGCATCCTATCGACAAGTTCTCCAAGTCGCTGATTGTTTCCAACATCGAGGTGCTGCTCAACTATTGCATGCGTTTCTACGAGAGACAGTTCATCACGCGCGAGGAAATGAATCACGATGCGTTGGCACGTTTCGAACGGCTTTTGGACGATTATCTCTATTCAGGGACGGCAACAAGGGAAGGAATCCCGACCGTAAAATATTTCGCCGACAAGATTTGTCTTTCTCCCAATTATTTTGGGGATTTGGTGAAACAGGAAACGGGAAAGACGGCGCAGGAGTATATACAACTTAAAATGATAGAGATAGCCAAAGATGCTATTCTTGACCCGAACCTGAATACAAAACAAATTTCTGATATGTTAGGCTTTCAATATCCACAGCATTTTCTGCGTTTTTTCAAAAAGCAAGCAGGATGCACACCTAAAGAGTATCGGGTACAAAATATAGGGATTTCGTAACAAAAGTATCTCTAATAATACAAAGGAGGGACTCTTCTATAAACAGAAGAGTCCCTCCTTTGTATTATGATGTTATTGTTTTCTTATAATATGATACTATTTTGTTACTTGAAGAATATAAATAATATCATAATACATTGTAAATAAACTACATAAGTTATATCTTGGGATAAGAGCCTAATACCCCGACAGACATTCGTCGTCGGGTGAGTTGCCATACAATCTGCAAGCAGAGGCGGTGGGAT
>OGPY01000631.1_pt1 | contig 31851 bp, 37 predicted proteins | sample 1553121 | NCBI WGS metagenome assembly OGPY01 (sample SAMEA2580004, study PRJEB22360) | human gut metagenome
GCGTCCGGCTTATACTCCTAAATTCGATGTTTTCAAATTTTTGTCATGTACTTAACATTCCTACATTAAAGGGGGATCTTCACGCCATATCAACTCGCGCTCAATCACTGGGAGTGTATACCTTTGTAGATGTTCATGTAAAGGACGGCCCTTTAATGAAAGTTTTACGATAGGAACTTCCAAAGTTAAAATACTACCAATATAACAGTGGTGGGATTCAGTTTGAACTTGGCTACCTTACCCAATATGGACAAGGTTGCGATAGAGATATAGAAGCTGCCATCAAATATTACACCGCGGCATATAAAGATGGGAACGTCCTTGCATGCAATCTATTGGGCTGGATATTTCGGCAGGGGGATGGTGTAACCGTAGACTTGATACAGGCGGTTGAATGGTATTCTCGTGGCTCCCAGATGGTGTGGTTCCTTCCTTTATTTTTAAGGAGCGAATCTAACCATTTATAGACCATTTATGAAGTTTTGTCTATACTTTTGGCTGTTTTTAGACCATCATATTCGGGTGTAAAAGGCGGTAATAGGCAAGTAAAAAGGAGCTGCGCCATCGTTGAAGATTTGCGCAACTCCTTGATAATTTATGGGTTAAACGTTTGCTTACGGCTTAATACTCATCCTCGTTGAAGTTGTTCTGCAACTGGTCTAATGGAATGATAATCACATATTTATATCCATTAAAGTAGGTGATGGGTCGTAAGTGAGTAGCGAGTATCATAACCGTTTGATATGGATTAAAAACCTGTTTCTTAAGTGGATAGCGTTTGCTTTCCAAGTCCTTGTTGAGGACTTCTTCTACATAAGGAAGAAGTATATCTATAACACAAAATTAATACAATTAGTTGATAACACCAAATGTATTAATTAGATAATGCAAAATGTTTTTCCATTTTCTTTTATTTGTCTCCTACAAACGCCAAATTTATATCGCTGGTAGGAGAAAATGCGTCAATACCTCTGAACCTCATCGAGAGGTCGTAATCGTCATATCCATACACATTTTCATTCAGTTTACTCCACATATCCTTTATGAAGTCAATCTCATACCTTATTTTGAATAAATCCCTTTGGGTGAGCAGGTATATAGAAAGGAGCGTCTTCTGAAAATCAGGGTGCATTTGTTTGAGTTTGTCTCCTGATACCTTATTTTCATAGTTAGTACACGTCGATATTTTATTTTCTGCTTCCCTGTTTAATTGTTCCAGTTTTATACAGCCAAAATGAACCGGATATTTTTCCATAAGGAAATCCATCTGGTTGGTCGAATAGGTTGTCTTTAATGGAATTTGTCCTGTATTTTGATAAATGTAAGAGTGCCTGAACTTGTATTCCACTGAACTTTCATCCAGATACCAGTTCTCGCGGTATTCATCAATTATCCATTCAGTATCGGTATAGGGTCCGACAACCAAACCCCATTGTCTGCGAGGCATTTCACCTATGTAGAATGAAAGCAGACAAAAACCATCGACTTCCCTGTATCTGTCGAAATGCACATTGTTATCCACTGATGTTTCCGGCACTTCGATATGTGGAATATATTTAACGAGGTTATTAAACTGATTTAGTGCTGACATGATTCTTTGTTCATCATCAGTGGGTAGAATATGGGCGTAGTTGGGATTATTGACAATGTCGTTAATCAACCGGACAATCACTTCCTTTTTACCTCGGACATGTACTGTATATACGGTCTTGGACGTATTAATATCCCCAATGAAATTGCGGTTGTTTGTAAACTCATGCTGTTTAAAATAATCATTAACCATCTTACTAAGCTTTTGTGTATACAGTATTTATAAAAACAAAACACCCGGAAAGTCTCGAAACTCTCCGGGTGTAAACAGTTGAAGATTTCTCTACCCCGTAAAGGTCATTCTAAATCACTCATCTTCAAATACCACCTCATCTGTTCCATTCTGAATATACTCAATCATATCATCAGTACATTCTTCAGAAATGAAATCGAGATCAACACAATCAATGTATTCATAGAGATAATCATCCAACATTTCTTTAATGTCAGTCCTTGTCATCTTGATTTTATTACATCCTTTGTCTCCAGTCTTATTTCGATGGATGTTGTGTTCACTCAAGTAATTCTTGACATACTCTTCAAAACCAGATACCATGTCATCATAAACCATGTTCCCAATTTTCTCAATAATTTCACTCATTGTTTTCATAATTCAAATATTTAAAAAATTATACTTATATTGATTTCTTGTTTGATACCACAAAGGTAATTGGGGGATTGTCCAAGTATTTTGGGACAATTAAATTTCTTCACTTTTCTGAATTGATGTGATGTCAATCCCAAATCTGAGGGGAATGATGACATTCAGATTACATTCATCACACACCATATCCATTTCCAGAGGGGAAGGATTGTTTCCCCAACCTGTATATGGTTTACCACACAGAGGACAGATTTTCACTTCTTCCTCAAATTTCACACTGTTCAGGTTGATAACCTGATTTTCACTTTTGAGACCTGTGGTCTTTTTAGATTTTTTCTTTTCCATTTTTAATAATTTTGTTAGTTAAAAATTTAAGTTCTGAATTAAACCTAACAAAGAATTCTACGTTTTCTCAAATTTTCTTGATTTTTTTGAAAATTTTTTCTGATTTTACATCTTTGTTCCTTTCACGACACAAAGGTAAAATGAGGAATATCCAAGTATTTTGGGCGAATTAAATCACATCACAAGAATTTCAGGAAATCTGCAAATGGCTGAATGGCAAAAGAATAATCCATTGTCTTTTGACTACATATCATTATAGAGAGCCGCAAGATTTTGTATATAGATGTATGTTAAAACTCCGCAAGTGTTATGCAGCCTACATTCTATTATTTTTAATCATAGAAATATTTTGCCTAAATCAGTGTATACTTTCCGAATGTAATCCAAATGTAGTAATCAAATGAGCTGCACAGATGATCAGACAGATTTATTTCTTCAAATATTTGCATATATGAAAAATGTATTATACATTTGCGCCATAAAACAAAAAATGTATAATATGGAAACAAAATCAAAACGAGAAAGATTCGAGAAGGTCGCTGGCAATCGCGTACAGAAAGTAATTGATTTTCTTACGCTTCTTCAAAATTGCGCAAACAGAAACAACTATGAGTACACCGAAGAGGATGTTGAGCATATGTTTTCTGAAATCCAGAAGACCTTAAAAGAAACTCGTGCGAAATATCAGTCCGAGTTAAACAAGGCCAGTAAGACCGGCTTCCAATTCAATTCTTAATACAATATGGATGACATCAAGCAATGCGAGTGGTTCTTTTCCGAATCCCCTAAAAATCAGGATTTAGGACCCAATGACGCGAAATTTGAAATCTTCAAGCCTGATATCAACTCATTGGTTAGAGAGTCTATACAAAATTCGATGGATGCTGTAGACGATGATTCTATTCCTGTAAGAATGTCGTTCAGGATACGTTCTTTTCAACGCAATTCTTTCCCAAAATTCTTCGAGCTAGAACGACACATTAAAGGTTGTTTGGATTACTGGGGTGAGGATGCGAAGAATGTATTCGATCCAATACAGAAGGCTCTTCAGTTGTCCTCCGGAAAGGACAGGCTCTATTATATTGAAGTATCTGATTCAAATACTTCTGGGATGGACTACGAACCGGGGAATAATAAGACCAAATTTCACGGTTTTCTACACTCAACAGGAGCTTCAAATAAAAAGAGTGCAAACAGTGGAGGTTCATTCGGCATTGGTAAAGCTGCTTATTTTGCGATGTCTCCATTGCGTTCTATCATAGTGTCGACTATGACACAGGAAGGTGTTCATACTTTTCAAGGGGTATCAATGCTCTGTACGCATACAGTCAATGATGTCCTTCGTACACCAATAGGGTTTTATAGCACAAACAATGAAAACCCAGTAGTTGATGTGGACGAGATACCATATCAATTTAAAAGGACTGAACCCGGTACAAGTATCAATATAATGGGTGTTCAGATAACATCACAAGATGATAAGGCTGACATCTACAAAGAGATAAAGATTGCTGTTTTACGAAATTTTTGGCTTGCTATATACAATGACCGACTTGATGTTGTAGTGGGAGATGAAACTATTGACTCATCCAATATAATTCAGTTGGTGGAACAATATTTCCCTGAACTTTCGGATAACAGACGAAAGGGGAATGTCAATCCAAGACCATATTTGGAACTCGTTGCCAATGCTAAACGGGATGACAAACGCTATATGTTGATTGAAAGCAATTTGCCACATCTTGGTGATGTCAAATTATATATACATCGTCATCCCGAGGGACGAGGTACTATTCAATATTTCAGAATGCCCAATATGATGGTTAAGCGAGAAAAACTGTCAGCAGCCAATAATTTTTTCAGCGTTTTTATCTGTGACAATCCGGAAGGGGATAAGAAGTTGAAAAAGTTGGAAACCGTGGCTCACGATGACTGGGATGCTCGAAATTGGAAACCACGAGAAATTGACGGGAGCGTTTCCAAAGAAGCGAAAGCCATCATAGAAGAACTTGAGGTTTTCATAAGAGAAAGTATTGATGCTGCCTTCGGAAACAGTCAGCAAGACACTATGGAAATTGCTGGTCTCGACAAGTACTTATACATACCAACAGCAAGCGATAATGATAGTCTTCTTTCAACTGCCGAAGCCCTGATGTCCGAGCCCACAGGAGATTTTAAGGAAGATGGAGCCTCGCCAACTACTGTGATGGATGGAGAGCCCCAAAAGACTGAGGTAAAAACTGCTCCAATTTCAGTCGGCAAAGTCTTTATAGGAACTCCAACAAAAGCCTCTGCCGATGAAAAGGGAGGACTACATTCTGGAACAGGTAAAAGGCACAAGCCAAGTCCTGATTCGGGAAAACACGTCATTCCTGGTGAGGGAAGGAAAAATAAAGAAGATAATTCCGGCATTGACGGTGATTTCTCCAAGGAGGTTGATGTCACCTATCGAGGAATCGCACAAAAGGAGAAAGGACAGTATTATCATTATCTTAAAATCAATTCTCCCGAAGATATTGAGAACGGACGTATAGTTATTTCCACTGGTAGAGAATTCGGTGGGTCTGAACCATTGAATATCATTGAAACTTCGGACGGTAAAACGCGTAGAAATTCAATATATAATCTGAAATTAAAGAAGGGCTCCAATACCCTTGTCATCAGATTTGCTGACAACCTTAGTCATACCTTAACTCTAGATGTCTATGAAGATAAACGCTAATACATCATTCCCTTATCCCATTCTTGGAATCAGAAATGATATAGAACCGGGATTGCCAGAAAACTCAATCGTATTGGAAGAACAGTCTTCTGACGTGTATAATTATGTGTTTCAGCTGACACTAACATTTGATAACGCATACATTCAGAAGCTCATAGATTCTGGAATGGCAGAATTTGTGTGCGAGGCCGACTGCTCAAGCACATATTACAACCATTGCTTTCACAGCCGCGATGCTGTGATAGATATTGTCATTCCCAGAAAATCAGTAAACGGCCGAGTGTATCTGCGAACATTTATCGTCGCCGTATCAGAAATCGCCAATTATGACAATCCGGGTAAACACGAGGATTTTGAAGGTTTCTCCTTCAATATAGAACCGGGAGAAGTCCTCGCTGCTTTTCCTCAGGCATACTTTGATACGGATTTAAGAAGTGATATTTTACACGTTGCGGGCACTTATATGGAAATTCGTAAAGACGATAATGCCACCGAAACTACTCATAGACTTGATACGCCAAAAATAGGTATCATTCTTCCGACCGCGATGTATAACATCTATCAAAGTAAAATTGGAGAGCAGAACGTACAGATTATACATGCATCTCTCGCCTTCAACGCCCTTGTGTGTGCATTGTATAATCTTGATGAAATGCGAGACCGCGACTTACTTTGGGTCAGATGTCTGACTGCTCGATTCAATGAAGATGAAAAATTCAGTGCTTATCGGGACCAGATAGACAAAAGGGATGTGCCGGCACTTGCACAGGCTCTTTTGGGAAATCCTTATCAGCGTCTTTTTGATTTTTTAGAAACATCTAATACCGAAGGATAAATGGAAACTCTACAAAAAGTGTTTGCCCAAAGTTATGTGGATGAGCTTAAGGAAGCGTTGTCATATCCAGAGCAAAGAAAGAAATATCTGGGTGATACATTCTCCTACGATGAAACGAAAACCCGTGTTCTCGCAGGCATAATACATCCAGATGGGTTAGAAGAAAAAATGCTTGCGGCAGAAACAGAGTTTGATGCAGCTGTAATCTTATATGAAGCTTATAAAGACATCTCTCCACTTATAGCTTCGAGTGATACATTCTGGACATATCTTTCGCACGTTGATCTATACCAGTATTGCAAACGTAGATGGCCAATTGAAAATGAGAATGTAAAAGAGGACTATATCAAAGACCATTATTTTATATCAATGCAGTCTCGTATAACCCGTAATGCAATAGCAGCTCTTTGGTGGTGGGTATATTTCAGCAAGGAAGATGAACCGGGTAAAGAATATAGACTGACAGAGATTCTTTTCAAAAACTACTCATTCCGAGCTTTATGGTTCTTGTATTTTCTCCGCATTAGAAATGGTCTTATGGGGGTTCTTGATTTTCTTTATGAGAATCAGGATATTTTTGACACGGCCTTTGAGTACAAGGGTCGATATATAGCCAACTATTTCAATAGATTGGGTTCCACAAGAGAATTATCCGCTTTGCCAAGAGGGTTCTTCAAACAAGAATGCTATAAAATCAAGGATGTGCTCTATTCCATCAGAAATGAAGCTGACCTCAAACGAGCACAAGGAGTGGAGTAAGACCATCGTCAAACATTCAAATCCTCAACATAATGCCAATAAAAGTATATGTTATAAAAGACCGCACGGCCATTGACTTCATCGAGGACAATGACATTGATGGGTTCAAACAGTATCTGTCCGAAGAAGAATATCTGATGTTTGATGAGCCCATAGAATTTGGAACAGAAACAGAAGCTCTGGCCTTCTGTGCTGGGTTGGGATATGGTGTTGATGATACACTCCCAGTTGCGAAATTTCCCCTTCGTAGCTTTGAGGTATATGACCAACCATTCATCAAAGCCATAGAAGAGTATTAAATGTATAGGTTTGTGTTTCAGATTCATTTATCATTGAGCATTTATCATTGAGCATTTATCATTGAGCGGTTTAACTTGAAGAAATAGTTGACTTTCAAAGCCTGAATATCAAAAATTATTCGTAAATTTGCAGTCTAAAGCACTTGTGCTGACAAACCGACCACCCAATGTAAGTAAAACTTATATACGACATATTAAGAACTCTCACATAGTTGCCAAGGATTGGTCTCCTGTCAGCTCTATGTGGGAGTTCAATCTTATATATGACAATAACATCTCTTTTTAGTGGCGCAGGCGGTCTAGATCTCGGTCTTATTCAGGCAGGGAATAATGTTATATGGGCTAATGATATTGATGTTGATGCTGTTGAAACATATAGAAGAAACATCGGTGACCATATAATATGTAGAGATATCAAAGACATTCCACTTGACGAGATACCCGTGTCTGACGTAGTGGTTGGCGGTTTTCCCTGTCAAGGATTCAGCATTGCTAACCTTAAAAGGAATATCTCGGATGAAAGGAACTCGTTGTATTTGTTCTTTTTGTCAATTGTTAAAGAGAAGCAGCCGAAGTATTTCATTGCAGAAAATGTCAAAGGAATATTAAGTTTGGGCAATGGTAGCGTAATCAAACGAATTGTATCCGACTTTAATGAAGTTGGTTATATTGTTGAAGTGCATAAAATCAATGCAGCAGACTATGGTGTGCCACAACATAGAGAACGTGTTATAATCCTTGGACAGCGAATTGATATTGGCAATAGTATGCTTTTCCAATTTCCCAATCAAACTCATTCTAACAAGGATGATAATCTACCAAATTGGGTTTCTATAATTGACGCTCTAACAGATATTCCAAAGGACTATAATGAATCATTAGACCCAAATGCTTTTGGGTCTAAATATAGATTTATCGCACGCAATTTTACTGCACATAGAATAACTGACCCCAATAAGCCATCTCCAACAATTCTTGCAAGAGGAAATGGGAAAGGAGGGGTTTGTGCAATTCCTCATTATAATGGAGAACGTAGACTGACTATTAGAGAGAGTGCTGTCATTCAGACCTTCCCCTATACATTCATTTTTAGTGGTAAAATGGGTAGTTGTTATCGACAAATTGGGAATGCTGTTCCTGTTAAATTTGCGTATAAACTTGGGCAAGAGTTAATGAGGTTAGAAAGGGCTGGAATATGAGAATTGTTTCTTTGTTTAGTGGAGCAGGAGGTCTTGACCTTGGCTTTATTCAGGCTGGACATAATATTGTATGGGCTAATGATTTATACGATGATGCCGTAGAAACATACAGATACAATATTGGTCAGCACATAGTTAAAGAAGATATTACAAAAATAAATTCAACAGATATACCTGATTGCGATATGGTAATCGGGGGGTTTCCCTGTCAAGGATTCAGTATCGCTAATTTGAAACGCCATACTGGTGATTCTAGAAACACCCTTTATCGAGAACTATTGAGAGTAATAACTGATAAAAAACCAAAGTATTTTTTAGCAGAAAATGTCAAGGGTATATTATCGCTTGATAAAGGAGCCGTATTCTCAATGATATTAAGAGATTTCTTTGAAGCAGGCTATAATGTCACATATAAAGTGTTGAATTCCGCAGATTATGGTGTCCCTCAAAAAAGGGAAAGAGTAATTATTGTTGGAATTAGAAAAGATTTCCCCTACTTATTTGAGTTTCCGAAGAGAACCCATTCAGAGACTGAAGAGGAAAATACACAACGATGGGTTTCGGTTGCAGATGCTTTGTCCGTTTTCCCAGACCCTGACACGCCCAATAATATTCCGAACCATACATATTCAAAGTATAAGTTGAATTTTAATGGATATATTGGACACAGGCCATTAAATCCAGATAAGCCAGCTCCAACAGTTACGGCACGGGGAGATAATAAAGGTGGAGTTGTTATTCTTCCACATCCTAATGGGCTGCGAAGAATGACTTGTAGAGAACTCGCTACAATACAATCTTTCCCAGTTGATTTTGTCTTTAGAGGAAACAACTCTTCAATTTATAGACAAATAGGCAATGCCGTACCCGTAAGAATGGCATATAGAATTGCACTACAGTTTAATATGATTGAAAATGAGCAGAATTGACGAACTGATGAATTATGTGCCAAAACTACCATTCCCAAACTTTAAGTGGAAGTGGGCTTGCTATGCATGTACCGAGGGAATAAATGACCCTGTTGTATTGTTAGGCGTTTTATTTCGTATGGCAAAACTCGAGGGGCGTTACAAATATAGTTCTGACGAGTTTGGACAAGAATTAATACAATTATCACACGACCTTGAAGGAACAGGCGTAAATGTTGATTTAGAAGGAAGAATTGGAGAACGAAACATAATTCGCAATTCAGGTCAATATTGGAAAGCCTTAAACTTGATACCAGCGGAGAGAACTAGGGGTATAATCACTCTGACACCATTTGGTCGAAAGGTTGCAAATCACGAAATATCACAGACTGAATTTTCAGCGGAAACAATTATATCCTTTACCCTGCCCAATCAGGCAATGGATAAATCAGAAAGAGAGTTATGGGAGAGGGCTAATCTAAAATTACGTCCTCTTAAATTGATATTGTCTATCATTGAGAAACTCTCGATTATTGATGTTACTCAAGCATATCTTACTCCTTTTGAACTAGCTCGAATAGTCATCCCTCTATCTGGTGTCGTAGGTCAGCCATTGAATACATATGTGGATTGTATCCAACTTTATCGCGAAAACCGCTTAGATTTGTCTATGTGGCCTAACTGTTGTCCTGCCGCAAATGATTTTAGAATGGCACGAGAGTTCTTGTTGTTTCTCTCAAACTATGGTTATTTGAATAAGATTGATGCAGATAATAGGATGCTGGAGAAATATGACTTCAATTTCAATATCAAGTCAGAAATCAAAGCCATATTAAGAACTACCCATTCGGTATCTTCAACGATCATTTCCGATACAGAACGTAAAATTGTCACATCTGTACGTTATCGCCCTAATCAGGCAAGGTTTAGAAAGGAGGTTTTAGACGCTTGTAAAAGATGTGTTATTTCAAACGTAGAGATGCCAGAGGTCTTGGAGGCTGCACATATTAAACCATACAAATATAATGGAGCGGATGTTGCGTCTAACGGATTCGCAATGAGGATGGATATACATTTCTTGTTTGATTCTGGTCATTTAAGGATTTCAGAAAATGGGGATGTATTTCTATCTGATAAAGCTCGCTGGTCTTATGGTGCAACCATCCCTCCTAGAATCATTCTACCAGATTATGTCGATAGAGATAATCTGCGTTGGAGATGGGATAATTATAATGGTGCATAAGATTTATGTTATCACCAAAATATATTGTTGACTATGAGCAATAACATATCCGATACTCTACAACTACATTATTGTCTTGATAATGGTAGCCACGAAATGAATGCCTTTTCAGCGAATAGGTGTTCATACGAAGTCCTACAAATAATTGCAGAGATTGCCAAGAAGTTTAATGTTCAAGTTGAGATTACAACCTTCCCCTATGAGAATGGTGGATTGATTCAATGGCTTAAAATTGTCAAAAGAAATGAAGATAAGAGTGCCCCTATTACAACAGAAGTAATAAAATATCTCGTTGTCGGAATGATAGCACTCCCATTTTATATAGGTGATAAGATTATAGACCATATTATGAATGATGACTCTCTTAATGAGTCGCAAAAGGAGGAATATTGTGATAACATTCGAGATAATAGCGTAAACCTTTCTTCATCAGAAAACAAAATTACAAAACTACGCTCCAACTTTTACGCATCTCTTGAAGATGATAAAAACGTAAATAAGGTTGAACTGTCTTCATTTGATAGCCATTCAAATTTAATAACATCAAAATCAGTATCAAGAGCGTCTTTCCCTGCATATATTTTAACAGACAATGATCTCGACCCAATAGACATTGATGAAGCCATTATCTTTATCACGGCCCCAGTAATTGCTAAGGGCACCTATACATATTGGCACGGAAAATATAATGGTGAAGATATTAAGTTTAATATGAACTCTAATGAGTTCAAAACCAAGGTTCAACAGGGAGAGGTATCTTTTAAAAATGGGTTTTCAATCAATTGTCTATTAAGGATTCACAAAGTCTTAACAGATAATGGAGATGAGCAAGTAAAGAAATATGAGGTCGTTCGGGTTAATAATTATTTTATTACTGACGAAATCTTTGAAACGAATGAAGGACGAACGCATCGTATAAAAAAGGAACGTGACAATGAACCACATCTCTTTTCTGGTATCGAAGACTGAAACATATGATATATGTCTAAAATCAGACGCTTGCGAAACTGCGAAAACAAAATAAAAAACCAACAGATGTAGGATTTGTATCCATTTCATCTGTTGGTTTCTTGTTTCTATACCCTATACAATTCTGTCTTACCAGAGCGGCGTTGGAACTCTTGGTGTGGGTGCTTCCCACTTTTTCTTGGGTTCATCATTGTGGGGAGCATTTGATACTATGATATCAACTTTACCTGATTTGGTCAGGCAGGGACAAATACCTCTGACAGAATGCACTCTGTCCCATTGTGAATTAGCACCCTCACCACGTTTTGTTTTTTTGTGAGCACCAACCTTGATAATATAATTAGAGGCGTTGTGGAGTAATCCCTTTTTGAGATAACTGAAATCCACACTATTCGAGGAACGACCAGACTTTCTAAATGCTGTTATCCTGTACATCAACTCATCCAGTTCATAATCAGAATAGTCATACAAAGAGGATTTGAGCCTCATATCCTCACTGTCATCATCAACGCCATATTTTGTGATGTCCATTTGGAGGAATAGAGCCATCAGACATTCCACGACCATTGAATTGCCAGCCATAGAACTCAGTCTGTCAGTCATCTTTTTATGGCCTAACCTCTGAATTGATTCTGGGACTGTAAAATCTCTGAATCCCATCAGACGCAGGTATTCTGTTGCAGTCAGTTCCCTTTCATATATGGTGTCAGTCATACCACTGCGGGGAAGTATATCTTCATCAAGATAGTCATACAGACACTGTTTCAAGGGTATGGAGTTGGGAAACAGGAACTCTGTTTCATCTTTGAATCCAACAACCCAGACACGTTCACGATGTTGGGGAACTCCAAAGTTCTGAGCATCCAATACATTCCAATAGATGTGATAACCAAGTTCACTGAATACAGACAGAGCAGCTTCAAGACCACTCATCTGACCATCTTCCGCACGAACCATATCCGATACATTCTCATAGATGAACACCTTGGGTTCACATTCCTTTATTCTGACCGCAAAGTCATAGAATAACTGACCTCGTGTATCTTCCAGACAAAGGCGTTTACCACTTCGACTATAGCTTTGGCAAGGAGAACCACCCACATACAAATCGACCTGACCTTTATATGGGGTAGCGTCCATAAACCTAATGTCAGTGTGCCAGCCCTCCTCATTGATGTCATAGTTGGTAAAGAAAGCCTCCTTTACATAGTTTATACCCTTTTCATCATACAAACCACTGATATAGTCCTCTATGGCCTTACGTTCAGTGATACCTTTGTTCTCCAGGATTATGTCAAGGCAACCCTTGACAAGTTCATACTTATTCCCCTTGATGTCATCACAGTCCTTGAACAGACAGTCATACACCAACTCTCTGGTGAAGGGTATCTCCATCTTGCCTGCCTTCCTCCTTTTCTCATTATTATATTCAACATTGGCTCTGTTTCCTTCGTAGAGAGCGGAGGCGAATGTATCCCAATATTTCTCATCCAACTCCTTTGTGAACTTACGAAGCTGCTTGAAAGAATAGTTGAGATAGCGTTCACCAATGTCAGAGGCGAATACTATCTTGGTTTTAAGACCAAGACGTTTCAGAGCCATATCGGGAGCAGAGATACCAGAGAAAGATGTCGCGATACGAATTGTACGTTCGGGATGTGAGAACTTTCGGTCAGTCCAACATATACCTGTGGTATCGAACTGACCTCTGGTTGTTTCAACGATGTTTATTTCTTTTGTTGTGTCCATATTTTGTAGTGTTTAGAAGTTGTGTTATTGAATTACACCACAAAGATAATTTGAGGAATATCCAAGTATTTTGGCACAAATACATTCTGATGAAAAAATGTATGGGTTGTAGAGAATACAATCTGATTTCTCCCCAACCCACATATCAATATGACCTTACACCCTGCGAAAAAAGTTGCGAAAATTACGAAACTACGACAACATTGTCAGCTCAGGAAGTCATTACACCAGTTGACAATATCATCCAATACATCCTCACAATACATTCCGCTGTTTCGTTCCATTTCTTCATCAAATCTCATATCCCAATCATCATCTTCCTTTTCAGTTAGTCCCCACGATACATTATATGCAGATACATAGGATTTGTTCTGGTTGTTGTTTGTCTTCATCGTGTCAGATACAGGAACTTGAATAGTAGTAGTGATGGTTTCTTTCACATTATCCAGTGTCGATAAGAGGGTGCGGTCTTTTTCCAGATTGACATTTATAGTGTGAAGACTATTCTCTTTTATTGAATATTCCCCTTGATAAGACCCATTGATTCCTTCTTTCTTCTTATTATATAATCTCCTTAATCTCTTATCACCTACTTTTATATTATTATCCTTAAACCACTCATAAGACTTTCTATAAGACAAAGTTAAATCAATCAAATCCATTATTTCATAATCAGATAGTTTATTCTTATCAGTCTTTATATTTCTATTATTACAATATTCATAGAGAGTAGATTTAGAGAAACTGATATTGTAGTTTTCTTTTAGAATAACACAGTTCTCATTCACTGAATAATCTCTGTTATAGTAATCATCAAGTATCTCATAAGATACTTTCTGTTTATCATTACCACATCTCATAATATACCCTTTATTTGGTCTTGTCTCTTGTTTAAGGTAGTCGATGGATACTTTATACATTTCATTGATTTCATCAAGAGAGAGAGTATATGAGGTGTCGATATTGGTCATTATGAAATCAGAGTTAAGGACACCATCAGAGTTGTCAAAGTATCTGAGAATATCAACTATAGTGTTAACCACCATTTCATCTTTGGTGATTTGGGGTGATAACAATCTTCTCAAACACATTCTCTGGTATAGAGTTTTTCTTCTTCCCTCGCCGTTAAATCGTCTGGATCTAAAATGATATAAAGAGAAGTAATCATCATCGACAAACTGGTAGTTCTTATCCTCCCAGTTGTTTTCTTTTCGATAAACATACTTTGTGTTCCTTATGGCATTGACCCACTGACTACATTTAAGGAAATCATCAATCTTCCTATGGTCCCAGTCATACAAAATGGTGTTGGTGGCAGCTGAATAAGTTGATGTATCAGGTTCTGTCATCTCATATATATAATCCATTTCAAGGGTGCGGTCTTTTTCCAGATTGACATTTATAGTGTGTGAAGTATTTTTATCTTCTTGATTTACAACAAACATTCTCTTTCTATTATCATAGCGATAGTCTTTATATGTTATTCTCTTTAACTCATTCCTGATACCAAAGTAATCATCTAATTTAAGAGTAGAATAATAACATCTATGACAAAGAAAATCGATATAATCACAGTCGGAAGATTTGGTAAAACTAACTCCTATATCCTCTAATTCATAAATGAAATTAGTGATACCATACTCTATGTTCAAATCACTGTTATCAGTGCATGTCCCATTAAAGTACTGGGTACAGTTAAGATTACAGTTATCAGCAATCTTCTCCCCGGTATCTTCTTCAATCATCTCATTTAGTTTGGCGGCACAGTATCTGAAGTAATAAGGGTTATCAATATGAGAATTGAATACGTATATAAGTCTAAATCTGGGGCCACCATATTTCTTTTCCTCATTGTATTTCAGATGAGAATATGACGTGTACCAGAAGGTAGGTTTAAGTCTTAATGTGTCAATGTATTCTTTGACAGACATATAATTGGTCTTGTCAATATCCACGCCTATTATATTTGTGTATCTGAAATATCTTTTCTTTTTCTGGGAACTACCAAATGTCCCATCTTTTCGACGTTGATATGGTTGGAAATTATGACAGAAAACGTGTCCTTTCAACAGGTATCCAAGTAATAAAGATGGTGTTAAATAGAGGTCTCCATCAAATGATACACCTCTACAAGATTTGAATCCATACTCTTTTCTTATCTGTCTGTTTATCTGATTGGATTTACCAATCATTGCATTGCTTATTGTCTTGTTGACAAAACTCTCTTTTGACAATGATATGTCAAATCTGAAATTTTCATTAGATTGCATAATGTCTTAATGGTTATTTTATATGTGTCTTTTCTTCTTCACGAAGTTTAGGTGATACATTCCTGTCCACACATCCCTTATCCACACTGTTATGGAAAATGAACTCCCTGTTCCTGCACCTGCGGTTATAGTCAGAGTGGCCAAAATGAATTTTAGCCTGTAATCTGTTCTCGAATTGTATCCCTGTTGGTTTGTGTGTAATCATAGTTTATATTCCCTATATAAGTATTTATATATTAGAATATAACAAAAATCAGGATGAGCGATTAGTGATGGTCAGAAGGGGTGAAAAACAAGACAAATATGACTGGGTGGATAGTCAAAAAGAGACCATTAGTTATATTATAAAATATGTAGAAAAGGATATGATTAAATGATTTTATTCTAACCTTTAATCCTAATTATAAATACGACATCCACTTTAATGATTCGGTTATCTCATTTTATATGAATTAATTTCTCTTATATTATTGAAAACCAATAATATACACTCACGACAAAGGATAGAATAAATAAAAGGGAATGTGAAATCAGACCCTTTCTGTGTGTCATACCTATGTACCCCAAATCCACCAAAATGATGAAATTCTTATTTTTGTTATATTTACAGTATATAATAATTCATTAGTTATGAGCGAATTAAATACAGATGAAATTTTCAACTCCTTTACAGAAAAGGAGGTTATTGTTGATACTAACAAAAATCAGGTAGAACTAAAAGACAGACCCAATCCACTGTTAAAACTGACAGATGAGACTTTGTGTGTATTAAGGTCATATCTCACTGTCTTGATTTCAGATTATGATATGGAATCCAATCAATCCCATTTCAGTGAAAATGATGACAGGAAAGAATCATTTAGGAAGACACTTTCTGATATGATTAAGGATGTGGATGTAGAGTTGACCAGAAGAAACATAAATGATGAATGGATGAAATACTAAACTGGTTTTGACAATCTTCAATTTACAATTCCAATGATGAGAAAACACCCGGATGGGAGTAAAAACCTATCCGGGTGTTTTTGTATGTGTTCAAGTCTGCGAAAAAGTTTCGCAACTTATTTCAGTCCTTGTTTTCTCAAATCTTTGAGATATTTGATTTGGTTTGCTGTAATATCAGTATGTGATGGATGAATGTTATCAGGACATTCCACAACCCTCACTTCATCACCATAGGACATATACTGGATATAGAAGTCCTTATCAGGCAACAGATAGACTTTGTATATGTCATGGAGCACCCCTACATTGACATTCAGTTTTTCCTGTGCCTGGCAGAATGGGGTGCCTTCAAATATATAACCAGCCACTTTCAGATATAGAGACACGACTTTGTTTGGATCGAAATGGTCTGACCAGTTTTCAGGCATCAGGTTATATATGTCAAAACCATCCTTGATAGTATAGGCAGGGGTGATTATATCAACCTCTTCACATAACTTGATTTTCTTTACGTCATAGACTACGACCTTGTATGTTTCCCTGTTCCCATACTCATATTGGTCGCCGGCTACATACCACCTACCATTGATACATTTGAGTTGCTGGGGCTCAAATACAAATTTGTAAGCCCTCTTACTGATGACAAGAGCTTCACCAATTGTCATAGCAAATTGTATCATACCAACCATTTCCGGTTCTTCCAGATGGCCATATTGAAGGGAATGGTAATCTATATTATCGCCTCCAACAGATACAAATCCCATAGTTCCACCTACACCTTCTGCTTTCGGTTTTCTTCCTCTGGGTGAAACAGTCAAGAGTGTTTTTGCTTCATATCCTCGTTGTTCTTCATTGACCAAATCTTCAATTGTCGCACGAAGAGTTCTATTTTCATCCAAGAGTTCCGGATTGACCAGATAGTATCTGTTTTGGACGATATTTTTGAATATAGTCTGCTGGATAAGTAAGCCGAATTGTTTGTATATGGCATTTCTCCAGTTCAAAAATGTCTTGTTGGTGATTTCAGGGGGAAGATACTCTGTATGTTTCCTACCTTCGGCATCTATACGTTCCACCTTCCTTTCAGGCAACCCCAATCTTATTCTGTATGTTCTGGGATTATAACCAAAGATTTTATCCTTATCCCAAAGATACCTCTGGGATATATCCTTGAGTGTCATGCCGTGTTGTTCGTCTGTCTCTTTTTCCAAAAGAAAGATGAGCCATTTGTATATGCAGTAATTGGTGAGTGCCATATCTAAATCAATTCATTTGAATACAAAATTACGAAATATTTCGCTGAATGCAAAAGGATTATGAAGATTATATCATTTTTTTCTAATGGGATTAAAATGGCCAAAATACTTGGATATTCGTGATTTTACCTTTGTGGTGTAAACAATAAACATAATGTTAAACCCCACAAATAAGTAAAATTATGGAAAATAAATTTGATGAACGTGAGTTCCTCGCAAGTGTTAAACAACTTCACTCAATTACCCCCTATCTGTGTTCAAACCCAGTAGCTGAACACTTCATCGATACAGTTAGACTTCACTGCGGGTTTGATGAAGTGGAAATGTATTCCTACTTCAAGACCCTGTTGGACAAGAACTGTCCTGACCTCAAAGATACGATAGACATCAAAGGTTGGAAGAAGGTATACAATGTCTTTATATCCCAACACGATGATAAAGCTGGGGAAATAATGAAGGATGGACTTGACTTCTTTAATAGTCCTGACTTGTACGAACGCTACTACAATCTTGTGAATGAGACTTTGGGTATAGATGATGTCTATACTACCATCTACCTTATATCAAAGGTTGGGTGGATAAAACTTGTTGACACCTTGGTCAAGATGGCTTATGAGATGTATCCTGATGTTGAACCTGAAAAGGTGGCTGGTGATGTAGTTGAACCTGAGACTACTCCTGTTTCTTCAACTACACCTGAAACAAAGGTCAAGGTGGAGGTAGATATGGAGGTTGCTGAATCTCACCCTGACAAGACTACATCAGCCAAGAGAGGAAAGAGGGGGTACAATATTCCTGTCCACCAGTATCAGAAGGTACAAGTCTTTGATAACATCGAAACTGCATCCGTCTCCTTGGGTGTTGATCAGTCTGAAATCCTGTCTGTTATTGACAGCAAACCTACAACTGTAATAGATAAAGTATGGAAGTTTACTGACAAGACCAAGACAAAGGTGTCTTTGTATACCCATCTACACTCATATACGAACCAAAGTGATATTGACAAGACCTCACATAAAGTATGTGGTAAGAAGATATATCACTCAAACGTGGTTCCTCAACTCAAGGACTGGAAACCAATCTGTAAGAGTGATTATGTATGGTTTCAAATTGATTGTATCTCTATCCCAGACACAATCACCAACAATGGTATTTCAGAAAATGATATTGTCCCTGAAGAAAAGATTGACACTATAAACACAGGTGAAGAATTAGTACCTAATAAGTTATACACTCCTGCCAATGCGTCATCCGGGTTATCTCCCATAATGAAATATGTTGGAGGAAAGACAAAAGAGATGAAGTATATTCTACCATCCCTCCCATCCTATGAAAACTATTATGAACCCTTTGTTGGAGGTGGGTCTGTATATATGGGAATAAATGCAAATGAATACTATATCAATGACCTGTCATCAGACCTTATTTCTTTGTATCAGTGTATTTTTTCTTCTGATGAACAGTTTTTCAAGTATATGGATTCAATAGACCAGTCTTGGGAACGTGCGAATGATTTCTCCGTCACAAATCAGGAAAGACTGACAAATCTCTATTTTTCCTATTTGAATGGGAAAATCTCAAATGATGATTTCCAATTTGAAGTCGCACTCTTTTGTGAGGAAAAAGAATATGATATTCTAAAAATCGTAAAAGATTCTGGAATAGATACACCTGTACTGCTTCAAGAATTAGAGGATAGGTTGGTAGAAAAGTTGACTGAGCTGAAAGAAGGTCGTGAAACTGAAGTGTCTAAAATATTTGACAACATAGAGGCTATAATAAAATATGTTCTCTATATGAATTACAGAAAGTTATACAATGATACCACAATAACAAACTCTGATAAAAGTCTTCATGCTGCTTTATATCTCTTTGTAAGGTACTACTCATTCAGTGGCATGGAAAGATATAATAACAATGGAGGATTCAATGTATCGTATGGTGGTATTTCATATAATAAACACTCATTGAAGAAATTACTTGATTATTATCAGTCTGAATCTTTGATGGAACATTTTCAAAAGACACAAATATTTAATATGGATTTTGAGGATTTTTTAACAAAGACATCTCCTACAGAGAATGATTTTATATTCATTGACCCTCCCTATGACTGTAAGTTCATAAATTATGGGAATAACCCTTTTGTGGATGATGACCATAAAAGACTTGCCAACTACCTTATAAATGGCTGTAAATCAAAATGGATGATGGTCATAGGAAAAACAGACTTCATTTATAATCTGTATAATCAGGAGGGTATATACATATATTGTTTTGATAAGAAATATGCTGTCAATCTAAAGAATAGAAATGAACAGGATACCATATATCTGATGATAACTAACTATAAGATTGAAAATCCAGTGTTGTCAGAATTTATGGAAGAACCCGGGATGGAACACGCTGCTTGATTTCTGACAGACTTATACATTCACAAAAAGACCACAGATTGGATATACCTTTCTGTGGCCTTTCAACAATTACTTAGTAGAGATGGTCTCAGTGTCCTCAATATATTCATCAAACTTCTTAACACGTTCTTTCTCACTCAGTGGTTTACATTCAATCAGTTTGCTGCATTTTTTGAGAGGTTCAATGTCATTATTCTGTTCTTTTAATTCAGCCTCATCTACGAAATCCACTCGGTTTAAAATGTTTGTCAGTTTATTTAACTTCTCCATAATCTTTACTGTTGTAATGTGTTATAAAGGTATGTATATCTGTCCACCAGATTTTTGCTGATTACCAGTCTTGGTTCTTCCTTATCAAGCTCACCTTCGGCAGCCACGATGAAATCATCGAACTCATATTTCTGGACGCTTACCATTCCCTTCACGAAGTGGGAGGTGATTCGATCCAACGCTGCATTATTTTTAAATGAATGTATCCCATCCGGTAGATTCCAAACCTCACAGTCATCTGAAATTGTACCTCCATTCTTCACAAATTGTTCGGTCGCGACTAAATGGTTAACGTACTCTGATATCATCCCATCTCCAATTTTGATGAAATTATTCTCTTGTTGGATGTTGTATAACACGCCATAAATTGGGATGTTGTCAATGATTATTGGTCTGTTGGGGACAGCCAGACCATTAAAAGTTGTCTTAATTTCATTCTCTGTCATCTCTAAAAAGTATATTTGTATAAGTTATTTATGGGGTCATTCCTCCTCTCAGTCATCATCTTCATCATCTTCATCATCAAGTTCACCAATATATGACTGTACATTCGATGGGGTGCCGTTCTGTTCTTTTAGGAATGTATCGAATGATTTCACATAACATTCAGGCTTATATCCATTTTGTGGTTCGGGCTTGGGGTTCTGTTTATCTTCTCTCAAAATGTATTGGATTAGTTGTTGAGTTCGACTTTCACTTACAGTGGCTGTTGTTTGACCACCTTGCGTTTCACTGTCAACTAGAACTTGGTCGCCGACTTCATATTTGTCTATATATACACCCATTCCATTGTATTGGTCTATTGTGCTGATTAATTCTGACAGTTTAATTCTCATTTTCTCTTACCTTTATATTGTATGTCAGTCTTCGGGTTGAATTGGTCTAAAATCGAAGGAGCAATCACCCACTCATCTTCGACTTCATCCGGGAGAATATCAAGTGGTTTATCAAATTCAAGTAAGCGATACCCAGTCATCTCATCTTTTATTATTGTGTAAATGTAATCTTTGGCGGCATTATCAAGGATAATCATCTCTCCTGACTTTGCAATCCACAACTCCGGTGCGATACTTCCTCCATTTTTAACAGCTCGTGAACAACCCATCAAGTAGGTGATGAACCTATTGACTTCCCACAAAAATAAATCATCGTGGTGTCGGCGTTTCTGATTGTATAAGATACCATAGATCGTATGCAGTTCACCATTGTCATCTTGAATCATAATAGGTTCATCAAAACTTACTATAGCATCATAATGTTCTTCGTTTTTTGCCATCTCTACTAAAAGTTATTGTGTATATGATATTTATGGGGTCTATTTAATTTCAGAACATTCTTTTGACCTTGCTGACACTACGAAAATTTTCGCACGGCTGTGAGTTTTTGAGATGTGTATTGAGATTATCACCCAATATTGGGTGATTTGGAAATACGGAACGCTAAACTTGGCTAAATATCTGTATATCTTTAGTTTATTCCTTGGTAGTCAAATTTAAAACGGCTAATTTAGCAGTATCAAAATAACCTATACTATTAAATAATTTATGGACTTTCAAGAGATAAAAAGATGGAATGACATACATATTCAGATATGTCTGGCCCTGATTGTGCGGCCAAACACTGACTGTTATGGATATTCAAAACCATTAGTGTTTGAGGACATCATCAACAAAGCTGATAGGATGGTAAAACTCCTCCAAGAGAGAGAAGAACGATTATCTAATCAAGACTAATCCCATCATTACATCCAGTATGAGAGACAGAGTGGTAATATACGCAGAGCCCACTGATGTAAAGAGGCTACTCAAGTATTCAAAGTCGAAAGGCTTTGACGTTATCAATGTGTTCGAGAAATCGACCAAATCAATCCAACCGGAAATGAATGAGATGTTGACCTTTTCTGAAGACAACAACATCAAAAAAGTGATAGTACCAAGTTGCTCAATCTTTTACAAGAATGTATCAGCAACCTATAAATGTATCAGGGACCTCAATGAAATAGGCATATCAGTCCTTATTCTTGATAACGAACTTGAATCATTGTCTCCAGATGGTAGTGTTAATCTCACTTTCAAAGTCGTATTCGACATCTTATCTGATTATGAGAACCAATACAAACAACAGATAAAGGAGAGACTTCAAAGGGCCTACCGTTCATATTTAGACAAAGGTGGTCGGACAGGAAGAAGAATCGGATTCAGGAAATCCACCATTCAATATAGGATGGATTATGCAAGAGAGTTGAACCTGTTGAGAGAAGGCATTTCACTCAAAAAGTGTAGGAGTATTACAGGGACTTCAATCAACACCTTGCGGAAACTTAAATCAATGTTTCTTTGAGGTGTAATGCTGTCAGATAAGTCAAAGATTGAAACAATCGTAATTTCGTAATGCTCTCAAATGGGTTTTCAAGTTTAAATGAACGCAACTTTTAAATGAAGGCAAAAATGGAAAACAAGAATATCAAATCTGTAATCTACGCACGAGTGAGCAGTGTGGGAGACAGACAATCGACTACCAGACAGGTCGCCGACCTGAAAGAGTTCTCTGAAAAGAATGGATACAATCTTGAAAAGGTCTTTGAGGAACACATCTCCGGTGCCAAGAAAAACAAGGATAGAGTTGTGCTGACAGAATGTCTGAATTACTGTATCACCAACCAGACAGATGTCCTGCTGATTTCAGAATTGTCTCGATTGGGTAGGAACGTGGATGAAGTTCTCGCCAATGTCAGATACTGCAAGGAATACCATCTGAACATTTATTTCCAGAAGGAGAACATATACATTTTTGATAATGAAGGGAAGGAGAACCCGTTCCTGACAATTATGATTGCCGTTCTGGGAACTTGTGCCCAGCTCGAAAGGGAAAATATCAAGTTCAGACTTGAAAGTGGAAGAAAACAATATGTATCCAAGTCCATTGCCGAGACAGGTAAATCCGGTCTGGGTAGAAAAGTTGGATACCGCAAACCGAAAGAAGAAAAACAGAAACAATACAAAGAAGTTCTGAAACTCCTAAAAGCAGGCTACCCAATCAGAAAGGTTGTGGTGCTGACCAAAGTTTCAGAAAGCACAGTAATGAGACTTAAAAAAGAATTTGAATTATGAGAACGGTTGTTCAAACCCTATACAATCTCATCATTGACATAGCTGCATGGGCTATGAAGATTGGTGTAACCTTATCCCTGCCAGTGATGTTTATCTACTTTCTCCTTAACCCCAAGAAGGTATGATTGGAAAATATATTTTACGAAAAGACAGGAAACCGAATGAGTTTGGTGAATATTGTATATGTCTGTACTACTCCACCAACAGCATACCTGTCAAGAAGTCGATGGGCTTATTCATCCACCCGGATTTTTGGCTGGGTGATAATGGCTCATCAGACAACTATGTTCTGGGTGGCGACAATGGTCATCCAAAGGCTGATATATATAATAATGTGTTGGCCAAGAAGAAAAAGGAGGTAGACACTATCATCAATGGTCTTCTGGCTAATGAGGATTTTGAAATGACTGTGCCTATATTAAGGAGTATTCTCAATGGCACATACAAACAGGAGCTTGAACAACAGAAAGGTAAGGTCTCCTTTGTTGATGAAGTGCTTAATTACAGCAAGTCATTGTATCAGAAAGAGAAAATCAGTTATTCGGTTTGGCACAACATCCAGTGTAATATGCGGAATTTCAGGAAGTTTCTCCAAAAAGTCAAGAAGATTGATACAACTCCATCCAACACATTGTATTGCTGTAATCTGACAGTTGAGCTGATTGAGGATTATATCCAATGGAGAAAAGAGAGAGGTAATACAAACGACACCATCAACAAGACACTTACGCCTATCTTCAAAACAGTTAAAAGATTAATGAGATTGGGCTGGATAAAAAGGGAAATTGGTGATGAAATCCTCGAATTGTATCTACCCACACAAATCAGGACACTATCAAAGCCTACTGATGACGTTGATTATCTTACCCCTCCACAAGTCAAACAGCTCATCGAATTGACAGAACAATCCAAATATCCCCGCACGAAAGAGTTGATGGATATGTTTATGTTCTCAATCCATTGTGGTGGTATGAGGTTTAGTGATGTATGTACCCTGCGGTGGATAGAGGTGTATAATGAGGAAAGATTAATCAAACATCTTCAAGTCAAAAACCATACAAAGCGACCAGTCATCCTTAATCTCCCGATCACGACAGAATGCATGAAGATTTTGGAGAGATGGATAGGGAGGAATGAGAACTTTGTATTCGGTATGCTGGACGATGAGTTTGACCTTGATGATGAAGAAAAGTTGAAACTTACAATCAACAGCCGAAACAAGACAATGAACCAGTCATTACAATGTATGGGTGAGAAGATGGAGCTGCCATTTAGATTGCATTTCCACATTGCCCGACACACATTTGCCTCGTATGCCTTGAATAATGGCGTTGACATCAAAACCATATCATACCTGATGGGACATAGTACTACCTTGGTAACGGAAAAGGTATATGCGAAACTATTCCCAAGCACATTGATTGATGTGGCAACTGACAAACTCGATTTCAGTTTTGACTGATTGAAGAACACACATATATCCCTGATAAGTGGTGAAAATGAAAAATTTTTCATCACTTTTTTGTTTTGCATAAATTACTGATTGCTAACGATATAAATCTCAAATATGAGGTGTATGTACTGAGTAAAAACACCTGTTCGTGGAAATTTTTTTATTCTTTGTTATCTTTTAATCGAAGGTTCTTCAAAAGAGGACAACTACTAAATGAGAAATATAATTTTCATAAAACATGAGTGATAATAATAAATTAAATGAGGTGGTGTCCAAGGTTGACACTATCATCAATGACCTCCAAATAATAAAGGAGGGAAGAGTTAAAAACAAAGTGTATAACACCAAGGAATTGTGTAAACATCTTGGAGTAGGAAGGTCAGTGATAGACAAGTTAAGACAAAATGGTGAGATTACCTATTCAAAGGTTGGTCAGACCATAGTGTTTACCCAAGAGGATGTTGATGATTACCTGATGAGAAACAAGGTGAGATATGTTAGTTGATTGTTTTATTGATAATCTTTTTAATGATAGGAAAATTCATTTTGAGAAAGGACAAGAAGTCCAATGAATATGGTGAGTATTGTGTTTACCTACAATACTCCACCATGGGAGTTAGTGTGAAAAAATCAATGGACATCTGGGTTAAACCAGACCATTGGTTAGGTGATGATGGTAGAACCAACAAGTTCATCCAGACTGGTAGGGAGGGTCACCCCAAAGGAGACCTGTTGAACAAAAGGTTAGTCAACATCAAAAGGGAATATGACAAGGTAATTGATGACCTGTTGAAAGACCCCAATACTGTGATTTCAGTACCTGTTTTGAGAAGTATTCTTAATGGTAGTTATAATGAAAAACAGGAGATACAGAAAGGGAAGGTCCCATTTATTGATTATGTCCTGAAAGTAAATGGTGATTTATACAAAATGGGTAAAATCAGTTATTCAGTCTGGTCAAACATCCAATGTAGTATGAATAGGTTTAAAAAGTACCTACAACAAGAAAAACATCTGGAAATCAATGATAACAACACTCTGTATTGTAAAGAACTGACAGTAGATATCATCAAAGGGTATATAGAATGGAGAAAGTCTGATGGAAATACCAATGAAACTATCAACAAATCACTTACACCAATTTTCAAAACAGTGAAGAAGATTATGAGACAGGATTGGATTGACAGTTGTATTGGTGAGGAAATACTTGACCTTTATCTCCCAACCAATTCACAACCATTGGGTGATGAAGTTGAAAATGACAAACATTATCTGACAGTTGAACAGATTAAACAACTCATCAAGATTACTGAACAGTCCAAATATCCAAGAACCAAGGAGTTGGTTGATATGTTCCTGTTTTCAATTCACACAGGTGGAATGAGGTTTTCAGATATATGTACTTTGAGATGGTCAGAGGTTGATATGGACAATAGAATTATAAAACACCTCCAAGTCAAGAACCATACCAAAAAACCAACAATTCTGACACTCCCCATAACTGATGAAGGGATGAGGATATTGGACAAATGGAAAGGTAGAAATAACAATTTTGTATTTGATATGTTGTGTGAAGATTTTGACCTCAATGATGAGAAGATGTTGAAACATACCATTGGTTCTCTGAACAAGACAATGAACCAGTCTTTAAGGTGTATGGGGAAGAAGATGAAACTACCCTTTAACCTACATTTCCATTGTTCAAGACACACCTATGGAACCCTGTTATTGAACAAGGGGGTTGACCTTAATGTGATTTCCCACCTAATGGGTCATTCCTCCACTTGGGTCACCCAGAAGGTATACAGTAAGTATCTACCAGAAACATTAAATGAGATTGTAAATGAGAAACTTAACTTTAAATTCAATTGAATATATGAAGAAGAAAATTGAAATTCAAAGATATAAATTATTTACCCATGACAAGAATTTACTTGGTATAGATTTATTATGTATGAAAGATTTAGAGAGACATCTGGAGAATATTAATTCTGAACTAAGAGATAACTTTGGAGAGGAATATAAGATTACTAATTATATTAAATTTAGTGATACATTTTTTAGTCTACACACAAATCTTCCATATATACTTTTTCTTGAAAAAACTTATGGAGTTAAAATATCCCTTGATTCAAGTGTGAGAGATGTTTATTGTAAAATTTATCCAGATGATAGAAATGGTAAAAATATAAGAGAACATCTAACCTTTAATGATATATGGGATGGTCTTGTTCAGAAGAAGTATATATACCTACATCCTTATTCAGAGAAAAGAATACTTGAAATACTATCACCACTGAAAAGATGTGAAAATAACGAAATTTGGAACTTATGGAATAATGGAGAGATTTCTTTATGGTAAAGGAGGAATTTTGTAATAAAATGAAGGATGTTTCAATGTCATCCAATATAGGTGAGACCTATAACAACGTATATGGGGAAAAATGGGGATATGTTGACTGGTATCAGGATTTCACATTTGAGGATATCAAGAAAATGTTTGACTATGGTCATAACCTACCATTCAACCAGAACAAAGATGTCTATTCAAAGGTAATACTGATGTTCCTGTATCTTCAAAAGAACTCACCAAAACTAATCAGAGGGAAACCTATGGAACAATATTTTCAGGAGTTGGAAGATAGTCTACCCCTTGAAAATTGGAAGAAAATGTTAAGGGTGATTTCAAAAGAGAAAGGTATAACTGACAGGATAATTGGTGGAAAAGGTGAAGAATATGATTTGTCAACCAGACCAATTTACTTTAACAAGACTATTATGTCAATTCACATTATGGATAGTTGGGGTATAAAAACCATATTGAAAATGGTTCTGTTGGATAATCAAGACCTATTTTCCGGGTCATTTATCAAATATTTCCCACAGACAAACAGACTGTATTTGAGTGGGAATAGAGGATGTTTGAATGAATGGGATGAATACAATTATAACAGATACACATTACATAAAGAGTACAAACCAATAATGTATTGAACAATAATAAAATCCATTTAAAACAAACATTTATATATTCTGAAAGTGGTGGAGACAAATGTTCTTCACCACTTTTTTATGTTTGATTTTTAATGAGCCAAAATACTTGGATATTCCTTTTCTTACCTTTGTACCGTAAGATAAAACCTATAAACACAAGAAATTATGATTGTAGATACAATGACATTCGATGAGATAACTGACTATCTCCTTAAAACATCTTTTTCGACAAATCGACTTGTCGAGGTCGACCAGAAATATATTGTCCCCAAGGCAAATAGATACAGAAGGGAGATTATCAAATGGAGACAGAACCCGGCTCGGTCTGAATACAAAATCTTTAAACCGATCGTATCAAAAGGGGACTGTGATGAAGAATTGGTGTATGTTCCTTTCAGTGTCAATACTGATTATCCGGATTCCATACTCTTCGTACAGTTTTATTACCGAGGGAAGAAATATGTCGCCTTCAAATTAGTTGACAATCGTGTGCTGTTCTTCTCTTGGCATAGTATCCAAAGGTATTCTGAACGTTTCCTTGGAGAGATGAATCCACTTATAGATAATGAGTTCATCGGGGACATGCTGATATATAACAGTGGTTTTTGTCGAACTACTTATACCTATAAAGGAAAACTATCCACAATGTATGTGTCAACCGATGGCGGATTTTTATGTGTTGAACATCAAAAGTGTGTCGTTATGAATACCTTTATATCACATAATGAATACTTCTCAAATCAGGAACAGTTAGATAAATCAGCCTTTGAGAAACTAAAACAGGGTAAAAAGGATAACTATGGATATTGGATAGACAGAGCCTGAATAAGATAAAAGTCATACCAATAGGAACTCATACAATTTGTATGGGTTCTTTTTTATATCTGGCCGCTTGATTTCAGAATTGATATGAAATCGAATATATCGTCAGGCAGGTGGTATTCTAATTTTCCATTATCTCGCAGCTCCATCAACAATCTACCCATCAGGTTGCTGCCTTTATACATATCTCCATCCTTAATCACACCCCACGTGTCGGCGGGTCTTACATTACCTTTCTTGCTGGTTTTTCTATTGGTTTCGTCCTCGACGATATTCAACCCCTTGGTATTATGTAGAGTATTCCTGAAATCCTCACATTGGTCATATTTCGTCTGCAGGCAGAACTTCATACAATCAATGATTACTTGCCCCCAGTCTGGTCTTATAAAAGCCCTGTTTTCAATTTTCTTGGCTTTCATCTTTGGGGTCATACCTCTTGTTTTGTATATGTCCAACAATATGTCTTTATCAGAGAATTTCATCATCTGAAAGAGTTGTTCACTGCTGGCAAACTCCACACCATCAACGACAAGAACTGTCGGATATATATTGCTCAATATACCCCATTCATCTGTATTGGCTCTAATTGGAGCACAACTACCAACAGGATATTCTTTAAGCATATAATATTCCGGATAATACTCTTTTATCAGAGGAGCAACACTACCTTTACTCATAGTAATATCATTTAGACTTTAACCATCCTTTTGAGCCATAATACTGGGTACAGAGTGCTGCTTTTTCAACAGCCACACCAAGTGCGGTCAATACCTGTTCTTCGGTTAACTCGGATACTTTGGGTAATCCAATCTTATTCAGTTCATTGATGAACACAGCAGACACAGTATCACCACAACCCTCCCAGTCAACAACAGTATCGACCTTTACGGGGTCAAGGTGAACCCATTCACCACCACAAAGGCTGAAACGTAATCCTTTCGACCCTTGTGTTTGAATGAACAGTTTGTTCTTATAATCAGCACAAAAGGTGATGTCAGGAACATTCTCATCAGAGAACTTCACAATATCAGCAACTTCAACTGATTTGATGAACTTATTCCAGTCTCGATTATTCTCACATTCATAATACACCAAAGTACCACGACTGCGTAATTCTTTCGCAATCTGTCTGGGACCAGCCTCATTATGGTCAAAAAAGTATATGTCAGGAACTTCTGTCATCGTATCCAACAATGCCGGCACTTCATCCCTCGCTCTTAGTTCGGTAATCTTGCGGAACTGAGAACCATTGGGACCAAACCCTCTGATACCTAATTCGTGCTCACCTGTCTTTCGGCTTTTTCTATGGACACACATCATGCCGCTGAAACCACCATTATCGACAAGGGTGATGTACCTTGGGTCGCAGCCAAATTGTATGAGACTGTCAGCAAGTTTCTTTCCTTCCTCATTGTCGATGAGCTTGACTTGTGGACGTGCATCCCATCCAAGATTAGCCAGAATACACATTACATTACCACAGGTACCGCCTACTTCTTCAATCAAAGTTTTCTCCACATAGGTATTTCTCTTACCTACAACGAACCCATTGGGGTATTCACGCAGTTTGATGATGTCATAGTTATACTGACCGCTGCCTATTACGATAGGTTTCCTGTTCATAATGACACCTCCTTTTCTGAACCGGGGATTAACTGCTCTTTGTTGTCGAGCTCAACTTGATGTACTTTCAATATCTTCACTTTTTTGTCGTCGACTACAGCTACATTCAGTCCCAAATCAGGATTTTTCCAACTGTAAGGCCAAGTGATGAACTCAACACCTATACAATTAAGAAACTCTGACGCCAGCTTCTCCGACTGAACATCTGAACCACCTCCCAATATCTTTGCGAGATACTTGCGAAAATCCTTGCCATCGAGAGTGAATTTCTGCGGAATGGTATGACCAAGTTTCTGTTCGGCTTCCTTTACTATATCTAAATGAACTGGCTTCTTGAAATCAATATGGTTATCTTCAGTCAGTTCAGGGGTTTCAACAGTATATACAAAGTGAGTGGTCGCACTCTTGTTTGCACCACTGTAATGAGCTGCTGACTTGAAACTGCTGGTTAGATACACTCCATATCCAAATTTGACCTTACCATCACCTTCAAGAACGTGCGATAGGTCAAATCTTGGAAAAAGGACTGATGAACCGTGATAAAAGATTTCCATAATGAATGTGCTATTTGGTTGAGCAATACAAATTTATGAAAAATATTCCAGATAGCAGTGGTTTCAAGGAAGAATTGTTCTGCTATCCATTCCGCTACCCCACGATTGTATGGGGATTGATTTTGCAGTCAATTTTGAGGGATGTTGTTGAATAACAACAAGTTAACCGCTCGCTATCCCAAAACGTGATTTGCAGATGTTAAGGAGTGTAAAATTTGGAGGTTTTGAGGTCTGAAATCGGGTCATACAATTTTGATGTAAGTGTTTTATTCTCAAAAAGTTCTGCGAAAAATTTTCGCAGGTTTTGACAACACTTACTATTCCTTTTTTGTGGAGGATTTTTTGATGTCTTGGGGTAGCGAATGGGTAGCGTGTATCACTTTATAAAAGGTTATTTTGATACATTTGGGGGTAAATAGACAAGAAAAAACCACCCCAAAATTGAGGTGGTCTCAACTGTAAGTTTCTTATTTTTAATTAGTTAACTAACTGATTTTCAGTTAGTATTCATCCTCGTTGAAGAAGAAGTCTTCTTTGGAGGGGTAGTCGGGCCAGATGTCTTCGATTGATTCGTAGGTGTCGCCTTCGTCTTCGATTTCCTGAAGGTTTTCTATTACTTCGAGGGGGGCGCCGCTTCTCATGGCGTAGTCTATAAGCTCGTCTTTGGTGGCGGGCCAGGGCGCGTCTTCGAGCTTTGATGCTAATTCAAGTGTCCAATACATTGTTGTTGAGCAGATTAAGTTGTTGTTTTCGCCTTTTCCGGCTAAAGCGGAGGCAAAAGTAGTTATTTTCTTATTGATAACAATGCCTCGGGGCCTTTTTGCTGTTAAAAAAGGTGAATGCTGTTGGGGAATAGTGTCAGGGCACGATGACTTTGGCCGATGAGATGCCGGTTGTGGCTATATATATGCCGGGAAG
>OGPY01000632.1_pt1 | contig 31818 bp, 19 predicted proteins | sample 1553121 | NCBI WGS metagenome assembly OGPY01 (sample SAMEA2580004, study PRJEB22360) | human gut metagenome
CACTGCGGAACCCCCCCGGGGGGGGGTGGCGCCGCCCCCAGCCGCTCTACCCTCCCGGATATCGCGGGCGTCGAGCTCGCGGCGCAGGGCGTCGCGATTGGGTACGACGATCGCCCCGGTGAAGGGACTTTGGTTGTTATAGATAATGATCTGGTCGATGAAGGGCGACTTATCGACGATCGCCTCCTCCATTCCTTCGGGGCTGTACTTCTCTCCGTCGCTGGCGATCAGCAGGCTCTTGAAGCGCCCCAATACGTAGAGGAAATCATCCTCCGACACATAGCCCATATCGCCCGTGTGGAGCCAGCCGTTGCGGACGGTCGCCGCCGTCGCATCGGGATTTTTCCAGTAGCCGGCCATGACGTTCTCGCCCCGGATGACGATTTCACCCTTTTGGCCGCGCGGCAGCTCTCGCCCCTCTTCGTCAAGGATTTTCAGGTCGAGCGGTTCGAGAATCTTGCCCGACGATCCGAACTTGTGCCAGTGGTACTTGGGCGAATTGGTCGAAATGACGGGTGTAGCTTCCGAAAGTCCGTATCCCTGGAACATCGGGATCCCGATGGCATAGAAAAAGCGTTGCAGCTCCGAATCGAGCAGTGCGCCGCCCCCGACGAAAAACTCCAGGCTGCCGCCGAATGCCTCCCGCACCTTGCGGAACAGCACGAGGTCGAAAAGTCCCACGACGGGTGCCAGCAGGATCCGCCAGCCCTTGCCCTTGTGGTAGCCGTCCTGATTGTAGATATAGGCCGTGCGGAGCGCGAAGTCGAACAACCGTTCAGTGAAAGGTCCTTTGGCCCGAATCGAAGTTTCGATGTTTTTGCGGAAATTTTTGGCCAGCGCCGGCACCGACAGCAGGAAGTTGGGTTTCACTTCGCGGATATTCTGCGGAATATTCTTGAGTGTCTCCATCGGGGTCGCCCCTATTTGTACGGTCGCCACGCTGGCGCCGCAGGCGATCATGATGTAGAATCCCACCACGTGCGCGAAACAGTGGTCCAGCGGCAGGATGATGAGCGTGCGGTAGCTGGACGGGATGTCGATGCGCGAGAGCGACTGTTCGACGTTGGCCGTGTAGTTGCGGTGGGTCAGGACGACGCCTTTCGGATCGGCCGTCGTGCCCGACGTGTAGGTGATCGTGGCGTAGTCGTCGTTCCGGATTGCCTGCCCTATTTTGAGAAATTCCTCCTTATGCCCGGCCAAATAGTCGCGGCCCAGACGTTTGAGCATGCCGTAGGCCGTTTCGCCGCTTTCGAGCGGAATGTGTCCCAGGACGATGATCTGTTCGAGTTCCGGCAGTTCCGCCCGGATGCGGCGGATCTTCGGAAGCTGTTGTTTCGAAACGAACAGCGCCTTGACCTCGGCGTGGCGGAGCCGGAACAACAGATCGTTCGACTCTTCGAGTTTGACCGACAGCGGAACGCTGATCGCTCCGGCATAGAAGATACCCAGCTCGGAGATGATCCATCCGTTGCTTCCTTCGGCCAGGATAGCGACCTTGTCTTTGGGGCGGATGCCCAGCGAAGCTAATCCGGCCCCCACTTCCAGGGCCTGTTCCCTGGTTTCCGCGTAAGTCGTGGGCTGAAAGGCGTGATGACGCTTCTCGAGCAGGAAGGTTTTCTTTCCGTATTTTTCAACGGAGGATTCGAACAGGTCGATAATCGTCTTTTTCATAGCTAATCCATTTTCAATACGGCGAGAAAGGCCGACTGGGGTACTTCGACATTGCCGATCTGACGCATGCGTTTCTTGCCCTTTTTCTGCTTTTCCAGCAACTTGCGCTTTCGGGAGATGTCGCCGCCGTAGCACTTGGCCGTCACGTCCTTGCGCACGGCCTTGACCGTTTCGCGGGCGATGATCTTGGCGCCGATGGCTGCCTGGATGGCGATGTCGAACTGTTGGCGCGGGATCAGCTCCTTGAGCTTCTCGCACATTCTGCGTCCGAAATCGTAGGCGTGGTCGGCATAGATCAGCGACGAAAGGGCATCGACCGGTTCGCCGTTGAGCAGGATGTCCAGTTTGGCCAGCTTGCTCGGACGGAACCCGATGCGGTGATAGTCGAACGAGGCGTAGCCCTTGGAAATGCTCTTGAGCTTGTCGTAGAAGTCGAACACGATCTCTGACAGGGGCATCTCGAAATTGACCTCCACGCGATCCTGCGTGATGAAGGTCTGGTTTTTCATGATACCCCGCTTGTCGATGCAGAGCTTGAGCACGTTGCCCAGGAAATCCGACTTGGTGATGATTTGAGCCAGGATATAAGGCTCCTCGATCGAGGCGATTTTGGTTATTTCGGGCAGGCCCGAGGGGTTGTGCACCTCGAGCACGTCGCCCTGCGTCGTGGTGATTTTATAGGATACGTTCGGGACGGTCGTGATGACGTCCATGTCGAATTCGCGGTAGAGGCGTTCCTGGATGATCTCCATGTGCAGCAGTCCGAGAAATCCGCAGCGGAAGCCGAAGCCCAGCGCCAGCGAACTTTCGGGCTCGAACGTGAGCGAGGCATCGTTGAGCTGCAATTTTTCGAGCGAAGCCCGCAGGTCTTCGTACTGGTCGGCTTCGACGGGATAAACGCCCGCGAAGACCATCGGTTTCACATCCTCGAAACCGGCGATGGCCTCCGTCGAAGGGTTTTCGACCGATGTGATCGTATCACCCACCTTGACGTCCGACGAAGTTTTGATGCCGGAGCAGATATAGCCCACGTCCCCGGCACGGATTTCGTCGCGGGACTGCATCTTGAGCTTCAGCACGCCCACTTCGTCGGCGTCGTATTCGCTGCCCGTGTTGAAGAATTTGACATGCTCGCCCTTGCGGATCGTACCGTTGAAGACGCGGAAATAGGCGATGATGCCTCGGAAGGGGTTGAACACCGAGTCGAAGATCAATGCCTGCAACGGAGCGTTCGCATCGCCCTGAGGCTCCGGAATCCGCTCGACGATGGCTTCGAGCACCTCTTCCACGCCCAGTCCCGTTTTGCCGGAGGCGCAGAGGATCTCGTCCGGGTCACAACCCAGCAGATCGACTACCTGATCCTTCACTTCGTCGATCATCGCCGAGTCCATGTCGATCTTGTTCAGTACGGGAATGATCTTCAGGTCGTGCTCGACAGCCAGGTAAAGGTTCGATATGGTCTGCGCCTGGATACCCTGCGTGGCATCGACTACGAGCAGAGCCCCTTCGCACGAGGCGATGGCACGCGATACCTCATAGGAAAAGTCCACGTGGCCCGGAGTGTCGATCAGGTTGAGCACGTATTTTTCGCCGTTGCGGGCCAGGTATTCCATCTGGATCGCATGGCTCTTGATGGTGATGCCCTTTTCGCGCTCCAAGTCCATGTTGTCCAGGACCTGGGCCTGCATTTCCCGCTGGTTGAGCGTATTGGTCTTTTCCAGCAGGCGGTCGGCCAGTGTCGATTTGCCGTGGTCGATGTGGGCTATGATGCAAAAATTGCGTATGTTTTTCATTGTCGAGTGAAATCCTTATATAATAATGTGCAAAGATAATATCTTTCCGGAGAAAAACAATGGATTTCAGGCGTTGTCGGGGGCTGATTTCTTGCCCTGGTCGTATTCTGCTGCCGAAAAAAATGATTACTTTTGCGACCATAAAATCGAATCGACAATGATACGTCAATATGCCGGACTGGTCAAGTTCGCCCATACGATTTTCGCCATGCCTTTCGCCCTCGTCGGGTTCGTTTATGCGCTGCGTACCGAGGGGATCTCTTCGGACTGTTCGGGCAGGTACGGCTGGGTGGTGCTGCTCTTGCAGGTGTTGCTCTGCATGGTCTTCGCCCGCAACGCCGCGATGGGCTTCAACCGCTGGGCCGACCGCCGCATCGACAAGGCCAATCCCCGCACGGCCGACCGAGAAATTCCGGCCGGAAAGATCAGTGCCCGGGCAGCGCTCCGTTTCGTGATCGTCAATGCGCTGCTGTTCGTTGTCACCGCCTCGACTATCAATTTACTTACCGGATTATTATCGCCTGTGGCACTATTCGTTATATTGATATATAGTTATTGCAAACGGTTCACCGCGCTGGCGCATCTGGTGCTCGGTCTGGGGCTGGGTATTGCTCCGGTGGGGGCGTACATTGCCGTCACGGGACATTTCGCATGGCCGCCCTGTATCCTGGCGCTGCTGGTGATGACCTGGTGCGGTGGCTTCGACATCATCTATGCGTTGCAGGACGCCGATTTCGACCGCAAGAACGGCCTTTACTCCATCCCGGCCCGTTTTTCGGCACGGGTGTCGCTCCTGTTCAGTATTTTGTTGCACGCCGTGAGCGTCGCGGCGCTTTTCTGGTTCGGATCGTTTTGCCCCCAGAACGGCTGGCTGTGGCTCGGCGAAGGGCTTTTCACGCTGATCCTCGTCGCCGAACACCTGTTGGTGACCCCGACACGGCAGCGGAATATCGGCATCGCTTTCGGCACGCTCAACGGCATTGCGAGCACGGTGCTGGCCGTCTTCGTAATTACCGCTCTTTTGCGGGGATAAAATCGGGATATTTTTATACCTTTGCTTACTCTTTGTCAATAATAAAATATTACACATACTATGAATATCTCCTATAACTGGCTGAAACGCTACCTTAAAACCGATCTGTCGGCCGAAGAAATGGCGACGATCCTCACCGATATCGGCCTGGAGGTCGAGAGCTTCGAAAAGATCGAATCGATTCGCGGCGGACTTGCGGGCGTCGTGGTCGGCGAGGTGCTGACCTGCACGGATCATCCCGATTCGGACCATCTGCACCTGACGACCGTGGATGTAGGCGGCGAGGCTCCGTTGCAGATCGTCTGCGGTGCTCCCAACTGTCGGCAGGGTCTCAAGGTCCTCTGCGCTACGGTAGGTGCGGTGCTCTACCCTAACGGCGGCGAGGAGGAGTTCAAGATCAAGCGGAGCAAGATCCGGGGCGTGGAGTCGCTCGGCATGCTCTGTGCCGAGGACGAACTGGGTATCGGAGCTTCGCATGAGGGCATTATGGAGCTGCCGGCCGACGCGAAAGTCGGCCAGCCGGCCCGGGAGTATCTGAAGCTGGAAGACGACTATGTCATCGGCATCGGTCTGACTCCCAACCGCATCGATGCGGCGTCGCATATCGGCGTGGCACGTGATCTGGCGGCCTATCTTAAAAGCCAGGGCAAGCCCGTCGAACTGCAATGGCCCGACGTGAGCGCTTTCGCCGTCGATAACCGCGATCTGAAGATCGATGTGCAAGTGAAAAACAGCGAAGCCGCACCGCGCTATGCGGGTGTTACGGTCAAGAATTGTAAGATAGGCCCTTCGCCCGAATGGATGCAGAACTGCCTGCGGGCTGCGGGCATTACCCCAAAAAACAACCTGGTGGACATTACCAATTTCGTACTTTTCGAACTGGGACAGCCCCTGCACGCTTTCGATGCAGCGAAGATCGACGGCAGCCGGATCGTGGTCAGAACCTGCGAGGAAGGTACTCCGTTCGTGACGCTCGACGGCGTAGAGCGCAAGCTCACGGCCAACGACCTGATGATCTGCTCGGCTGCGAAACCCATGTGTATTGCGGGCGTTTACGGCGGATTGGATTCGGGCGTGAGCGATACGACGACCGACGTATTCATCGAGAGCGCCTATTTCAACCCGGTCTGGGTGCGCAAGACGGCCAAGCGCTTCGGCCTGAACACCGATTCTTCGTTCCGCTTCGAGCGCGGCGTGGATCCCGACATACAGGTCTATGCCCTCAAGCGTGCCGCCCTGCTGATGAAGGAGCTGGCCGGAGGAGAGATCGCCTCCGAAATTACGGATATTTGCTCCGCTCCTATCGAAAAGTTCAAAGTGGAACTCGATATAAAGCGTGTCAATCGTCTGATCGGCAAAGAGATTCCTGCCGATACGATCCGCACGATTCTCGGTGCGCTCGACATTAAAATCGAGGCCGAGGAAGGTGACCTATGGCGCGTGGCCGTGCCGCCCTATCGGGTCGATGTGACGCGCGAGGCCGATTTGGTCGAGGAGATTCTCCGCATCTACGGCTACAATAACATCCCTGTTCCCTCGCACGTCAATTCGGCGCTCTCCTACGCGCCGAAACCCGACCGGAACAAGCTGATGAACCTCGCCGCCGATTTCCTGACGGCTAACGGCTTTACGGAGATCATGTCCAATTCGCTGACGAAAGCGGCTTATTACGAGGGTCTCACCTCTTACAAGCCGGAGCATTGCGTGAAGATACTCAATCCGCTCAGCAACGATCTGAACGTCATGCGACAGACGCTGCTTTTCAATATGCTCGAAGCCGTGCAGTTGAATGCCAACCACCGCAATGGCGACCTGAAGCTGTACGAGTTCGGCAACTGCTATTTTTACGATGCGACGGCCGCTATGCCGGAAGAGCCGCTGAAGGCTTATTCCGAGCAGTTCCGCCTGGCGATCGCCGTAACCGGCATCGCCGCACCCCTTTCGTGGAACCGGAAACCGGAGCAGGCATCGTTCTTTACGCTGCGAGCGATTGCCGAGAAGCTGTTGCGTCGTTTCGGGCTAGACCTTTATACGCTCAAGTCCGAATCGCTCCGCAGCGATCTTTACGGGGATGCACTCTCCTTCTCGCTCAACGACAAGGCCAGGGAGTTGGTGCAGATGGGTGTCGTTTCGTCGAAGCTGCGCAAGGCTTTCGATCTGAAACAGGACGTTTATTATCTGGAGATGGATTTCGGGGCCCTGATCAAGGCTACGCGCAAGAATAAGGTCACGGCCAAAGAGCTTTCCAAGTTCCCGGAGGTAAAACGCGATTTGGCGCTGTTGATCGACAAGGAGGTGACTTTCTCCGCACTCCGTGATATTGCTTTCGCGGCCGAACGCAAGTTGCTCAAACGGGTTTCGCTTTTCGATGTCTATGAGGGCGATAAGCTGCCCGAAGGTAAAAAATCGTATGCCCTGAGTTTCGTACTGGAGGACAAGACCCAGACGCTGACCGACAAGATGATCGAGCAGGCGATGGCCAATCTGACGGCTCAGTTCGAACGCAAGGCGGGTGCGCAGGTGCGGGCTTGATTTTTGAAACGCCTGTCTGCGGGCGGCAAGTTAGTCCCCCGCAGAATGGTTTCTGAGCGAAAGACGATATTATGAAGCGCTGTAAAATTACGATCCTGCAACGGACACTGAACGAGGAATTGGCACGAGAGTATGCCGCTCCCGGCTTTACGAGGTGTCCTATGATGCGTGAAGGTCAGGTTTTTTATGCCGACTATGCCAAGCCCGAAGGTTTTTGCGACGAAGCGTGGAAGGCGGTTTATCAGTATGTGTTCGCCTTGTCGCACGGCGCCGGAAAGTTCTATTTCGGCGATTGGATCACGAAGGAAGGCGTGGCGATCTGTTCCTGCAACGACGGACTCCGCCCGGTAATCATGAAGATCGAACGTACGGACCAGGACTCCTCGATCGATTACGAACCGGTGGAGTAATTTCCGAAGTTCGGGCGGAACGGGGACGAATATTTCAAAACGGCGCTGCGGATTGAATACCCGCAGCGCCGTTTCGCATCCTGTGTCCGGCTCTGCCTACTCTTCTTCGGTCTTCTCTTCGATTAGGCGCAGTGCTGCCTCCAACATTTCGTCCCGTCCATCCCGGATACCTTCGAGGGTCGGCCGTATTTCGTGGTCGATCTTCACGCCCTGCCGATTCACCACCCATCCGTCGGGATAATACCACCCTAACCCGGAAAATGCGCCGAGTATTCCCCGAGGTAACGTAAATTTGCTGATATTGCCGTTGGCTCCGGCGCTTTGAGAACCGATCGTTATAGTATATGGATTATTTTGGATTTTTTGTACGGATGTTTCTCCGTAACTTTGCGTCCCTTCATTAACCATTATAATGATAGGGGCGTTGTATTTTTCTGTTTTATATGTCGGATAAGAATAGTCTCTCGCGTAAAATACTCCCGGCAATGCAAGATCGGGGTAAGTAAATCGGACCGTATATTTAACATCGTCCGGAACGATGTACTGGCTTACAAATTCATTAAAATCTTGTGAAGGATAATAGCGTAAATCGATAATCAACCCTCTGGTTTTTTTCAGGCCGTTTGAGATCTCAGGTATCTCCTCTTTCGAGAGTTTGTCCGGACAGATATATCCGATCGAATCTTCGAGCATCGAGAATGTCCTGTGGTATTTCCAAAGGTAATTCCAACTGAAATGTCCTGGCATCTTTGTTACGTCGGCCAATGTGTCCCTCGTCACTCCGTCACGGCGGTAGCGGATCGATAGCGGCCGATTCTCTTTAGTGCGCAGAATTTGATCGGCCGTAGCTGCCAGCACGTCGTTCCCGTTGGAGCAGGAAATGAATTCCCTGGTTTGTGCCATGTAATATTCGACCGGTTTATCTTCGACAGCGACGATTTCGTCCCCCACCTGAAAGGGGGCTTTCCGCTCGCTCTTCACCGGGACGGTATCGGGCGTTACGACGATGAGCCGCCCTTCGACGAAGCCTGTGTTGAGAGGGACTCGATAACGGCCGAACAATTCGAAGATTCCTCCGCCGTATTGTGCGTGGTTGTCGTCGAGTTCCGCGATCATCCGTCGCGTTTCCCGCAGGTAACTGCCCGTCGGGTGTGCCATACGCCGGATATATTCGGGAAGAACATCGTTCCAGTCCTTGTCGGTCAAGTATTTACTTGGAAAGAAATATTCGACCATGTTCCAGAAACGGAATACCGTGAGCAGGCGATAGCCGTAGTCGGGATTCGACAAGTCGTAATAGGGTTTTTCTCCGTCGAAACAGGGATTGGGGGACCATTGGTCATAGGTTTCGTAATACGTTTGCGACACGTAACGGTTCCCTGCGGTTCGGTCGGCAGAACGCAGCCGGACCAGACGCTCCGAAAGCTCGCGGCCGAGCGTTGCCGTATCCCGAATCCATCCGATGTCGGTGCGGTGTTCAAAAACCGAATCCGACGCCAGTATCTTCTCGTATTTTTCGGATGCTGTTTTGTACCTGCCGAAGCCGTCGATCCACTGGGCCAATATCTCATTGCGAGCGGCAGGAGCGGTATCGGCGACCAGAGGCAGCAACTCGAAAAGTTCGAAATCCAAGTCGTACCGGTCGTCCGAAAATGCCGGATGGTGATATTTCACGAACCCCCACACACGGCCCAATACTTCGAGGTTTCGCAGCGTAGCGCTGTCGATCTCCGTACGGTCGAAACACGAGTGCCGCGAATAGTCGGCGTACTGTTTCGGCCGGGTGCAGCCCGAAGGGAAAAGACTTGAAACAAGCAGCAGGAATACGACGATTTTTTTCATAACATAAATCTTTTGGCTCCATTCGTAGCAACCGAAAAATTATCGAAAACGATCTCTTGCCGTTCGGCAGCCTATGAGCTGCCAAGCGAATAAAAGTGTCGTTTCGCCGGTGCGAGGTACTTTAACAAAGTTAAGGTTTTTTCCGAAAGGCGCGATCTTTTTTAAGAATTTCGCAATCAAAAAACAATGATTCGGCACGAGTCCGCACGATTGCTCTCATCTTTCACTATCTTTGACATAGTCTTAGATAGGATGCGTCTCGGAAAAATGGGAACAAGCTCCCATTTTCTCTCGGCTTTCACTATCTTTGCACAAAATCGGCTGTGGCTCGGATCGCCTCGGGCGAATTCGGACTGTTATCCGATCATAAAGATATGGAAAAAAGGTGTTCGCTTGGATTGCGGATATTCGCTTCGTTATCGGTCAAAATACAGAAACAATACGATGAAACAAGACAAACTGAAGGCGACGGCCCGCCTGTTGGAAATTATGGATACGCTGCGCGAACAGTGTCCCTGGGATCGCAAACAGACCTTCGAAACACTCCGAAACAACACGATCGAGGAGACGTACGAATTGGCCGACGCCATCCTGAACAAGGATCTCGACGGTATCAAGGAAGAGGCCGGCGACTTGCTGTTGCACGTGGTTTTCTATGCCAAGCTGGGCGAGGAGGCCGGGGCGTTCGATTATGCCGATGTGGTGAACGCTTTGTGCGACAAGCTGGTCTATCGCCATCCTCACATTTACGGGGAGGTGCATGCCGATACTCCGGAAGAGGTCAAAGCCAACTGGGAGGCATTGAAACTGCGTAAGAAAAACCGTCGGAGCGGTACGTTGGGAGGTGTTCCCGTGAGCCTGCCTGCATTGGTGAAGGCCTACCGCATCGGTGAGAAAGCAGCGGCGACGGGGTTCGACTGGGAGAAAAAAGAGGATGTTTGGGCCAAGGTGAAGGAGGAAACCGCCGAGGTCGAAGCCGAAATGATATCCGGTGACCGTACGGCGATGGAGGAGGAGTTCGGCGACCTGCTGTTCGCCCTGGTGAATGCTTGCCGCCTGTACGGGATCGACCCCGAATCCGCACTCGAGCGAAGCAATAAAAAGTTCATGAATCGGTTTAATTATATGGAAGAGTGTGCTTCGTCCGAGGGGCATACCCTGCACGAGCTGTCGCTCGATCGGATGGAAGAGTTGTGGCAGCAAGCCAAGCATGCGGCGGCTGAAAAAGAGTAAGAACCAACTAATACATATCGAATTATGGCATATATCAGAGAGATACGGGGACATACCCCGCAGGTGGGTGAAAATACGTTTTTGGCGGAAACCGCCGTGCTTGTCGGCGACGTGACGGTGGGCCGCGACTGTTCGATCTGGTACAACGCCGTGTTACGCGGCGATGTGAACACGATCACCATCGGCGATCGGACGAACATCCAGGACGGCGTGGTGATCCACACCCTGTTCGACGGCTCGAAGCACCCGTCGCAGACCCATATCGGCAACGACGTGTCGGTGGGACATAACGCCGTAATTCACGGCGCGATCATCGAAGACAACTGCCTGATCGGTATGGGCGCCACGGTGTTGGACAATGCCGTAGTAGCGTCCGGGTGCATCGTAGCGGCCAACGCACTGGTGCTTTCAGGCAGCAAGCTCGAACCCAATTCGGTCTATGCGGGTATTCCGGCTAAAAAAGTCAAGGAAATAACCCCGGAACAACGGGACGAGATCGTACTGCGTACAGCCCGTGATTACCAACTGTATGCTTCGTGGTTTAAGGAGGAATAAGTCGTTTTTTCCATTTGTCGGAAGAGATTGGCGCTTGGTTTGCAAGAGTACATTCGGTTATAAAGACCGGTAACAATTAAAATGGTAGTTGATATGAAAGCGAAATTCTTGATCGTCGTACTGGCAGCGCTGGTGCTGGCAACGGGTACGGTATGGGCCCAGAAGGGACACCATAATCGTCGTGCCGAACACAAAGAACTTACTACGGAGCAGGTTGCGAAAAAGATGACCGATCGGATGAAAGAAAACCTGTCGCTCTCTGACGAACAGGTAAAACAGGTTTACCCTATTTGCCTGGAACAGGCTCAAGCCATGAGGGAGCACCGGGCCGAACGCCGGGAGATGGCTGAAAAATCGCGTGAAGCGATGGCACAGCAGCGTGAACAGATGGCCGGCCGGATGAAGGCGGTTCTGACGCCCGAACAGTATGCCCAATGGATCGAATGCCGAGAGTGTCCCGCCCGAAAGGTCGATTGCGCCGGACCGGCATGTCGAAAAGGCGATGCGAATCCCGGACATCACCGCAGACCCTGTAACGGTGCTCCGTGTGTGGATAAAAAGTAGGCAGAAAGTCGAAATAATTCGCCGATATTTCCGTTTATAGGGATGAAACAGGCCGACCTGTTTCATCCTTTTTTCATGTTCCGGACAGTGAAAAAAGTCGATTTTTATCGTATATTTGCCGTGTGACGACAATGATGGGAGATGATTAGAGCAATTTGTTTACTTGTATTTTTGTGTACGATAGGTTTGGCTCGGGCGCAGGCCCAGAGCGGTGTGATTACGCTCTCCGTGATAGATGCCGAAACCGGTGAAGATGTTCCGGGTGCCGTAATAGAAATTGCACCTAAAGCCCACCCCGATCAGAAGAAATATTATACTTCGGGCTATAAAGGGGCGTTGCAAGTGCGCGGCCTCGCTTATGGTTCATATACCCTGGCCGTGACTTTCATGGGATATGAAAAGGCCGAAAAGGAGTTTCGGGTGACTCAGCCGTCCGAAAACCTGGGAAAGATCGCACTGCGGGAGGCGGCCATCGCCATCGAGACCGTAGTGAAGGAGGTGCAGGCACTCCGCACTTCTCAAAAGGGCGATACGGTAAGCTATAATGCCAATGCGTTCAAGGTGACTGCCGATGCCGACGTCGAGGGGCTGTTGAAGAAGATGCCCGGCATTACGGTCAATAACGGCGCTGTCGAGGCGCAGGGCGAAACGATCCAGAAAGTATTCGTCGATGGCAAGGAGTTTTTCGGCGAGGACGTGACATCGGCGATCAAGTCGCTGCCGGCCGAAGCGGTCGAACGGATCGAGGTTTACAACAAGTTGAGCGACCAGGCCGAGTTTTCGGGTATGGACGACGGCGAAAGCTATAAGGCGATCAACATCGTCACACGCGAAAATATGCGTCAGGGCATATTCGGTAAGGCATATGCCGGGTACGGTTACGATGCCGATACGGAAACCGAAGCCAAAAACAAGTATATGGTCGGCGGCAACGTCAATTTTTTCAGCGGCTCCAGCCGTCTGTCGCTGATCGGTCTTTTTAACAACGTCAATCAGCAGAACTTTTCGTTCGAGGATATTCTGGGTGTTACCGGTAATTCCGGAGGCGGAGGCGGTCGTTTCGGCCGTGGCGTGGGGCAATATATGGTTCGTCACCAGGACGGTGTGGCTTCGGTAAACGCAGTAGGCGTCAATTATTCGGATACCTGGGGCAGCCGGGATCAGGTGACTTTCCAGGGCAGCTACTTCTTCAACGGAACCCGTACGGTCAATCGGGCGCGTACCGAGCGCTGGTACGAGGATCCGGCGCCGATCGATACGCTTTTCACCGACGGTTATTCCCGGACGCAGAATTTCAACAACCGCCTGAATGCCCGCATCGAGTGGAAAATCGCCGACAACCAGTCGCTGATGATCCGCCCGGGCTTGAGTTTCCAGTCGAACGATCCGTTCAGTACGACTTACGGACGACAGTTCGGCGAAAGCGGCTACAGCGTCATCGACAATTTCGAGGATGCCTTCCGAAACGGTTACAGCGTCAATACTTCGGCCATTTACCGCGTGCGGCTGGGCAAGCCGGGACGTACGCTCACGGTGGACGGCTTTTTCAACTATTTCGATTCCCAGAATAAGCAAAACTCCCATACCAACGATTTCGGTATTTACGAGGATTACCCCGACCTCGATCCCGATCCGGACGAGAATGATCTGAAAAAGCTGATCTACCAGCGGATGATGAATCCCTCGTACCGTTACCGGCTGAATGGCCGCCTGACCTATACGGAGCCCGTATCCAAATATTCGCAGGTGAGCCTCGGGTATCGGACGTCGTACAATTACCAGCAGAGCGACAAGAAAACCTACCGGACCGGCGAGGATTACGGTATTACGGGATTGCTTCCCGATCCCTTGCTGTCGAACGCTTACAAGAGCAGCTATACGGTGCACTCCCTCGGCCCCGGCTTCAACTATTCCAAGGACCGTAATACTTTCGCTGCGAACGTCTATTATCAGCGTTCGAGCCTTTCGGGTGAGGTGATCCGTACCGGCTCCGAAGAGATCAAGCACGCCTACAACAATGTGACCTATTTTATGGTGGGACAGTTCAACCTGAACCGGGAGAATACGCTGCGAATGTTCCTGCGCTCCTATACGGACAACCCGGAGGTTACCCAGTTGCAAAATGTCTATGACGTATCGGATGCGCAATACATCACGCGGGGTAATCCCGACTTACGGCCTTCGTACAGCCATAATTTGAGTATGCACTACGTCAATTCCAATGCGGAGAAGGGCCGTACTTTTATGCTGATGTTCCGGGCCGAAACGACCCAGGACTATATTACGACCAGCACCCGCTACCGTCCTACTTTGGAGATCGACAATACGGTTTACCGTCCGTTGCAGTTCACCGAATGGACGAATATGGACGGCTACTGGGATGTGCGGGCGCGGGCAAGTTACGGGTTTCCGGTGAATTTCATCAAGAGTAACCTGAATCTGCGGGGCGGCGTAAGCTATTCGCGTATTCCGAGCCTTGTGGACGGCGAGCGGAACAATACGGGCAACCTCGGTTACGAAGCGGGCGTAGTGTTGGGCAGCAACATCTCCGAGAATGTGGACTTCACCCTTTCGTGGGACGGCACGTACAACGAAGCCGTCAATTCCCTCGCCGCTACCGGAGGAAAGAACCGTTATTTCAACCATCAGGCTGCGGCGTCGTTCAAGTTCATCTTCGGCCGGGGATTCTCCCTCTCGGGCAGCGCTTCTTATATCCAGTATCTGGGTTTCACGAACGATTACGACGACAGCTATCTGCTCTGCAACCTGTTCGTGGGCAAAAAGGTCTTTCGCAACCAATTGGGCGAAGTCAATATCGGCGTGAACGACATTTTCAACCAGAACAAGGCGTTCGTGCGCACGACCGGTTCGGGTTGGACGCAAAACTCGTGGAACAGCGTGGTGGGACGTTATTACTGTGTGCAGTTCGTCTATAATCTGCGGTTCTTCGGCAAGAAGGGGTCGAAGAACATCAAGGATTATCAGGGGGTTGAGGAGCGCTCTTCGGGTGCCGTCGGCATGGGGCGCAGCACCGCTCCCGGAGGCGGGTTCCGTCCGCCGCACCGGTAAAGCGATATGCGCCCCGGTTTGGTCGAGGAATATACGATATGATTATTGAAACATAAAAGAGAGGGGTATCGACCTCTCTCTTTTTGTTTCAGCACCTTTGCGATCAGGCCCATAACGTTGCGGAATATGCCTGCCCGAGTCGCTACAACCTTTCGGGATGGAAATGGCACTCCCGGATCCAATTACTTCCGGTCATTCGATTCAGGACTTGCCGTATGATGACTTTTCCGCTGTCTGCTTGCCGGTTCCCATTTTGTTTCTGTACCTGCCGACGAGCCGTTTGAATTGTAATAATATTTGCGTTCCTTTGTTTCGCGTGTCGTGCCTGTGATCCTTCCCTTCGAATCCTTGATTATTTCCCGATTCCCTGTTTTGTGGACGGTGTACTTCACGCGTCCGGCAGCGTCTTTGACAACGCGCGTTTCATTCGGATTTTGAGCGCTGCAAAGCGCTGTTGCCGCAAATACGGTAAAAAGAGTAAAAACAAGCCGTTTCATAGCCTGATTCGATGTTTGGAAAGAAAATCATATTTTAATCGGGCTATTTACCTGCGGCCTGCTTGAGGCGGAGGTGTATGCCGACAGCGGCGAATCCGCCGTAAACTATCGTGAGAATCCACAGGATACGTACCTCGTGCAGCACGTCGCTGAACGAAGCCCCCATACTTTGGAGCCGGATGAACCCTTCTACCCCGCTGCTGCTCGGCAGAATCTGGCCGAACCGGTAGAGCCATTCGGGCATCGCTTCGCGGGGTACGGAAGCTCCGCTGAGCATCAGAGCCGGGATCGAACACCAGAGTAACAGCATGATCGACTGTTCGCGTCGCTGGAACAGCGTCGAGACGGCGATGCCCAGGAAAATACAGGACAGCAGATACGGGATGAGAAAGGCGATGATGTCCGCCGTGTGACCGTTGGTCGGGAAATGAAACAATTTGTAGTGCAGTCCCAAAATATAAAACAGGGTGACGGCGTAGATCGACGCATAAACGAACGCTTTGCCTGCCACGACGGGCAGCGTGGACATTCTCCGGCGTCCCGGAGGAATGAGTTTCTTGTAAAGTCCGAATTCGCTCCAGGTGCCTCCGATCATACCGATACCGATCAGCATCGTCTGTTGGATGATGACCATGATGATAGCCGGCATCACGAACGATCCGTATCCCAGATAGGGATTGAACAAATTGTGGCTTTGGTAAATCACGGGTTGCGTCGTGGCCGTAGCCTGCGGGATGTTGGCTCCTTTTGCGATCAACCGCTGGAATTCCACCATAGCTCCTGTGGTGCCGATGCCCGACACGAGCTCCTGGAACGCCTGGCGGTACATCAGAAAATAGCTGGCATCGACATAGAGCGAAACGACCGCCTGCTGTCCGCCGAGCAGTTTTTCCTCGTAATCGGAGGGGATGTAAACCACGCCGTATATCTCCCGGTCGTAGAAAAGGTGTTTGGCCTCGTCCATGTCGCCGGGTTCGTAGGCCACATAGACGTTCGGTCCGGCATTGAAGGTATTGATCAACTGACGGCTGGTCGAAGTGTTGCTCATGTCGATTACTCCGATCGGCACGTTACGAAGTACCTGCGTCCCGTAAGCCAGCGAATAGAGCGTGGAATAGATCAGCAGGGCGAGCACCAGCACGAGAATCACGCCGGCATCCGTGAAGATCGAGCCGTATTCGTTGCGGACGACGGTGCGGAACTGCTGCCAGTAAGAGGTTATCTGTTTGGTAAATCGACTCATCGCTATAATCTCCCCCAGTATTTTTTATTCGTGCAGATGGTGCGTAGGCGCGGCAGACACAGCAGCGGAAGAATGATGAACAGGGCGATGATGCCCATGTCGGGCAACGAGTATATCGCCGGAGCACCGCGCAGGGCCTGATCGACCATGATGTCGGTGTAGAATGTGAACGGAAAGATGCAGCAGAACCATTGCATGGGTTTGCTCATAGCCATAATCGGGAACGTAAGGCCCGAAAACGTGAAGGCCAGTACCGAGTAACCGCCGCCGATCGAAAGCGACAGGCGCAAATTGCTCAACACGGTGACGATCATCGCACCGAGGGACTGGTAACTCAGGATGAAGAGCAGATTGCTGATGGTGATGACCGTCAGGCTGCCGTTCAGCGGTACGCCGACCACCTTGAAGATGACCAGGAGCATCAATTCCGACATCAGGAACATAATGACCGTAATCGGCAGGATTTTGCCCGCGTAGGCCGCGAAGACCGAGCCTCCGGCCGTGTCGTACCACTCCCTGGCCGTGCCGTTCTTGAGTTCGGTTCCGATGACGAAAATCGTCGCCATGATCGTGAAGATCAGAAGCATCATCGGCATAAAACTCGGCGAAAGGTAATAGCCGTAGTTGATATGCGGGTTGAATAGCACATGTTTGTCGAACCGTACGGGCATCAGTTGCGCCATAGCCTGTTTTTCGGTCAGCCCTTGTTTCATCAGCAGTTGCAGCTGGATACCGGCGGTAAAAGTGGTGACAGTCGTTTGCAAATCCTTTGCCAGCAGACCGTTTACCGTAATGTTCGTGCCGGTCAGGTAGCTTTCCAGATGGGTCTGGCTGTTGTTGAGAATGTTCTTTTCGAAGAAATCGGGAATCAGAACGATTCCCATGACCTTGCCCTGAAGCATCAGTCGTTCGGCCTCTTCCATTCCCTGTACGCCGTAAGCGACCCAAGCCGTAGGCGTCGCGTCGATCATCTGCGTCACTTTGCGGGAGAGGGTGCTGTTGTCCTGGTCCACGACGGCGATCGGAATGTCGCGTGCCACTCCCTTGTATAACAACACCGCGAAGAATGCGAACGCGACGATCGGCAGAATCACCGTCAGCAGCCAATACATCGGCTGACGTGCGACCCGGTGGATCTCCCGCCGCAGGACGGCGAGCGTATTGCTGAAAAAGCCCGGCATACGCTACCCTTTCTGAATTATTTGGCGATGTCTTTCCAGTTCACCAGTACGCTCATACCCGGCCGGATGTATTCCACGTCTTGCGTGGGTTTGGCTTTGACGGCAAAGGTGCGGATGTCGAAGCCGCCCTGCGTGCGTGTTGCGGACCAGGTGGCGAAATCGGCCTGCACAGCGATATAGGTCACCTCGAACTCCACGCTGCGGTCCAAGGCCGGGATATAGCCTGTCATACGGGTTCCGATATGGATGTCGGGCATCAGATCCTCCTTGATGTTGAAGGTCACCCATACGTCGCTCATATCGAGAATCGCCACTACGGGATAACCCGTTCCGACCAGTTCGCCGGCTTCGGCGATGATCGTCGAAACCTCGCCCGTTACAGGGGCGTAAACCAAGGCATCCGAAAGATAGGACTCCACTTCCGAAACGGCGCCTTCGGCCTGCCGTACCTGGGCGGCTGCCGCCTCTTTCTCCTCCTTGCTGGCTCCGTCGAATACCAGTTCGCATTGCGCTTTGGCCGCACGCTCGGTCGCCTGCATCGCCTGCAGGTTGGCGCGGGCTTCATCCAGCTTCTGGGCCGGAACGACGCCTTGTTCATAGAGGTTGTTCACGCGGTCGAAGGTTTTCTGGGCCAACAACAGTCCTGCCTGGGCTTTTTCCCAGAGATTCAGTGCGGCTTCCTTCTGTTGGATACGGGCACCGGTGAGGGCTTTCTGGTCCATGGCCGATGCGGCGCTCTTCACGGCTTCGGCCTGTTGCAACTTGGCATTCAGTTCGGGGGTCGAGAGCGTGTAGAGCAGTTCGCCCTTGGTGACGTGCTGTCCCTCCTCTACTTTCATCTCCTCGATACGGCCGGGAACTTTCGACGAAGCTTTGTATGTAGTACATTCCACCGTTCCCTGGATGTACAGGGGCGTGGCCTTGCGTAAATACCAACTGATGAAGATGACGCCCAGCACGACAGCGGCGGCAATCAGAATGATCGTGACAATGGTACTTTTTTTCATGAGATTATCTATATTTACTCTTTGTCGAAATGAATGGGACGGGCGTCGGTACGGTGCAGGTAGCTGATGAACTCATCGCTGATGCCGGCGGCTTCGAGCAACTTGGCCAGTGCGACATCGTAATTGTAGGCGGTCTGCATACGCTCGGTGCGCACCTTGGCGAGATTCAGTTCGGCATCCACCAGGTCGGAGGAGGAACTCATACCTTCCAGGAATGCCGCATTCTTGGCTTTGAGATACTCCTCCGCAAATGCGAGCGAAGCGTCGATCGACTTCATCTGGTTGGCATAGTTGTTCATTTGGTTGTAGAGTTTTTCGATCAGTACTGCAATGTCCTTGCCGGCTTTCATTTCCAGCACTTCCACTTGCTTGACCGTCTGTTTTGCCGCCGAATATTTGTATTCGCGGTTCAGGCCGTCGAAAATCTTGAGATTAACGCCGACACCTACTGCCCAGCGGGGCATTATTTTAGTTACCTGGTAGTTGTAGAACGAGGCTCCGCCCATCGCCGCGACCTGCGGCAGGAAATTGGCCCGTTGCAACCGAACTCCTTCCTTGGCCAACTGGCGCTTGAGGGCTACCTGGCTGAGCAGCGGATTGAACTTGGCCGCCAGGTCTTTGTAATAGGCTACGTCTTCCAGGTTGCCGAGTACGAACATCGTCGTTACGGGCAGAACCTCTGCCTGCTGTCCGAGCGTATTATTCAGTGCACTGGCGATGGTTTCGACCTGCAACCGGGCGTTTTGAAGCTCCCGCTCCGCCTCGGCCATCTTGAATTCGACGTAAAGACGTTCGCTGTGGGGGATCATACCGTTCTGTTCGAGGGCGATCGCATCCTTCAGATGTTGGCCTACTCCATCCACTACCTGCTGGCGTACTTCGACGACCTGTCGGGCCAGCGCCAGACCGTAGTATCGCTCCACGAGCTCCGAAACCAGCGCGTTGCGGTTTTGGTTTCCCTGCTCGACTGCAGTCTTTTCGTTGATTTTCGCGGCACGGTTGGCCGTGTTGATCTTGCCGCCCATATAGATCGGCAGGGTTACCTGCCCTCCGACGAATCCGAGACTGCGGTCCTGCAATGTCAGGAACCAATCCGCTCCCATGACCGGGGTGAGAAGTTGCTGAATCTGGGGGATCAATTCGGTCGGGATCAGCCCGCTGCCGAGAATGTCGTGGGTGATGTTTCCGACAGGCCCTTTCAAATCGTTGAAGTCGAATCCGATGTCCTTGCCCAAATAGGTGTAGGTTCCGCCTACGCTGATTTGCGGCATACGCAAGCCGATCGCTGCCCGCCGTTCCTGCTGGGCGGCTTTTTCTTCGTAACGCGAGGCTTCGATGACCGGACTTCCGGAGAGGGTGATCTCCAGGGCTTCATCCAGGGAAAGTACCCGGGGTGTTTGCTCCTGAGCCGCCAGAGGTGCGGCAGCTAACAGAGCGAAAAATGAAACGATTATACGGTTCATAAAATGGTCTTCTAAATTTTTATGCGAAGATAGTGCGAATATTCGTACGTATAATTTGTTGTGGCTATTTAGGCCAATATTCGGCGTAAAACAGAACAAAAAATAGCCAAGCCTATCGATGGCCGATATGTGCGTTTATCGTTCGGACCTGATCGGACAGCGTGTCATCGACGCTGACTTCGATCCTGTGGCGACGGAGGTTCAGGGCGCCCTGGCAACAAACGAAACAGTCCGGCTCATATAGAGCAAAAACTACCCGGCGAAATTCGTGCCGAATTATCAATTCCGAACAACTTTCCGGTTCACTTTTTCGTTCGGAGCACGGTTCCATCGAAGAATAGATGGTCGCACCCCGCAGTTCGACACCCGCTGCAAGCGCTTTCAGAATCGCTTCCTGTTCGGCATGGTGGGTCGGGGAGGTTTCGTGAGTATAACCCGTAAATATCTTTCGGTCAGTCGTTAAAATCACTGCACCTACACAATAGGAAGAGGTCGATGGGGTGCATTTGCGGCTTTCGTCGATCGCCATTTGCAGGTAGCGGCGGTCTTCGGCGGTCCGGTCGGGCTTGATCGCATAGGTCGTGACCCGCATTCCTCCCAACGATTCGGTCGAATGCGACGTTTGCAGATAATTGGAACCGATCTCCAAACGGGGTGCCCGGGGATCCCCCACTTTTACGGCCGGATTGACAGCCAGCCGGAAGGTATCGACCAGATTTTCGGCAAAGAACATCCGGAGCGTCGCAGCTCCTCCTTCGACCAGCAGGGAGCGAAGTCCCCGTTTTTCAAGTTCGGTAACGATCAGAGCAGCCGTGATCTCTGCGGCGGGGATCAACGTCGCCACCTGCCGCAGGGGACCGGGGTCGGAGCAGGAGGTGAAGACGATCTTTTCCTGATCTCCCCGGGTGAAGAAATTGGCCTCCGGCGAGAGCCGGCACGAAGCGGTCAGCGTTACCTTGACCGGGTTGGACGGAAGCCCCCGGTCGATTCGTTCCCGACGAAGAACTTCGTCGCCGACCAGCAGCGAGGGATTGTCCCGCCGGATGGTTTCGGCCCCGACCAGAATAGCGTCGCAAGCAGCCCGGAGGCGATGCACTTCGGCCCAGTCTTCGGGCGTGGAGAGGATCAGGCGGTCGGGCGAACGGTCGTCCAGATATCCGTCCGCAGAAACGGCGGTGGAAACGGTCACTTTCATTTTTTCAGCGTAAAAAGGGTGATTTCAGGATCGGCGCCGAGCCGCATCGGAAAACCGACGTATCCGATTCCGTCGTTGATGTAGAGCGTATTGCCGGCCGCATCGTCGTAGCGCCCGCTCCAACGGTCGTACATCAGTTGTGCCGGAGAGAACGCCCGTCCGAAGAGATGTCCCTTGATCTGCATACTGTGCACGTGCCCTGCCAGCGTGAGGTTTCCGCGACCGAGGGCGGTGATATTGGGCCACAGTTGCGGCAGATGCGAAACCGTCAGGTTGAACATACCCTCCGGCATGCCTTCGTAAGCGGTTGCGAGGGATATTTCGGGAAGATCGAACGAATGTCGGAATTTTTGCAGCGTGGGATCGAACGAGATGCCCGTCACCGAAATCGAATCGCTGCCCCGGCGCAGGTAGAGGGTCGAATCCAGCAGCATCCGCCACCCGATCTTCCGCTGCCGGTCGATTACCTGCCGGTTGTTTTCAGCACGCGGCAGGGCGACGGTATCTTTGATATAAAGTCCCACGTCGTGATTGCCCAGGGTCGAGATGACACCGTACGGGGCGCGAAGCCTTCCCAGAATAGCCAATACGTCCGATGTGAGTTCCGTGGAGCGGACATTGACCAAATCGCCGCTGAAGACGACGAGGTCGGGTCGCAGCGCATTGATCGTATCCACGAGCCGGTTCATCTCCCGTTCCGGCCGCACGAGCGTGCCGATGTGCAGATCCGAGAATTGCACGATCCGGAATCCGTCGAATGCGGCGGGCAGTGCTGCGGTCCGGATTTCGACTTCGTTCACCCGCAGGGCTTGTCTGCCCCAAGCCGCTCCCCATACGAGCCATACGGCACATCCGACAGCGAAGAGCGCCCCTACCCGACTGAAACTCCGATGCCGATCGAACAACAAACCGAAATAATAGCCGTAACGACAGCCGATCAGCAACAGGAAGACGAAGGTAAACCATTGGGCTGCCTGCATCCAGCCCGTCGTATTGTCCGGTACGGCCTTGAGCAGCAGCACCACGACGATCGGAAGCGCATCCGAAAACACCGCGAACCAGACGAAGGCGCGGCGAAGGCGCTCGGAATGCCGACGCATCCGCACCCGGTAGAAGAGAAAGTCCACCCCGGCAAAAAGCAGGGAGAGGAGAAGCAGAAACCAGATCATATAGCTCGATTTTTTCGTTATCGCGTTCAGTCGCTCTCTGGCATTTTATCGACAGATCGACCGGACGGAATCGTTTTTGCAAAGATAATAAGATGATGGCAATCGCACGAATTGGCACGTACAGATTGCCGAACCGCCTCCTATCTTCTGCAAAGATACGATTAAGCCGAGGGCAAAAACAAATTTATTTGTGCTTTGCCGAGGCGGAGTATCTAAGACGAAGTCAAAGATTGGGATTAAGCCGAGGGCAAAAACAAATTTATTTGTACTTTGCCGAGGCGAAGTATCTAAGACGAAGTCAAAGATTGCGATTAGGCCGAGGGCAAAAGCAAATTTTATTTGCGTCTTGCCGCAGCGGAGTACTTCAAAGATAGTGAAAGCCGGGTCCGTTTGCACCCGTCGTTCTGCCCTGCGCCGAAGATCGGGCGAACATTGTGTTGCAGTTGTTCGATGCGCTCGTCGAATATCGACACCGTTCGCGCCGCATCGGTGCGGCACGAACGGTAAGGTATGGCCTGCGGCCGAATCGTATTATTTCGTTTTGATTTTGAAAAACAGGGCGTAAAGTATCGGCAGAAACAACAACGTGGCGATGGTCGAAAAGAACAGTCCGCCCATGATCGTCGCAGCCATTGAACCGAACATCGCATCGCCGAGCAGCGGAATCATACCGAGAATGGTGGTAAGCGAAGCCATCATCACAGGCCGCAGACGACTTTGGGCGCTGACGACCAGTCCGGCTATGAGGTCGGTATCGCCGCTGCACCGCTGGCCGATTTCGTCCAACAATACGATGCAATTTTTAATCAGCATGCCCATCAATCCCAACGCACCCACAATGGCGCAGAAGTCGAACGTCTTTCCGGTCAGCAACATTGCTCCGACGATGCCGACGGCCAATAAAGGAATGCAGCACAACACGATCGTCGGCTTGCGATAGTCGCCGAACAAGAGAATCAGAACAGCGATGATGAGTACTACGGCCAGCGGGACCTGTTTGAAAAGCCAGTACATCGTCTGGTCACGGGCCCCTTTTTCACCATCCCAGCGTATCGAATAGCCGGTCGGCAACGGAATGTCTTCGATCTGTTCGGCAATAGTTTGTCGTGCCGCCTCGGTTTCAACACCCGGTGCGGGGGAACACATCACGCTCTGCATGCGCTGACCGTTATAGCGCGGAATGACCGGATCTTCCCAGCGAATGCCGACACCCCGTCCGACTTGCCCGAGGGGGATGGTCTGCGCCAGCCTTCGGATGATATCGCCTTTGTCGAGCGTGCCGGTCTGAAGGCTTCCCACCAGCTCGTCGTCAAGCAGCGCATTTACATTCGGGAGCATCGGGAAAACGGGTACGTTCTCCGGATTGTCGATGCGCGAGCCGTCGGCCGCCGTACATTTGAGATAGATCGTATTGCGATGTACTCCTTCGTAGAACGTCCCGACGGGAATACCGCCTTCGGCCGTCAGCAACGAGGTGGCGATATCCTGGCGGCTCAGGTTGGCGCGACGGGCGGCCGCCTGGTGGTAATCCACCGCCAAAACGGGAACCGCAGGTTCCCAACCGGTAGTGATCTGCGCAACCTGGGGCGTGCGCGCCATAATCATTCGTGCGGAATCCGCCAACCGGTGCAGTACCGCCGGATCGGGTCCGGAAAATTGCACTTCGATCGGGTATTTTTTGAACATGATATTATAACGCTTCACCTTGACGTACGCGTCGGGGTAACGGGCCGAAAGATCCTCCTGAATGACATCCATGTTTTCCACCAGCGATTCGGGCGATTCGAAATCGACGATCAATTCTCCGTAAGAGAGCGACGGCGTGGCGATACTGCGCACCAGATTATACCGTGCCGGCGTCCCGCCCACGGACGCAACAACGTTCCGGATTTCGGGACGAGTCTTAAGGTACGCTTCGATTTCCCGCAGGTCGGCGGCAACCCGTGTGGAGTTCGTACCTTCGGGCAATTTGTATTCGATATAGAGTTGGTCGTAAACCATATCGGGAAAGAATCCCTGCCGCACGTACCGGAATCCCCAGACGCTCAATCCGAGCAGAACGAGAATGACCGACAGGGCCGCGATACGGTGCCGCAAACCGAAGCGAAGCAGATCGCCGAAACGACGATACAACGTGCTGTCATACAGTTTACCGCTTCCCTCGGTCCTCGACGGTTGCTTCAAAAGCCGATTCGCCATCAGCGGCACGTGCACCAGAGCCAGGACCCAACTCAACAGCAGACTCGCCGCCAGCACGATAAACAGATCGCGCACATAGACGCCTGCCGTATCGGGCGAAAGGAAAACGGGCAGAAATGCGAGGATGGCAATGACCGTAGCTCCGAGCAACGGCATGGCGGTTTTACGACCGATGGCGCACATCGCTTCGCGGCGCGGCTTGCCCAGCTTCAGATCGACCAGAATACCATCTACTATGACGATCGCATTGTCCACCAGCATCCCCATTGCGAGAATGAACGCCGCCAGTGAAACCCGCTGCATCGTGCCGCCGGTCATACCCAGCAGCAGAAACGTGCCGATGACGATCGTAAGCAGACTGAATCCGATGATTACGCCGCTGCGGAACCCCATCGTAATCATCAGAATCGCGATGACGATCAATACCGATTCGACCAGATTGATGAAGAAAGTGGAGAGGGCCCCTGTTACCCGTTCGGGTTGATAGAAGACCTTGTGGCAAGCGACGCCTGCAGGAAAACGTTCCTCCTGTAATTCGGCGAGCCGCCGTTCGACCGCATTGCCGACCTTTACGATGTCGGTTCCCGAGGCGGCGGCTACGGCGATACCGACGGCATGTTCACCGTTATAGGTCATCGAATTGCGTACGGGTTCCGTATAGCCGCTCTCTACGGTCGCAATATCCCCCAGACGCAACTGGTCGTCTTCATGGCCCTGAATGACCATGTTGCGGATCTGTTCGACCGTACGCGACTTATCGGTGACCGTTACGCGCACGCGTTGATCCCCGTTGTCGTAGTAACCGGCATAGAAAGTGCCGTTTTGTCCGTTCAGGGTGGCGAGTACTTCTGTTGGCGAAATGCCGAGTGTCGCCATTCGGTCCGCACGCAGCGAAATATCGATACTCTCCTCGCGCTTTCCGTAAAGCTCCACCCGGGCCACGCCGTCGAGATCGGTCAATTCGCGCTGGATCAGTCCGGCATAGTCGGCGAGCTGTCTTTCGCTGAAGCCTTCGGCGGTCAGGGCGTAAAACATACCGTAAACCAGACTGAAATCGTCCTGAACCGTCACGGATGTACCGCCGGGCAACGACGCTTCCGCATCGGAAACCTTGTGCCGCAGCATATCCCAACACTGTTCGAGCCGGTCATCGGGCGTCGTACTTTTGAGTTCTACCTGTATGATGCAGAGGTCGTTGTACGACCAACTCTGCGTATTGTCCACCTCTCCGACGGTACGGATCGCCTTTTCCAGCGGGTCGGTCACTTCCAGTTCCATTTCGTGCGCCGACGCTCCCGGACGAACCCCGACCACCATGGCGATTTTTACCTTGACTTCGGGATCTTCGAGTTTTCCCATGTCGTAGGCCGATTTCAGACCGCCGACCAACAGTACCGCCAACAGAAAATAGACGAGCTTGCTGTGTCCGAAAGCCCATTTGCCCAAGTCGATCATAGCAGCCCTCCTTCATTGGTTTTCGACGGAGCAGGAAGCGGTGCGACCCGCTGGCCTTCCGTCAATTTATGAACTCCGGCCACGACGATCCGTTCGCCTTCGTTCAGACCATCCGCTATCGTCGCCGTTCCGTCCGTATGCAGACGGACTACTTCGACCCGTCGGCGTGCGATCGTCCCGTCCTGTCGGTAAATCCACACGTAACTCATCTTGTCGCCGTTGCTGAACAGAGCCGATGCAGGAATCTCTACCGATGCCTCCGTTTCCTGCCGCATGGCGACTTCGACCGTTGCGTTCATACCGGGTGTCGCCGCGATCTCCGTATTCACGGGCAGTGCCAACCGCACGGCGTAAAGCTGATTGGCATTGGCGCTCGGATCGACATGGAGCAGACGCAGCGGAATTTTTTGCCCTTGCAGAAAATCGAACACCGCCGCAAACGAAGCGATCTCCCGACGGCGAATGTAAGTCGATGCCGGAATGAAAAGTTCGACCTCGGGATTCTTGCCCGACAGGAACGTGATGACCGGCATTCCGGCCGCTACGACCGTCGGAGGGTCGAAGCGCCGACGCTTCACGTAGCCGTCGAAAGGAGCATACAGTTTCGTATCGGCCAATTGGTTGCGGGCGTTCTCGTATTTCGCCGTAATCTGTTGCAGCCCGTATCGCGCTTTGTCGTAAGCATCGGCGGTAGCGACGTTTTGGTCGTAAAGCGCCATTACACGTTCGGCTTCGGCCTTGATACTCAAATATTCGGCTTCGACCGCCTGTAACTGAAGTTCGTAATCGCGCGGATCCATTTCGGCAACAAGTTCACCCTGACGGACAAAAGCCCCGTCATCGACATAAATACGTTGCAAGGTTCCGGGTATCTTGAAAGCGAGGTGAACTTCTCCGGCAGCCTGTACTCGGGCGGGAAATTCGAGAATATCACAGGTATTCGCTGTTTTTACGGTATCGATGCGCACGAGCATTACCTGTTCCGTATGTTGCTGCTGCCCGCACCCGACCAGAAACAGCGTTGCCGCAGTCATTGCTATCACTAACTTATGTTTCATATGAAAAATATGTTTTTACAAAAATACAAAAATATCGGATAGCGACCGTTTCGGAAATAACTATTTCGCCGTTAGTTTATCCGATTTGCAGGATTTGCCAACGCCTTCTGTTCATTTTTTACACTTTTTGAGGGAATTTTATTTAGGGAAAGGAGACCGACATCCGTCCGAAGACTTCGGGAATAGGTTCGAACGTCTGGCAGATGCCGTGACCGGTCCGGCTCGCAGGCTGGAGGATCCCGCTTTCCGACCTGCTGCACCTGTTCTTGCCGGGTATTTTGGCATATAACTTGCCACGTTTCGGGCAAATACCAATTGTCTGACTTCCAAAATCGTAATATACATATATAGATGGCATCCGCCATTATCGGAATAATTTAATTTTATTGCTTATGAAAATTTTTCGACTTTTAATCGCAATGTTGCTGGCGGTTTCTGCGGCCTCGGTTTCGGCCCAGACCTACCAGATCCGTAAGGACAGCGTAAAGACCGGCGAATACTCTCCGACGGTTTATTTGGTTTCCGTCAATGCACCTCAACCGCCCGCAGACGAAGAGGCCTTGCTCGAAGCGGCCGTATTGAACCAACTGGCAATCGACAATGCCATTCGGGATTATATCGAAACCCATCATCCCGGTTTCCAGCAGGATGAACTGCCTCACTTCATCTTCGCCACCAAGCAGAACAAATTCTCTTTCTCGCTCGGCGGCCAGGTGACTTTGCGTGCGTCGTATGATTTCGACGGAATCTCCGGAGCACAGGATTTCATTCCGGCCACGATCGCCGTTCCCGGCACCTATGCCACCCGTCAGAAATTCGGCCTGGACGGAACTACCTCCCGCATATTTCTGAAGGCCATCGCCAATTCGAAAAAACTGGGCCGTGTCACCCTCTATTTCAGTACGGACTTCCGCGGCGGAGGAACCAACAGTTATACGCCCCGTATCCGGTCGGCTTACGTATCGTTCAAAGGGTTCACGTTCGGACGCGACGTAACGACGTTCTGCGACCTGAACGCCGCTCCCAATACGATCGACTTCCAGGGTCCCAATGCCTATAACTACTTTTTCTCGACGATGATCCGTTACGAGCATTCGATCTACCGCGATATTCTGAAATTCGGCGTTGCCGCCGAGCTACCGAACGTAAGCGGCACCTACGGCGATTCGTTCGCTTCGATTCCGCAGCGCGTACCTGATTTCCCGGTTTATATGCAGGTGAATTGGGGCCGGAACAAGGAGAGCCATTTCCGGGCATCGGCCGTTTTCCGCGATATGTATCTGCACAACGAATCGACGGGTAACAATACTTCGCTCTTCGGCTGGGGCGTCCAGGCCAGCGGAAATATCAAAGTAGCGGGTCCCCTGCAACTCTTCTTCAACGGTGTGTACGGCGAGGGCATCACTCCCTACATCCAAGATTTATCGGGCATCGGACTGGATTTTACACCCAATCCTCACAATCCGAGGAGTATTCAGACTATGCCGATGTACGGTTGGCAGGCGGCTGCGCAAATCGACCTCGTTCCGAACAAACTCGCCATTTCGGGCGGTTATTCCATGGCGGAGGTTTGCCGCAGGAACGGGGCCTATGCCGATGACGAATACCGTCGCGGTCAGTATGTCTTCGGCAATATTTTCTGGGATTTGGCCCCCTGCTGTCAGCTTGCGGCCGAATACCTGTACGGCACCCGCGAAAATATGGACGGAATGAAGGGCCATGCCAATCGGGTCAATCTGATGGTGCGCTACAACTTCTGATTTCGGAGGGCGGAATTTTTTACGGGCGGCTGCCGGATGCAGCCGTCCGTAATTTTTTTGGTTTTTGCGGCAGATGTGAAAGCGCCGAAATGCTTCGGATTGCCGGGGAGAAAAGCGATGCCAATTCCACTATTCATATATCGAGCGGAAAAGTTTCACAAAATACGGTTCTCGGAAAGCACGTCTTGCGCACTGGATTCGAATACGGGTCTTGAGCGGCCTATTTCAGAATTTCTTCCGGATCTCGTAACGTTTGCACGGTCGATACGCTCTTTTTGGCATTTCGGTTGAACCGGTAGCCGATCGAAAAGACCAGCCGCAGACTTCTGTGTCCCCGAGGTTGCCGCAGGACGGAATAGTAGGAGTTGTCCCAGCGTACCGTTTCCTTTTTCAGTTTGGTCGAAAGGATATTGTTCACGTCGAGGGATATATACAGTTTGTCTTTACAGAATGATTTGGTTATTCCGGCAGCTAAAGCCCAATAGGAATTTTGCCAGGTTTCCAATCTTTTTTGGGGCAGCTCGACGCCTCCGTCCAGATAGATAATCATCGAGGGATGCGGCTGGAACATAAGGGAAAGGCTGAACATCCCGCCTCCGGCACTGTACGAAGCCTGCCAGTCGCCATCCACCTCTCTCCGATACCAATATCCGTGAATGAAAGATTTCACTCGGAACCATTTGGTTACCAATGTCGTATAATCGATCCAGATATTATGCGCCGAGCCGTGTTCCCCGTTCACCTTCGTCGTATAGACGATGTTCGGATCGTCGGGGTCATAGAAAGTCATCGTTTCACTGCCGCGCGACCACGTACCTCCGTAAGAGATCGTCAGTTTGTTGCGCAGCGTATAGCTCAGGTCGATGTCGTACCCCCAGCCGGGTTCGAGATTTTCGTTGCCTACGGTATAACTGTATTACGACTGCCAGACCCGGCGGGGACTCAGGGCGTTGTTGTCGGGCAGCCGGCCGCTGGACCGATAGAGGTCGAGATTGATATTGGTGCCCTTTTCCGGGTTGAACGTGTAGGCCAGGCTGAGTTCCGGGAACAGTCGCCAGTAGTCACGATGTTCGTAGCCCGTATTTTCGGCATTCCGGTAAGCGATGCGGTCCCATTGCAGTCGCAGGCCCGCCTGATAGGAGAACTTGCCGTAGGCGTCGGCCCATTGGGTGTAGGCACCCGTGCTTTGAGTGCGGTCGATAAACCAGGTACTCATCTTCGGGTCCGGGATCCACTCTTCCTCCTCGAAGCGATGCACGGGAGCGTTGTTGTCCGCATACCGCAAATCATAGCTCAACCCCGCGCTGAAGCTGCGCTCTTCCGAAAAATTCTTGTTCAGGTCGAGCCGGGACGCGAACAGATGTCCCAGCAGCTTGTAGCGCTCGCGCCGCAACTCCGTGGAGAAGGGTTCCGCATCCTCCGGCCGGGAAAAATCGCGCGTGTCGTAGTCGTAATTCCGATCGACGTTCTGGTGCAGGTAGTCGGCCTTGAAAGAGAGCCGGGAACCCAACGTGTCGAAACGGAAGATATAATTCAGCGACCCCTGATACTGCCGGTTGTAGAGCGTGCCCCCGTAGCGGTAGAGCGTATATCCGGCTTCGGGCATCTGCGGCGGCACATCGCCCCAGGCCAATCCCGCAGAGGTCGTGTGCACCGTATTGGACGGGTCGCTCGCTCCCATGAAAATCTGTCCCCCGAGACCGATCGAATGGCGGTCGTTTATCTTGTAAACCAGGCTCAGAAGTTCGCGGATATTCCGGGAGGTGATCCGCCCCCGGTCCTCCGAATCGAGCGAGTATCCCGAATTGCGAAATTCGGAATAGGTGCGGTCGAGCGTTTCGTTCTCCCCATAGGAACCCGACACATATATATATTCCCAATCGTCCGCACTGGGCCGAGAACGGCAGGGCGAGTCCCGTAGAATATCCGTCGCGGGAAACGGACGCGGAGGAAGATACGTTGCCGTAAAAACTGCCTGCGGCGAGTTTCTTGAGCCGGATACGGACGATACCGCCAGAAGTCGTGGCGGAATAGGCCGCTCCCGTCTTGTTCTGGACCTCCACGCTTTTCACGTCTTCGGCACGAAGGGCGGAAAGCTCCCCGAGATCCGTCACCAACCGGTCGTCGATATAGACGACCGACACCGGAGTCCCTTTGATGAACAAGGTGTTTCCGGAGACTCGGAGGCCCGGCAGCAGATCCAGCACCTGCATCACGGACCGGTTGCGGACGATCGGATTACCCAACATATTGACTTCGTAGCGGCCTGCCCTGTATTCGGTATTTCGGGCCACCACGACCACCTCGTCGATATGTCGGCTGGCCGGACGTAGAATCACATCGGGCAGGGTTTGCGCCTCCGGAACCTCTACCGTTCGGTAACAGGATTCGTAGGCCAGATGGTCGTAACAGAGCAGATAGCGGCCCGCCTGCTCGAAATGCAGGCTGTAACGGCCTTCCGTGTCGGAAACGGCGCCTCCGAGGACCGTGGAGTCGCGCGATTCGAGAATGCTGACCGAACAATAAGGAACCGGAGCGGATTCCGCATCGAGAATACGGCCCCGGACAACGAAGCGTTCCTGGGAAAAACAGGGAACATACAAACAGGTCAGAAGGAAGCAGAGAGTAAGTCGTTTTATCATAGAAAGCGTTATAGTATCAAATAAAGGCGTCATACATAGTATAAAACCATCTTTTTATGACTAAATTAAATAAAAATTGACAGTTATGCAAGCCTGTCAAATGTTATTTATTTTTTGATTGTATATTTCGATTCACCGAATATCGACCTACTCTACCGTAACCTGCCGATATGCCTCGGCTTTTCCTCAATCTTTGACTTCGTCTTAGATACTTCGCCTCGGCAAAATGCAAATAAATTTGCTTTTG
>OGPY01000648.1_pt1 | contig 31419 bp, 28 predicted proteins | sample 1553121 | NCBI WGS metagenome assembly OGPY01 (sample SAMEA2580004, study PRJEB22360) | human gut metagenome
ACGATATGGCGCACGATCCGCAATTGTACGAGGTCGGCCGCTTGTTCTGAAACGGAGAGGCGGTCAGACGATCCGCTCCACCGTGATGTCGGGATTCGCCCGCAGCAGGTCGATATACCCTTCCTCGGCGGCCGTTCCCTTGGCGCGGATCACCAGCGTCGCCCGGTGCACGACCCCTTCGGGCGTACGCGCCGCCTCCACCTCGTAGGAGATCACCGAATAATCGCGGCTTTCGAGCCGGGCGAACATCGCATCGACCGCTCCCCGGTCGGCCGCCGAGAAGACGATCATCGTCCGCCGCCGCCCCAGTTCCCCGAACACGAGCGTCAGCACCTCCAGCCCGAAGAGGGTCAGCACCGTGGCTGCGGCCGCAACCATATACATGTGCGCTCCGGCGGCGAGTCCGATACCCGCCGTGGCCCAGAGACTCGCCGCCGTGGTCAGTCCCCGCACCAGTTGCCGGTGAATGATGATCGTCCCGGCGCCGATGAACCCGATACCGCTCACGACCTGCGCCGCGATCCGGCTGGGATCGAGCCGCAGTCCGTCGTGCGAGGCCAGGAACCCCTCGAATCCGTACTGCGACACGACCATCATCAACGCGCTGCCGAGCGCCACCAGAAAATGCGTGCGGAACCCGGCGTCCTTCACCCGGTACTCCCGGTCGAGTCCGATCGCCGTCCCGCACACCCCCGCGACGCAGAGCCGCAGGATGAAATCCCATTCCGTTGCCATCATGCCGTTTCGCTGAAAAATCCGTGCCGCTCCGCGGCGTCTGTCGTCCGAAACGCCGGATCGGCGGCAGTCTATGGCAAATATAGCGAAAACTCCGCATTCCCGAAGTTTTTCGGGCGGAAAGGTTGTACGATGCGAAATTTTTCGTACTTTTGCAGGCTACGTTTAACTAATTAACTGTTTACGACAATGCCGAAAATGAAAACCAATGCCGCTGCGAAGAAGCGTTTTACCTTCACCGGCACAGGAAAGATCAAGCGCAAACACGCTTATCACAGTCACATCCTGACCAAAAAGACGACGAAACAGAAGCGCAACCTCTGCTATTCGGGGATCGTTTCTGCGGCCGACGAGGCCAAAATCAAGAACCTGCTCGTGAAGTAAATCCGCGCAGGAGCCGCCCCTGCCCGCAAGGGCGAGGACGAAGGACGATCGAATGCGGCGCACGGCGCGCCAGCGCCGGCAAGGGCCCGGCTACCGTCGCAGGAGAGCGTCCCCGTAAAAAACGAAACAGGCCGGACCCGAAACCGGAGCGAATCAGCCCCGAAGAACGCGGGAGAACCGCGTCGCTGACAGCTCTTCAAAAACTTTTACGTTATGCCACGTTCAGTCAATGCAGTCGCTTCGCGCGCACGCAGAAAGAAAGTTTTGAAACTTGCCAAGGGTAACTTTGGTTCAAGGGGAAACGTTTGGACCGTTGCGAAAAATACGGTCGAAAAGGGTTTGCAGTTCGCATATGCGCACCGCCAGCTCAAGAAGAGGACCTTCCGTTCGCTGTGGATCACGCGTATCAACGCCGCAGTCCGCGCGCAGGGAATGACCTATTCGCAATTCATCGGCAAGCTCAACGCCAAAGGCATCGCCCTGAACCGCAAGGTTCTGGCCGACCTGGCCATGAACGAGCCGAAGGCATTCGAGGCAATAGTTAAGGCAGTTAAATAAATCCTTTTTACGAAAGGATTCGGCAGGCGGACACTCCGGTGTCCGCCTTTTTTGTAAATTTGCGGAAGGTGTCCCCGGTCCCGGGACTTCCGGAGGAGGCGGGAAACGGTCCGCCCCGCCGGGGAGAGGTCCGGCAAACGGGAAAGGCGCGTCCTTTCCGGAGGCTCCGGCGATGCGGTGCGGCCGGAGCATGCGGCGCAAACCGGCAGATACGGGATGCCGACACCCGATGCGGCGCGGCTGGCGGCACGAGAGATTGCATGCCCCGGCCTACCGCCCCTCCGCACGATATCCGACCGCCATGCGGCGCCGGACGCACGAACCGAGCGACTATGGAAAACTGGAAAAAAACATTCGCCGTCATCTGGAGCGGCCAGCTGGTCTCGATCCTCTCGAGCGCCGTGGTCGGCTATGCGGTGATCTTCTGGATGAGCCTCGAAACCGGCTCGGCCGAGGTGCTGGCCCTCGCGGCGATCGCGGGGATCCTGCCCCAATCGCTGCTCGGCCCCGTCGTCGGCGTCTATGTCGATCGCTGGGACCGCCGCCGCACGATGATCCTCGCCGATTCGTTCATCGCTCTCTGCACGCTGCTCCTCGCCCTGCTGTTCCGGTTAGGCATCGCGCAAATGTGGCATATCTACATCCTGCTGGCCTGCCGCTCGGTCGGATCGGCATTCCACACCCCCGCCATGCAGGCCTCCGTCCCGCTGCTGGCCCCCGCCTCCCAGCTCACGCGCATCGCCGGGGTCAATCAGGTGATCTCCTCGCTCTCGGACATCGCCGGACCGGCTCTCGGCGCCCTGCTGCTCACCGTCGCCCCGATCGGCGACATCCTCCTGCTCGACGTCGCGGGCGCTGCGGCAGCCTGCATCTCGCTGCTCTTCGTGCGGATTCCCCGCCCCGCCCGCGACCCGGAACGGAAACCCGCCCTGCTGCGCGAGTTCCGCGAAGGATTCGCCGCCATGCACGCCACGCCGGGCATGGGCTGGTTCTTCGCCCTTTCGGTCGCCGTATGGTTTTTCATCATGCCCGTCGGCGTGCTCTTCCCGCTCATGACGTTGCAGCACTTCGGCGGCGGAGCCTTCGAAATGAGCCTCATCGAGATCGTCTGGGGCGGCGGAGCGCTCGTCGGCGGGGCCCTCATGGGCGCCCGGACCTACGACGTGAGCCGCATCGTGCTGGTCAATCTCATGTACCTGGTCGTAGGGCTTTCGTTCCTGCTCTCGGGACTGCTGCCCGCCTCGGGATTCGTCTGGTTCGCCGTCTTCACGACCGCAGCCGGCGTCTCGAGCAGCGTCTTCAACGCCTCGTTCATCTCCGTCGTCCAAACCCGCATCGAACCCGGCGCGCTGGGGCGGGTACTCTCGCTCTACCGCAGCTTCGGTCTGCTGCCTTCGGCCATCGGCCTGCTCGGCACGGGATTCCTGGCCGGTCAGGTCGGACTGACGACGACCTTTCTCCTCTCGGGCGCGATCATCTGCCTGCTGGGCATCGCTGCATTCTGCATCCCCTCCGTCATGCGGCTCGACGGCGGACGGTCGGAAACCCGGCACATACCGTAACACGAAAACGGCGGCCTCCACACAAGAAGCCGCCGTGTTGCTATTTCCCGACAGTAGTCCGTCAGATCGTATAGGAGAATCCGTTGTAGAACACCGTATAACTCAGCCTTCCGCCTTCGTACGTCCATTTGCACTCCACCTTCGGGGAGGGGAACAGCGTCGGATCGTAATCGCCGACCTGCATGAACTCGCAAATCTGCGATCCCTCCACGATCTGGGTATAGACCCCCACGCTGTTCGAAGCCACTCGCGAGAAGAAGTTGTAAACTCCGCCCTGCACCTTGTAGCTCAGCCCCATCGGAGCGGTCTCGGTGCTGTTGGCATAGATCGAAAGGCCCTGCGCCGCACCGTCGGCCTTGAGGTCGTCGTCCCAGATATCCGAGAAAGCCACGCTCTCGTCCTCCTCGGGTGTCAGCGTCAGCCGTCCGTTCCATGCCGAAACGTACTCTTTGCCGGAGGAGGTCGTCTCGAAGTTGGCCCGGATGTTCTCCAACGTGACGACATAAGCGGCCGTGCCGCTCGGATCGCGGAAAAGCGACGTCTTACCGTCCTTCATCTGAATCGTCGTCTGTTCGTTGTTGCCTACCGCATTCCTCGAAATCGCCTTGATTACGAAATCCGGCTGCATCTCCACCGACCACATGTTATCCGGATAGGAAGTACCGGCCAACTGCTCCGCATTGCCGGTATTCACCTTCAGCGACCCCTCCAGAATATAGCCGTCGGCCTGCTGGGTTCCCTCGGCATAGGAGATCAGCCATCCCTCCGGTCCCGACTTCGTAATTTTCGTTCCGGGGCCGAAGAGCAGGATTTGCAGCGTGTATTCGGATTTGTCGAGTTTGACCTTGATCTTGTCCAGCTCGATCTCCGCCAGCGGCTTTTCTGGGTTTTTGTTTTTTTCTTCCCCCGGCGGACGGCCCCAGCCGCAGACCCGCACCGGCCATCTGCATCGAGATGTTCTGCTGCATCATCGTCGAATTATAAATGCTCATGCCCGGCATCACCTGCTGCTGCTCCTTCCACTTCCCGTTGTCATCGTCCATACAGCCCGTAAAAGCCAGCGCCGAGAGCGCCGTGATAGCTAAAAATTTATTCATTTTTCTCAATAAGGTTAAATTCACTTTTATAAACGCCGTCCGCCGCATTTTACTGCACGCCGCCGGAAAAAATATTTCCCCGTCCGCCGCACCGCGCCTCCGTCACCGTACCGGACCTCCGCGGCACACCGCCGTTTTCACGGCATTTCGCTTCAAAGATAAGCATAATTCGTATTTTTTCCCTATCTTAGTCCGAAGATTCCGCGTTTTTCACCGAACGCACAAAACCGAAAACGCCATGTCGATACTTTCACTCTTCGGCGGCGGCCGCGCGAAGGCCCCCGAATACCCGTCCGACACGCTCACGGCACGTGACGGAACGCAATTCACCATCCGTTTTTTCAGCCACGCCTCGCTGGCGGTCTCCGTCGGGGAAAAATACCTCTACGTCGATCCGGTGAGCGGCCATGCCGCCTACGCGTCGCTCCCGAAAGCCGACGTGCTGCTCATCACACACTCGCACTACGATCACCTGGACCGCGCCGCAGCCGAGGAGCTGCTGACGCCCGATACCGAAATCCTCTGCGACCGGACCTCGGCCGAAATGTTCGAAATGAATTGCCACACGATGCGTCCGGGCAGCGTCGCCACCCCGTGCGACTGGCTGAAGGTCGAGGCCGTGGCGGCCTATAACACCACCCCCGACCGCCGTCAGTTCCATCCCCGCGACCGGGAGGACTGCGGCTACGTGCTGACGATCGGCGGCACGCGCATCTACATCGCCGGCGACACGGAGCCGACTCCCGAACTCAGGGCGCTGCGCGACATCGACATCGCCTTCCTGCCGGTCAATCAACCCTATACGATGACCGTGGAGCAGGCCGTCGAAGCGGTCAAGGCTCTGCAACCCGCGATCTTCTACCCCTACCACTACGGCCAGGTCGAGGAACGGACCGACATCGACCGCCTCGTGCGCGAACTGGACGGCATCACCGAAGTCCGCATACGGCCGATGGAATAGGCAGCCGCCTACAAACGGACCGGACGCACGCTTTCAATGTGCATCCGGTCCGGATTTACGATTCTCGTCATTTCACCCCAATAGATTTCAGATATTCCAGATATTTCCCGGCAACGGCGTCCCATGTGTAATTCTCCAGAACGATCCGGTAGTTTTCCCGGGAACACCGGTCTATGAGCTCCCGGTGATGATCCATACAGCATTGCAATCCTCTTAACAATTCTCCGGTATCTTCGGGTTTGACCCATAGTAGAAATCAAGGCCGGGAAGAACAAACGATCCCAATAAGCTAAAATTCAAATACCTCTTCGGCCAGGACTAACACGGGGAATAGATCATTTTTCCAAAAGGGCCAACCACATAGAACGTACGGAGTCACGCCATTGTGGAGTTTCCAGTTCAGCGCCGATACCCCACATTGTTACAGCAGCGAATGCAGCGGACACCGGCCATCAAAAAGTTTTTCGACAACCCAAAGGTCACAGAGTCTGCACCTGCTTTCCGGACAACACATCAAACTCGCACCACTCATCGTCAGAAGGATCGAGAGAAAGGGCATTTTCATGTCCGAGTGTTACTGCAACAATTCAAAAAAAGAGCTTCGTCATTTTATACCCAAAGAGTATAGATAATTCAAATATTTTGTAGCTATTTTGTCCCACGTATGATTCTCGGCGATATAGGCGGCCATGTGAGAGGCGCACGCCGCAGTCACAACGCTACGGTTACGCTCGACATACTCCATCTGTGCAGCCAAAGACTCCGTATCGCCTACACTACACCAGCAGCCCCACTCCTCACGCAAAACCTCGTGAATAGCGGGAATATCCGTGACGATAGAGGGTTTTCCGCAGGCCATGCCCTCCAGCAGCGATATAGGCATTCCCTCGGACGAGGAGACCAAACAATTAGCGAAACAGTTTCTCAACAGGCAATCCTTGTCCTCGCCCATGACACTGCCAATAAAGAGGATATCTTCACTGCCGCCCGCCAACTCCAGCAGAGAGCTACCATAGCTATTGGCATAATCTCCGGCGATAACCAGTTTATATTCCCGCTTCCCGCACCGATGGAAAGCCTCAATCAGTACGTCTATATTCTTCACGGGATCGATGCGACCGATAGTCAGGTAGTAGCCACCCGCAGCGAGGTTGAATCGCCACAATATATCGCTGTTTGCAGACAAAACGGGAATATCGACACCACAGGGGATTACCGAACAGTTCCTGCCATACCGAGACTTCACCTCGCGAGCCTTCGAGCAACTGACTGTGAGGATATTTCTCCCACAGCACCATATCGACACGAAGGCTGCCAACCACATGATCGCTCTCACCGGCCACCCGTGTTTGGGGTTGTCCTCGGCAAGGCTGTGGATTGTGTAGCATACGTGGCAACCGCACAGCGCCGCAATCCATCCGGGCAGAAACGCGAAAAATATAGATTGGAAATTTACCACATCAATAACACAGCGATTCTTGAAGATATAGCGCAGCGACTTCATGAAAAGCAGCGGCAATGCCGTCATATTCGACTTCGGGCATTTTATATGCACTATCTCTACACCCTCGACCGTCGTCTCGAAGCTCGTGCGATCGCTGCACACGATTACCGCCTCGTGTCCCGACGCATTCAGAGCCTTGGCGATATTAAAAATATAGGACTCCACGCCGCCGATCCCCGGGACACTTTGTCCGCCAACAAAAACAACCTTCATCTGTTTAATTTCAGGACACTTTTCCAAAGGGAAGCCACTCACACACAGCAACAAAAACGTTTGACAACGAGTGTCAAACGAGCTTCCCTTCATCAATAAGATTTATATATTTCGATTCGAATATCTCTGTCGAGTAATTGTCCCGCAAATGGCGGTGACCCGCAGTTCCATATCTGTTGCGCAACTCAACGCTCTCCAGCAGCAGAGCCACAGAGCGCGCCATGCCCTCGGCATCGCCGACAGAGTGCAATATACCGTTGCATCCGTTTATCACCAAACGGCCATTGTCGCCTACATCGGTAGCCACGACCGGCAAACTCCAGTTCAGCGCCTCCATGATGCTGTTGCTCGTACCCTCGAACAAACTCGCTGACAAATATATGTCGGCATCGCGCACCAAGGTCTGCACGTTGTCGGGACATATATGGATATTCACGCATTCGTCCACTCCATACTTTCCTATCCATTCACGGATATTGCGCTCCTCAGTGCCATAGCCTATGATATCCATTACGAAATCGCCGCGCAGCCGTTTCAGGCAGGCTATAGTCCGCACTATCGTGCGGTAGTCCTTCTGCGGCACGAAGCGTCCGACCGTCACGATATGCTTCACCGCCCGCTCTGCGCGCACTACAGGTTCGGAGATATCCATGAAGCAGTTGGGGATGACTATGTTCTTGTCGGCTCTGTACCCTTTCGATGCAAAATACTCAGCGCCGGAATAGCAGTTATATATTGATCCCGAGGCCAGCAGATTGTGGGCTGCCCGATCCGCCACCATCTTCAGCCATCCGATGCGCGCATTACGTATGCCTCCATATATGCGTTCGACCCCCGCCATGCGACCGGCGACGGCACCTATGACATCGCAACTGGTAAGATAGTTCAACAGCACTTCGGTACGGCTGCGCCTCAACGCTGCACGCAACTGGAATATCTTCGAAACGATACTCCCGCGCAGTGAGATTACGTGCACAGTCGATCTCGACAGTAGTTTCATATTTTGCGGTGACGCCTGATCGAGACCATACAGCAAATAGATATCTACATGATAATGTCTGCCCAGCAGATCCGCCAGTATCGCAGCCTGCTTTTCGGCACCGCCGGTTTTCAATGAGGGAATCAGAATCGCTATTCTTTTCATTTTATTTTAACGGGCACGCTCCTTTATAAAGCGCGCCGGATTGCCTGCCCAGCACTGATAGGGCGGAATATCCTTCGTCACCACGCTACCAGCTCCCACGATAGCTCCGCAGCCTATGGTTACGGCACTGCAAATGGTCACATTGCAACCAATAAAAGCATCCTCCTCTATGTGTACCTCGCCCAAACGGTAATACCGCCCCTTGTGTCCGGGATCAAGGTAGTGAGTCAGTATTGTCGTGTTCTGTGTTATCGTGACATTCTTCTCGATAGTGATAAGATGGGGTGCTACGCTGTCAAAATAGACGTTTCGATAGATCCAGCATGGGCCTTTAACGGCTACCCCCCCCCACTTTACAAAAAGGTATCTCTGGTGTCCCCGCAGAGGCAAGACATTGGCCAGCCACATGAAGAACATGTATCTCAATCTATTGAAAGATATGGCCTTGAATCGGTTCACGGAGTTCATATTCGGGTTATTCGCAATATCAGGCGATTCATAATTCGATTTTCAACGCCCTCTCGATCAACGGGGCCATATCGTAATAGCGATACTCGGCCAACCGGCCTCCAAAGATGACATTATGCTCGCGACATGCCACCTCGCGATAGCTGTTGGCGAGGGCATTATTCCTATCGTCGTTTATCGGATAGTATGGCTCCATACCCTCGGCATACTCCACGGAATATTCGCGGCTAATAACGGTTTTGGGCACTTTGTCAATATCGTCTCCGAACATCTCGAAATGTTTATGCTCGATAATCCGCGTATAAGGCACATTGCCGTCGGTGTAGTTAACGACCGCATTACCCTGATAATTAGAAATATCAAGCATCTCTGTCTCGAAACGCACCGTTCGGTATTCGAGTCGTCCAAAGCAATAGTCAAAGAAGCGATCTATCGCCCCCGTATAGACCAACTTATCGGCGTATTCGCGCCACACAGCATACCTCGACTCAAAAAAATCGCAATTGGTCTCGATATCACATCCCCGCAGCAACCCCTCGATAAGTTTGTTGTATCCGCCGCAAGGTATTCCCTGATAAGTATCATTGAAATAGTTGTTGTCGTAGGCGAACCTCAGCGGAAGACGACGGATGATAAAAGCCGGCAACTGCGAACATTCCCGCCCCCATTGCTTTTCGGTATATCCTTTTATCAGGGCGGTATATATATCCCGCCCCACAAGGATCAGAGCCTGCTCCTCGAGATTCGCCGGCTCTCGACCTCCGAGTGCAGCGACGGCCTCAGCACGCTGCTCCGCCAGCTTGGTACGAGCTTCGGCAGGACTCTTTGTCCCCCACATCTGATAGAATGTGTTCATATTAAAGGGCAGATTATATAGGCGCCCTTTGTAGTTGGCCACCGGCGAGTTGGTATAACGGTTGAACTCCACAATAGAGTTGACGAAATTCCACACTTCGCGATTCGAGGTATGAAATATGTGCGCCCCATATTTGTGAACATTGATGCCCTCGACGGATTCACAGTAGATGTTTCCGCCCGTATGCGGCCGCCTCTCTATAACCAAGCACCTTTTTCCCTGCGCGACAGCGCGATATGCTATTGTCGCACCAAAAAGTCCCGAGCCGACAATCAAATAGTCATATTTAGCCATAGTCATCTATCTGTTTAACTCGCCGACGACATGTTCGGCAAAGGCCTTTCGCCCCTCGGCCGTGAAACATTTCATATATTGTTTTTGGGCATTCGCAGCAATCTCGCGATATCGCTCCGACGCCGCAGCGCCGACAACGTCCTTGAAATCCGAAAAGTCCCACTTCAGAGGCACGTATGTCTCCCACGGCCTGTATATGTCGGGATAGGTAACACAATGCTCCATCGAGTGTTTGATCATTGCCGCGCCGTAGACGACAGCCTCGAAATCGCGACCGCAAATCTCACCCCAGCCGAATGGTGACAATATGGATTTCGAGTTGCAGCCTTCGCGGATATATTCGCTTTTGGGAATCTTACGCGCAACGTCAGGGTGAGATATATCGGTCATCTGCGCAAGCAACTCGCTGCTCCGGCGGCGGGGATAGCCGGCAATGGGAGAATATCCGCTGCCACGATACTGCACATCAAGAGTTCTGGGGGTATCGGGGCTGACGATTTTCGGTTTGGTGACACCGAATGGCCGCAGCAGCAACCTGTACGGATCGGCATACAGATCACCGATGCCCACATTCCACGCCACACGCAACTTATGTAATTCGCCGCTGTCGGCGGCAGGATAGCGACGGGTTGTTATCATTTCGTCATCAATGTTCAACAGCTCATGATAGTACTCACAGAAGATGCGCGCGCCGTAGACCTCTCTCGTGTAGTCGAGGGTGTTTTTCAGCAACTGTTTCTTAAAATAAAGATCGACATAGGGAAGAACATCGAACAGGCACGTGCCCGTACTATCGGCCGTATCCAGCCACACGAGTCGATTGCAATGCCTGCGAATCTCACGAACGATAGCCGTGCGCTCGGCTGTATCGGCCTGTCCCAAGAAGGAGGTCGAGTGATGGAATGCCATGAAAACTATATCGTAAGAACCTTTACAGGCTCGCCGCAACGCCCGACGCTCCATACGCTCCACGCACGCGTCCGCCAAAGATCGGCAGATAGTCGGTCATAGCGGAGTAGCCAATCCTGTAGCCCAGCTTAGCGAACTCCTTTTTTGAGACGAACAGAGGTTTCAGCCATCGGTATATATAATGGCTCTGATCATAAAACACCGTGATTGATCTCATAGATATTTATCCTGTTTTTCTGTTTTCGGAAACAACAGTCTGCTACTACAACCCATGCGTGCAGATATCAACTTCGCGCATATATCTCGGCCAAATGCTGCACGTGGCGCTCTATCGAAAAGCGGCGCCGTGCATACTCCGCCGCCCCGATGGCCTTATCGCATAAAGACGCATAATTGCAGCAGGCATGCACTACCTCATCCCTTATGGCATCGGCATCCGAATGGCGGAAATGCGTACCATGCACACCATTGTCCGTCACCTCAAGATAGCCCGAGGCATCGCTCAGCAGCAGAGGCACGCCAGCAGCCATGCCTTCGATAGCCGTAATGCCAAGCCCTTCGTGATGCGATGCGCAGAGAAGCAGATCGTAGTCGCAGAGATGGTCTCGCACATAAGCGTTCGTGACATTACCCGCAACGGTCACACAGTCGCCGACACCCAACTCCTGCACCAGTACGTGCAGTCGTTGCAGATCCACCCCGTCACCCCAAATATCCAGATGAATATCACGGCGTATCTGCGGCGGCAGCTTGCCGAATGCCTCCACGATCAGATCCTGCGCCTTGACCTCAAACAATATGCGCCCCACAGCTACTATCCGGTGGGGATTGGGTTTATAGATGATTTTGCGCTTGAAGGCGTCGATGTCCACACCGTTATAGCAGACGACACAATTATCGTGGCCCGTCTTCTGCTTGAAAGCTTCGAACACGCACTGCGAGATGGCTATATATCTGTCCACTGTCGATGAAAACGAGCCGATATTTACCTCGTTATGGAGCGTCAGTATACGCCGCTCACCTCGGTTTTTGGGCACGAATAGCCGCTCGCTTCCCGGACCGTGGAGGTGCAGGATATCAGCGTGGAACGATTTGTAATATCGGATAATCCTAACCCAATACCACGGATTTCGCGAGCCTACAGGCTTGTCGACGTAAAACACCGTCACACGGCCATCGAGCGCATCTATCATCTGCTGCGACCACTTATCGGTGACGATCATGACAGCAACTTCGTGCCCATCGGTCACCTGTCTATTGACGACATTGGTCAGCAACGTCTCGATACCGCCATTGACAAAACTTCCTATGCAATGCAATATCCTCATCTCGAGGAACCATTTACTCTCTTTTGCGAAACCATGCGTGACACCTGCGGCTTCACATACCTGTTGAAAAAGAGATGCAGTCTCTCGATCGTGCGTTGCACACAGCGGCTGCCCATGCGCACATTCACAAACTCATCCCATGTGAGAATATCGTCATGATGTCTCTCAATCAGATCCGTGAAGCGGTCGAAACAATATCTCTTATCCCCGCGCGTCCATTCGTGGGGATGGAACACCTCGGTTCGCCCCGCATTGAAGAATATACGCGACATGCGGGCCGAGCATACCGGCACACAGATGATGCCGTGCAGTCGGTAAGGCTTGGCGCTCAGTCCATCGCTCATATATTTGAAACCGCACGCAGCCAACACCCTCAACGTATTTTCGTCGTAGGAGTGTCCCGGAGCAAAGAATATATTGGTATATATACCATGCGATTCGAGAATCTCGCGTCCTTGACGTATCATCTCCAACTGCTCGTCATATGTGCGCCCCGCGAACTCGGAGTCGCAACGCTGCACCGCCATGCCGCGCACATGGCTATCAAACAGATGCCTGTATCCGTGCATGGCAATGGTATATCCCCTATTTTGAAGCTCCCTGACGAACTCCCAAAAGTCACTACGGCCGCTGCTTATCCGCAAGTCGGGATCTTGGCAGTCGGGAATGACTCCCAGCAACGGTTTAATGTCGTATCGATCCATCTGTTCCACCGCCACACGGAATTGAGCGTAATCCATTGTCGGACATAAATCATCTATGCGGACAACTATTCGTTTCATGATATTATAATGTAGTATGGTGCGAATCATCCATGCTTGGTGAGCGAACGCTTCACCTTTGCGGCAATCATGCCATAAAGCTGGTGGAAAAACGGCAGCGGATCGCGCAGACAGAAACTCGCATGGCAGTCGGCGGCAAGGCACTCGGCGATCCAACGACATATCCCCACACGTCTTATGTTCCTGACATCGACAAGCTCGGGCATAAACATCACATAATGCCGGGGATCGATCTGAGGAACTGCAGACTCCGCGCCCACACAATGGTTATACCACAAATATGGAAGATTGACCCCGTAGGTTGTCACGCAATATGCGTTACCGTCATTTCGCATGTTTATCTCCAGAAAATAGCTGCGGCCATCCCTGCCTCGAAGAAACTCCATGCTGAAGAGTCCTGAGTAGCCTATCTCGCGGAGATAGCGTTCGGCAATCGTACAATCGAAATCGAGCTGTGAAATGTGGGAATATCTGAGATAGCCGGTATTGGTATTATACGGCTGCCGTACAAGCCTCGTAAAGCCCGGGATCACCACCCGCGCACCGCCATCCAGCGAACAGCCTATCAGTTGGAACTCGAAATCGCGATCGATATATCTCTGAATCAGGAAACGGCTGCAAGCCGAGGCAGCGAGGCTTTGCATCAGCTCGTCGCGGCTCGCGCATATATGAATATCCGCCTTGTTGCCGGCAAGGCTGTCGAGCGGCTTGACGATGCAAGGAAATATATCCCATTGCAGAGTATGGATATCCGCTGCGGAAAGCGTGAGACTTTCGGGAAGATCCATGCCCAGCCGCTCGGCATATTGCATCTGCACCTCCTTGTTCATCAGACGGGTGATCTCACCCTGACATCCGCGCGCATTCGCCATGACGAATCTCGGGCTCAGCAAATCATAATGCAGATCTATATAGCTCGACACGCTGTCGCCGCAGCATATCACCACAGCCTTCCCCTCTCCTCGGCACATATCATCCAGCGCAGCGACTATCCCCTCCTCGCTGTGCAGCGTACGGCAATTCGCACGTCTCACATATCTCGACACCGAGACGAAATCCGGCGTTTCACTCACAACTATAAGTTTGATGCTGTCACCAAGCCCCCGCTGCCCTAAGGCTCGGACTACACCCAGCGTATTATGGTGGTTGCCTCCCACAACGACAATATCACGCGGTTTCATAATCTATAAATTTCCATCGTCTGGCAATGCCGCCGGCTTAGATTGGCTGTTCGCCACGATGTGACACACCCCGCCGAAGAGCAGAAGCATATATCCGAACACGAATATGCCGGGACGCTGGTATATGTTTATCATGAAAAGAACGGCGAATATCACGGCCACCCTGTTGCGTTCGGAGTATTTTACGGCGTTGTAGAACAGCCCGCCCCAAAAGATCAGACACGCCACCAATCCATACTCCACCAAATAAGTTTTATACGACAGATTGCCTATCTCTTGATGATACTCCAAGTATCCGCGGCCATATCCCAAAAACAATCGCGGCGTTCTGATAAAACGGTCGAAAAAGTAGTCGAAACTCGAACCCGTTCGGTTGATGGCAGCCAATTTGCCGTCGATGAAGGTAAAACGCTCCATCAGATGCGCGACATTCTCATTTTCCGCGCCGAGTATCGCGACCATAACAAGCAGCAGGATACCACCGATGATGATCTTGAAGTTGCCCGTCACCACCAGTCTCAACACGAAAAAGAGTAGCAACGTAACAAAAAAAGCCACCGAAAAGGTGAATACTCCGGCCGTCATCAATATTTTGTTGCCCAAGCGTTTCATGTTGAAATTCTCGGCAGCGAGGATCAGCGCCAAGAAAGTACCGAAATATCCCGGCTCGTTGAACAAACCGCACAAACGCGCAAATGGTCCCATGACCACGATATAGGAGAAATAGTAGTCGTAATAGAGATAGCTATCGCTGAGCCGATCGCCATAATAAGGGCATACCACCCGCGGCAGATCTATCACCGGCAGATACAGCGACAGGAAGGCAAGAATACCCACTGCCGACATCAGAACCATATACTTGTAGTATAAACGGTAGGAGAAGATCCATATGCGCCGGTTGAAACAGCAGAATATCAGCAAGGCCGATATGGTAGACAGATTCAGACTTATATCGGGCGAACGATAGACGTAGAATGCTGTCACAAAATACCAAAATAGGAATATCGCGAAGAGCCATTTGGCATATATCACCGAATATTTTATTACGCTCTTGAACAACAGAAACAGCAGCGACATAGCCATCAGCGAGTGAGCCATCCACACATACTCCCGCTCGGGGATCGTACTATCGGCATGGTTTATCGCCAGCGTGGAGGTTATCGCTATCAATGTAAATGCCAAAGCGATGCCCTTCTCTTCACTGGTAGGCCGCGCCACCGAGTAGTCATTCATACTCATAAAATATCTTTCAATGCGTCGTTCACCCGACCGATACACTCCGACTGCATGCGATCGAAGGTGGAAAAATCGATATCATCCTCGATGATGTCGAAACTATCCCGATAGATCCGCTCCGACAATCCGCTTTTGTCCAGCAACTCGGTGATACGCACATTCATGCGCGAGTGTATTCCGACCAGAGGCAGCGTCAGAAATTTACGGTGGTATATCAGCGAGAACATTGTTCCGTGGAACGAATTTGTAACCACATATTCAGCATTCGCAATGCCGTCAAGCCACTCCTCGACTGTCGCAGGGCAGCTCTCCATATCAGCGAAAGCCCCGTTTTGGCCTGTCACGAGCACCACATTCAGACCTTTCCTGCGGGCGAATACGTACACCTCCTGCACATCGAAATCCATCCGATTGCCCAACAGATAGGCAAAAATATAGGGTTTGCCGCCGCATTTCGGCGCAACAGGCGCTTGTGAAACGACGGCGTCGTAGAAATCGGCTCTATGCATCATCGTAGGATCGGGAAAGAGACAGGCATCGTCACGCCCCAATGCCCGACACAACTCTACGCCGCTATTCTCACGACACGACACGAAATCAAATGATTCGATATATTTCCTGATTTTGCAGCGCACATAGAAGTTGGGATTCAGTCCGCCAAAAGAGGGTGCGAAAGCGATCTTTTTGCAGCATGCGGGGACGAACGACAAGTACATGACCGTATCCAGTCCTCCCCATATCTGATCGCTGCCACAGACAAAGGCCTCGGCTGCCGGCGGATCGTGCTTCAACTCGGAGTGCGAATACTCTTTGGAGAATCGCAGCCAACGGTCGCGGAACTCCGAGAAACGGCGCGTCTGCTGTGCATGACTGGGGTCGGACCGCCTATTGAGCAACGGGTCGGGCTGCCGGCAGGAGCGGCGGATGCGCGCCACCAGCTTCGCGGGATTACCCATCAATCCGATGAGAGTGAACAGCCGCGACACGAAACTGGAGTTGCGCTCCTCGGAATATTTGACTATAAAACACCGATGGCCTCGGCTTTCCAAATATTTGTACAAGGCTACGGCTTGCAGTACTTCCCCGTAGTTATCCTCGCTGCTCCAGAATGTTACGATACCTATATTCATCTTCCAGTTCTATTGACAATTGCCGCCAGTTTCATTTTGCAGCGAATCCACAGCGGTGCTTTTATTTTCGAGCATACACGGCCTATAGCCTCGATGTTCCGCAGCCTGTACTCCTGCCAAAAAAGCCGGCGATATTTGGGTTCGCAGACACTGGCAATGATAGCACGGTTGGCCGACAAGGCATTTTTATACTCCGACCGTTCACTCTGCATCTGCGGACGAATCATTTCGCAGCAGCGAACGCCCATTTCACTATTCAGCAGTATCAGGCCCACCCCTCGATCGTCGGTGATGGCAGGATGGAAATGCCCCACACCCCAATAGTCGGCAATAGAAATATCTGCGCCGCTCCTGCCCTCTTTCGCCGCGCAATGGTAGCACGACGGACGCAGATAAAGATCTTTCAGGAACCCACGCATAAAGACATCCTCGTTGAAGGGCGTAATTTCGTAATTAGGTGTATCAGCAGATTTTGAAACCGTATTTTCGGCCGCCTTAGAGGCGGCATAGCAGATTTTGAAACCGTATTTTTTCCAGCCATTTGATTTATCTCTAAACGAGATACCCGTTATCACGGGCAACTCGTTTAGAGATGATGAAACCGAATTTTTTCCAGCGGCGCGCTTCGCGCGCTTATATTCAAGATAATCCCGCCACACCATCGGGCTGGGGACACCATGACAGACGACCTCGACAGTCAGCAGAGCGTCATAATCCCTGCGCAAAAACTTCTTTAGCCCTGCAATCTGACACGGCGTACCCGAAAACAGCACCTTACGACCGACATGCAGAAACGCTTCCGCTTTTTTGAAGTTGTTGCCTATATCACTCTGAACATATTTGCTGCCGCGAAAGGCTTCAAGTCCTTCAACGCTTTCCGTGTAGTCGTGTACGACATTCCATTCGCTGTCGAACCGCGCACCGAAAACAACGCCGCCTGCCTGAATGACGCTCTCGGCCAAAAGCGTAAAGATGCCGCCCGACGAGCTTTTCATGCGAACGTTCTCATCCTTATTTTTTGCGGCGTACACCGCCTGCGGTTTCTGCGGCGACGCCTGATTTATCACCGGGCACACCTTTTCGCAGAGCCCGCAATCTATACATCGCGCCGCATCGACATGCGGATATTTGAACCCCTCGTCGTCCGATGACATTGTTATACACTGCCGGGGGCATATTTGTGCACAGGAACTGCATCCGCAGCAATCCTTTTTTTCTTGTATCGTTATCATCGCTGATTATCGTGTCGCAACAATATTCTTCTCATTGGGATCATCAACAACTCTCGCTCATACTTATTCATGCTGAGAACCCAAAACAGCGGGATATATATCACGCAAAACAGCACAATACCGACAGCAAGTTCGCGCCAACTATCTATTTCAGTCATTCGATCGGCGAAGAGAAACGTCGCTGTGACCGCAATAGGAATCACCGACATCCTAAAGATTTCCTTCCAAAATCTGCCTATGTCGATACCCTGTCTCTTCGAGTAGTAGATATTCATTATCAACCCCTGCCCCAGAAGCAGAGCCCCCGAAACCGCTATCGCGCAACCGACGCCCCCGTATCTCCGCGCCAACACGATTTGAAAAGCCAATGCCGCCATGGCGATGAAGATATACAGCAGACTGCGGAACTTCATCTGATTGCGCGCCTGCAATATCGTGATGCCAAGATTCTGAATCATTGGAATCAACAGCGAGAAAAAGAACAACAAACAGATGATATATGCGTCCTCATAGCCTGCGCCGGCCCACAGAACAATGAATTGTCGCCCGAAAACGATAAACCCCGACAATACAAGTGCCATTACAATATACTGTATTCTGCCCGTACGGATAAACAGATCGGAGATCGACCGGTTATCGTCGTTCGTCGCCACCATACCCGTAATTTTGGGCAGAAAAAGTTGCGAGATAGCGGTAGAGAACTGCATATACATGACTTGCAGCTGTATGGCCACGGCAAAGACCGCTACGGCTGCCGTTCCGACCACGGCCCCCAACACGAATTGACCCGTACTCCAATAAACCTTATCCATGATGACATTGAGGAAGATCCAAAACGAGTAGATTGCAACCTCCTGCAGAAAGCCCCATCGGAAACGGCGGAAGAAAATCCTTATCTTAAGATATCTTTTGCAGTATATATAGTTGAGCAAAAGCGTCGCGACATTGAACACCGTCTGAACAACGACCATTGCAACGGCCCGGTACCCCATATACAGCAGACAAATCATAACGCCAGTATTGAGAAGTATGCGTATGATGCTTACGGCGCGGGGAAAAACGAAATGTTCATAGGCCGTGATGATCGACCCGAAGATGCTCATCGGAAAGGTAAAGGCAAGATTAAAGACCAGCAGCAGAATCATGATACGTGCCTTATAAAGCTCCTCGACGGTCATCGTCGCACCGAACATCGCATCGACATTGAAATAGAGCGCCGACCCCAGAAGCAAAGCTACTGCACCGATAATCACATACAGGACGAAAAACATACCGAACATCTCGTATTGTTCTCTCTGTTTGCCTTCGGCTCGGAATTTTGCCGTATATCTCACGACTGCATTACCCAACCCCAAGTCCAAGATGGTCAGATACGATATGACCGAGGCCACGAGTGAATACAGCCCGTATTCGCTCTTGCCCATCATGCGAAGCATGTAGGGGGTATAGAGCAGCCCCACTATCGTATTGAGCAGGATAATCGCATAATTCAATGCCGCCCCCGCCTTCAGTTGGTTCATCCGTTACTTTTTCGTTATATACAAACTCCAACGCTGTCCCGACAAGCTATCGACGGCAGTACATGCGCACATACCACTCCGCAAAGGCTCTGAGACCGTTACGCAGCGGCGTGGCGGGGCGGAAGCCGAAATCGCGTTCCAACGGAGTCGTGTCAGCGTAGGTCACCGGAACATCTCCCGGCTGCATCGCCACAAGGCGTTTATGCGCCTCGAAGTCGTAATCCTCGGGCAACACGCCGACACGCACCAACTCCTCCTGCAGGATCGTCACGAAGTCCAACAAGTTCTCCGGCGCGTTGTTGCCGATGTTATACACCGCATACGGCGGAACGGGTAATCCGTCCTCACCCTTGCGACGCTCGGGAGCGTGCTGCATAACCCGTACAACTCCTTCGACTATATCGTCGATATAAGTGAAGTCACGCTGGCAATTGCCATAGTTGAATATTTCGATCGTCTCTCCCTTTACGAGTTTGTCCGTAAACCTGAAGTAAGCCATATCGGGACGTCCGCAAGGCCCGTAGACCGTGAAAAAGCGAAGTCCCGTCGACGGAATATCGTATAGTTTGCTGTAAGCGTGCGCCATCAGCTCGTTGCTCTTCTTGGTCGCGGCATAGAGGCTTACAGGGTTGTCTACCTTGTCGTCGGTGCTGTACGGCACTTTCTTATTGCTGCCATAGACGCTCGACGACGAAGCGTAGACCAAGTGTTCAACCCCGTAGCGGCGGCAGCACTCCAAAATATTATAAAAACCTATCACATTGCTCTCGATATAGGCATCGGGATTGGTTATGGAGTAACGCACACCCGCTTGTGCCGCAAGATTCACCACCACTTGAGGCGCATAGCGCGAGAATATATCCTCGACCGCCGCCTTGTTGGCAATACTATCCTTTACGAATACAAAACGGTCTCCGTATGCCGTAAGCTTCTCCACCCGCTCATATTTGAGCTGCACGTCGTAGTAGTCCGTAATGTTGTCGATACCCACAACTCGGAGTTCGGGATAGTCGCGTAACAGACGTTTGGCCAGATTCGCGCCGATAAAGCCGGCAGCACCCGACACAATGACGACCTTATTCGCAAAGTCTATATTATAGTTCAGCATGGTTTAGTCTCTTTGAAAAATATCGCGTGTATATACTTTCTCGACAACATCGTCGAGTGAGGGATCATAGCGGTTGGCGATAATCGCCCGCGAGAGGCACTTAAACTCCGCAAGGTCATTTACCACACGTGAACCGAAGAATGTAGTGCCATCCTCCAAAGTGGGTTCGTAGATTATGACTGTCGCGCCCTTTGCCTTTATGCGTTTCATGATACCTTGAATCGCACTTTGGCGGAAATTATCCGAGTTCGACTTCATCGTCAGGCGATAGACACCCACCACGACCTCACGCTCTACATGGCTGTCCCAGTCACTCGATGCCGTGTAATAGCCCGCCTTAGCCAACACCTGATCGGCGATAAAATCCTTGCGGGTGCGGTTTGACTCAACTATTGCCTCAATAAGGTTTTCCGGCACATCGGCATAGTTAGCAAGCAACTGTTTCGTGTCTTTAGGCAAACAGTAGCCTCCATATCCGAATGATGGATTGTTGTAGTGTGTGCCTATACGCGGGTCGAGGCATACGCCCGCGATAATCTCGCGGGTATCGAGACCTTTCATCTCTGCATAGGTGTCAAGTTCGTTGAAATAGCTTACGCGCAGAGCCAAATATGTATTGGCAAAGAGTTTTACCGCCTCTGCCTCCTTCAGTCCCATTACCAGCACAGGAATATTGCTCTTGAGTGCGCACGTCTGCAACATGACAGCAAATGTTCGTGCCGCAGCTTCGAGCTTGTCGAAGTCGGCAAGCTGAGCGATGGCCGCATTCTCCTCGGAGCGCTGCTCTCCGTTCAGCAACTTTGGTATGCCGGCGATAATACGTGACGGGTAGAGATTATCGTACAATGCTTTGCTCTCGCGCAGAAACTCGGGGAAGAAGAGCAGATTCAGACGCTTGACACCCCGCTGTGCATATCTCACGTATAGCGAGCAGCAGTAACCCACGGGAATTGTTGACTTGATAATCATCACAGCATCGGGGTTGACCGACAGCACCAAATCAATAACCTCCTCGACATGTGAGGTATCGAAGTAGTTCTTCTGTGGATCGTAGTTGGTAGGGGCGGCAATCACCACGAAATCGGCATCAACGTAGGCCGCAGCACCATCCAACGTCGCCATAAGATTCAACTTCAAGGGCTTGCCGTCGACATCGTGACCACCGAGGTATTTTTCAATGTATTCATCCTGAACGGGTGAGAGTCGGCGGTTGATTTTTTCGATCTTTTCGGGGACGACATCTACGGCCATGACATTATGGTGCTGCGCCAGCAACGTCGCGATACTCAGACCAACGTATCCCGTCCCTGCTACTGCAATCTTCATTGGGATAATATCCTGTTAATGTTACATTATACGTTATTATTCAGTCCAATAAGCCACACCAACGCTCAAACAAAGCGCATCATACGTTTCTGTAACAACCCGTATCGCATCTACTCTGTTCCAGTTCAGATCGGCTAACCGTGTCGGGCTATTCCCCATCTCCGGACTCTTGCGGACGACGAAAAAATGAATTGTATTTCAAAACCCAACCGATAACACGATGATCACTTACCCCATCAGAGTCAGACAGGAAATGAAATAACAGATCAAAGATTCAGGGTTCTCGGTATTTAAGGGCACATGGCACTGAAGAAGCCTTTGGATATGCGCTCAAAGATATTGAAACTACATTGACATGTGCATTCTTGTCTGCCGGCAGGGTATCGCAGGCCTCATGGATAATTCCAATGATCAGAAGCACAACGATACCTCCCCAAAAAGGGCTGCTGTTGAGAAAAACATTGTCATCCAACCTTTGTCTTACGCTCAACAATAGCATGATTCAAGATGATGTATATACGGTTGAATAAATCCGGCTGAGACGTTACGTCAGTAGTATCAAGCGCAACATCATCCATAATATAAATATTTAATTGTATGATCTTTTTTCTCTATTGCAGCATTTGCACATGACAGATACAAGAGAATCTTATATCTCGGAGATGTTTTACCCATTTGTAGCTGTACTGTATCCTGTACTCCTTCTGGTCGGCCGAGAGGATGATTTGTTTGTAATTGACGAAATAGCTCAGCAGGGCACTTACGAGCAGCGCGCCGAACGAGGCATAGGCGTACCACAACGGCAGCGGCATCTTCTCGAAAATCCACGGGAAGAAGCACATAAGCACCGCAGCGCCGGCTATCACCACCCAGGCGATGCGGCGGTACATCCAACCTTGCAGCGATACGATCTCGTTGATCGCAACCGTATCCCGGTCGAACAGCGGCTTGTAGAGCGTGCAGGCGATCGCCGTGCCGATTCCCAGCTCCGCGAGGTTCAGGAACTGCAGCAGGTTCGTCGCCGTGGTGTTCAGGCCCAGCACCTCCGCGCCAAGATGGTCGAGGAAGATCTTCCGGGAGAAGAACTGCAGGATCAGGTTCACGAAGTAGAACCCGAGCGCCACAACGCCGTTCTTCAGACTCTTTACCGGCTTCAATTATTATTATACGTCTTTCGTCGCGCTCCGTAATCTTTCAGCTATTTCCTCTCCGAAAAGTGTCCATGCCGCGGCAGCGGCCCCTGCGAGGAACACGCATCCGACGAGAATCATGATCTTCGAAGGTTTCGAGGGTTTGAGCGGGACAGTCGCGGGCTGCACGACGGCATAGACCGGGGTCGATTCCTGGACCTTCGCACGTGCCAGTTGCAGCTGCTGGGCCGTCTGGTTGTAGAGGCTGTACGCCAGCGACATCTCGTTTTGCAGCCGCTCCTGCTCCGTTCGGAAGCTCTTCCGCGAGAGCGCCTGATTCTGGTCCACGTACTGCGCGTAACGCTGCTGCGCCGCATAATACTTTCCCTGCGCCTCGTCGAAGAGCCGCTGCGTGAACTCCAGGTCGTGCCGCGCCTTGTCCGTGCGGTACTGCGTGATGTGGTTCTGCAGGTTGCGCATCACCGTGTCGGTCAGCGTCGCCGCGACGAGCGGGTCCTGCATCGTCACCGCCAGCGAGACGACCATCGTCTTCTTGTCCACGCTGGCCGCGATACGCTCCTGGAGGCTTCCGACCGTCTCGTTCTCCTCACGTGTCAGGCGGAAGGGGTCCGTCACGCCCGTTCCGCGGCGTTCGTCGTCCTCCGCGCGGAACAGCCCCGTGAACCATCCCAGCGCCTTGAACGGCGCTGCGGCGACGGCGCTCCACCAGGGTGAGCGCAGCTCTTCGGAGACATACTCCGAGACGGGCATCCGGCGCTCGTCCCGCGCCAGGCGGACCTCCACGCCGAACAGCTCGGTCATAAACGGCACCGACTGCACGATATCGGGGTACAGCTCCGGAGACATCGCATCCGCCGAGTTCATGCTCCCCATGTTGATCCCGGCCATCGAGGCCAGGGAGCCCAGTCCTCCCAGCGACGGCTTCCCGCCCTGCACCTCCGGGGCCAGCTTCACCGTAACCGTGTACTCCTTGGGGATGCTGAAGCCGATGACGAGTCCCGCCAACGCCCCCGCGACGCACCATCTGACGATCCTCCGGCGTCCGGCCCACAGCTTGCGCGCCAGCTCCGCCAGGTCGATCTCACCATCCCCCGCAGGGGCGGTCGCTCTGTTCATCTCTTCCATCGTCCTTTCCGCTTATTTCGACAGGTTCGCGATCGACGCCGCCATCGTTCCGATCGACGCCGCCGACGTGGCCAGGCTCATGATCGCCGGGAGACTCATGCCCTTGCGCTCGCGCTTCGAGGGGATGACGATCTCGCACCCCGGCTCTATGCGCGCCTTGCGAAGGCTCTTCACGCGGGACACCGTGCCGTTCATGTAGATCACGTACGCCTTGCTGCGCTTCGCACGGAGCCCGTAGCCGCCCGCCTGGCCGATATAGTATTTCAGATGCTTGCCCGCCATGTAGAGCACCGTATTGGGATACATCACCTCTCCCGAGATGCTCACCGTGGAGACGTATTCCGGGATCACCAGACGGTCTCCCTCGCGCAGCACCATGTCGTAGTCCGAACCGGGGTTCGACAGCGCCTTGTCCAGCTCGATGCCCACCGTGTAGTAGTCGTCCAGTTGCAGCTTGTCCAGCGCCAGGGAATCTCCGCCCCGGCTGTTCTGGCGGGCCATGCGCAGCGTCGTCTCGCGCACTGCGCGCTCCTCGTCGTTCAGACGGCGGATCAGACGCGCCCCGTGCGCATAGGCGTCCGGCGTGAGGCCTCCGGCGCGGCGCACAAGGTCCGACAGGCGCTCGTTCTTCTTCACCAGCGTATAGCCTCCCGAGAACACCACCTCGCCATCCAGCGTAACGCGACGCTGCTCCCGGTAGCCCGGGCTGCGGCGGACCTCCACGATGTCGTAGGGCGCCAGCTCGAAGTCCGCGTCGCCGTCCGTCACCAGTCCGTCCTTGAGCGAGAACGTGTAGATACGGCCCAGCTCGCTCGTCGGCTCCAGGCTCTTCGGGTCCTTCATGCGCCGCGAGACGTCCACCTTCACCGTAGAGGCCCCGTCCAGAAGACCTCCGGCCTGAACCACGAGGTCCTCGATCGTCGTATGCGCGGCATAGGGGTACACCCCCGGGCGAGCCACCTCGCCGCCGATGGTGAAGGACCCGCGCTCCTCCAGTTCGTGGATGCTCGGAACGATAAGCACGTCGTTGCGCCGCAGCTCCACGTCCGCGGAACGCCCCGACATGATGCCCCCGAGGTCCAGCGACAGAAGCTCCAGCGACAGGTCCTCGCGCTCACGAAGAAGCTGCGCGCGGCCCGTGAAGGCGTCGCCCTCCAGGCCCTCGGCGCGCTCGATCAGGGCCCGCACCGTGTGCATCTCGTCGCTCAGCTCGTACATCCCCTCACGGTACACCGAGCCGCGGACCTCCACGCGGTTGGCGAAGCGGTCCAGAACGGATCCCACAGTCACCGCGTCTCCGTCCTCCAGCGTCCATCCGCCGAAATCGCCCTCCCGGACGTTGTAGAGCCGGTATTCGCGCCCCGTCTCGCGGATCACCCGGAGTTCCTTCGAGTAGGCGTCCCCCGTGAAGCCGCCCGCGTAGTCCAGCAGACGACCCAGCGTCTCGCCTCGTTTCATCTCGTAGTGCATCGGACGCTTCACCTTCCCCGAGACGTTGACCAGCAGCTCGTAGGGGCGCACGATCACCACGTCGCCCTCTTCCAGACGCACGTCGTCGTCCTGACGACCCTCCAGCAGGTAGGCGTACACGTCCACGCGCGCCACTTCACGGCCCCCGCGCATCACGCGGATATCGCGAAGCCCGCCGATCGGAGTAACCCCTCCCGCGCGGTACAGCGCATGGAAGACCGTCGAAAACGACGACAGACGGTAAGTCCCGGGCGTCTCGACCTCTCCCATCACGTTCACCTGGATCGTGCGTAAACGCCCCAGCGTAACCCGCACTTCCGATGCGGGACTGTCGCCCGAGACCCCCGCGTAGATCTGTCCGAAGACCTCTCGAAGCTTCGCGTTCGCCTCGCCGATGGTCAGCCCGTTCAGATACACAGGACCCACCTGTTCGACCATGATATTGCCCTCGGGGGAGATCTCCTCTCGGAGGCTCCGCTCGTTCTCTCCCCAGATGTCGATGATGACCTCGTCGCCCGGACCCAGACGGTAGTTCGACGGCGTCGCCTGGTTCTCGTTCGGCTCGAAGGTCAGCGTGCGGCTCCGGAACACGTCGCGCCCGAAGACCTCGCGCGGGTCCGAGCGATCCGCCGCGGGGTCCGTGGCTGCCGAACTCACCATGTCCAGACTCCCCGCGGTGAGCCGTTCCGAGGAGGACTGGACCCGTTCCCGTTGCTGACCCGAGATACCGCGGTCCGCAACGCGGACTTCGCTGCCCTGGCTCTCTTCGTACTTCCGCTTCAGACGCTCAGCCTGCTCCGCCGTAACCCCTCGAGCCAAAAGCTCCCTGCCGATCTGATGCTCGCTCTTGCCGTTCCGGCGACCTTCCAAAGCATACTCGAGCACCGCTTCGTCGCTCAACTGGGCATAGGAATAAATACCCGACAATAAAAATCCCGATAATAAGAAAATACTGAAAATCCTATTCATGAATTGTCCTGTTGTTGGCTGATCTGTATTTTGTCCGGATGTGACCGTCAGAACTTTTTCCCGAACACGATCGAGCCGAACGTATTCGCGAGAACCTTGAAGTCGAGCCACCAGGAACGATGGCCCAGATAATAGAGGTCGTATTCCAGACGGCGCAACATCTTCTCCATCGTATCCGTATATCCGTTGTATAGCGTCGCATAGGAGGTTACGCCCGGACGAATCTGGTATAGATAGACATAACGCATGTCGTGTTCGAGAATCTGGTCGATATAGAACTTCCGTTCGGGCCGGGGGCCGATGAAGGCCATGTCGCCGCAGAAGACATTCCATAATTGCGGCAGTTCGTCCAAATGGTGCGCACGCAGGAAACGTCCCACTTTCGTCAGACGCGGATCGTCGTCGCCTCCGCTATGGCTCAACTGGGGGCCGAATTTTTCGGCATCGAGCCGCATCGAACGGAATTTGTAGATGTTGAACGGCCGTCCGAACCGCCCGATTCGCTCCTGTTTGAAGATCGCGGGACCGCCGTCCTCCTGTTTGACCGCGATGTAGCAGATCAGAAACAGCGGTGAGAATACGATCAGTGCCACAAACGCCAGAATGCAATCGCCGATGCGTTTCACCTGCCGCGAGAACGACGACATGCCGTCCGGAATGAACCGGTCTTTGGGAATGTACCGGCTTACGGGGGTTGAAATTTCGATGTCTTCATCGAATTTCGGATGCTCCCCCCCCCTCAGTTTGTCGGTCCACCGCGCATAGGCGCTCCGATCCACCGCATCCGGCATCCGGACCAGCAGATACGATGCGGAAATATGTCGTACGACGATCGCCCGCTGCAACAACAGCGGCACGGTATCCTCCCCGACCTGCGTGCAGGGCATTTGCAGTTTTTTCGAAAATCCACGCAAGCTCATACAGCCCTCGGATTTCACGAACAGCCGCAGCCCGAAAGCCGACAGACCGTATGCGATCCACGTGCTCGCCGAATCCAAAAAGTAGAGATGCAGATAGCTGCCGTCGTTTTTGCACTCGTTGATCGTAATGATTCCCGTATCCATATTTTCCCAAGACTTGATAGAGGCGTTTGATTCTTGAGCCGGAAAAATCACGGTCTGTATTCCCCGACCTTTTTCCGGTACCAGCGTCGGTATTCGTCGAATGAGAGCTCCGGAACGGCGAGGATTGTGTATTCGGGTCCCGGGGAGCGGAGGATATGGCGCCGGGCGTATTCGCGCAGCCTGTCGTCCTCCACGGAGGCCATCACCACGGGAAATGGGAACTCCCGGAACCGGAACACGGCCGTCTCGCTCTGCGGAAACAGCCGGCACATCTGGCAGGCGGAGCGTTCGAATGCCACCCAATAGGCTCCTGCCCCGTAAAGGTGCACGGACGCCGTGTTGTCCTTTTCCCGGTCGAGAATCTCTCTCCCGTGCGCCGCCAGAAAGGACATCAGCCTCAGTCCCGCCGGCTCCGCAGATCGTCTTTCGCGCGTGTCGTACATGATTGTCGTCCTGAATGGTTCGGGGGAATCAGCGGACCTCCCGCCGTGCGTCTTCACCCAGCCAGCGGTCGAAGTCCTCCAGCCAGCGCATGAGCCGCCGTTTGCTTTTCCGCGGCGCCGGCTCCTTCCGCCAGCCGTCGATGATGGCGTGCGCCCGGTCGCAGCAGTCCCGACTGCCCGTACAGCCGTAGAGGGTGACGAGCAGCAGGGCGCGGGACTGCTCCGCCTTCACGTGCGAAAGCTGCTCCCGGACCGTTCCGAGCAGGCGCTCCAGCGCCTCTTTCTCCACGAGGATCGTATAGGCCGGCAGCAGCAGCGCCTGGAGCTTGCTGCGCAGCACGTCGCTCTCCGTCCGCAGCCCTCCGCAGAGCCGCAGCGCCTCGCCGGCCAGCGCCCTGTCGTCGTCCGTCGCTCCCTCCGGGCCGTGGTGGCGTCCCAGCGCCCCGTGCAGCCCTTCGAGCAGGCGGTCGTTGTCCAGACTCTCATAGACGCGCTTGCCCGCTTCGTGCAGTCCGATGACTTCGTACTCTCCGGGGCGGACGTGCAGCAGGGGAACCCACATCCAGTTCTCCACGCATACCACGATCTCCCTGCGTCCGCCCCCGGGCCGGACGGCCACACGCGCCTCGACGCCCTTGAAATGCCCCGACGTGATACGCACCCGGTCGCCCTTCACGGGCAGCGGTGCTTCCGGAACATAGACGGGAAGCTCGTCGGAATAGGCCCGCGCCACCCATTGAAGATTCCGCATCGCCTCGTCGGACAGATAGGGGTAGTATTCCTCCCTGCCGTCACGCACGCGGGGCAGGAAGTTGTATTGGGGCAACTGACGCTTCAGCCGGAACAGCTCGTTTTCCGACGAGCGGATGAAGACGTAGTTGTAGAGCAGGGGACGACGCGTATTGACCGGACGGCCGTTTTCGTGACGCACCTCCACATAGGAGGGGGCGAAGAACTCGAACGGCGGTTCGCCGCTCCGCAGACGCCGTTCCTGTTCCTGCCGGAGCCCCGGAGCGGGCCCCCGGTGACACACCGGAAGCGTCAGCACGTACCACCGGACGACCCGGCTGTTCTTCCGCGCTGCGAGCTGTCCGGAAAGCGGGGCGGGAAAACTCCCGTCGCAATGCCCGGACAAAAGGTCCGTTCCGCTCTTGTCACACATCTCTTTCTCTCGGATTCAGATACTTCGAAGCCATATCGGCATACGGTCGTTATATGCTGATAATTAATTATTTACAAGAATTCGTGATGACATTCCCGAAAATTTGTGTCCTGCACCGACCCGTCTCCTCCGGAATACGGCTCTCCGAAGCCGCATACCGTCTCTATATAAGAAACGGTACGGAGGGAACAACACGTTTACAACCAATATATTACGGATTCATGAGGCGGTCTGTTACCGGTAAATACGGCGTAAAAAATCCCGATCGCAGAGCAGATCGGGACCGATTCGTGACCGGATCGGAACTGTCGGATGCCTCCGGTCGGCCTGTGTATATAATATTCTGATTTTCAAATATATTCTTTTGAGGGGGGGGGGATTTTCGCCTGAAAAACGAGCCGCAATATTTGGTTATTTATAAAAAAGTACCTACTTTCGCCGTGGAAAAGTACCGTTTCTTATATAGAGACGGTACTTTTTTCGGTATCCGTATTTCGATAACGACGACGTATTTACGACGAGGGAAACGGGCGTTTTTTCCGGTATTCTCGCGGGAGAACCGACTATCCGGTTCGATATTATCCCGGCAGAGTGTTATCGCAACCTCTTCGCAATCTGCCGGGTAAAGTCAGGAATCCCGATGTCCGGCGAACGTCCGAGACGCTCCGGTTCCGATACTCCGGCCTGATTTGGCAGCGGGTGTGGATTTCGGCCGGAGGGAGAGGGCGAAGCGGTGATACGGGCACAGACGGGCGCTTGGCCCTTCCTGGGAATCGGGGGCTTCCTGCAAAAAAACGGAAAGTATCGTTCGAAGCAGGGCTGCACGACTCGGAATGGTCGAACGTATGCAGCATGGAGACTGTTGAACGCACAACGATGGAATCCAACGCATCGTCCGCAATTCGCGTCCTCTTCCCGGACCGGGACGAACGGGGCCGGATCGGAGCTCGGACAACCCGATTCCGAATACACTATGCCCCGAAAACAAAAAACCTTACGTATCATTGATACATAAAGTTTTACTCTCTGCGGCGTTATTTTCTTACGTCTCGAGGGTGGAAGAAGGGGCTCGAACCCTCGACCTTCGGAACCACAATCCGACGCTCTAACCAACTGAGCTACATCCACCGTGTGACCTTTTGCGGTCTTTCGGAGTGCAAATGTAATACTCTTTTTCGGTACGTGCAAAAATTTCGGGCGAAAAATCGCGGGGAAATTGCGGTGGATGACAAAATGTCAGACTGTCCTGCTCGTTTGTCATGCAAAATCTGCCAAAAAGGAGTTGGCACATCTCTTGTTGAGGTGAAGGGTGCGAAAGCGAAACAAAACATTACGATAAACTTAAAAAACGCAGAACTATGAACGTAAAACCGTTATCGGACCGTGTGCTGATTCTCCCGAATCCCGCGGAGGAGAAGACGGCCGGAGGATTGATCATCCCCGACACGGCAAAGGAAAAACCGCTGGCAGGCAAGGTGGTGGCCGTAGGCCCCGGAACCTCGGAGGTGAAGATGGAGGTCAAGGTCGGCGACCAGGTTCTCTACGGCAAGTACGCCGGGCAGGAGATTCAGATCGAGGGCGAAAGCTACCTCATCATGAAGCAGAACGACATTCTGGCGATTATCTAATCAACGTTTAATTCGGAAAAATCATGGCAAAGGATATCAAATACAATGTCGAGGCGCGCGAGCTGCTCAAGGAGGGTGTCGATGCGCTGTCGAACGCAGTGAAGGTGACGCTGGGTCCCAAGGGCCGCAACGTGATTATCGACAAGAAGTTCGGTGCGCCGCAGATCACCAAGGACGGTGTGACGGTGGCCAAGGAGGTGGAGCTCGAGGACGCTTTCGCCAACATGGGCGCGCAGATGGTCAAGGAGGTCGCTTCGAAGACCAACGACGACGCCGGCGACGGCACGACGACCGCTACGGTGCTAGCCCAGTCGATTATCGGCGTGGGACTGAAGAACGTGACCGCCGGAGCGAACCCGATGGACCTCAAGCGCGGTATCGACAAGGCCGTTTCGGCGGTCGTGGAGTCGCTGCGCAAGCAGAGCCAGGAGGTCGGTTCGGACATCTCGAAGATCGAGCAGGTGGCTACCATTTCGGCCAACAACGACGGCAATATCGGCAAGCTGATCGCCGAGGCGATGGCCAAGGTCAATAACGAAGGGGTGATCACCGTCGAGGAGGCCAAGGGAACCGAGACGCACGTGGAGGTGGTCGAGGGCATGCAGTTCGACCGCGGCTATATCTCGGCCTACTTCATCACCGATCCCGAGAAGATGGAGGCGCAGCTCGAGAAGCCGTACATCCTGCTGACGGACAAGAAGATCTCGACGATGAAGGAGCTGATGGGCGTGCTCGAGCCGGTGGCTCAGAGCGGACGTTCGCTGCTGATTATCGCCGAGGACGTCGATGGCGAGGCTCTCTCGGCGCTGGTTGTCAATAAGCTGCGCGGCACGCTGAAGATCGCCGCCTGCAAGGCTCCGGGCTTCGGCGACCGCCGCA